>Ga0187872_10004101_pt1 | contig 11152 bp, 11 predicted proteins | sample June2016WEW_16_4_FD_132973 | JGI IMG/M metagenome (GOLD analysis project Ga0187872, IMG submission 132973) | Peatland microbial communities from SPRUCE experiment site at the Marcell Experimental Forest, Minnesota, USA - June2016WEW_16_40 | ecosystem: Environmental > Terrestrial > Soil >...
TTCATTTCCACTTCCATGATGACCTCCCTATTCTCTCATTACACCATAGTGACGCTTTTCGTGCTGGGGCGGGTTGCTATCCGTAACCGAGCCGCGGCCGTCAGGGAGCGGTGGCCGGCGTCCGTCGCTCACGCCCCCGTTTGGTTTCGGCGTTGCCGGTTGGGGCCGGTAAAACACCCATACGTGCGGGAGTGTTAACCCAGGCGTTTTCGTAATCCATTCGACTACTACTAACGTTTACGGTGTACTGCTAACGTTTGGCCGATTGTATGGTACTTCTGGTCCCCCGTAAACTAAGGTCGGCGTACTTGAGTTTACAGCCCGGCTGCTCAGTCTGTTCGGCGGGAGATCTCTCGATGACGATTTTCGAAATCGGCGAAACCAAATCCGGATATAAATTCCTCGACGTTCTGAAACGGTCCAGCCACTCGGTGGAATACCGTGTCCAAAACACCTTGGCCCAGCGTCTGGAATCGATGAAAGTGCTGTCGCAGCTCGCGGCGGAGGACGTACAAGGAGCGGAGCTTTTTCTGCGGGAAGTGCGCGTGCGAGCCCGCCTGATTCATCCCAACATCGTCACCCTCTTCAGTGCCATAGAGCTGGACCGGCGCCTCGCCATGACTACCGAGTTGGTGGAAGGCCCTACCCTGGCCGAGTGCCTGCAATCCGGCCCGTTGCCCTGGCGGGAAGCGGTTCGCCTGGCCGGGCAGGCCCTTTCGGCCTTGTCGTTTGCTCATCGGCAGCACGTTGTTCATCGCGATATCAACCCTGAGAACATCGTGATTGCGCCCGGCGGCGTGCTCAAGCTGACCAATTTCTCGCTGGCCAAGTCCGAAGTCAGCCCCAAGCTGACTCAGGTCGGCGCTATCGTCGGCAACCTGAAATGCATCTCTCCGGAACAGGTGAAGGGAACCGGCGAAGCCGATGCCCGCAGCGACCTCTATTCACTGGGAGTGGTTTTGTTCGAAATGATCTGCGGCCGCCCGCCGTTCGAGTCGCGGAGCCAGTTCGAGCTCATGACCGCGCACGTGAACCAACCGCCTCCGCGCCCTTCCGAATGGAATTGCACGATACCGCCAGAGATCGACGAGATCGTGCTGAAGTCGCTGGCCAAGGATCCCGCCTGCCGTTACCAGACTGCATCGGAATTTGCGGAGGCGCTGGTCCAAGCCGTTGCCGTGATCGATCGTCTGTACCCGGCTGCCGAACCCGCCGGCGAAGAAGTCTGCCCTGTCCCGCTCGCGACGCTACAGCCGGCTGCGGCCGCCACGGCAGGGGAAATTGAGGCTGCTCCTGTCAAAGTCAACGCCGCCGCGGTCTTGGAACCTCCGCGTCCCATGGCCGAGGTTGCCGGACCGGCCGTCGTCTCTGCGCCCGAACCGGTTCCCGAGCTGGCCGCTCTTGCCGCCGCGGTGCTGGAACAGCCGATTGCGATGGCGTCGCCCGCGCCAACCGCGCCTGCGCAAACCCGGCCTGCGGAAATCGACGCCGCGCCGGCCGAAACGGTGGCTGCCATCGCCGTCGTCGAGCCTCCGCCTCCTTCCGCCGAACCCGCCGCTCGGGCCGCCGAGGCCGATCCTGTCGCTGTGGAGCCCGCCGAGCAGCAAGCCATCGCGCCGCCCCGGATGCTGCCCGCCCAATTGCCGGCGCCCCTTCCGGCCTTCCTCATGAAAAAACCGGCCGCGGCCGGAGCGCCCTGGCTCCTGTACAGCGCCGCCGCTACCGTGGGCTTCATGGTCGTGTTCGTCTGGCTCGCCACTCACTGAATGCCATGGGCCTCGAAACTGGTTTCGAACTCGGCGAGTATCGGATTCTCTCCCGCGTCGGCGCGGGCGCTTGGGGGGAAGTCTATGAGGCCGAACACATCATCACGCGCCGCATCGATGCCATCAAGCTCATGACGCGCCGGCAAGGTGCTCTCCCCGACGAAGAGCACCGCTTCCTGCGCGAAATACAGGTCCAGGCCAGCCTGCAGCATCCCAACCTGGCCGCTGTGTACCACGCGTTTTGGACTTCCCACGGCCTCGCCCTGGTCATGGAGCGAATTCACGGCCAGTCGCTTTCCGCCATTCTCGAGCGTGGCCCCGTGCCGCTGGTGTGGGGTGTACACTGCATTCTCGGCGTGCTTTCCGGGCTGGCCTACGCCCACCTGCACGGCGTGGTTCATCGCGACATCAAACCCGAAAACATTGTTGTCACCCCGGATAACGTGGTCAAGCTGACCGATTTCGGAGTGGCCCAATTCCTCGATAGTCCCCGCATCACTCAATCCGGCGAATTCGTCGGTTCGCCGTGTTACATGTCCCCCGAGCAAGCCGTGGGAACCGCCGCCGTGGATGCCCGCAGCGATATCTACTCCACCGGCGTCGTGCTTTATGAGATTGTCACCGGGCGCCTGCCGTTCGAAGGGACTGGCGGGTACGCCCAAATGCTGGCCCACCAGACCGCGGCGCCCGTGCCGCCGATGGAAATCGATCCTTCCATCGATCCCCGCTTGAATGACGTGATTTTGCGGGCCCTGGCCAAAGACCCAGCCGGCCGGTTTCAGACCGCGGCCATGTTCCAGCAGGCCCTGGCCGAAGCCATGGCGCCGGCGGCTCCGGCTGGCTCTCTTGCGCCGCCCGTTTCCGCGCCCCGCCGTTTGTGGCGTCGTGCAGCCGTGGCCGGGGCGCTGGCAGCCGCCCTCTGCGGGGCCGTTGGCGCGTCCCGGTATCTCGCCCTGATGCATCGCCCCGTTCCCGATCTCCCCCTCATCGTGCGCTCCGCGGTGCCCGCCCCGCCCGATTCGCTCTTGCCGTCGTCACCTGGCATTGGCGACGAAGCCGCGGCGCCGGGCGAGAGCCCCGCCGACGTTGACGATGCGAAGCCATCCTCGCCGCCGTCCACTCGCAGGCAGTCGAATTCCTCGTCGCGATTACCGGCCCACGCCAGATCCAACGCGCTTACGTTCTCTCCCCCAGCGGAGGCCGAGCCCGCCGCGCGCCAGCCCTCCACCGCGCCGCCAACTTGGACCGGAGCCGAGCTCCCGCCGCCGCCGGAGGTTTCCGCGGGCCCTTCGCTCAGCCAGTCGCCCAGCCTGCCCCCGGAACTGGCGGAAGAGGTCAAACCTGCCGCCGTGAAGCGCCATAATCCAGTGGTCCGCGCCCTGGGTAAGATCTTCGGCAAGAGAGAGAAGCCGGCCGGGAACCCGTAAGCAGCGCTTGCTACCATGGGGCGTGGCAAGCCGCAGCCAGCCGGGAGTTTCCTTTCACATACGTCGCGCCATTCCCGAAGACGTACCCGAGCTCACGGAGTTGATCGCCTCATCCGTTCGCTCGCTGCAGGCGGGGGACTATTCACCGGCCCAAATGGAAGGCGCTCTCGGCACGGTTTTCGGAGTGGACACCCAGCTCATCGCGGACGGAACCTATTTTGTCGTCGAAGTGCCCAGCCATGCCGGGACCAGAATCGTCGGCTGCGGCGGCTGGAGCAAGCGCAAGACACTCTTCGGCAGCGATCGCCGGTCGGGCCGTGAAGACGCATTCGGCCACAACACCCCGTCAAGCCAGGATCAATCGGCGCCCCTTCGGTTCCGGTACAGGATCGCCAAACTCTTTCGCCGTGTCAATCCACAGGCGAATTGCATCCTGCGCATTGGCGAGGGCGGCTTCCTGGGTGCCACCGTGCGCGCTGCATCCCGGGAGCTCCGGCACCTCTGCCACGAACGCTTCGTCTTCTTCGCTCCAGTAAATGATGACTTCGTATTTGATCATGGCTTAGAACCGAGCTTAGCCTTCAGGATTACCATTCGGACCTGCTTCACCTGGTACGGCTTTGCGTTCGCACCCGCCCTCTGCAAGTTGACTTTCTCCTCGACACCGCTTTTCCGGAACAGGTGATGGCTGCCGCGCACGCGTTTTTCGAAACCCAGGCTCTCTAGTAATTGGCACAACTCATCAAAGCGGACGGCAGCGTCGGCGGTGCCGCTGAGAACGCGTCGGAGCGTCTTCTCAGCGCCCATGATGACATTCTACACTCTGATAGCTTCTACTCAGGCGGTTTACCCCCCGCTTAATTCCCTATACTTCCTCAGCAGCTCATAAATCACCACCCCGCCGGCCGTCGCCACGTTCAAAGAATGCTTCCTCCCCAGCATGGGAATCCGCACATGGGTATCGCAAAGGGCCGAAACTTCCGGGCGGATCCCCTCTACTTCGTGGCCGAAGACTACGCAGACCGGGAAGCGCGGCATCCAGTCGAACAGGTCCACGGCGTGCACGCTGGTTTCGATGGCCGCCATCTCCAGGCCTCGGCCGCGCAGGCTTTCCACCATCGCCGCGGCGTCCCAACCGTGCTCCCAGGCCACGGTTTCCTCCGCGCCCAGGGCGGTTTTAGCCAGCGCTTTCTTGGGCGGGCGGCCGGTGATGCCGCACAGGTACAGCTTCTCCACCGCGGCCGCATCGGCGGTGCGGAAGAACGCGCCTACATTGTAGAGGCTGCGCACGTTATCGAGCAGAACGGAAACCGGCAAGGTCCCCATCGGCTGGTAGCGCGCGCCCGCGGCGGTAACTTGAAAGGGCAGCCTTTCCATTAGACTGATCGAACCGACGCGCCCCAGCCTTGTTACACTAAGGCGTGGCCGCTATGCTTTCCATCGTAATTCCGATCCACAACGAGGAGCACTCCATTTTGCCCCTCTACGACCGCTTGTCGGCGGTCCTGGATTCGGTGCGCCGGCCCTACGAGATCCTGTTTATCGACGATGCTTCCACCGACCGCAGTTTCGAGCTGCTGGCCAACCTGGTCGAGACCGACGCCCACTTGAAGGTGATCCGGTTGCGCCGCAATTTCGGTCAGACGGCGGCCCTTTCCGCCGGTTTCCACGAAGCCAAAGGCGACATTATCATCGCCATGGACGGCGACCTGCAGCATGCCCCCGAAGACATTCCGGCGCTGCTCGCCAAAATCGACGAAGGCTTCGACATCGCCAGCGGCTGGCGCAAACATCGCGTGGATAATGCCATCATGCGCAGGATTCCCTCGCGCATCGCCAATTGGCTGATGGCCAAAGCTTCGGGCGTGGAGTTGCGCGACTTCGGCACCACCTTCAAGGCCTATCGCGCCGAAGTGCTGAAAGACGTCAATCTGTACGGCGAGCTGCACCGCTTCATTCCAGCCCTGGCCAGTTTCTATGGCGCGCGCATCGCGGAGGTGCCCATCCGCAATACGCCGCGTGCCTCGGGCGATTCCCACTACGGCATCGGCCGCACCTTTCGCGTGCTCTTCGATATCCTCACCATCAAGTTCCTGCTCAAGTATTTCACCCGGCCCATGCACTTCTTCGGCCTGTTGGGCCTGGTCGGCACCACCTCGGGCGGCGGCGTGCTGGTGTGGTTGGCCGTCGAAAAGCTGATGGGCATCGACATCGTAGCCGAGCACGGCCCGCTGATGATGGCCGCCGGTCTGGCGCTGCTCGGCGGCCTGATGATGTTTTCCACCGGCCTGCTGGGCGAAATCCTGATGCGCACCTATTTCGAAAGCCAGGACCGCCGCATCTACGCCGTGCGCGAAATCCTCACCCGCAAACAACGCGGCCTGGCCGGCGGCACGCGCTAAGCTCAGCGCAATCTCTTCCCCACCCGTGGCGCGGACCTCCAGAAGCTGTGAAAAAACAATTCGAGCCGCCGATGAACGCCGATAGCTTTGTTGGTTTCTTTATCGGCGTTCGTCGGGTGCGCCAGGAAAAGCCTGGCTGATCTAGTGAGCTGAAAGGAGCTCACCATGTGAATTATCCGTTCGACATGTAGCTATCGAGCGCCGTGCGGAGCAATCCGCAGGGCGAAGGGCCTTTCGTCTGCCGGAGAAGAGCACGTATTACCAGCACTTCCGGCGATTGGGGCTCCAGCCCTTGGAGATCTAATGCGTGAGCCTGTGACCAAGGTTTTCAGGAGAGCCGGATGCGGGAAATCCGCACGTCCGGTTCGACGAGGGGACGGTGGGCCGCGGATTCAATCCGCTGCTCTCCGTCCTACTCTACCGGCCATCGGTGGCTATATTTCTTCTCACCTACCGGGCGCTGAAAGGTCCGCCCCAAATCGTTTACAATCCCTAAGACGAGGGGAATTTAATGCTGCTCTGCTTTCTACGCCTGAACTATCGCTACGCGCTCGCCGCCGCTCTGCTGGTGGCATCCATTCCGTTGGCCCAAGCCGCCGACCCGAAGACCGCCGAAGAGGTCTACAAGAACATCGTCCAGCTCAAGGGCACGCCCGCCGACCAGATCATGCCGGCCATGCAGTTCATCTCGGTTTCCCTGGGCGTCCAATGCAATTTCTGCCATGTGCAGGGCGACTTTGCGTCCGACGACAAACCGGCCAAAAAAACCGCCAGAGAAATGATGGCGATGCAGGCCATGATCGACAAACCCAGTTTCAACGGCCGCCAGCAGGTGACCTGCTATTCCTGCCACCGTGGCGTTGAACATCCGGCCAGCGTTCCGGCGGTGCTGGAATCGGACACCGCGCGGTCCGAGCCGAAGCCGATGACGCCGCCTCCATCCAACCAGGGTCCCACCGCCGATGAGATCATCGCCAAATATGTGACGGCCCTCGGCGGCCCCGAGGCCATCCGCAAAGTCACCAGCCGCGTCGAGAAGGGCACTATTCTGGCCAATGGCAGTGAAAACCCCATCGAAGTTTTGACCCAGGCGCCCAACAAGCGCATCACCGTCACGCATATGGGGAACGGCGAGAGCCTCACCGCGTTCGACGGCGCCGCCGGCTGGATGGGCAGTACCGGCCGTCCGGCGCGCTCTATGTCCCCGGCCGAATCCTGGGCCTCCAGCATCGACGCGCAGTTCGATCTCGCTCTCAACCTGAAAGAAATGTTTCCGCAGATGCGCCGCACCCGCCCTGAAACCATCGATGGCAAGGAGTGCGACACCCTGCAGGCGACCGCCCCCGGCCATCCGCCCGTGCGGTTCTCCTTCGACCGCGCCACCGGCCTGTTGGTGCGCGAAGTGCGCTACGCCGATACCCCGGTTGGCCGCATGCCCACCCAGATCGACTACGCCGAATACCGCGACGCCGACGGCGTGAAGATTCCTTACCGTTGGACCCTATCCCGCCCCAACGGCCGCTTCACCATCCAGATCAAAGAAGTCGAAAGCAACGTCGAAATCAAACCCGACCGCTTCGCCAAACCCGAAAGCGACGTGCATTAAAAATTAGAAAGCCGCCGATAAACACCGATGAACGCAGATTGAAAACAGGTTTGTCTCTATCGGCGTTCATCGGCGTTCAGCGGTGGCTAATTCTTCCGCCCCTCACCGCCGAAACCGCATGTGCTCCTTGAACGCCTCCAGCGAGTTATACACAATCGGGCACTCCGGCGCTCTGTCCACGAACTGCCACATGCGGCTCGCGATCGAGCCGTTGCCGCGCACCAGGTGCGGATACCGCTGGCAGATATCCGGCCGCGCTTCGTAAACCGTGCAGAGGTTGCCATCGAGAAACACGCAGCCGCCCGCAGCCTCATTGAACTTCAGCGAAAGCGTCCCTTCGTCGTCCGGCATCGAGTAATCGCGCAGAAAATCTTCCCGGCCGATGCGCAGGTGCTTCGCCAGGCGCTCGATATCCCGCTCCGTGATCTCGGTAGTGGAAATCTTGCAGCAGTTCGCGCACTTGGTACAATCGATCTCTTCCTGAATGCCTTCGGCAATGCGCCGCAAAATGCGATCGGAGTGATCGCGCGATTTCATGAAGGCCCGGAAGCGAAAATTCTCGTCGCGTTTCTTTTCGCCGAGTTCCTGGATTTGCACCAGGTCCGTGAGGGGAGGCCGGATGGGTATCGGCTTCGCGGGCTTCATATCCTCTTCGCCACCATCAGCGTGATGTCGTCCGCCTGCGGCGCGCCGGCCGCGAACTCGGCCACCGCGCCGGTTACGGCCTGCACGATTTCGCCTGCCGGCTTGTGGCGATTGTCGCGCAGCACCTGAATCAGGCGCTTCTCGCCGAATTCATCCAGCGTGCCGTTATTGGCCTCCGTCACGCCGTCGCTATATATGACCAGCATGTCGCCCTGCCCCAGCTCGCCGCGCTGTTCGCCGTAAGGGGCGAACGCCAGAATTCCCAGCGGTGGGCCGCCTCCTTCGAGCATTTCCGTCTCACCCGTGGCCCGCATCAGCACCGGAGGATTGTGTCCCGCATTGGCGTGCAGCAGCATTCCGGAAGGATCGAGCACGCTAAAGAAAAAGGTGATGAAGCGATTGGATGGGCAGTTCGCGCAGGTGGCCTTGTTGAGCCGCGTCATGAAGCCCCCGAGGTCTCCCGGCTCGGCCGCCAGCACCTCGACTCGCGCGTGCAGCGCCATGGCCAGCAGCGACGCCGGCATGCCCTTGCCCGAAACGTCTCCCAGTGCGAGGCCCACGCGCCCGTCGCCGTAAGGGAAAAAATCGTAGTAGTCGCCGCCCACCGTACGGCAGGCGGCATTGTAGCCGGCCAGGTCGAAGCCAGCTACCGAAGGCGCTCCCGCCGGCAGCATGGATTTTTGAATTTCGGCGGCCTGGGAAAGCTCGCGCTGAAAGATCCGGTCGGCTTCTTCAATTTCCGCCAAGCGCACATTCTCGATGCGGATCGCCGCCACGTTGGCCATCACCGTCAGCAGGCTCAAATCGTCTTTTGTGAATTCCCGCAGCACGAACGGCGAATCCACGTAGATCAGCCCGATGATCTGGTCCTTGGTTTCGAGCGGCGCCGCCATCATGGTGTGCACCCGCTGTTCGACAATGCTCATGCGCGCCTTGAAGGCTTCGTCCAGTTGCACGTCGCGCACCAGCACCGAGGCTTTTTCCTTCAGCACGCGGTCGCGCACCGCCGTGGAAATGCGGAAGCCCTCGCCCTTGTGCGCCTTGGCCACCAGCGTGTCGCCCTCGAGCAGCATCACCACCCCGCGCTGCGCGTTCACAGCATTGATGGATAGGTCCAGAATCAATGGAAATAATTCGGCCAGGGGACGGTTCTGCGAAAGCTCCTGCCCGGCGCGAATCAGGGCCTGCACCGGCGAGAGAGATCCCGCACCGCCCTTCTCCGCCAGAATGGTGGCATTCGAAAGCGCTCCGGCGAGCGTGGTCAAAACCGTGGAAGTGGTCGGCGATTCCCTCTCGCCCCCTTCGAACACCACCACGCCCTGATCGGTGCGGCGGACGCCCACGTCGTACAGGATGGTCAGGTGCCCGGCGGTAATGCGGTCGCCAGGCTGCAGCACCAGCCGCGCTTTCAGCGGAATATTGTTGACGTAGGTGCCGTTCTTGCTGCCCAGGTCGCGCACCGTCCAGTCGTCGCCCTCCGACTCGAAAATGAAATGCTGGCGCGATAACCCCACGTCGTCGAAAAAGCACAATTCGACGTTGCTGGACCGCCCCACCGTCACCGGAGCGCTGCCCAACCCAAACGTTTTCGTCTGCCCGTCGGGCGTTTGAATCAACAATTCGCGAGCCATGGGATGCTTTCAATTGTAAAGCGTAAGGCAAGCGGCTGAAACCCGGCGGCGGCGAGACTTGTGAGGTGAGCCGGGTCCAGCCGGGCGCCAGCCCGGCCGCGGCCCACCGAGCCTGAAACGTGTTCCAACCAATACCACGCGGTCAGGAGATCTTGTATCCGGCTTCCTCAAGAATCTCGTCGAGAGTGCCAAGGTCTGCGCTCGCGGCCAAAAAGCCGCGAACGGCGTCGCGAATGTTGCGGCGGGCCTCATCGTCGGTCGCACCGCGGCTCGAAAGGTCCAAAGCCGGCACGTAGGCGACATAGGTATCCCCTTCTTTGAAAATGCGAGTGTCAAAGGAAAAACTTTCCATGCGCGGGCCCTTATTGTTCATTGTAAGTACATCGGCGTGCCGTCCACTGCGCTTCCAGTGTAGGCCGGCTGGAGCGGCTCGTCAAACGCTGGTCGCACGACGGATTGCTCGCTCTACTTTCTGCAATCATGTAAAGGTATGGCTCAGGTGACCCTGTCCTCCCAAAATCGGATCGTCGTCCCACGAGAGGCTCGCGACGCCATGGGCATCAAGCCCGGCGATGAGATTCTGATCGTCACGCGGGGCGGTCTCGCGACCCTGATGCCGAAGCCAGCCAATTACGCCGAGGCGCTCCTTGGAGTGGGGAAGGGTACGTATCCCAACGGCTATCTCGCCCGCGAGCGCCGAAGTTGGAACTGAAAAACGTCCCCCTTGACGGCGCGCATGCCGCATTTTTAGCGTAACCATTTCCGGATCCGCAAGTATAAACTGCATGCCGCAATTCGTCCGAGATTTGCGCCTTGCCGGGCGCGGGTTCCGAAAGGCACCTATTTTCACCGTGGTGGCCGTTTTGTCGCTGGCGCTGGGGATCGGCGCCAACACCGCCATCTTCACCCTGATCGATCAGCTTATTTTGCGCCTCTTGCCCATTCAGAATCCGGATCGCGTGATGCTTCTGGCCGGGCGCGGCCGGCACTATGGGGGCAACAATGGCCGCAACGCCCTTTCCTACCCCATGTACCAGGACCTTCGCGATTCGCAACCAGGTCTTCAGCGGCATGATGTGCCGGTACCGGCTCACTGCCCAGGTTCAAGCCGGCGATCAGCCCGAAGTGGCGATGGCGGAGCTGGTGTCCGGCAACTACTTCCCGCTGCTCGGGGTACGCACTGCTGCCGGCCGCCTCTTCACGGCACGGGACGACCTGCACGCCGGAGCGCATCCCTGGGCTGTGCTCAGCTACGCCTATTGGCAGACGCGTTACAGCGGCGACCGCGGCGTGATCGGCCGCACGATTCGCTTCAACGGCTACCCGCTGACGGTCGTCGGCGTCTCGCAACTGGGATTCGAGGGAACGGAACCGGGAATGCCGGCGCAGGTTTTCGTGCCCGTGGCGATGGCGCAGGCCGTGCGGCCCGGATTTACCGCCATGTTCAGCCGCCGCCATCGATGGGTCAACGTGTACGGGCGGCTCAAGCCGGGCATGACCATGGAGCACGCGCAGGCGGGGTTGCAGCCGCTCTTTCACCAAATCATCGGCGCCGAGGTGCTCCAACCACCGTTCCGCCGCGCCACGCCTTATGACAAGCAGCAATTCCTGCGCATGTGGCTGGAAGTCATGCCGGGCTCGCAGGGCAACACTAACATGCGCCGCCAGTTCCAAA
>Ga0187872_10004104_pt1 | contig 11139 bp, 12 predicted proteins | sample June2016WEW_16_4_FD_132973 | JGI IMG/M metagenome (GOLD analysis project Ga0187872, IMG submission 132973) | Peatland microbial communities from SPRUCE experiment site at the Marcell Experimental Forest, Minnesota, USA - June2016WEW_16_40 | ecosystem: Environmental > Terrestrial > Soil >...
AGGAGTTCGAAGTCGTCTCCGGGCCGGTTCTTGCGCACCTTATCCGTCAATTCGACGAAGCGCAGGTCGACGGTGCGCCGCGCGGCGAGAGTGATCGTCGGCTTGCCTGCCGTCTCCATAAATACATTGTAACCCGCTTCCTGCCATCCCTGTCATTCCGACCACGGGGGTTGCTGAACGGCGCCGAAGAATCCGCTTTTGCCTTTGTAGCAGCCCCAGCGTAAGCTCTCGCAAGGAGACTGGATGTCCAGCCACGCCATTCGTAACAGCGTCATGTCGTGCGTGCTTCTGGGATTGGCCTCGGGCGCCTGCGCGGCGCAACAGACGCAGCCGAAGCAGAAAAAGGCGCCTCCGATCCCCACGTCGGGCGCGGAGCTCTACAAGCAGAATTGCGCCGTCTGCCATGGAAACGACGGGAAAGGGAATGGCCCTCCGCCCGCCAACTCGCCGTTCACCGAGCCACCGCCCGACCTGACGACGCTTGCCCAGCGCCACGAAGGCGAGTTCCCGGAGGCCTACGTCAAAGGCGTTTTGCAAAGCGGCGTGAAAATGGCGGAGCATGGCCCCGCGGAAATGCCCGTTTGGGGAACGCTCTTCAACGCGATCACAAAATCGGATGAAAAGCAAGTCGCGCTGCGGATCAACAGCCTGACCAACTACCTCAAATCCATGCAGGCCAAATAGCTTCTGCCGAGGATCTGCTGTTGACGCTCCCGCCGCCCCACGCACCTGGGTACAGTGCCGACGCGATATATTGCTTTTTCACGTGGTCGCGGCGTTATAATGCGCCCACGTGGACAAGTGCGGGCGGCGCGCGAGGGCTGCACGGCATCGGCGTTCCCTTGGCGGTAAGAGGAGGCGGACATGGACCTCCGGATTTCGGCGCGAAAGTCCCAGAACATAACGATTCTCGATGTGGAGGGCCGCCTGCTGATCGGCGCGGGCAATGATGCGTTCGGAGCGGAGCTGCGCAAGCTCGCGGCAAGCGCGCCCTGCAACGTTCTGGTCAACCTCGCAAAGGTCACGCAGGTGGATAGCTCGGGCATCAGCACGCTGGTGCGATCGTTCGTCACGCTCGAGCGCGACGGCGGCAGCCTGAAAATCCTCAACCCGACGGGACACGTCCGCGAAGTCCTCGAGCTGACGCGCCTGGTCAAATCCCTCCCCACTTACACGGATGAGGCCACAGCGCTCGCGAGCTTTCGCAGCAGCGCCGCCCACGCCTAGTGCCGTTCCAACTTGACCACCTAAGATCGATTCAACGCGGGGAAGTGTCCGGAAACAAAAACGGGCGGACCTGAGAGGCCCGCCCGCGGAAACCGCAGCACCGGAAAACCGGCGCGGCTACGAGTTCGGCGCGAGGTTGGCTTTCTTCTGCTTGATGGCCTTCACCTTATCGACGAGATCGTCAGCCTGCTGGAGATCGGCCTCGCGCGCCTGCGGCGAGCTTTCCATGTCCGCCTTCTGGCGATAGAGCAGGTTCAGGTACGCCATCGCGTCGTCGTAGTCGGGTTTCAGGTTGATGGCCTGCTGAAGCCTGGAAATGCCCTCGTCGACGGTCGAGCCGAGTTTCTCCGTGAACTGCGAGGCCAGCGCGGGCGGCAGCGGATCGCTTTCCTTAATCTGCTTCTTGGCCTTTGCGGATTTGTTGTATTCCTCGCGCATGTCGCGGTTAGCGCGGAAGGCGAGCGCCCAGTCGATCACGCCGATCCAGTAATAGGGCTCCGGATCGTTAGGAGCCAACGCGATGTGCTTTTCGTGGTACGACTTCGATTCCAGGATTTTCTTCTCGTCATACGGCGTGCTGCCCATGTTGTAGAGGATCGAGCCAATGCCGTCGATGGCCGAGAGATTATTCGGATCCTTCTCGAGGATGTTCTTGAATTCGGCCACGGCCTGGTTGCCGTTGTTGATGTTTTCCTGCGAGGGCGCGCCGGGCACGTACTGGCTGGCGTATGCGGTGGCGAGATAGAGCTGGGCGTTTGTGAGAGATGGATCGAGCTCCTTCGCCTGTTTGAAGTCCTCGATCGCGATATCGAACTGGGCGTTGCGATAGGCCTGAACGCCCTTGTTGAGCTTGTCGCGCGCACGGAGCTTATCGCAGCCGGCTCCTGCGGCGACCGCGGCCGCGATGACGGCCACGAGGAAAATAACGTGGGGCTTCCGCTGCATCCCTGCTCTCCTTAGATAGCCTTGACCACGTGACATTGATTATTCAACGGCTGATCCGGCCTTGCGGCAACCCCCTTGGGCGCGGATCAGTCAGTGGGAAAGACGACCGCAATAATCCGAGTTACTGCCCCGCCTCAATCTTGGCGGTAATGAGACCAACATGATCGATCCCGGAGCCGCGCATGATGTCGATGGCGTGCGCGACCTCCTCGAACGGGACGTTGTCGTCACCCTTCACGAAGGCCACTTTGTCGGCGCGCTCCTTGAAGATGTCGGAGAGCCGCAGACCGAGCTGGCTCCAGTTCGTATCATCCTGATTGATCATCAGCTTCCCGCCAGACAGGACTTGCACCACGATCGTCTTACTAGTGTCCACCTCCTGGTGCTGGTTGGGCGGGGGAGGCTGGGGAACCAGGGTTTTCAACCCGGTCGGAGTCCTCGGCGTGATCACCATGAAGATGATGATCAACACCAGGAGCACGTCGATCAACGGAACGATATTCGGTTCCGATACGACCCCTTTACTTTCACCAACTGCCATTCCCATTGGGATACTCCTTTTTCGCGGCCGGGCCCCGTTAGTCGGAACCGCCGGGCGGCGGCGGTGGCGGCGGAGTCTTGCTCGCCGGCAACCGTTCCGTGAGCAGGCCGAGGTTTTCCACGCCGGCCGAGCGCACGGCATCCACTGCCTTGACGACGTCGCCATACTTTGCGCGGGCATCGGAGCGAACGTACACGGTCTTATCGAGGCGATTCGAGATCTCGTCCTTTATTTCGTCCGTGATCTCGTCGAGGGAAGCCTCCTTGCGGCCAAGGTAGGTCTGTCCGTCGCGCGTGACCGCCACGATAATGGCATCGTCCCTGTCGGCCGCCTGCAACTGGTCGACGTTCTGTGCCTTCGCCATGTTGACCGTCACGCCCTTCTGCAACATGGGGGTGATGACCATGAAGATGATGAGCAACACCAGCATGATGTCCGCCATGGGGATCACGTTCGGGGCGGCCATTACCGGCGGTGCCTTGGGTTTGTACGCCATTGCTTACTTCTTTCCGCCCCGGCGTGTGATGAAGTAGTTGATCAGCTCCATGGAGGAGTTGTCCATCTCGACGTCGAAGGCTTCCACGCGATTCGTGAAGTAGTTGTAGGTCCAGACGGCCGGGACCGCGACGAGCAAACCAAGCGCCGTCGTCACAAGGGCTTCCGCGATACCGCCGGCCACGGCTGAGAGGCCGGTGACCTTCGAGTTCGAGATGCCTTTGAACGCGTTGATGATTCCCATGACCGTGCCAAACAGGCCGACGAAAGGTGCTGTGGAGCCGATGGTCGCGAGGCCGGAAAGGCCGCGCTTCATCTCGGCGTGCACGATGGCTACGGAGCGTTCGAGGCCGCGCTTGGCCGCTTCGATCACTTCTTCGTCGCTGACCTGCGCCGAAGCCGCCTGGAACTCAGAAAGTCCCGTCGCGACGACCTTGGCGATATGGCTTTTCTTGTTGCGCTCGGCGATGGAAATGGCTTCGTCGAGCTTGTTGTCCTTGAGCGCGCCGGCTACCTGCTGTACGAACACACGCGACTGCTTCCGGGCGGCGCTATACATCAATGCCCGGTCGATCATGATGCCCACCGACCACGCGGACATGATGAACAAAATGATGACGACGGTTTTGGCCGGGTAGCCCATGCTGTGCCACATGTCGATCAAATTCCAACTCATGCCCCCGGCGGCTTCGTTGCCCTGATCCTGCAACATCAGAAAGCTGGCCCACACTAAATTCGCAAGCATAACGTTGCACCCTCCTCCGTTCCTGCCAATCGATCACGGCAGTAAGATTCTGCCGGTCGCAAATCCCCATCCCTGCGATCCGAACCCGCGAGCAGGTCCGGCCCTGCCTAACCGCCCAGCGAAAACACAACCTGAATCGTAGTATCCACTTCAACGGGCTCGCCATTGAGCAGCGTGGGCTGATAACGCCACTGGCGCACCGCTTCCATTGCCGCGTTCACCAGCAGCGGAGGACCGGACATCAGCTGCAATTGCTGCACAGTGCCATCCTTCGCGATAATGGCGTGCAAAACGACCGTTCCTTGTACGTGCGCAGCCTTGGCGATCGCCGGATACTGGGGCTGAGTCCTTTCGATGGCTTTAGCCTGCTGTACGTTGCCACCGATCGTAATCCGTTGTGGAGTAGGCGGCTTCGGCGGAGGCGGCGGACCTCCACTGGTGATGATACCACCCAGGACGCCGCCAGCCACGCCGCCGGCGACTCCCAATCCGCCCGCGCCCACATCCGGCGCCTCGTCCTTGACGATTTCGACCTTCTTGGGGATCACCGTCGGAGCCACCATTCTCTGCGGCTGAATAAACTTGGGTCTTATGGTCTTCACGACCGCAGCCGGCGGGGGCGGCGGCGGAGGCGGCGCAGGAGCCACCAAGAACATCGACGTCAACTCCTTGGGCAGGGCCTCCGTATAGATGAGCGGGATCAAGACCAGTACGCCAAGTATTGCGAGCTGCACGATCGCCGAGAGCGTCACGGTCCAAGGCTTGTGCGTCTTGTTGCCGTTGGCGCTGGATATGACGAGTTGGTCGAACATGATGCTATCTCCTTGCGGTTGCCACCACGCGCTTCTCGGCTGCGGATCCGGCGCGGACGGCCACTCCCTTACCGCCCGTATACTTGCTCCAAACAACTACGATAGGTGCTGCAATCCCAAAACTGGAGTACGTTCCTACCACAACACCGACCACCATGGCAAAAGAGAACGCGCGGAGCACCTCGCCACCCATCAGGTACAGTACCAAAACGGTGAGGAAGGTCAATCCGCTGGTCAAGATGGTACGGGAGAGCGTCTGATTGATGGACTTGTTCACGATCTCCGTAAAGGATTCGCGGCGCATGAGCCGGAGATTCTCCCGCACGCGGTCGAAAATGACAATCGTATCGTTCATCGAGTAGCCAACCAGAGTCAGCAATGCCGCAATCACGGTCAGCGAAATCTCATAATGGAAGAGCGAGAAGAAACCGAGCGTGATCAGCACGTCGTGAAAGACGGCGATGACGGCCGCGGCCCCGTATACCCACTCAAACCGGAACGCAATATACACCAACATGCCCAGGAGCGCATACATCGTTGCGCGGAAAGCCTGAGTGCGGAGCTGAGCCCCTACCTTGGGGCCGACAATCTCCACATTGCGAATCGTAAAGTTCCCGAGCGAGAAGCCACCGGAGAGAACGCTCAAAACTGCGGGCGTCGCGCCATCAGCGCCCTTCAGCTCGTCAAAGTTGGTTACGATCCCGCCGTGATCTTTATCGCGCGCGTCGATGAGCCTCTGGGCCAACTGGTTGTAGCGGTCCCCCGCGCTCGTGCCGAGCGCCAGCGGGTCTTTCTGCGTGAGGTACGCCGCCAGGGCGGAGACACTCGCTGAATTGAAGTCCGGTTTGCCGCTGGAATCCGTGCCGAAGGTCTTCTGAAGAATGTCTACGATCGCCTGCTTGCCGGCGTCCAGGGATTCGTCCCCCTGAGTCTTTTGCTCGAGACCGATCACGACGTCGTTTTTCGAACTGGCGTTGGAGATGTCGCTGATTTGCTGAATCGTGCTGTTTCCCAACCCGGCGTCTGCAAGACCCTTGCGAATCTTATCGATGGGCGGCGGGCCGGAGAATCGCACATACACCAGCGTGCCGCCCCGGAAATCAATTCCGTATTGCAGGGACCAGTGATTTCGCGCCACCGAGACCCAGCCAATAACCAGCAGGATCACGGAGACTGAAACGAAGTACTTCGTCTTCCCCATCCAGTCAACGTTGACCCCTTTAAAGAATTCCATGCCGAGTCCTATCCGTCTTCTATTTGACACCGGGGCGCCCTGGTTTGTTCCCGGCGCGTTCCAGCCGTCAGAAAGCCTAAATGCTCAGAGCAGCCTGCCGTTCCATGCGCGACAGGTGCAGATCGAAAATGGCCCGCGAAACGTAAATCGACGTAAACAGATTCGCCAACAAGCCGATCGTCAGCGTGATGGCAAAGCCCTTGACCGGCCCGGTTCCAAACAGGAAAAGGAAGGCGGCCGACACTAGGGTCGTAATGTGGGTGTCAATAATCGTCAGGAACGCACGGCTGAAGCCCACATCCACCGCCGACGCTGGAGCCTTGCCGCTTCTCAGCTCCTCGCGAATACGCTCAAACACGAGCACGTTGGAATCCACGCCCATACCGATCGTCAGGACGACGCCGGCTATCCCAGGTAATGTGAGTACTGCCCCGGCATAGGCCATAAACGCGACGAGGATCAGCAAGTTCAGAATCAGAGCCACAACAGCATTGACACCGCTCAGGCGGTAATAGATCACAAGAAAAATCATCACCACAATCAGGCTGCCCACCGAGGCTTGGACGCCTTCGCGAATCGAGTCCGCGCCGAGAGAGGGGCCGACGGTCCGCTCCTCGAGGTACTTGATCGAAGCGGGCAAGGCCCCAGCGCGGAGCACGAGCGCCAAATCCCTTGCCGAGTCCTGGCTGAAATTGCCCGTAATGCGGCCGTTGTCGTCGATGCGGCTCTGGATTACGGGTGCGCTGTAGACTTGATGGTCCAGAACGATAGCCATGCGGTGCTGGATGTTAGCTGCGGTAAACGGGCCGAAGCGCGCTGCTGCGGACGAGGACAGGTGGAAAAGGACGTCGTATTGTCCGGGCGAATCGGTGCTCGGTTCCGGGTCCGCGCCCTTCAGATCCTGGCCGGTGATGATGGGAGCGCGGTCGAGAAGCCAGAAAACCTGCTCTCCGGCCTGGGATGAACTGCTGTCCGGCTTGCCGGACACGATCACAGTTCCGGGAGGCAAAACGCCACCGTGAGCGGCCAGTGCAGCAGGTTCTGAAGGGTAAGGCTGATCGTCCGCGACGCGCTGCAACGCGAGCTGGCCGCCGGCCTGAATCACGGCCTTGGCGCGCGTCGGGTCATCCTCGCCGGGAAGCTGGACCAGAATTTCATCGTCGCCGCGTCCAGTGAAGGCGATGGTTGGCTCGGTGAGGCCGAGGCCGTTGATGCGGCGCGTGATGGTTTCAAGTGCCTGGTCCATGGTCTGCTTGCGCACGTCAGCGACCACGGACGCCTTCATGGCCATCAGATAGCCGTTCGTCTCTCCCGCCGCCGGGGACATGATCCAATCCGTGAATTGATTGTTGACGAGATCGCGGAGCTGGCCGGAAGTCGTCGGATCGACATCGCGCACCAGTATGTGCGTATCGTCCACGCGGCGGATTTCGCCAAAGCCGATATTCTTATCGTGGAGCTGCCTCTTGAGGTCGTCGATTGTTGTGTCGCACCGCTGGCCGATAGCCTCCTGGAGCTGCACCTGCAAGACCAGGTGGCTGCCGCCCTTTAGGTCGAGGCCCAGCTTGATGCGATTCGCAAGATTCTGCTTTACCTGCGCCCCCGAGGTCGGAAAATCCGGCATTCCCACAATGCCGAAAATACAGAGAAGAACAAATACCAGGATGAAAACGAACTTCCACTTGAGCTGGGAACTCATGCGGTCTAGCTAACTCTCCTTGTTTTCCGCCTGGAGTCCTGCGATGGCGCTGCGCGAAATCTTGATCTTCACCTGATCGGCGATGCGCAGTTGGATGGAATCGTCCTCGAGGCCCACAATCGTCCCATAGATGCCGCCATTGGTGATCACCTTGTCGCCGTTCTTCAACTCCCGCAGCATTTGGGAGGCCTTTTTCTGGCGGCGCTGCGCGGGGAGAATCATCAGGAAGTAGAAGATCACCATGATGAGGACCAAAGGAAGGAAGAGCGCTATGCCGCCCGGCTGCGAGGCTTGCGCCATAAGGACCAACTGTCCTGGAATCATCATACCGGATGTCACGATCGTTACGCCTTTTCCGCCGCGCCGAACAAGCCCGCTGAGGCCAGCGGGCGTTACAACCGCCATTTCCCAAAGATGCCGCTCCCGCCCTTTACCACCCAGCGCCCGCTTGGGTTTGCCTATTGGAGGCGTGCCTGAAGGTCGGAGCGGAAACTTTCCAGCTTCCCAAAACGGATAGCCTCCCGAATTTCCCGCATGATGTCAAGGTAAAAGTAGAGGTTGTGGTGGGTGTTCAGGATGAGAGAGAGGAACTCTCCCGTGGAATAAAGGTGCCGTAAGTATGCACGGGAATACCGCCGGCAAACGGAGCACCGGCAGGCCTCGTCGATGGGGCGCGAGTCATTCGCGTACTGGACGTTGCGAATCAGCAGACGTCCCTGCGAGGTGAAGAGGCATCCGTGGCGCGCGCTGCGAGTGGGCAGGACGCAGTCCATCATGTCCACGCCGAGCGCGATGTAGTCGGGAATCTGCTCGGGTTTGCCAACTCCCATGAGGTAGCGCGGGCGATCGGCCGGAAGGCGCGACGTCGCCACTTGCGTCATCTCGCAGGTGAGGCCGTGAGCTTCGCCGACAGCGAGACCTCCGATCGCATAGCCGGGAAAATCAAAACCGACAAGGGCGTCCGCGCTCTCCCGGCGCAGAGCCGCATGTGTGGCTCCCTGCACGATGCCGAATATCATCTGGCGCGCGGGATCGCCGTGCTGTCGAAAGTAATCGCGCGAGCGGCGCGCCCAATCGATCGTGCGGGCCGCGGCTTCACGCGCGCGCGGTTCCGTCGCGGGCGCTTCGATGCATTCGTCGAGCACCATGACGATATCCGCGCCGAGGGCGATCTGAATTTCGAGCGCCTTTTCCGGCGAAAGAAAGTGCTCCGATCCGTCAAGGTGAGAGCGGAAGGTGACTCCGTCGTCCCTCACTTTGCGGAGATCGCTCAAACTGAACACTTGAAAGCCGCCTGAGTCGGTAAGGATCGGGTGGGGCCACGACATGAACTGATGAAGGCCGCCCATGCGACGGACGAGTTCGTGGCCCGGGCGGAGGTACAGATGGTAGGTGTTGGCGAGAAGAATCTGGACGCCGAGGTCTTCGAGGTCCTGCTGGGTTTGGCCCTTTACGGTCGCAGCCGTGCCGACCGGCATGAACGCCGGCGTTTCAATCACGCCGCGCGGCGTCGTCAGACGCCCCAGCCGCGCACCGGTCGGATCGGTCGCAAGAACCTCGAAATGAAAACCCATCCGGTGAAGTTTATCAGGAGAAGGCGGCGGTGAGGCCGACCTTCACCACGACCCACAAAGCCCATGCACACAGAATCCAGGCGAACGCTTTGCCGAAGGACAGCTTTTTCGGAGCTGCGGCGCTGTACCCGATCGCCATCAGGATCATGGTCCAGAAAGAGAACAAATCGAGGGAGCCAAGCAGCGCGACCATCCATTTCGGCGAATTGCTCGACACGAATGCCCCGGCATTCGACGCTACGACGTTCTGAATATCCACGGTCGTCACATCTTTGACGGTAAGGACGAGGATGGCGAGTAGCGCGCCAATCAGACCGGGTACCCAGGCGTAGGAGACGATGCCCAGCGACGTCTTAAAACCGAACTGAGCGCCGCCGAGACCTTTGAATATGCCTAGAAACACAGCCGCAACTACCAAAGCCGCCAGAAAGGGACCAATGGCCGCTTCGACATAGGCCACCGGCGGAGTGTACTTCAACTGCGCTTCCATCACGCGCTGCTGCTGTTCGAGCGACATCTGCTGTATCCGGGTGTTCGTCGCCATCTGCTTTTCGTAGAAACTGGTCCATCCGCCGCGATGAGTGAATATTCCCACTACCCCAAGGGCAAGCAGGGAAAGGACGACGAGCGGCGCAATCCAGGTGGGGTGCCGGGCGATGGATTCGAATGTCGCCTTAGGGCTGAACAGGACGCCGAAGATGCGGCCGATCGAATTGACTGGCTCCGGCGTACGGGTCGAAGGCACTGTCGTCGCGCTGGCCATGGGATTTCCTCCGGGCTGTGATTGGAGCTGCGTTCTTCCTGCTATTACGTGGAGTCCGGCGAAAGATTACACCAAAACCGTTGCTAGCGCTTCAGGATGCGCGTGACGCTGGGAGAAACCAATTCATAGCGGACATTCCGCCAGCGGATGCGTCGCGTCAAGAGCGAGGCTACAAAGTTCCAGGTGAAGAGGAAGGGGACAACCGGCGCAAGGACTGTCCAGACCCAGCTCCATTCGTGTAGTTGAGCCTTCCACGCCGGTAGCAGATCGCCGACGGCCATCGTTCGCATCGCCCCTTTCGTCGCGGCGAGCAAGGGAATCACGAGCGCCATCAGCACGAGCTGAAACCACGGATCACCGGCGGTCATGGATATCAGGATGACAATCGTGGAGTAGATCAGCGTCAGCGAATAGCTCCCGTGCGCCGCCGCGCCCAACGCCCATCGGCGGGGCGAATAGACCCGCGCGATCAGAATCTGGCGGTTCGTGAATTCGAGCAGTGAAGAGACAGTCCACGGATGCAGCGTCGGAGCTAGACACTCCGGACAGAAGACGATGGGCTTGCCGGCCGCGTCCAGCGCGTTCGTGAGGGCGAAATCATCGCTGACGGCGCCGCTCCAGGCCGCAGGCGCGTGGACGGCATCGAAATGTTTCCGCCGTATCGCCGTGCCGCCGCCCCAGCAGAAGTTCTCCCGCTCGCGCCCGAGCATCGTGGCAACCGCGGCGTCCCAGGCGGACGCGAGAGCGCTCGCAAAGGCTCCTGTGCCAAACCCTCCGCTCGGCATCACCCAGCGATACGTGGTCGATGCGCCGATTCGCGGATCGTGCACGGCCAGGACGAGTTTGCCGAGCCACCCACGCGGCGGGCGCGCATCCGAGTCCGTGAAAACAAAGACCTCGAATCTCTCGGGTACCGCCTCGACGGCCCGGAGGAGATTGTGCACCTTCTCGCCACGATCTTCGGGAGGGCCGGCAATGACCATGTGTACGCGTTCGCTCGCCGCCTTCACGCGTTCGATGATCTTCACCGCCGGATCGAGGCTGGTCGCGAGCGAAAAGTAGATCTCGTAATTCGGGTAATCGAATTGCGTGAGCGCCATGAGA
>Ga0187872_10004106_pt1 | contig 11138 bp, 7 predicted proteins | sample June2016WEW_16_4_FD_132973 | JGI IMG/M metagenome (GOLD analysis project Ga0187872, IMG submission 132973) | Peatland microbial communities from SPRUCE experiment site at the Marcell Experimental Forest, Minnesota, USA - June2016WEW_16_40 | ecosystem: Environmental > Terrestrial > Soil >...
CCTCGCCATCGCGTTTTTGGCGCTTACCGGCCAACTCGAGTCCCCGCTGTTAAAAACAAATCGCAAGGACTAGTTCCCTTGCCAGATCCGGCCGTGCGGCACCTCGTTCGGGGGCCGCACGGCTGGAGAATTACTCCCCGCGAAATCCGTCAGCAAGACGAATATCGTTCAAGCAACGGCTGGCAGCGCCAGGTGCGGCCGCATCTTCTCGTGGATTGCCCGGAAAGCACCCACGCAGTAGGGCTCCGCCCGCGGCCTTGCTTTGCGCCGGAAAGAAGCCAAAATTACAAAACGAACTCAGCTATCTCCTTTAGAAAGCATCAGATGTAAATTCGAAACCACGGGTTAGCGCCTGACATGAAGCCGCTGCCACCTTCGTGTGGCGAAACTCGTAGGCCGGCGCGGGAAAAAGACCGAATTCCTTCGCTACCCAAATCGGCCCGACGAGAAAATAAACTATGCCCTGGAAAAACGCCGGCTTGTTGCCCTCGATTCGATGGTCGGCGAAGAGAAGTATCCAGCCGCCGACGGAAAACAGGAGGCGGATTCGCCGGTGTATCCGGAAAACGTGCAGCGGGATACTCCTTGACAAGGCCTTTCCCGGTGTGATATTTCCACACCACGAAGATGTCACTCTGCCGTCTGGAGTGAGGGTTTGGGGCAATACGGCTACGGTTTCTCGTTGGTGATTCTAAGCGCGTGACTGATCGCGCGTGGGTGGGAACGAGATTGATTGATGGGGGGAGCAGGTCATGAACTCACGATTTTCAGCAAAGACATTTCTGTCTTCACTGTTGGTTTGCTTCGCGGCCTTGTTTCTTTGCGTCTCCATGTCGCTGGCCCAGTCGGGCACCTCGGGTGCGCTGACCGGGACCGTCACGGATCCTTCGGGAGCCGTCATCTCCGGCGCGGCCGTCGCGGCCACGAATAATGGCACCAGCCAGGAGCGCGACACGACGACGGACGCCGCCGGCGCTTACACGTTTTCGCTGTTGCCGCCCGGCAGCTACAAGGTGAAATTCGCCGCCAGCGGGTTCAAGACCTCCGAAGTCCCGGCGGTCACGGTCAACGCCACGGAAACCGCTGTGTTGAACCAGAACCTCGCCGTCGGCGCGCAATCCGAGCAGATCACGGTAGAGTCCACCGCGGAGACCATCCAGACGCAGAACGCCACCATGGGAACGCTGGTGGGAGCGAAGACCGTCACTGACCTTCCTCTCAGTTCGCGAAATTATACGCAGATCATTGACCTCTCGCCCGGCGTCGTCGCCAACGTGGCCAGCGCGGCCGCGGTCGGCAATGGCACGCAGGACATCAACGTCAACGGTTCCGGCTCCGACCAGAACAACTACATGATGGACGGCGCCTCGGTCACCAACTACGGCAGCGGCGGCGGCGCCCAGTCCGGCAACTTCCCCGGCATTGGCATTCCGAACCCGGACTCGATTCAGGAATTCAAAATTCAGACGTCCCAATACGATGCCGAGTATGGCCGTAACCCCGGCGCAAGCGTCAACGTGGTCACCAGGGGCGGCACGAACAATTTTCACGGCGCCGCTTGGGAGTTCTTCCGCAATAGCGCACTCGATGGCAACGATTTCTTTAACAAGAACTCCGAACTGAGTCTCCTCGAGAAGAACAAGCCCGAGATTTTGAACGAGAACCTGTTCGGCGGCACGGTTGGCGGCCCGATCAAGAAAGACAAGCTTTTCTTCTTCGGTTCCTATCAGGGGTTCCGCCAGAAGAACGGAGTCGGCACCAATGGCTTCGCCACGGGACTCGCCGCCGGCGTCACATTGCCGCCATGGAGTGAACCGAATGGCACTCGCGCCGATACGCCGGGCCTTGAGGTTCCCCTTAATCTAAATCCTGCTAACCCTGCTACTTGCGATGCTTCGACCTATCGCAAGTACCTCGGGTGCGTGTTTGGGAACAACGTTGGTCTCGTCGGCTTTCTCTCTGGTCCCAACGCTCAACTTGGGACGGGCCGTCCAGTCGCTGTGAATGGATCGAACGTCAACCAGGTCGCCATAAATATGCTTCAGTTGCCGGGGCCCAAGGGCAGTGTGAACCAAGGTTTCTATTTTCCCAGCATCCCATTCGGATCGAACGGCCTGCCCATCACACAGGCACCCGTGACCATCTCGCAAGCCATCCAAGCGAATGAGGATCAGTACCTTGGCAACGCTGATTGGGTCATTTCGAGCAAGAACACGCTGTCGGAGCGGTTCTTTACTTCCAAGGATCCGCAGATCCAGCCGTTCGTCTGCCTTGGTTTCGTGGGTGCCCCGGGCGTCAACAATTGCCAGCCGGGCGCGCCGGAGACCGTAACGTACACTGCCGACAGCGGGGTGCTCAAGTTCACCACGGTGGCCACCAACAACTTCGTCAACGAAGCGCTGTTTTCCTTTCAGCGCTCCACCACGGTTGCTTCCCCGGACAACTACCATACGGCTTGCTCGGTAGGGATCATTCCCCCGATTGCTAACGGCGATTGTGCCAGCCTTTCCAGCATCAAGAATCTGAACCCGATCCCTGCGCAGTTGCCGACGATCGGAGTTTTTGCTCTTCCAACCCTTAACCTGGCGACAGGGTCCCTTAGCAATGGCGTTGTAACCCCGGGGGCGTGGAACAACGGCGGAAACTTCTTTGCCTCGGCCACCAATTTCTTCAACACGTTTCAGTACAAGGACCAGATTTCCTGGAACCATGGCAAGCATGCGATTCGGGCGGGCGGCGAAGCTGATCGGATTCAATACAACTGGACGCTGCCGGGTAGAGGCGGTCTTGCTTTCCCCACTATCGCCGACTTCTTGACGAGTTCAAGCGGCGGACCCAACGCCGGCACGCCCGCGGCTCCAGGTGGAGTTCTCGCCAACTTTTACGGGTACTCTAGCCCGATTGGCAACCCGCACTACCAGCGAACCAACGAGTTCTCCGCCTTCGCGGAAGACGACATCAAGGTGACCCGGAAGCTTACGGTGAACCTGGGCATCCGCTGGGAGTATGACGGGTGGCCGTCCGACAGAACAGGTCTGTTCACGAACGGCTCGCCCGAACAGGCCGCCCTGGTAAACACGGGTTCTTTCTTCCTCGGCAACCAGGTCACCGGCTGCGCGACGTTCCCCTGTGCCGTCCCGTCCAACCAGATCGGCACACTCGTGGGGTATACGGTCCAGTCAAATTACAACCCCAATATAGCCCGCTGTGGAACCGCCGCAGTGCCCGCCGCGTGCGGATTGGCGGCCCCGGCTGGCGTTTATTTCGGCTATCCCGGCGGAGCGACCGGAGTTCTCTTCAACAGCAACCCGACGCTGATACAGGGCTCACCTCTGGCTAATTTCGGGCCGCGCATTGGCTTGGCCTGGCAGCCACTCGGGAACAGATTTGTGGTCCGCGCGGGCTATGGCATCTTCTACGACGCGGTGTACGCGAACCTGCTGGCCAATAACAACGCGGGTAACGCACCCTACTCTGGTGCAGTTCCCGCTGTACCGGCCAACTCTCTGGATCTGCCCGGCCCCACCTCCCTCATCTTCGGATGGCTTCCTCGCACTTTGGAGGTCGTTGCTGGCAAAGCGGCAACTGGCGCTACCGTCATCAGTGCTAACGAAGGCGGCTTGGGCGTGGGCACTACCTCTGACGCGCCGACCATGACCACGCCCCTGATTCAGCAGTACAACCTCGACCTCCAGTATGAATTTGCCCACAACTGGATCGCGGACGTTGGCTACGTCGGCACGCATGGCACGAAGCTGTACGATTGGGCGCGCCCCATTAATATTGCGTTTCTCGCACCGGGCGCTCCCAACGAGCCAACCGATCCGCAGAATGCAAGGATGATCTTGGGCTCTGGCGCACAGGGCACTCCCACATCCTTCCCGTTCAACGATGTCAACAACACGAACCCTGCCACGCAGGTCATCGACAACACGGAATTGAATGCACCTGGCCGCGTCTCCTTACTCGGATATGCCCCCACTGGCATGTCGACGACCACCACCGAAGGAGACTCCTTGTATAACAGCTTGCAGGTTAGCCTCAAGCATCAATTTTCGAAGGGCCTGCTGGTCCAGGCGTCCTACACTTGGAGCAAGCTCTTGACGAACGTCAATGGCAACGAGGGTGGCGGTGGAATTGCCGCACCGGGCAACGTTCTCTCGGGCGGTGCATCGAGCAACGATCCCCTCGACTTCGGCCAGCAATACGGGCTGGCGGCGTTCAATCGTCCTCAGCGCCTCGTCATTGCGTATAGCTACGAACTGCCGTTTACAAAGCACACGGAAGGGTTGACTGGCAAGGTGCTGGGCGGATGGCAGGTTTCCGGTGTGACCACGATCCAGGACGGCGAGCCTTTTACCGTCGTCGACGGAACTGGCGGCACAATTTACTACGGCACAGGAGGAGTAGGATTTGGCGGCAACGGCGTCCGAGAGGAGCTGGAGCCAAGCGCTACGGGTGCCTGTAATTTGGATGGTGTTTGCAAGACGATCGGCGGAGCCAGTACCGGAAGCAACTATCAACGGGTGGTGAGCGGTATAGGCGCCGCGGCAGGAGTCGGAGGCTGGATCAATACACTGGCGTACGGCGGTTTCACGGGTGCGGGAGGCACTTATGCGCAACTGGGCCCGCCATGCATTGGAGGCACAGTACAGGGACCGGTAGGTTGCGCGGCGACCGGCGGTATCGGCTTCGGGAACTCCGGCGTCGGAGCGATCATGGGGCCCGGCCAGTTCAACTGGGATATGTCGATAATCAAAAACACCAAGGTGACTGAAGGCACGAGCGTGCAATTCCGGGCGGAGTTCTACAATATTTGGAACCACCCGCAATTCAACCCGCCGGTCGACGACGCCAGCACTGCGTTTTTCGGCAAAATCTTCAGCAGCTCGGTACCTCCGCGCATCATGCAGTTCGCTTTGAAGTATACGTTCTAACGTCTGCGAGGCTCACTCAGCCCCATCCCCCGAGAGGGGGATGGGGCTTTTTCTTTTTCATCGGCCAAATTGCTTCCGCCTTTGCGGCATTCTCTGATAGCATGAAGTTTCGCGCTTTTCGAATACTTCCGAGTCTGGAGCAAGGCAAAGATGGCACTCGCTTGTGAAATCTGCGGCAAAAAGCCGCGCTACGGCAATACGATCAGCCACGCCCACAACGTTACGCGCCGCCGCTGGAACCCGAATCTGCGGCGCGTCCGCGCCGTGGTCAACGGCGCGCGCAAGCAGGTCCGCGTTTGCACCGCCTGCATCCGCGCCGGCCGCGTCAAGAAGGCTGCCTGAAGCGGATCCCCTTCGGAAGGAGCTCCGGTTGAAGCGTAGATTCCTCGTCCTCGCGGCGCTCGGCATTTGCGGGCTCACGGGATCGTGCCGGAGGGAAATCGCGCCCGGGCCGGACGTCTGGGGCGTGGTGAACGGCAAGGAAATCCATCGCGAGGAAGTCGAGAAGCTCTTCCGGTCGCGAGTGAACGCCGAAGGCCCCGCGCCCGCGCAGGAAGAGGCGCTGTCCCTGAAGCTCAACATCTTGGACGAGCTGATCAACAGCGAAATCCTGCTCGAGCGCGCGCAGAAGATGAACCTCGTCGCCAGCGACGCCGAGGTCGAGGACAAGTTCACCGAATCGAAGAGCCCTTACACCGAGGAGGAGTTCCAGAGAAAGCTCCAGGAAACCGGGCTCAGCGTGGACGATTTGAAGAGCGATATTCGCCGTCAGCTTTCGATCCAGAAGCTGCTCAATCGCGAGGTCGTGGCGAAGATATCCATCACCGACGAGGACATCGCCGACTTCTACAACAAGAATCGCGCGCAGTTCAACGTTACCGAGCCGCAATACCACATCGCGCAGATCGTCATCACCCCCCGGCCCGACCCCACGGTCCACAATCGCAAGAACGACAAGGCGACTAACGAAGCCGAAGCGGGGCGCAAAGCCGCGATGCTCGTGCAACGGCTCGCTGCCGGCGCAGACTTCGGCGAATTGGCCACGGACTATTCCGAGGATTCGAGCGCTTCGACGGGCGGCGATATCGGCTTCGTTCCGGAATCGGCGCTCAACCAGTCCGATCCCGAGCTCAAGAAGGCCGTGCTGGAAATGAAGCCGGGCCAGGTGACCCAACCCATCCCGCTCAAGGCTGGCGGATACCGCATCCTGAAGCTGATCGCCAAGGAAGCTGCCGGTGACCGCCAGCTTTCCGATCCGCAGGTGCAGCAGGCCATCCGCGAAGCCTTGCGCACGCGCAAGGAACAGCTTCTCCGCTCGGCCTATCTCGTCGAGGCGCGCGACGACGCCCATGTCACCAACTATCTCGCGCGCCAGATCCTCGAATCGGCCGGAAAGCTTCCCGACGCAAAGTAGCGATCGCTAGGCCACGACCGCGAGCACGTCACCGGCGCCGACGGCCTGGTTTTCCGAGACGAGCAAGCGTTCGACGGTCCCCGATTTCGGCGAGCGCACTTCGTTCTGCATCTTCATCGCCTCGACCACGAGGATTCCCTGGCCCGCTTCGACCGTTTCGCCCGCCTTTACGAGCAGGCGAACGATCTTTCCCGGCATTGGCGCGGTCACCTGCTGGCGGCCTTCGGCCTCGAGCGCCGCGCCGCGATGGCGGCGCCACTGCCGCGGATCGCGGACCGCCGCCGCATACTCGCGCCCCGCGACGATGACCCGCAGAGCCGTGCCGCGCGGCTCCACGCGGGCTTCCAGCGACGTTCCTCCGATTAGGATCGAGTAAATTCCGGGCGCGACCTCGGCGGCGTCGGCTTCGATGGTGCGGCCGTCGATCGTGCAGCGAATCTGTCTGCCGCGCGTCGAATCGCCCTCGATCTCGACCGTTCGTGCCTTGCCCCCGAATTCGATTTCAATTTTCAAGAATGCATTACCGGTCTGGCTCGCGATCCAATTGGTCGCGCCGCCCTTCGAGTTTCCATCGCGACTCCGGCGCGCCCGCCATTGCCGCTGGTTTGCCGCCGGAACTGCCATTCCGCGAAATGTGCCATAGAGCGGCCGCCAGCATCGCGGCGTCCTCCACATGGGACAACGCGGCCCCGTCCGCTCCCTCTAGCCCGGGCACAGGGCGACGCAGAAAATCGTCCAGCCACCGAGTGTAGATGTCGCCGCTTTGAAAATCGGGAGCGGCGAGAATCCGGTGAAGGAGTGCGACGTTCGTTTTAATCCCGCTCGCGCAATACTCTTTGAGCGCCCGCACGAGGCGCGCAATTGCTTCGGCGCGATCGCTGCCCCACGCGATCAATTTCCCCAGCATCGGATCGTATTCGTTCGGCACGGTCCAGCCGCCGTAGACTCCGTCGTCGAGACGGATTCCCGGCCCGCTCGGCGCGCGATATTCGAGAATTTTGCCGGGCGAAGGAAAGAAATTGTTGTCCGGATCTTCGGCGTAGATGCGGCACTCGATTGCGTTACCGCGCAGAGTGACGTCCTCCTGCGCGAAAAGCAGTGGCTCGCCTGCTGCTATGCGAATCTGCAGCTTCACGAGGTCGAGCCCCGTGACCATCTCGGTTACCGGATGTTCGACCTGCAAGCGCGCGTTGGTTTCGAGGAAGTAGAACCGCCGGCCCGCGTCCACGAGGAATTCGAATGTGCCTGCATTCGTGTATCCTGCGGCGCGCGCGAGTTTCACGGCCGCCTCGCCCATCGCCCGGCGCAGCTCCGGCGTCACGACGGGCGATGGCGCCTCTTCGATCACCTTCTGATAGCGCCTCTGCATGGAACATTCGCGCTCGCCGAGATGGACGACGTGCCCATGGTGATCACCCAGGACCTGAATCTCGATATGACGCGGCCGCCACATATACTTTTCGAGGTAAAGCCGGCCATCGCCAAAGGCGTTTTGCACCTCCGATGCGGCGTCGCGCCAGGCGGAGGCGAGTTGCGCTTCGCTCTCCACCAGCCGCATTCCCTTGCCGCCTCCCCCGGCCACGGCTTTGAGCACGACAGGGAAACCGATCTGCTTCGCCGCGGCGAGAGCGCTTGGGGAGTTCTCGATGGGATCGAGTGTTCCGGGCACGGTCGGCACGCCCGCCTCGCGCGCCGCGTGCCGCGCCGCCGTTTTCGACCCCAGCTTTTCCATCGTCTCGGGTGAAGGCCCGATGAAGATCAAGCCCGCAGCCGCACACGCGCGGGCGAACGCGGGATTTTCAGCGAGGAAGCCGTAGCCGGGATGGACGGCGTCGCATCGGGCTTCGCGCGCTACGCGGACGATCTTCTCGATTGCGAGGTAGCTTTCGCGTGAGGGCGCCGGGCCGATCGGATAAGCCTCGTCTGCCAGGCGTACGTGCAGCGCCGCGCGGTCGGCGTCGCTATAGACGGCCGCGGCGCGCACGCCAATCTCGTGGCAGGCGCGCGCGATGCGCACGGCAATCTCACCGCGGTTTGCGATCAGAATTTTTCGGAACATTCGGTTGCATGAGCGCGGACGAGCAACGGCGGAATTCTAGCATGGCGGTTCGAGAGAATTTCGCGCACTTGGCAGCCTCTGACAAAGCAGCTATTATGGCCCGTTCTTGAGCAGAGGACAGCCGCGCAAAAGGTGAGCCGGCGGATGAAGTCGTCCGAACAAAATCGTTGGAAGAAGGCCGCCGCCGAAGCAGCGGTCAAACTCGTCGAGGACGGAATGGTCGTCGGCCTCGGGACAGGCTCGACCGCGGCGTTTTTCGTGGCTGCGCTCGCGCGGCGCATCGCGGAAGAACGCTTGCGTATCGTAGGGATTCCGACCTCGGCGCAGACGGCGAAGCTTGCGCGCTCGCTGAAAGTTCCGCTGGCCACGTTTGCCGGCCATTCTCAGATCGATCTTACCGTGGACGGCACCGACGAGGTCGAAGCTGGCACGCTCTATCTGATCAAAGGGCACGGGGGCGCGCTGTTGCGCGAGAAAATCGTGGCGGCGGCGAGCAAGCGCATGGTGATCGTCGCGGACGAAACGAAGCTGGTCGAACAGCTCGGCTCGCTGGTTTCCGTGCCTGTCGAAGTCGTGAAATTCGGATGGCAAGCCACGGAAAGAAAACTGCACGAGCTCGGCGCGAACCCGTCGCTGCGGCTTGGCGCGGGCAAGAAGCCCTTCGTGACCGACAGCGGAAACTACATCATGGATTGCGCGTTCGGCGAGATGGCGAAACCGAAGGAGGTTGCACACCATCTCGACCACGTCATCGGCGCGGTCGAGCACGGGCTCTTTCTCGGTTTCACCCGGGAAGCTTTTGTCGGCGGGCGTGACGGCGTGAAGGTTTTGAAAGCCGGATGAGAACTACCACCTGAAGTGAACGGCCAACGAGGAGCGCGGCCGGCAATTTGCCACCGGCCGCTGAAACCTACCCTGAAACCAGCCCCTCGTCCCCCCGCGGTTAATTCTTTGCAGCAGCGCAAGCCTGAGGATACACGGCGTCGAGAGCTCCCCAGAGAGCCTTCAGCGTGCGCTCGGCAGCGCAGAGCACGCCGAACGTATCGGCGCCGTTCTGGCTCGCGAGCCATTCCCGCCAGGCGGCGCGGTGACGTACGTCGGCCTCCTCGTGCACACCGAAGTAGGCTAGCGCGCGAGGTTCCGTGATGCCGTAGAATCGGCGCAGCCCGGAGATCTTCTGCGCGGCGATTTCAGGCACCTGCGCTTCATACGCATAGAAGGACGCGACGGCTTCTGCCAGCGCTCCCTGCGAGGAAACCTCGTCAAACGTATCGAGCAGCGCCGCGATCCCCGGAAGCGGGCGCGCCTCGTCGAGGGTGGCTTCGCTCACGCCGAGCGACTCCGCGAACTGGCGCCAGAGCAACGGGTGCGGCATCGCCGGATCGAGCTCTTCAGCGAGATTCTCGTTTACCAGCTCCGCGAGATGGCCGTTCGTGCGGCCCGCGAGCTGCTTCAGGTTCTCGGGAAACGCACGGACGTGTTGGTAATACTGCTCGGCATAGAGCTGGAGCGATTCCTTCGAAAGTTTCCCTTCAGTCCACGCCCGGTAAAACGGATGTTTCAACAGGTGGTGCTCTGCGATGAGAGCATCCAGCGATTCAAGCATTGTCGTTGCTTTCACAGGATTCTTGGCCATTGCGGTTTTTCAGCTTCCTTTCGGGATAGAGCGATGAGCAAACCCGCAGAATGCTATCCGAAATGCTCATGAATGTCCACTATCGGTCCCTGAATCACCCTCAGGATGCAACGGATGTTTCACGGAATGAAATGCCCTCACAGCGGGATGTTGCCGTGCTTCTTCTTCGGATTCGTGTCGCGCTTGTTTTCAAGGGAACGGAGCGCGGTGATGATTTTGGCGCGCGTCTGCGCGGGCTCGATGATGGCGTCGATGTACCCTCGCTCGGCCGCCACGTAAGGGTTCGCAAACCGCTCCCGAAAATCCTCGATCTTCTCGCGGCGCAGCTTTTCGCGTTCGGATTCGGACGCGCGGTCGAGCTCCCGCTTGTAGACGATATTCACGGCGCCCTCGGGGCCCATGACGGCGATTTCCGCCGTGGGCCACGCGTAGTTGATGTCCGTGCGGATGTGCTTCGATGCCATCACGCAGTAGGCTCCACCGTAAGCCTTGCGCGTGATGACCGTGATCTTCGGCACGGTCGCCTCGGCGAACGCGAACAGCAGCTTTGCGCCGTGCTTGATGATTCCGCCCCATTCCTGCTGCGTGCCTGGCAGGAAGCCGGGAACGTCCTCGAACGTGATGAGCGAGATGTTGAACGCATCGCAGAAACGGACGAACCGAGCGCCTTTCACGGAGGCGTCCATATCGAGCACGCCCGCGAGAAACGCCGGCTGGTTGGCGACGATCCCCGCGGGGCAGCCGTCGAAACGCGCGAAGCCGACGACGAGGTTCTTCGCGAAGTGCTCGTGAACTTCGAAGAATTCGCCGCCATCGGCGACCGCGTGGATCACGTCCTTGATGTCATACGGCTTTTGCGGGTCCTCGGGAACGAGGGTGTTCAGCCCCGGGTGCGCGCGATCCCATGGATCGCCCGAAGCGCGGCGCGGCGGATCTTCCAGGTTGTTCGGCGGAAGGTAACCCATCAGTTCGCGAATCATGGCGAGGCAGTCGGCGTCGTCGCGGGCGATGAAATGGGCCACGCCGCTTTTTGAGTTGTGCGTCATCGCGCCGCCCAGCTCGTGCTTCGTCACTTCCTCGTGCGTTACGGTC
>Ga0187872_10004107_pt1 | contig 11138 bp, 8 predicted proteins | sample June2016WEW_16_4_FD_132973 | JGI IMG/M metagenome (GOLD analysis project Ga0187872, IMG submission 132973) | Peatland microbial communities from SPRUCE experiment site at the Marcell Experimental Forest, Minnesota, USA - June2016WEW_16_40 | ecosystem: Environmental > Terrestrial > Soil >...
AGGCATACTTGAAGACTTCCGTATCCAGCAGTGCGTCGATGCCGGCTTCTCCGCTGAGAATTCCAGTTTCGCGCTCCTGCTCGTTATTCGAATAATGGCCCAACAGGAACATTCCGCCGCCGACGCCGACCATGGCGGCGAGCCCAGCATTGGAAGCGGTCACCGCGTGTGAGACCGTCGTCGGGTTCATAGGAACGTGTTTTTCTATAGCTGTATCGCTCGCCACCAACGCTGCTCCGGCAAAAGCCAATGGGACTGTCCAATGCAAGTCCGCGTCGGTCATGTGGAACGGGGTCGTCCAGAGATTCTTCTGGTCCTGAAACAGGTTCCGCGGAAGCGATTTCAAGTCCACCGGAGCGAACGAAATCGGAGGCTGATCGGCGGTTTTTGGGGACGCAGCAGGGGCGTCGGGTTTTTCGTGTCCAGGTGTCTGGGCACACGCGACTCGGCTGCAGCCGGCGAGCAGAGCCGACACCAACCACAAGGTCAATAACGCTTTAGTGGGGCGGAATCCTGTTTTCGATGTGGAGATCACGATTTCGAGGGACTTCATTCCGGATCCTAATTGGTTAATCAGAGCGCATCCGCATGGCATCTTGTTCGTCGAAACCCATTCCGACTTGTGGTGACCCGTATTCTGAATCGCTCTTCACGCGCTCTTAAGCAGAGTTTTCGAATGTCTTCAAAGCTAGCACGAAACCGATTCAGCATCTGGATAAACAACGCGATATCGGCGAACGGCTGCGCTCCAGCTGGTCTAAAATAAGATTCAGTTTGGAGGAGCCTGATAGAATCACTCCCTGCGGGGTTATCATACTAGTAAAGCTTCACCCTGCTCCAACACGATGATCCAAACCGAAACCCAACCCGAACCAATTGTGGACGAACGAAACGACACTCCCCAAGCCGAGCCCGAGGTTTCGGTGCTTGATATTGTGGCTCTGCTTCTCGAGCGTAAGCGTTTTATCGAGCGCTTTGTGCTTGGCGCCGCAGTTCTGTCAGTCGTGGTCTCCCTTCTGCTGCCGGTGCAATATGAGGCGAAAACTGTATTGCTTCCTCCTCAGCAGAATTCATCTATCGGTTCGGCATTAATGGGGCAACTCGGAGGCATAGGAGCGCTGGGATCACTGGCTTCACTGGCGGGTGGCGGTCTTGGGCTCAAAAATCCGGCTGACATGTACGTCTCTTTGCTGACGAGCCGGACGGTCGAAGACGCAATGATTCAGCGTTTTGGCCTGATGCAGGAGTATCGCCAAAAGCGAATGTCGGACACACGAAAACAGCTCGAGAACCGCACGGTGGTTGTTGCGGGTGCCAAAGATGGACTCATCCGCCTGACGATCGAGGATCACGATCCGAAGCGGGCTGCTGAGCTGGCCAACGGTTACGTGGAAGAATATCGCAAACTCTCCGCTTCGCTGGCAATCACCGAGGCCGCGCGGCGCCGGCTGTTCTTTGAACAGCAATTGCAGCAGGCCAAGGACAAGCTGACCGAGGCCGAAGAGGCCATGACAAAAACTCAACAATCTACCGGCGTTCTCCAGATTGACAGTCAGGCACGAGCACTGATTGAATCGGCCGCTGTCTTACGCGGCCAAGTCGTGGCCAAGCAAGTGCAGATTGAAGGCATGCGAGCCTTTGCTACTGACGATAACCCCAGTCTCGTGCTCGCCAAGCAGGAGTTGGCTGCGCTCCAATCACAACTCGAGCGCGTGGCGGGATCGCAGACAGATGCTGGGTCGGACATCAACCTCTCGAAGGGACGCGTGACTCAATCCGGCATGGAATACGTCCGACGGTTCCGCGATCTCAAGTACCAGGAGACCCTCTACGAGTTGCTGGCGAAGGAATTTGAAGTGGCCAAGCTCGACGAGGCTCGCGAGGGCGCAATTATCCAAGTGGTGGATGCCGCTGTCCCTCCTGATAAAAAAGCTTCCCCACACCGGACCCTGATTGTTATTGCTGTGACGATTCTTTCCTTCTTCGTTGCGGTGTTCTGGGTTTTGCTTAGGAACATCTTAACCCGTTCTTTCGAACTACCGGAGAACCGGCAACGCTTGCGGTTGATCAAGAGACTCTGGGGGGCGAAGCAAAGTGCGATTTGAATGCCGCATTTGAGGTCGAGTCCAGCTGCCCCAGTTGATTCCCGGCCGCCTCTGCCGGTGACTCCGGTAATCAAGCTTGACATCTGAGGTATCTTATCTGCGACGAAGTTTAGGTTCGTAAGCTATACTGAAATGATGCGTGTCTTGTTTTTGAATCCACCCTTTCACCCGCGTTTTTCCCGGGAGCAGCGCAGTCCCGCGGTCACCAAGAGCGGAACTCTCTACTACCCCAAGTGGCTGGCTCACGCAGCCGGGGTCGCAATCAAGAACGGACACGACGTAGATTTGGTCGACGCTCCCGCTGCAGGCTACTCGGTGCAGGCGGTCATCGACCGCATCCAAGCCAAAAACATTGAAGCAGTGGTGTGCGATACGTCCACCCCCAGCATTCTCAACGACGTCAGCGTCATCGAGTCTCTGGTGGCCGCGAAGCCTTCTCTGCATGTTTTGATGGTGGGCCGCCACGTGTCGTCACTACCCAAAGAAACGCTGGCTATGTCGGGCTCCCTGCAGGCTGTGGCCATTCGCGAGTACGAATACACGGTGCGTGACTGGCTGGCGGCGAAAGGGTGCGGCGCGGATCTTTCAACAGTTGACGGCCTAGTCTGGCGTCGCGCTGGGACGGGCGAGATCGTTAGCAACAAGCCGCGCGAAGCCATCAGGAATCTAGACGAGTTGCCTTTCGTTTCGGAAGTCTATAAACGATTCCTGCACACCCCCGATTACTTCTATGGCCATTCACTGTGGCCCCTGGTGGTCTTTGACACTAGCCGCGGATGTCCCTATCACTGTTCTTTCTGTGTCTATCCCCAGACCTTCAGCGGACACACAATGCGCTACCGCTCAGTGACGAACGTGGCCGATGAGTTTGACTTCGTCTCCCGCGAGATGCCGGAAATCAAGACCGTCATGCTGGAGGACGATACCTTCATCATCAGCAAGCCGCGCACGCTGGAGTTGGCGCAGGAACTGATTCGGCGCGGGAACAAGTTACCATTCGACGCCAACTGCCGTGCCGATATCGGAGCCGAGGGTGAGTTGCTTTCAACGTTGCACAAGGCTGGCGCCCGCCTGTTCTGCGTCGGCTTCGAGAGCGGCGACGTGGAGGTCATCAATGGCATGAAGAAGAACAATGATGACCGTCGCGACGCGAAGTATCACGAAGAGGCCCATCGCTTCGTCCGCCGCTGCCGGGACTCGGGCATCATGGTTCACGGCTGCTTCATGGTCGGTAATCTGAACGAGACGCCAGCCAGCATGGAGAAGACACTGAATTTTGCCAAGAAGCTGCGGCCTGATACCGCCCAGTTCTTTCCCATCATGGTATATCCCGGCACGACCGCGTATAAGGAAGCGAAAAAGAGGGATTACATTCAAATTGACGACTGGGGTGCGTGGTTGACGAAAGACGGCCTCCACAATAGCGTTGTCACCCTGCCAAACATCACACACGAGCAGTTGGTCAGCTTCTGCGATCGAGCGCGTCGAAGCTTCTATCTCAGCCCCTCTTATCTTCTCTACAAGGTGAAGCAGTCGCTAAAAGATCGCCGCGAACTGCAGCGCAATGTTAAGGGCTTCATCACATTATCGAAGTATCTTCTGCGCGGTAGCCAGCATGAGAAGACAGAGGCGCCCCGCCATGAGCCGGAGCACGGCCGCATAGCGCCCATCGCGAGTCCTCAGAGCGGAGACTGATTCTCGCGGGGCAATCTCCTCGGCAGCAGCTATTTCACGACTGATCACCGATGCCCATATGTAAAGGCGCCCCGCGTTCTAAGCGAGAGCGGTTCAGCTGGCATACCATTTGGCAGTCCTGCGGATGCATTCCTCCAGTCCGATGGTCTGGCGCAGCCCGAGCAGTTCGCAGGCACGATCAACGCAGGGAACGTAGCGGAGCGGGGCGGCCCCGGCAACCACTTGTCGTGCGACACGAATTTCCGTTTGCGGGTTGAGAGTCATAGTGACCTTTTGCGCCAACTCCAGAATACTCACATCATGCGCTGACCCCACGTTGATTGGCACGAGCGACGGCGCCCGAAATAATATTGTCCAGAGCCATACTGCTAGGTCGGCAGCATATAAGTACGATCTTCTCGGAGTTCCATCACCTTTAATATCAATCGCCCTGCCTGCAAGAACGTCGCCTATGAAGTTGCCGACGGCAAAGTGCTGGTCGAGCGGCAGATGCGGACCGCAGAAAGCCCAGCAGCGCGCAATTTTGCAATCAAGGCGACCGGCTTGCTGATGAAGTGCACAAAGGAGTTCGGCGGTCCGTTTACCCTCTCCGTATACGCTCGCTGGATCCACCGGGCTTGGCGATCCAGGGTAGCTCTCCTGAACGTGGGTTATTCCAGGCGGCTGTTGTCCATACACAGCACCGGAGCTTGTCAGCAGAAATTTCCTGACGCCGGCGGCGACTGCGAACTGCAATGCACGTTCCGTTCCGCCAACAATCGTGGAGAACGTATGCAGCCGGACTTCAGCCAGAGCTTTGGCAATGGTGTCGGTAGCGGCATGGATGATGTAGCCGAATTCACCGTCAGGGAACGTGAAGCTCCGCACGTCACCCCGATGAAGTACGAGAGCGGCATTCGCGGTAAGATGCGGGCACTTTGCTGTAAAAGCAGGGGGATCGCGGGTGAGCACCACCATGCGAGCGCCGAGGTTGAGAGCCTGATTAATGTGACAAAAACTCTCCACCAGCCAGCATCCAATAAAGCCGGTCCCTCCCGTCAGAAAGATTCGCTGGCCCCGTACTTCTTCCCAGAGCAGAGCGGTTTGCTCCAGAACCAATTCCAAATCCTGCCGCGGAAGAGGTTTCGCTGGGCTCATCAGTCTTCTGTAGGAGACATCAGCATCTCCGCCATCGTTCACTCAGCCGTGTGTCCAGTCCGTCCGCCAAGACGACAGCTTTCATTTGATCCTGAGCGCCAGCAAAGACAGCTCCGGCGAACGAATTCAAGGTCGTTCGTGTGATTTTGTACGGTCCGACACAGTATACTGCTGGTTCTGAATTGTGTATGCTGAATTTGTGGTTCTGCACGGTAGACAATGCCGACAGCCGGGACTCTCCGGGCTAAGCTCACTTCAGCCGCATCGGCGTTCTAAACTTCAGAGCGCAGTGCCTGGCCGTGCGTCGAAACCCATCAGTCTGAGCCGCCTGTTCTTGCGGAATCGGTTGGCCCATTAGCCCAGGAGCAGACATGTCGCCTGCTGTTGACCCGTCTTCGGTTTTTAATCAAGCCATTGCCGAGCATCTCGTGGTTGTCGGGTCGCTGCGAAACCAGGAGGCGTTGCTGCAACGCATTGCAGAGGAGATGACGCGCGCTATTCTCGCCGGGAAGAAGGTACTGTGGTGCGGAAACGGTGGTAGCGCCGCAGACTCTCAACACCTTGCCGCGGAATTGATGGGCCGATTCCGGCGGGAACGTTGCGCTTTTCCCTCAATTGCGCTGACTACCGACACATCCATCTTGACGGCCATTGGGAACGACTACGGGTACGAAAGGGTGTTCCAGCGTCAAGTGGAGGCACTCTGCAGCAAGGGCGACGTACTGGTAGGCATTTCAACTTCCGGGTCAAGCAAGAACGTATGTGCCGCCGTCCAAACCGCGCGGCAGATCGGCGCATTCACAGTTGCGTTCACCGGACAGGCGGGTGCGGAAATAGCTGCCATCGCCGATGTTGCTCTTTGCATCCCTTCGAATGATACCGCTCGCATACAGGAGGGACATATTCTCTGCGGACACATGCTGTGCGACTGGGTGGAACGATCCGTCTGCGAATGGCAACTGGAACTGGCGAACGGTGTCGCCAGTCAGTCGAACGTGTTACCTTGATTACCATATTTCAATTGTGAGCGGTCTGGGCGATCGAGACAGCGGCAGATATAATGTTCGCTTGCGAGGGTAGCCGCGATCCTATGCGCAACCCTGTCGGACACAGTATCCAAAAAGGAGTTTGCCTATGAGTGCAATCCGAATTGGCAACCAGCTGGTCGGAGACGATCAACCGTGTTTCATCGTTGCAGAAATCGGAATTAACCATAATGGTGATGTTGATCTTGCCAAGAGGCTGATCAGCGTGGCCTTGGCTGCCGGCTGCGATGCCATTAAGTTTCAGAAACGGACCGTTGATGTCGTTTACACGCAGGAAGAGTTGGCCAAGCCCCGCGAGAATCCCTTTGGCCCGACGAATGGAGACCTCAAGTACGGTCTCGAATTCGAGCAGGAAGAGTACGAAGAGATCAACGCTTTCTGTAAGTCGGTCAAGATGCTCTGGTTCGCCTCACCGTGGGACGAGGCCTCCGTGGATTTCCTGGAGGCTTTTCGCATTCCGGTTTACAAAATCGCTTCCGCATCACTTACAGACGATCGGCTGCTGCGCCATATCCGTGCCACTGGAAAGCCGGTTATTCTTTCAACTGGAATGAGCACCTACGCCGAGATTGACCATGCAGTCGAAGTTCTGGGTAAAGAGGATCTTATTCTGATGCACGCCACAAGTACCTACCCGGCGACCTACGATGAGTTGAATCTGCGCGCGATACCAGCCATGGCCGAACGATATGGTGTACCCGTAGGCTACTCCGGACATGAGACGGGGATTCCGACCAGCGTCTGCGCGGCCGCACTTGGGGCCTGCTGTGTAGAGCGCCACATCACGACGGATCGCTCGATGTGGGGTTCTGATCATGCGGCCTCTCTGGAGCCAAACGGCATCTCTCGGCTGGTGCGCGATATCCGGTTGTGGGAGCAGGCAAAGGGCGACGGGATCAAGCGTGTCTACGAGCGTGAGGTTCCGGTCATTAAGAAACTCCGCCGCGTGCGCGCCACGGTCTGACCGCATGGTGCCGCAGAACCCTACAGCGGTCAGCCTGGAGACCATCCGGGCGGTGGCTATCGATGTCGACGGTGTCCTCAGTGACGGCGGACTTTGGTGGGGACCTGGTGGTGAAGAGTGGAAGCGCTTTTGCTTCGCCGACATCATGGGGCTTTCTCTGGCGCGCCGCGCCGGACTTATTCTTGCCCTCATCTCAGGAGAAAACAGCCCATTAGTGGATCGCTACGCCGAGAAAATGCTCGTCCGTCATGTAGTCAAGGGATGCCGCGATAAGGCGGCGGCGCTCCGAGAATTCGCCGCCGCCGCCGGTGTGAAGCTCTCAGAAGTCTGCTTTATGGGCGACGACGTTAACGATCTGCCGGCCATGGCTATTGCGGGCCTATCTGCGGCTCCAGCAAACGCGGCATCGGTGGTTTTGGCGCGCGCGAACTTTATTGCCAGGGCTCCGGGGGGCAATGGGGCGGTGCGCGAGTTGATGGACGCGCTGCTCGCCGCGCGGGGTCTGACCGCGCAGGAAGTCTTCACAAGGGATTGAAGCTTCCGCATTCAACATTCTATCCCGAATCCAGTTTGCGATTGGACCAATGAAGCTTTCCGATTATGTAGTCCGTTTTGTCGCTGATCAGGGGGTGAAGCACGTCTTTCTCGTAACTGGCGGCGGCGCAATGCATCTGAACCACTCACTTGGCTCCGAGGCTGCGATCGAGCCCGTCTGCAATTCGCACGAGCAGGCCAGTGCCATGGGCGCCGAGAGCTATGCGAAAGCCACGAATCATCTGGGCGTCTGTATGGTGACGACCGGGCCCGGTGGCACGAACGCCGTCACCGGGGTTGCGGGTGGATGGTTGGACTCGACGCCCATGCTGGTTATATCCGGACAGGTCAAAAGGCCGGACCGAATGTTCGATAAGGACGGGCGGCCACTGGGCATGCGCCAACTTGGGGTGCAGGAAGTGGACATAGTCTCGATCGTAAAGCCGATTACGAAATATGCGGTCACGGTTCTCGATCCGAGCGACATTCGTTACCATTTGGAGAAGGCGGTCTATCTTGCCTTCCACGGCCGTCCCGGTCCGGTGTGGATCGATATCCCGCTCGATGTCCAGGCCTCACCGATTGAATCGCCCTCTGCGTTGCGCGGCTTTGATCCTGCGGAAATGACAGAGCCTCCCGCTGACATCTCGCTGAAGGAGGAAGTCGCGCGCCTCCTTCAGAAGTTAAATCACGCTGAAAGGCCCTTGCTCTTCGCAGGTAACGGTATACGCCTGGGCCATGCGGAGAAGGAGTTTGAACGGCTCCGGATGCTGCTTGGAATCCCGACCGTGGCGACATGGTGCGCCGCCGATTTGGTCCCGAGCAACGATCCTCTCTATGTTGGCCGACCAGGTTCGGTCGCGGCGCGCGGGGCGAACTTCGCCCTCCAAAACTCAGATTTTCTGCTTGCCGTCGGTGTCCGTCTGGACTTCGCAATCACAGGATACGCGCCTCAAAACTTGGCTCGTGGAGCACACAAAGCAGTTGTGGATATTGACAAAGCGGAACTCAAAAAGCTCCATCCATACGTGCAGCAGCCAATCCAGGCCGATGCAAAGAACTTCCTGGCCGAGATTTTGAGCCAAAAAACCTCGATTCGGCTCACTGACCATTCTGCCTGGGATGCGCGCTGCGCAGATTGGAAAACTCGTTATCCCGTGGTCACAGAGGAGCACCGCAAACCCGAAGGACCAGTATCAGTCTTTCACCTGGCCGAGGTGATCGGCACCGAAGTCAAACCCGAAGACAGGCTTGTGGTCGGTAGCTCTGGATCGGCCATTGAGATTTATCTGCTTGCCTTTCCTACGCTGCATTCCCAGCGCCTTTTTCACACGGCTGGGCTCGGCGCGATGGGCTATGGCATCCCGATGGCGATCGGAGTGGCGATGGCGAATCCGGGTCGTGAGGTGGTGGCTGTGGATGGCGATGGCGGATTCATGTTCAACATTCAGGAATTGGAAACCATCCGCCGTCTGCAGCTGCCGATCAAGTTCTTCGTAATGAACAACGATGGCTATTCTTCGATTCGGGCATCGCAAAAGGCCTATTTCGGCGAAGCGAAACTGGGTTCCGACAAAACTAATGGCCTCACCGTTCCCAATCTGACTCAAGTGGCAGCGGCATTTGGATTGAATTCGACTGTGATCAAGAATCAGGAGAATCTTCGCGTGGAGGTTCGCCGGGTTCTGGACATGAAAGGACCGGTAGTGTGCGACGTAAATGTGCTGCCGGATGAGTTGCGCGCGCCACGTCTGCAGTCCTATCAAAAACCGGATGGCTCATTCGTTTCGAAGCCTTTGGAGGATTTGTTTCCATTTCTTCCGCGCGAGGAGTTTCTGGCCAACATGATCGTAGAGCCCTTGCCCGAATGAGGGCGTAAATCACCGAACGCAAACTTTTTGGAGTATGAGACCGTCAGCGCTCGCGGGGTGGTCTTAATTCGGAATGCAGTAGCAGACGCACTCATATCCGTCCGCATAGTACGTGCGCAGGGTAAAGCGTGAATTGGGAAGCAACTCATTCAATAGCAGGGGGATGCTCCACAAGTGATCTGGACAATGATAGAGGCAGACCGCCATTTTCGGGCGATGCCGCGCAATCGTCTCCCGACCTCCCTGCAGCGTGTCGGGCTCACTGCCTTCGATGTCGAATTTCATGCAGGTCGGCGCGATCCCGTGCAGTGCCTCATCGAGCGTAACGATTTGCACTTCGCAAGTTCCGTCGGACGAAATCCGGGAGCTTGTGCCGCCCATAGTGAAACGGACGGTTTCGCGCCGCGAACCGGTCGCATATGGGTACAGGGTAATTCGTGGATCGCCGTTGATGGCCGACTTTAATGCCGCGAAATTCACCGGATCCGGCTCGAATGCAACAATCTGGTCAAAATGATCGTCGGTAGCACGGCGAAATTGGGCAATCGTATCGCCGTCAAAAGCACCGCAGTCAACGAAAACTTCGTTCCGGCCGAGTGGGAAAGGCGGGAAATATTGGACCCCCGAATTGATCACTTGACCAGAGACATCTCCCAAGCGGAGTCGCATCTGACGGTCAAACTCCTCGCGTCCCTCCCCGTCCAGCAAGGCTCGTCCACGGCGGATCTGTTCATCGTGCTCGAGATAATAACTCGGTCGCTCCCAAAACCCATGCGGCAGCAAAAGATCTCCGTAGTCAGCGAACAACGCCGGGAACGGGACAATATTGGACGCTCCGAGAGTCCTGAGCTGGTTGACGCGGTCCATCATTCCTTCGGTGCGGCTCGGGTGCCAGATAGTAACAACAAAAGTGGCATGTGGGTAGCGCTGCACTGCTGTTGCCGGCGACTCGACGGGAACGCCTTCACAAACGGTGCCCCACAAGGCCGAGTTGTTGTCGCAGAACAAGACTGGGCGGACGGCCAGAGCGATACGTCGACCGAGATTACCGGCACCGAAACAGACAATGGGAGAAGGATGAGTCATTGGCTTAAGGATCCCAGCAGACTTCCTGGCGCTCTGGATTGACTTTCCGAAGAGAATAACACAGGAGAATTAGGCGCGCTTAAGCCGGTGATCGGGAATTGCATAGCAAACACCTTCCCAGCACTCTTCGGCGTAACGGCGTAAGAACAAGTTGTATTCAGGCGCTATGGACCGGATGAGATTGGGGATTTGCCACAGGTGCTCACTTCGGTGATAGGTGCAAACTGCCAGGATTGGGTGATGCCGTCGGAGCAAGTCCGTCGCTCCGATAAGTGCTTGGGGTTCCGCTCCTTCAATATCCATCTTGATATAAGTTGGTGTGCCGGACCACGAAATAGCATCCAGCCTTCGACACTGCACGGAGAGTACCTCCCTCCCACCTTCCACGATCTGAGCTGTTACTGTACCCGTGGCTGCAAAGGACACTAGGCCGTTTTTTTCACCGACTGCGCAAGGAACGACAGTTACCCGGTCCGCCAAGCCCATGTTTCTCGTCGCCGCCTCTAAGGCCTCCCGGTTCTGAGGATCAGGCTCGATTGCGAAAATATGCTTAAATTTTCTGTTCCAATGAGAAGTGAAGCTCGGAAGTATATCTCCTTGAAAACTGCCGCAGTCGACAAAAACCTCCTCTTCAGAGGGCACCATCAGGTCCATCGGGAAGTATGTTTCCGATGGACTCAATGACGGCGGAAGTGCGTCA
>Ga0187872_10004112_pt1 | contig 11127 bp, 8 predicted proteins | sample June2016WEW_16_4_FD_132973 | JGI IMG/M metagenome (GOLD analysis project Ga0187872, IMG submission 132973) | Peatland microbial communities from SPRUCE experiment site at the Marcell Experimental Forest, Minnesota, USA - June2016WEW_16_40 | ecosystem: Environmental > Terrestrial > Soil >...
CGTAGGCCGCCGTCACCGCAAAGGCCGCGCGCGCCAGCCGCCAGCGCGTCGCGCGACCCAGCGACCCCGCGTTCGTTGCAAGCTCCTCGGCAATCGCCGCGTAATCCGCCACCGACGTCACAATCGCCACGTCCTCGAAGTTCTTCGCCGCCGAACGCACCATCGACGGCCCGCCGATATCGATGTTCTCGATAATGTCGCTGAACGCCGCGCCCGGTTTGGCCGCCGTCTTCTCGAACGCGTACAGGTTCACCACCACCATGTCGATCGGCTCGATCCCATGCTCCCTCACCGCGGCCACATGCTCCTTGTTCCCGCGGATGTGCAGAATGCCGCCATGCACCTTGGGATGCAGCGTCTTTACGCGCCCGTCCAGCATCTCCGGAAATCCCGTCAGGTCGCTGATGTCGCGCACCGTCAGCCCTGCCTCGCGCAGCGCGCGCGCAGTCCCGCCGGTCGACACCAGTTCAATTCCATGCGACACCAGCGTGCGGGCGAACTCGACCAGGCCGCTCTTGTCGGTAACGGAAAGCAGGGCGCGGTGGACGCGGCGAAGGCCGCTCTTGGTTTCAGGGCTGTTTGCAGGAACGGATTCAGTGGTCACGCAACCATTTTATTCCGCCCGCCTACGCCGTCTGTTGGAAACCTCGCACCAAACCATCACCGCGCGCCACAAAAGTCTGTCATTCTGACCCTGACCCTGAGCGCAGTCGAAGGGGAAGGGGAAGAATCCCCGCACTTCGGCCGTGCCACCCAGCCCCTGGCACCCACCTCGAACCTCGAACCTAGTACCTCTAACCTGGCTTTATCGCACCATCGCCCCGGTCAGCTCGCTCACCCGCGCCACGCTGTGGCTGGCGCACCAGCGGCGCAGGCTGTTGGCGATGTTCTCCACCGCGCGTGGATCGGCGAAGGTGGCCGTCCCCACTTCAACCGCGGTCGCCCCCGCCAGCATGAACTCCACCGCGTCCTCGGCGCGCACGATGCCGCCCATCCCGACGATAGGAATCTTCACCGCCTGCGCTGCCTCATGCACCATGCGCACCGCGATGGGCCGGATCGCCGGCCCACTCAGCCCGCCCGTCACGTTGGCGATGCGCGGTTTGCGCGTCTCCACGTCGATCGACATGGCCAGAAACGTGTTCACCAGCGAGATCGCCTGCGCCCCCGCGTCTTCGACCACCTTCGCCATCGTGGCGATGTTGGTCACGTTGGGCGACAGCTTCACCATCAGCGGCCGCTCGGCGGAATGCGCCACGGCCTGGCAGCGCGTGACCAGGCTGTCCAGCAGCGTGGGATCGGTCCCGAAGACCATGCCGCCGTGGCTGGTGTTGGGGCAACTCGCGTTCAGCTCGTAGATCGCAATCCCTTCCGCGTCGTTCAGCACGCGGATCACCTCCACGCAGTCTTCCACCGTATAGCCGAAGACGTTGGCGATGACCACCACGCCGGGGATTCCGCGCAGCCTGGGCAGCTTCTCTTCCACAAAGGCATGCACCCCGATGTTCTGCAGGCCCACCGCGTTCATCATCCCCGCAGGGCTCTCGATGATGCGCGGGCTTGCGTTGCCCGCCATCGGCTCCCTTGAGAGACCCTTGGTCACGAACGCCCCAATGCGCTCCAGCGAGACGATCTCCTCGAACTCCAGCCCATAGCCGAAGGTCCCGCTGGCCGCAATCACCGGCGAGCGCAGCTCCACCCCGGCCAACGTCACGCGCATGTCTGGCTTGCTCAGCTTGTCACCGCCGTTCGCATCCCTCCCAGTGTAACGGCCAACGGCCCGACAGCGCATCCACCTTGCCCGGAAGGTGCGGTGATGGCTTTTGCCTCTGAGATAGGCCTGGGCTTTAGCCCAGGCACTACGGGGCAATATATTAGCGGGGCTTTAGCCCCTGGGATATGCTTTCTACGATGCGCCTACATCCTCAAACCTATGCCTTCACCGCCATTTCACATGAACGACGGCGCATCTTCCAACGCACGGCCAACGCCGAGTTGCTGATCGCTACAATCTTTCGCTATCGGGATCAATCGCGATTTCTTTTGCATGGATTCGTGGTCATGCCTGACCACATGCACGTCCTGCTCACGCCAGAAGAGTCCATCGAGAAGACTGCCCAGTTGATCAAAGGGGATATCCGTTTGCGATTCGTAAGCAGTTTGCGGGTGAGGTTTGGCAGGAGGGATACCATGCGCATCGGGTACTCGATGCAGAAGATTATTGGAATCAGTTGGCGTATATCGCGAACAATCCGGTGAAGCGGTAGATGAAAGAGTATCCGCACGTTCACACGCAGTTTCTGGATCAACTCGACCCCGTGCCGGAGATCTGGGCACGGTTGAAGAACCCGTATCCCGGGGGCTAAAGCCCCATTCCGTGGCGCGGTTGAATGCCCGGGCTAAAGCCCGGGCCTATCTCAGAAGCAAAAACAACAGACCTTCAGAGAACGACGGTAGTCGTGGGCGGGTAGAATTATAGGGATGCTTGACCTTGGCTATGTGCGGGCGAATCTGCCGGTTGTGGAAGAGAAGCTGCGCGCGCGCGGCTTGGACCCGGATGCGGCCCTGGGAGATTTTGCCAGTGCGGACCGTCTGCGGCGCGAGGCGATTACCAGTGCCGAGACGCTGAAGGCGCAGCGCAACAAGCAGACCGCGCAGATCGCCGAACTGCGTCGCGCAGGCGCCGATTCAACCAAACTCGCCGAGGAGATTCGAGATCTCAAGAACCGATCGGAGTTGCTTGAATCGCTGGCTACCCATGCCGACGAGCACTTGCGCGAGCTGATGCAGACCTTGCCCAATCTGCCCCAGGACTCCGTCCCCATCGGCAAATCCGAACTCGACAACCGCGTCGAAAAAGTCTGGCACGGCGAGGAAAAGCCCAAAGACTATACGCCGCCGAACCTCGCCTTCCCCGCCCAGCCCCACTGGGAGATCGGCGAACGCCTCGGCATCCTCGACTTCGAGCGCGCCGCCAAGATCTCCGGCTCGCGCTTCGTCGTCCACTTCGGCCAGGGAGCCCGCCTCGAACGCGCCCTCGCCAACTTCATGCTCGACCTGCACACCCGCGAGCACGGCTACACCGAAGTTCTGCCGCCCTACATGGTCAACTCGAAGTCGCTCTTCGGAACCGGCCAGCTCCCCAAGTTCGCCGACGACCTCTTCCACTGCGACGACAAGGGCGCGTTCGAACCCGGAAAGTTTCAGGACTCCGATCACTGGCTCATCCCCACCGCCGAGGTCCCCGTCACCAACCTCTTCCGCGACGAGACGCTCGACGAGTCGCAGCTCACCATCAGCTTCTGCGCCTACACGCCGTGCTTCCGCTCCGAGGCGGGAAGCTACGGCAAGGACGTGCGCGGCATGATTCGCCAGCACCAGTTCCAGAAGGTCGAGCTGGTCAAGTTCTGCAAGCCGGAGGATTCCAACGCCGAGCACGAGCGCCTCACCTGCGACGCCGAGCGCGTCCTCGAACTCCTTGGCCTTCCCTATCGCCGCGTCCTGCTCTGCACCGGCGACATGGGCTTCGCCTCGGCCCGCACCTACGACCTCGAGGTATGGCTTCCCGGACAGAATCTCTACCGCGAGATTTCATCTTGCTCCAACTTTGAGGCCTTCCAGGCCCGCCGCGCCAACATCCGCTTCCGGCCGTCCGGCAGCGCGCAGGGCAAGGCCAAAAAATCCGAGTTTGTGCATACTCTGAATGGCAGCGGCCTGGCCATCGGGCGCACCTATCTCGCCATCCTGGAAAACTATCAGCAGGCCGATGGCACGGTGCGCATCCCCGAGGCGCTGCTGCCCTATATGAACGATCCACGCAAACCGCGTGCGGAGTGGCAGACGCTGATCGCGCCGCAGCGCCACGCGGGCGGCGGCAGGGCGAGGAAGGACTGAGCGATGGGCAATCTTTTACGCAGCTATTTTTTCTGGACCTACGAGCGCGGCAGCTTTCACTTCGACGTGATGGTGACGCTGATCCTGATCTTCCTCTTCGTCTCGCCGCACTACATCGACTTCAAGGACCGCCCGGTGGAAACCGTAGCGTTGCACGGCAGCGAAGTGCTGGTGAGGGAGGCTGGGCACTCCGGCGCCAGCAGCCGCTTCGTCTTCCAGATCCGCAGCGACCAGAGTGGCGGCCCGACGGCCAGCCAGAGCGACGACCAGCGGCGCGCCGCGATCCTTCAGGCGGTTGAGCCCATCTCCGGCGAGGTGACCCTGGAGCGCTATGAGCCGGTGCTCGACGCGCACGGCAAGGTCGTCGCCTACAACGCCTGGGTGGTGCGCTGATGCGGCTTTCGCTCCTCGCAGCACTAGCCGCAGCAGGCCTGCTGATTCTCGCCAGCCTCGCTCCGGTTCACACCGCAGGCGCGCAGGACGGACCCGACCGCCTGAAGGCCGTTCTGGCCCAGATGGACGCTGGCAGCGCGAAGTTTCATTCCGCCGAGGCGAAGATCGAGAAGCAGCAGTTCGAGAAGATCGTCAACGACACGACAACCGAGTCGGGGACGATTTATTTTCTGCGCAGCGGCAACTCCACCCAGGTGGGCGCCAGGTTCGATCCGCCCAACGCGCAGACGCTGGAGTACAGGAACGGCGTGGCGCGTCTGTACTCGGCGGGCACCAATCAAATCAAGACCTACTCGGCCGGCCAGAACCAGGCGCTCGCGCAGACCATCCTCGCGCTTGGCGCCGGCGGCAGCGGTCGCGACCTGGCCGCGAACTGGACCATCACCGACCAGGGCACGGAGAAGATGAGCGACGGCAGCCGCATGGTGGATGTGGAGAAGCTCGACCTGGTCTCCAAGGACGCAAATGTGCGCAGCACATACACCCACATCACAATGTGGATTGACCCACTGCGCGACATCTCCCTCAAGCAGGTGGGGTTCACCCCCTCGGGAGACACGCAGACCACCATCTACACCAACATCCGCCTCAACCAGCCCATCGACTTCAAGGCGTATGCGGTCAAGTGCAAGGGCAAGTGCAGCTAAATCTCGCGCAGTGCTTTGCGCGGCTCGGCAAACAGCGCTCCAATCCAGACCAAAAACACGGGGAAGAACTCCAGCGTGTAGCGGGGCTCTGAGTTGCCGATGAACAGCAGCAGCACCGCGCGCAACAGCAGGCTGGCGGCCATGGCATAGGCCAGCTCACGATAGGCGCGCTGGCCGGGGCCGGCCAGCCACGCCCTTCGCCTCCAGACGGAAAATCCAATGAAGGCAACCACGTAGAAGGCCAGGTTGAGCGCGGCGTACGCGGCGGCAAACGCGGTCTGTGCGCCGTGCTCTCTCCACCTCCACCATTCATCGGCAACCGGCATCATCTCGGTGCGCGGGCGCAGGGCCATGTCGAAGACGCGCGCGATGGGCAGGCCAATGTAGTAGAGCGCCGGCTGGTCGTGGATGCGCTCGGCGGCCAGCGCGTCGAAGCGCGCGTCGAGGGCCGGGGTCAGGGTGAGGGTGGTGTTGTAGTCGGCAATCAGCGCGGCGGTGCGGCTGCGCATCTCTGCCGAGGTCGATCGCGAGGTGGCGATGAAGACGCGCGGCGGCAGGCTGGCAAACTCGATGCGCTCCCCGTCCATGGGCCAGCAGACCTCGTCGACCGAGGCGAAGTCGATGGCCCAGCTGCTATACCAGCGGCCGAAGCCGGGCAACACCACTTCGCCGGGATCGTTGGCGTCGCGCGGCGAGAGCGGCTGAAAGACGTGGAAGACGCGTTCGTTGCGCGCCGTCCACAACAGCAGCGGAAGCGCGACGCACAGTGCCGCGGCCAGCACAGGCAGGGCGGAACGGAGCGGCTGGGCACGTCGTTCTCGGTTTGCCAGCGATCTCCACAGCATCGCTGGCAGAATCGCCGCCCCCAGCAGGCCCTGTTCCGGCCGCAGCAGAATGGAGCAGGCCAGCGCGGTGGCAACCGTCCACAGCCAGCGATTGCTGCCCAGGCCCGCGTCCTGCCAGCGCGCAAAGGCGTAAAAGGCCAGCGCGATCAAGCCAAATACCAGCGTCTCCGGCAGGGCCGTGGCAACGTAGTTCGCGGTGAACGGACACAGCGCCGCAATCCACAGCACCCACAGCCGTGCGCGGCGGCCGAAGAGGCGTCCGGCCAGCGCGCTGGCCAGCCCGCAGGTGATGAGATCGACGGCAACCTGCACCTTCAGCGCGGCGTTGTAGTCTCCCATGCCGAAGAGTCGGAAGCAGGCGGCCAGAAAGAGCGGGTAACCGGGCAGACGGCAGAGGGTGGGGCGTATCTGGATGGAGCCGGGGGTTGGGCCAGCCTCGGTCAGGCCGTAGACTCCGCGCTGCAGCCAGGTCTTGGCGATCCCGCCGTACACCAGGCTGTCTCCGGCAACCCGCGCCATGTGGGCCACAAACCACAGGCGCAGCAGAAGACCCGCCAGCAGCGCCGCGCCCCCCCAAAGCCAGAACCTGAGTCGCTCTCTGTTCATCTCCATGCATCATACTGCGTAACTTGGGACGCGTTTTTGGGGGTAGTGGTGCAGTTTCCGCATAGCCGACAACTCACGCGTCGCCAATTTGCTGAACACACCGGCGTTTTCCAGTACTGACTCGAACAGAACAATCGAAAAGAGTACGCGCGACGCGCTGATCGAAGGACTTGGTTCATTCGACTAACTGAGGCCCATGCCTCTGACCGAGGGGTTTGTGTGATGGCCAGAGAGCGAGATGGACGCTTCAGCATGGGGCCGAAGCGTCCAGTGTTGCGTTTATCGGGGAGGCTGATCGACCGGATTCAGGTGGGCAACAATCGTAACGCGTGTTCCATTCGGGTCCAGTACCGAAAATCGCCGTATTCCCATGGGCTTGTCTTCCATCGGTTCGATGATGGTTACTCCCTGCGCGATTGCTCGGTCGTGAATCTCGCTGACGCTTTCAGGGAAGCCCACATCTACGGCGAAGCCGGGAGGCAGCGGCATGGCGTCTGCGGCATCCGCATTGACGGTGACCTGCTGCTTGGGCTGAGTTGCAGAGGCTAGGATCATCATTCCGGCATGCTCCATTACCACATTGAAGCCCAGCACCCCTTCATAAAAGGCACGGCTCGCTGGCATATTTAAAGAACGTACATCTGGTATGGTACGAACGATGTTCATAGGTGGTCTCTCCGTGGACGGCTTTGTGCCGTCGGCTCGGAGGCGTCGTTGAACGGTCGCGTAGGATTGGCCGGTTCGGCGGGCAGTCTCCCGCACGATTCGTTTGAAATCTTTATCGGCCGTCATGGGCACGCCTCTCGCTCCCGCGACAAAGATCCCCAGCGTCCTCGTCCGAGAGCAGGCTGCCTCAAGTCCGGCGACCGACGAGGATATACTCCCCTTTGCCTCCATGAATGTGACCCGGCTGGGGCGGATCAAAGAAGGTCAAGCGCGCGGTCTCGCTATTGAGCAGCGTAGCCCGATCATGAAAAAGCTGTCAATAACTCAGATCGTATGTACTGGAGGGGCGCTGACCGGTAATGGTTAGTCGGCTTATGGGATGTGGTCCGTTGATCCCGAGTGACAATCTACCGGAAACTGCACCACTACCTTTTTGGCCGGCGCGTTGACTATGTTCAGAGAGCTGCATACGATTGCGCACAGGTGGCTATTGCGTTGGCGGCCAGGCGCTTGCAGTCCAGCAGTTTAAGTCAGAAATTGGCCATTAGGGAACCATGAGCCAGCAAGTCTTCTTCGATCCTCAACGCAAACGCTGGCGGCGGCTGCGCCGAATCTTCGACAGCCTCGCCGTGCTCGGCGTCGTCGTCGGGGTCCTGTTCGTAATTGGCCTGATCCACATGACGCCGCTGCCCGAGCTGCTGCTGGCGCCGCCGAAACACAACTTCAGCGCCCTCAAGGTCGAGCCCGCCACTCCGGGCCAGAAGCTGCGCCGCTCCCCTCATCGCAAGACCGACCTCAGACCCTCCGAGGTGACTTTGAACTCCGGCGAAGGTCTGCGCGCGGCATACTACGTGGAGGACGATCCCGCCAGCTACTCCTCGCTCAAGCAGCACATCCACCAGATCGATCTGCTCTTTCCCGAGTGGATTCACGTGGTCACGCCGGACGGCTCGCTTACCTCCTACAGCCTGGACAATCGCCCCTTCGCCGTGGTGGACGCGTCCGGCGTGCATGGCGTCGACCACGAGCGCAGGGTTGCCCACACCATTGCGGCGGCGGGCGAAGACACGGAAATTTTTCCCCTGGTCAACAACTACGATCCCACCAAGGGCGTCTTTCTTCCCTCCATCGGCGACTTCTTTTCCAACCCCGCATCGCGCGCCCATTTCGTGCATCAGGCGGATCAGTTCCTCGCCACCAATCCAAGCTACCGCGGTCTCTCGCTGGACTTCGAGAACTTCCCCGACGACGCGCAGCCGGGATACATGGCGCTGCTCGCCGCGCTCTACCAGGACTTCCACCCGCGCAACCTCAAGCTCTATCTCAACGCGCCGGTGAACGACGACGCCTACGATCTGAAGTTCATGGCGGCCCACTCCGACGGCCTGCTCCTGATGAACTACGACCAGCACCAGATGGAGAGCGACCCCGGGCCGATCGCCGCACAGGACTGGTTCCTCGACAACCTCAAGCATGTCCTTAAAATCGTGCCCAAGGAAAAAATCATCTGCGCTCTGGGCAGCTATGGCTACGACTGGACCATGTCGCTGCCGCCTGAGTCGGCGAAGCATGGCGCAAGGCCGCCCAAGCACTTTGTGCCCAAGGTGCTGGCGGCCGAGGAAAAGTCCACCCAGGAGGCATGGCAGGACGCGGACGATGCCGATGCGCAGGTCGAGCTCGATCCCGACTCCCTCAACGTCCACTTCGCCTACGACGACGACGACGCGCATGTCCGCCATCAGGTGTGGTTCCTGGACGCGGTCACCGTCCTCAACCAGATGCGCGCCGCCCGCGCCCTGGGCATCGAGACCTTCGCGCTGTGGCGGCTGGGCTCCGAGGACAACTCGCTGTGGAAGATCTGGGACCGTCCCATCCACGCCAATCCGGTGATCGACCTGGCGCAGGTGGCGCCCGGCTACGATGTCGACACCGAGGGCGAGGGCGACATCCTGCGCGTCACGCGCAAGCTGCAGTCCGGCCGCCGCGTCGTCACCTTGGACGACGACGACTCGGTGCCGCTCTCCTACCGCTCCATCACCGCCGAGTCGATGACCTCCTACCCGCTCTCCTACGAGGTGGACCAGACCGGCTATTTCCCAAAAGAGGTTGCCCTCAGCTTCGACGACGGCCCCGACCCCAAGTGGACCCCGCTCATCCTCGACGTTCTCAAGAAGTACCACGTGGTCGGCACCTTCTTCATGATTGGCGAGGAGGCGCAGAACAACGTCAGCGTCATGCGCCGCGTCTACAACGAAGGCCACGAGATCGGCAATCACACCTTCACCCATCCCGACATCAGCGAAATCTCGGTCCCCAGCGCGGACCTCGAGCTGAACCTCACCGAACGCCTCTTCGCCGCAGAGCTGGGCGTGCAGCCGCTCTACTTCCGCCCGCCCTACTCCATCGACCAGGAGCCCGACACCAACGACCAGGCCGCCCCCGCCGACCGCATTCAGGACCTCGGCTACGTCATCGTCGGCGACAAGATCGACACCAGCGACTGGGATGAGCATCCGCGCAAGTCCCCGCAGGAGATCACCGACAGCGTCTTTCAGCAGATGCGCGACATGCAGACCCGTCCCTGGATGCAGGGTTCCATCATCCTGCTGCACGACGGCGGCGGCGACCGCGCGGCAACCGTGGCCGCGCTTCCCGTGCTCATCCAGGCCCTGCGCGACCGCGGTTACACCATCGTTCCCGTCTCGCAACTAATGGGCAAGACCCGCGCCCAGGTTATGCCCCCGCTCAACCACCACCAGCTCTGGCAGGCACGCGTCGACTCCATCGCCTTCTTCGTCTGGGCCTTCTTCAATCACTTCGTCATCGCGGTCTTCTTCGTCGGCGACATCCTCATGAGCGCCCGCCTGCTCCTCATTGGCGTCTTCGCCGTCATCGACCGTTTCCGCAAACGCAGGAACTTCGCCGGGCCCAACTACGCGCCCCGCGTTGCCGTGCTCATTCCCGCATTCAACGAGGAAAAAGTCATCGTGCGCACCATCCGCTCGGTGTTGATGTCCAACTACAAGAACATCCGCGTCATCGTCATCGACGACGGCTCCCGCGACAATACCTATAACGTCGCCATCGATGCCTACCCCGCGGAGATCGCCTCCGGCCGCCTCACCGTCCTCACCAAGCCCAACGGAGGCAAGGCCGACGCCCTCAACTTCGCTCTCGCCCGCACCAGCGAGGAGGTCTACATCGGCATCGACGCTGACGGCGTCATCGCCCACGACGCCATCGCCAACCTCGTCGCCCACTTCGCCAATCCCAGGATCGGCGCGGTCGCGGGCAACGCCAAGGTCGGCAACCGAGTCAACCTATGGACCCGCTGGCAGGCCCTCGAGTACATCACCAGCCAGAACTTCGAGCGCCGAGCCCTGGACCTCTTCGATGTCGTCATGGTGGTTCCCGGGGCCATCGGCGCCTGGCGCACCGCAGCCGTCAAGGCCGGAGGCGGATACCACACCAACACCGTCGCCGAAGACGCCGACCTCACCATGAACCTTCTCGAACAGGGCTACGAGGTCATCTACGAGGACCAGGCCCTCGCTTTCACCGAGGCCCCCATCAACATGAACGGCCTCATGCGCCAGCGCTTCCGCTGGTCCTTCGGCATTCTGCAGGCCATCTTCAAGCATCGCGGCGCCATCCGTAAACGCCGCGCCATGGGCCTCTTCGCCCTGCCCAACACGCTTATCTTCCAGATCCTGCTTCCCCTCTTCTCGCCGTTCATCGACCTCATGTTCTTCGCCGGCGTCGCCAATTATTTCTACAACAAGCACTTCCATCCCGAAGCCGCCTCGCCCGCCAGCTTCGAGAAGCTGCTTGCCTTCTTCCTCGCCTTCCTCGTCATCGACTTCCTCACCTCCGCGCTGGCCTTCTCGCTGGAGCGCAAGCACCCGGCCTGCCGCGGCGACGCATGGCTGCTCTTCCACATCTGGATTCAGCGCTTCACCTACCGCCAGGTCTTCTCCATCGTCCTCTTCAAGACCATGAAGCGCGCCATCGACGGC
>Ga0187872_10004115_pt1 | contig 11125 bp, 11 predicted proteins | sample June2016WEW_16_4_FD_132973 | JGI IMG/M metagenome (GOLD analysis project Ga0187872, IMG submission 132973) | Peatland microbial communities from SPRUCE experiment site at the Marcell Experimental Forest, Minnesota, USA - June2016WEW_16_40 | ecosystem: Environmental > Terrestrial > Soil >...
CGGCGTCGCGGGCGGTCACGGCCGCCTGCTCGGCTGCGGCGGCCGCCGCGAGCGCCTCCGTCAGCTGCGCATCGGCCTCCAGCGCCGCGCGGCGCGCCTCCTCGGCGTCAGCCTCGGCCTGCTGGCGGCGCTGCCGGGCAGCGCGGCGACGCCAGGGCGCAGCGCCCGGGCGGCCCTGATCCTCCGCCTCGGCCAGCCCGCCGCCCTGCCGGGCCAGCTCCTGGCGCCGCCGGAACGCCGTCAGCGCCGTATGCGGCTCCCCGCTCACGGGATCCGGCAGGCCGCAGTACCCCGGCTTCGCTCCCGCCTCTCCCGGCCGCGGCTCGTTCGCGCAGCCGGGATACGCGCATATAAGGGTTTCGTATGTGGTCTTGGCCATCAGCGGGCTCCGTTCCGTTATGCCCCTAAGCTACGTGCACCACGGCGAAGCCCGGCTAGTCCCCGCACATCAAGGTAGCCGTGGACAGCGCCCGTCACGGTCCTCGCGGCGCCAGCAGCGCCCGGAGCCCCGCGGCCGACCCGTCCTGCCGGCAGGATGCGGTCAGCACGGCGGCGCCGCCCTCACCGCCGCGACCGCGGATGCCGCCCTGGCCGAGCGCAACCCGCACTGGTACGGCGAGGTCGTCGCGCCGGTGATCGCGGCCCTGCTCGGCCAGCCGGGCGATCCTGGCCAGCCGGGCCAGCCCGGCCAGCCCGGCGAGGCCGCCCTGCCCGGCCCGAGGCGGCTCACCGTGCAGGTGCCGAACGGCGGCCTGGTGCCGTTCCTGCGCCCGACGGCCGCGGTCGAGGTCACTGCCGAGATCGGCCCGGACGGCGTCCGGGTCCTGCCGGTGCCCGAAATCCCGCCCGAGCTGAAGGTGCTGACCCTGCAGCTGACCGAGGCCGACGAGCTGACCCGCGCCGCGTCGCTGGCCGGCGACCCCGAGCTGGCCGTGCGCGCGCTGGCCTGAACCCGCTGGTCCCGGACGCGCAGCCGGCCCGGGCTTTCTGGCAGGCCTTCGCCCGCCGGTGGCTCAGCGCCGACATTCCCGCCGGCCGCGCGTGAGAGAGAAGGAGTCACTAATGACCGGGCGCATCGTCCCCCTGGACGACCTCGAGCGACTGTATGCCGAGCAGGCTGACGACATCCGTTCTGCCGTGGACAAGGTGCTGGCCTCGGGCCGCTACACGTTCACGCAGGGCAAGGAGGTGGCGGCCTTCGAGCGGGCCTTCGCCGACTACGTCGGCACCGATGAGTGCGTCGGGCTCAGTTCCGGCACGGCCGCGCTCTGGCTGGCGCTCGAGGCACTCGGGATCGGGCCGGGCGACGAGGTCATCGTCCCGGCCAACACCTACGTGGCCAGCGTGTTCGTCATCTCCTACGTCGGGGCCACCCCGGTGCTGGCCGACGTGGACGCGGCTACCTTCAACCTCGATCCCGCCGCCGTGGCGGCGGCGGTCACGCCGCGCACCGCGGCGCTGCTGCCGGTGCACCTGTTCGGTGCGCCGGCCGACATGGACGCGCTCGGCGCCATCGCGAGCTCGGCCGGGCTGGCCATCGTCGAGGACGCGGCCCAGGCGCACGGGGCGAGGCTGCACGGGCGGCACGTCGGGACGTTCGGGGCGGCGGGCTGCTTGAGCTTCTACCCGACCAAGAACCTGGGCGCGATGGGCGACGGCGGCGCGCTCACCACCAGCGACCCGGCCATCGCCGCGACCGTGCGGCGGCAGCGGTACATGGGCCAGGACCACAAGCACGCGCACCTGACCATCGGCCACCAGGAACGGCTCGACGAGGTCCAGGCCGCCATCCTCGCCACCCGGCTGCCGCGGCTGGACGCCTGGAACGCGCAGCGCCGGCACCAGGCCCACCTGTACAACGAGCTGCTGGCCGGGACCCGGTGGTGACCCCGACCGAGCCGGCCGATTCCGAGTGCGTCCACTACGTCTACACCGTGCGGGCGCCGCGCCGGGACGAGCTGGCGGAGTTCCTGACCGCCCGCGGCGTGCACACCGGGCTGTTCTACCCGAAGGCGATCTACGAGCAGCCGGCCTACCCGGGCCGGTGGCAGGCCGGCGACTACCGCGCTCTACCGGGTGGGCCGGACTACCGTCCGCGAGGCGCTCAAGGAACTGGAGAGCGAGGGCGCCGTCCAGGTCCGCCGCGGCCGCGGTCGCTTCGTCTCCTCCGCCCCGCCGGTGCTGCGGCCGATCACCCGGCTGGAGAGCGTGACCGAGATGCTCGCCGCCCAGGGCTACACCGTGGTCAACCGGGTGCTGTCGGTGCGGACCCGGCCGGCCATTGCGAGCGAGCGCGAGCAGCTGGCCCTCGAGCCCGGATCCGCGGTCGTGCAGCTGGAGCGGCTCCGCCTGGCGGGGAAGGACCCGCTCATCTACTCGCTGGACGTGCTGCCCGCCGGGCTGCTGATGGTGCAGCTGCACCTGATCGATGACGGCACCCCCGTGCTCTACTCGCACGACTACTACCGGGGCGACCGGTTCTCCTTCGAGGTCCTCCGCCGGGTCGAGGCCAAGGCCTGAGACGGTGGCGGCAATCCCGCCGACGGGGCAACGACCGGCGGCCCGGCGCGGCGCGGGCGCAGTCTCACTCGCTGAGCCCAACAGCGTGGAAGCGTGGTCACTGCGGAAACAGCAGCCGTAGCTGCACATCCATGCTGTTCGTCGCGGCAGCCGGGCTCGGGGTCATTACCTTGGTCAGCCCGCCCCCCGGCCGCGGGCCGGGAGGCCGGATGGCCGCCGCATGGCGTGGCGTTCCTCCTGCGTGGTTCCGCCCCAGATGCCGGCCTGCCCGGTGACCAGGGCGTAGGACAGGCACGCGGCGCGTACCGCGCACCGGAAGCAGACGGCCTTGGCGGCGAAGACCTGCGCCAGCGCCGGGCCCGCCGCGGTGACGGGGAAGAAAAGCTCGGGATCTTCACCCCGGCAGGCACCCTGCGGCATCCAGCCAGGGGAGCCGACGGCGAACTCTGATGACGGCATGACAACTCTTTCGGGAAGTGCGCCAGTCTTTCGGGAAGTGCGCCAGGCGCATCGGACTGCCAGCGGTTCACTCCGCGGGCGCGGACGCAGTGGCATGCGCGTCAAGGGCCGGGGAGATGACAGCCACGTCCGGGTCGGACGCGCCGGCTGTCAGATCCGAGGCGGGGGAGATGGCAGGCACGCCGGCGTCGGACGCGCGTGCGGGAACCTCGGCTGATCATGACGGCTCCGAGCTACGTTGCACGGTGATCTGAGGGGACACCGCCGGGGGGCAGCCCGAGAGCCGGAGCGCCCCCCTGGCGGCTGTTAGCGGTGCGCGAACCAGCCGCGGCGGCTGGACGACCGTCCGCTGATCAGGCGGTAGGCGAGCAGCAGGATGGCCGCGCCGGCGATAGCCGTCAGCCAGGTGGAGAGGTTGAAGAAACCCTGCATGCTGTGGATGTGGAAGAGCTTGGTGGCGACCCAGCCGCCGAGCAGTGCCCCGACGATGCCGATGATGCAGGTGAGGATGAGGCCCTGCTGTCTGCGGCCGGGGATCAGCATGTTGGCGATCAGGCCTGCGGCCAGGCCTAAGACGATCCAGGCGATGATGCTCATAACTGACTCCTTAGCCAGCCGATCAGGTGAGGTGGGCGGTAGTCAGTCATGCGAGCGGATCGTGGTGGGCGGGGACTTCACCCGCGCTCTCTCGCAGTCGGTTGACCGTACCGTCTTGCCCGGCACGGTCCGGGGCGCAGATAGAAAAACTCCGGGCCCCCAGTGCGCGTCCGCGGACATCGCGGATGCGGCTACCGAGGTCCGGAGCAACACGCTCAGATTACGCGCCTTTTCCCTTGCGCGCAAAGGGCGATCGGCGGCCCAATGGCCCGGCCGTTGTCAGCCGTTCGGCTGTGATCGGCCAGCGCGGTGGGTACGCGCGGACAGCCTCAGCCGGTCCCGCAGGGACGTGGCAGGCACCCCGCCGAGCCCGGACCGGCCATCACGATCTTCCCTCGTCTTCCTCACGGGTGCCTGACGACCTCATCTGCGTTCCCGCTGAAGTGCGCGCGAATCCTCCGGCCCGGCCAGCCGGGCGGCCGCCGGGCCGCCCGCACCGGCCAGGGGTCGTAGCGGTGCGCGCGCCCGTCCCGATAGTTCCAGTGCGGACGACGATCAGGGCGCCCGTCGGGCTCGGCGACACGGAGGGCGTCAGTGTTCACCATGGTGCGGCGGCCGGCTGGCCGGAGGGTGGCCGCGATAGCGGCGGCCGGCGGCGTCATGCTGCTGGTGACCGGGGTGAGCGCGGCTGGAGCGGCGGCGTCCCGGCCGGCACCCGCGCGAGCAGCGGCACTCGCGCGGGCGGCGGCACTCGCACGGGCGGCGGCCGCCGTGGCCGCGCCGTGCGCCCCGAGCCAGCTGGCCGCTGCCGGCGTCCCGCCGATCGGCGCCCCCGTCCAGACCGTCGATCAGCATTCCGGGGCGGTGGTGATCAACGGGATCCCGTACGTGCCGTCGGGGCCGGGATCGCTCGCGCACCTGGTGATCATCGACCGGTGCACCCTGTCGGTCCGGGCGTTCGGGTTCGGCGACCACGACGAGGGGCTGCACCAGATCAGGGCCGAGCTCGGCAAGCTGGACCCCGCCGCGCTGCTGCGGTATCTGGTCATCCTGGCCGCGCCGGACGGCCTCGGCCTGACCCACGCCGGTAACGCCTACCTGAACGACCAGATCCTGCGCTTCATCGGCGCGCCCCCGATGTCCATCGACCAGTCGGAGCAGCCGCTGTCGGTCATCGGCGTCCCCGGCTCCGCGGCCGGCAGCGCGTTCCGCAACTACGGCGGCGATTTCCGCGGCACCGAGGGGTCGATGACCGGTTACCTGCGGGCCGACCCGGCCACCGGGCGGTACGACTTCGTCTTCGCCGACTACGTCCCGTTCAGCACCAGGGAAGCCGGGGCCAGGGCCGGCCAGAACACCATCGCCGTGGGCCAGGCCCGCTACACCCAGAGCCTCCCGGCCGGCTCGACCGCGGGCTTCCAGGTCCTCAGCCTCAACGCCACCACCCTGCAGCCCGCGCCGGGCATCGTCGTGGACGAGGCGTTCGGCACCAGTACCGGGAACCCGGCCGCCAACCTGGCCGCGCAGCAGCGCATGGCCAGCGCCCTGAAAGTGCTGGCGGCCGACCCGAGCCTGCTGGTCTTCGTGCAGAGCATCGGCAGTCCGGGCGGATCAGACCGCACCCCAGCCTGGGCGCAGATCGCCGCCGCGGCGGCCGGCCTCGGCGGCACCGCCGGGATCGTCAGCGCGCTGGACGCCGCCGGCGGGTATGCCCTGGCCGGCGGATCGGGGATCACGCTGCCGGCGGGGGAGACGAGCCAGCAGCTCTCCGGGCAGCCGGCCCGGCTGGAGGGGATCCTGGCCCGCGGGCTCGGCTCGCAGTTCCAGCCGCTGTTCGCCGATCCATCCAGCCCGGTCAACGACGGCCTCATCCAGCTCGCCTACCAGGCGCCGAGGCCGTTCCCGCCGTTCTCCACGCTGGCCGAGCAGGCCGCCGAGGCCTACCTCGGCATTCACGTGATGAAGATATGCCCGGCCGCCGCGACCAGCTGCGACGTGCGGGCCAAGTACTACCAGAACTACCGGGCCGCCTGGCCGGCCATCCAGGCTGACCTCGCCGACCCGCAGCGCTGCCCGGACGGGCCGGGGTTCACCAGGGCCGTCTGCCAGCTGGTCCGCGAGCAGCTGTACCGGGAGGTATCCGACCTGAACCGGGTCAGGAACTACCTGACCGAGCTGCAGCGGCCATTCGGCGAGGCCAAAGAGGAAGCGCTGGTCAGCCTGACCAAGATTGACGACGCGATCCAGAAGGCGGTGGCCCCGCCGCCGGCCAGCAACACCGTTTCGCAGGTATTCCAGATCCTGTCCTACATCGCCAAGCTCGGCAGCTTCGCGGGCCCGGAGGTGGCGCCCGTGGCCTCGGGCATCAGCGCCGTCTTCGGCCTGGTCGCGTACTTCACGCACGCGGACGGCGAGCCGAACCTGCTCGGCCCGAAGGTCACGGCCAAGGTGAAGGAGCTCGGCGACCTGGTGCGGGCCCGGTACCGGGCCGCGTCCAGCCAGATCGACACCATCGGCCTGATCGTCGTCAGCGACTACGGCAAGCTCACCGACATGGCGGCCAGGGTCGACAGCGACCCGGCCTGGATCCTGCCGCCCAGCATCTTCCCCGCCGTGGACGAGATGAGCACGGCAGCGAAGCAGTGGTTCTACCAGACCCTGCTGCCGGTGGTGTACTTCGCCGTGCAGGTCAATCCCGCGCCGCCGTCAGGCCCGGCCAGCGCGCGGGACTACACCTGCTTCTCGTCGCTGAAGAAGCCAGGTACCCGCACGTCGCGGCCGTTCGGCAATGAGCCCGACAGCGGCCAGGTCCGCCTCATCACCGGTTTCGCGCAGAACGGGACCCCGGTCGCCCCGGTGTTCGCGCTGGCTTCCGACCTGGGTACTAACCCATTCCGGGTGCCGCCGGCCTCGCTCACCGACCCGCTCTTCCGCGGCCAGGACGACCCGCTCGGGCCGGGCCTCGGCCTGCGCAAGCTCGAGTTCTACTCGCCGAGGTACTTCTCCTTCGGGCGGGCCGTCACCAACGACGCGAGGTGCCCCTTCGGCTGACCTGACCGGCGCTCTCGGCCTGGCCAGGGGTCCGGGTGGCCCGCCCAGGGCGAGGCTAACCGCGCTGCTACGAGTTCAGGCAGCGCAACGTCTACGCGCCGTACCCCTAGTCTCTGGAGAGAGGCAGCCGGACGGCCGGCGGAAGCGGCTTCAGGACGGGGTCCGCCTGGAACGACTGGATCATCAGGGCCGCGAAGCGGCGCGACGCCGCCACCCTCATCGCGGGTGACTCGGCGCGGATGCCTTCGTTCGCCATCAGTCGCCCGCGGCGCCACCGTCATCGGTACGGCGAGTGAGCACAACCACGACTTCCTGCGTTCCCTCGGCGCGGAGCCAGCGACGTACGGGGCGGGGCTCGTCGAACGGATCCGCGCGCTGGCACCGGCCGGAGTGGACGCGGTATTCGACTGCGCCGGAGGGGCGCTGGCAGACCTCATCGCCATCGCCGGCGACACAGCGCGCGGTCAGGATAGGCCGCCCGCTCCGGGCAAGGAGCGGACCTTCGGGTGCCGCTGGACCGCACGCAGATCGCTCGGTTCTGGCCTGCTTTCGACAGTTTGGACCAGCCCGAGTCACTTAACGTGAGCAGACTTCGGGTCCAGCGCGCTCGGGCTGCCAAGACGCACGTAACGCCAGTGCCTTCGTCCTCACCGCGGCAGTGCGTTCGGCGGCGCCGCCGATCACCGCCAGCCACCCTGCCAGGCGGCATGCCGGTATCACATGTGCGAAGCTGTGAATGTCGCCGTCCCGGGAGGAGGTCTGCATGACTGACGCCGCGCCGGAGCCTGAAGGTTCCGAGGAAGAGATCAAGCGCAAGTTCCGCGAGGCGCTGGAACGCAAGCGCGCCAAGCATGCGGACGCGAACGCGGCCCGCGGTGGCAAGGACGCCGGGAAGGTCCACGGCGCCCGCGGCCTGGCCCGGAGCCGGCGTTCGTTTCGCCGCAAGACCGGCGGCTGAACGGCTAACTGAGCGCATCAATGCAACGGCCGGACGACCGCCAGATGAGCGCAACAGCGCGAGGATCGCCATCCCCGTCACCAAGTGACCATCTCAGCGCGATACGCGGCAGATGAGTGAGCTCCCGAAGCAAGCCGCCGTGCATGCTTATGCAAGATTTCGGAATAGCCTCGAGGTCGCCTGGGCGAGTGGCTGACGATCAGACGCGCTCGCCAAGCCGCCGCTCTGCGCGCTTGGCGCGCCGTGCGGGCTTCCTGTTGATGGAGGCTCAGATCAGTTGATCTGCGCCCATCGGTGGTGTCGGCACCAGATGATTCACCAACGCCTGACCGCGGTGACCCACGAGGCGGAACCGTCGCTGGACCGGGCCGGGTTATGACCTGGGCTCTTGCTATGCGTCGAGGTCGGCGGCTAGGTAGTGGCTGGTTTGTGGCGGCGGGTCGGACAGTGCTGCGGCGGCGTCGTGGTATTGCAGGTCGGTGCCGGTCTGCCGCTCCCGGTGCTGCCGGAGGTGTTCTTCCCAGCTCGGGACGCTGAACAGCTCGATGAACAGTCGCGGGTTCTGGCCGTCCTGGTACAGGCCCCAGTCGGTGGCGCCGGTCCGCAGCCGTGACTGGCGCAGGCGGGCCATGGCCTGCAGGAACTGCTGCTCCTTTCCGGCGGCGATGGTGTAGGCGGTCCGCACCAGGACCAGCCCGGCATCGCGATCAGCGCTGATGAGCAGCTGCGGTTCGGGCCAGCGGACCAGGCTGCGGTCCATGTCTGCGATCTGGTGGAACGGCCAGAACCAGATGGTGGCCGCGCCGGCGGCCATGACAGCGGCGGAGATCAGGAAGGCGGGCACCAGCCCGGCCGCCGCGGCGACGACTCCCCAGATGACGGCGCCGGCTGCCTGCGCGCCGAACAGGACCATCTGGTAGACCGACAGGCCGCGGGCGCGTACCCACCTGGGCAGGAAGAGCTGCAGCGCGGCGTTGACGTTGGACAGGAACGCGATCCAGGCCACGCCGGCCGGCAGCAGCATCAGGACGGTGAGCGCGAGGCTGCGCGACAGCGCCACCACCACCAGTGCCGCCGCGTAGGTCAGGCTCGCGGCGGCCACCAGGGCATTGGCCGACAGCCTGGCCCGGACCTGCGGCAGGACGAACGCGCCGCCGATGGCGCCGACCCCCAGGGCACCCAGCAGCACGCCGTACCCGCCCGCACCCAGCCCGAGCCGGCGGGTGGCGATCAGCGGCAGCAGCGCCCACAGCGAACTGCCCGGCACCAGGAACAGGGCCGCGCGCAGCAGGATGCGCCGCACGACGGGTGCTGGCGCACGTACCGGCCGCCGGCCCGCAGCCCGGGGATGAACCGCTCGGGAGACTGCGGAGTCCCGCCCAGCTGGGGATGGCACGCTACCACCACCGCATAAACCAGGAACGTCGCGGCGTTCAGGCCGAACACGGCGGCCACCCCGATCCGGGCGACCAGCAGCCCGGCGATCGCCGGGCCGATAGCGCGGGCCAGGTTGATGTTGATCGAGCTGAGGGCCGCGGCGGCTGGCACCTGCGGGCGCGGGACCATTTCAGGGACGAGCGACTGGTAGGCGGGTGCGACCAGGATGGCTCCGGTGCCCAGCACGAAGGTGAACATGAGCAGCAGCGCTGGCGGCATCCGGTGCACGGCGGTCAGCGCAGTGAGCGCCGTGCCGGCAGCGGTCATGCCGGCGAGAACCGCGACGAGCAGCCTGGCCCGGTCGAAGATGTCTGCCAGCACACCGCCCACCAGCGCGAACAAGACAGCGGGCAGTGTGTAAGCAGTCTGGACGAGCGAGACGAGGATGGCCGCGTGAGCACCTTGGACCACCAGCCACTGGGCGCCGACGGTCTGCATCCACGTGCCCACGTTGCTGACCAGCGCCGCGATCCACAGCGTCCGGAACAGCCCGATGCGTAGCGGCGCCCAGGACGACGCCGCCGACCCTGAGCCAGGCATGCCGCGCTTCAGCTCCCTGTGGGCAAGGGCCCTCGCGCCCATCTGGTGTCAGCCGCTGGGGCCGGTCTGGTTCATGAGCCCGGCCAGGCCGTCACAGAGGCTTCCTCCACGGCCTGACCCGCTATCCCACTGGGCTACGGTACAGAACCACCTCGAACGACGCCCCCCCGTCCTCAGAGACGGCGGACAGCCGGGGTGGCCTGGTCGCCGGTCCTGGCCAGGGGTAGCGTGGCCGAGGGCGAACCAGACCGTTCCCGCCCATGCGCTATGACCGTTGAGGCACCGGCCGGCAACTCCGGGCCAGCTTCTGGGGTGCTCGTTCTGGGAGGTGCGTCTAGCTCAGCTGCGGTGCCGCCGTAGGGGGCGGTGGTAACTGCGCGGAGGGAGACTTAGATGGCTGCTATCGATAGCCGTGGCGAGAATGTGCGGGTGGCGGTGCTGGGCACCGGCATCATGGGCTCGGCGATGGCCCGCAATCTGGTCTCGGCGGGGCTGCGCACCACGGTCTGGGATCGGTCGCCGACGGCGACCGCGCCGCTGTCCGATGCCGGAGCGCTGGTGGCAGCGTCGCCGGCGGAGGCGGTCCAGGATGCGCATGTCGTGATCACGATGCTGCCGACCGCCGACGTGGTTACCTCGGTGATCTTCGCTGGCGGCGTGGCGGAGGCGCTGGCTGAGGGCGCGGTGTGGGCGCAAATGGGCACGATTGGCCTTGCCGCAACGACCGAGATCGGCAGCCGGCTCGGTCAGCTAAGGCCCGATGTCCTGTTCGTGGACGCGCCGGTATCGGGCAGCAAGGGCCCCGCCGAGGCCGGCCAGCTGCTCATCCTGGCGTCCGGCCCGCCCGCGGCGGCCGCGGCCGTGCGCCCGGCGTTCTCGGCGATCGGCCGCAAGACCGTATGGCTGGGCGAGGCCGGCCAGGGCAGCCGGATGAAGCTGGTCGTCAACGCCTACATGTCCATCTTGATCGAGGGCGTGGCTGAGGCCCTGGAACTGGCTGGCCGGCTGGGCATCGATGACGCCAAGCTGGCCGAGGCCATCGAGGGCGGCCCGCTGGACGCGCCGATCGCGGACGCCAAGCTGCACAAGATGGAGCGAGGCGATTTCGCGCCCGAGTTCCCGCTGGAGTGGGCGCTCAAGGACGTGGACCTGGCGATCGCGGCCGCAGCCGATGATGAGCTGCCGCTGCTGGCCGCGCTGTCCCGCCAGTGGCGCGCAGCCGTTGACGCCGGCCACGGCCGGGAAGATATCAGCGCCGCCCGCCTAGCGCTCGGCGGCCGCTAGCAGCCTTAATCCCCCGGCCCGCAGCCCACGCGCTGCAGCAAAATTGATGGCCGCAGCTGGCACACCCGGTGAGCCGCCCACACCCGCCGATGGTGGTCCGGTGCACGGCAGGCAGCCGGGCCGGCCGAGTTCCATCTAGTCGCCCTCGAGACGAATGAGGCCACCGGGCCGGGATCGGCGGCCTCGACGAGTACGTAGCCGCCGTTGTTCAAGTTGGCTACGAACGCGTGGACCGTGAGGCCTTCTTCTGGCTTCCACTTGCCAAACGCATTGAGCAAC
>Ga0187872_10004117_pt1 | contig 11123 bp, 9 predicted proteins | sample June2016WEW_16_4_FD_132973 | JGI IMG/M metagenome (GOLD analysis project Ga0187872, IMG submission 132973) | Peatland microbial communities from SPRUCE experiment site at the Marcell Experimental Forest, Minnesota, USA - June2016WEW_16_40 | ecosystem: Environmental > Terrestrial > Soil >...
AATGGATGCGCTGCGGTGGCCTTGAAGCAACCATCGCCTGGCAGCGCCTTGGCATTCTTGTCGCCGTTTGCGACGGAGGCTTCCAAGGTCATGTAACCATCCGCGCGTCCTGCGCCATCCACTCCTTTGGTCCATGGCACCAGTTTGCCGCCTGTGAGTGTCGTGACCGCGCGCCCGGTCAGCATGGGACGCACATCCACTTGAATGACCTCCGAGGCCTGGACCGAAAGCCCAATCCGCAGGCAGAACAAAATCGCGCAAAGAATTCGAGTGGTCATAAGAGTTGTATATTTGCCGGACGACCAGAACTCGGCCACGCCGGACGTGCGATGTCAATCCCGACTTGCCGGGAAACGAAGCGGCCAACCACCAAGGTTGACCGGAAATCATTTCCTCGTCGCTTCGATCTTTGGCGCGTTGGTTTACAGGGTGTTTTTGCCTTGAGCTTTGGCCTTCTTCCACCGCGCCTTGGCTGCCGCTGCAATTTTCGCTCTCGCTGCTGCACTCATTTTGCGTCTGGCCTTCTTGACCGGTTTTGCGGCTGACTTCTGCCCCTTTACTTTCGCCCATCGCGCTCTCGCTGCGGCGGCGATTTTTCGCCTTCCAGCGGCGCTCATCTTTCTTTTCGGAGCGGCACCGCTTTGAGCCTGTGTTGACGCTCCCAGAATCCGACTCAGCTCCTTCTGGAGTGACGCGATTTTGTCCTTGAGGGCAGCAGCCCTACGTAACTGTTTTGAACTTAGATTTAACATGCAGTCAATTAAAGACATTTGAAAAGCAAAGTCAAGCAACGTGATGTTTCGGTGGTGTCCTATGGCAGCAGCGCCGAGTCTTCGCGTTTGATGCACCGCAGGAAATGCGCCAACCGGTGATCGGCCTTCGTCTTGAATTCCTTGGACGCTTTCGGATGTGTGACGACAGGGCGTACGATCTTCTTTACCCGAATCGGAACGTGCCGTCCCAAGTCATCGCCACGGACTGATTCATGTTCGCCCGGCGTGAGCAGCATCCGAAATTCCCGCTCGAAGCTGTAGCCGGAGGGTTTGTAGAAGAACAACGGGGTGTGCCCCAATTCCATTCGGGGAAAGCTGTCAGCATGATATTTCACTGGTGACTTCACGATCCGCCCTCGCACAAAGTGGTAAAGAGCTTTTGCGGACGTGCTGATCACAACGGACTCCGGGCCTGACGTGTAGGGTGTTTGACCGTTCGGCGAGCGTGTTGTTGCAGCCATTAAAAATGCCGATGGCAAAAGGCTTGTTTACGCGGAAGCAAAAGCGGCGTAAGATTTGAGTCGGAAATGAAAGCTGCCAAAAAGAAGCCCATGCGTGGGCCGGACAGCCCATTGCGCGGCCCGGAACCAGACCGACGGAAGCTGAATGGGAATTGGCAAGCGGCGATCAAAAAGTCTCTACAAAAGAAGCGTCCCGGCACCGGCTGGCATTTCATCCGGTTTTTAGCTCAAAACTTGTCAGGTGCATAATCCCGCGCCATTAATCTTTGTAACCAGATCGCCGTCCCAAGCGTCCCCAAAAAGATAAAATGTATCCCAAGAAAAAGAAATTAACCTTCCGTCTCATTGGCTTGAGCTTGTTATTAGGAACGACTTCATGCAGCATTTGTCATAAATGCTGCGTAGCGGGCCGTTCTTCGGAATCCGGCCACGCCGTCCAAAATCTGGTTCAATACGCCAAACCGATGTGCGGCACAGCCGGCGATCCCAAAACGGGTTTTGACGACAACAACACTTTTCCGGGCGCCGTCGCGCCTTTCGGAATGATTCAATGGAGTCCCGACACGGAGAAAGGTTTGAAACCAGGTGGATATGCTGACTGGGACAAGCGGATTTCTGGTTTCGGCCTGGATCATATTTCCGGTGCGGGATGCAGGTATGGCGAAGATTTTCAGTTCATGCCCGTTCTCAGCGCGGGACAGGAGTCTCCGACCAACTACTGCACGGCGTTTGCCACTGCATTTTCACACAGCAACGAAGTCGCCACGCCCGGCTATTACGCGGTGACTTTAGACAATGGCATCAAGGTGGAATTGACGGCCACCGTGCGAACCGGCTTCGGTCGCTTCATTTATCCCGCGGGCAAAACAGCGACGATGGCGATCAATGCCGCCAGTGATGTCAATGGCGCCGCCGCGTCCGCCATCAACGTCAATCCGGCCACCCGCGAAATCAGCGGCTGGGCCATCGGCGGACATTTCTGCGGCACGCGCGAGGTGAGGACGATTTACTTCTACGCCGTCTTTGATCGCCCGTTCACGGCTTGCAGCACCTGGAGTGACGACGCGCTCACGAAAGGCGCAACGAACGGGGCCGGAACCGCCTCCGGCGCGTTTGTCACCTTCGACACGTCCAAAAGCCGGACGGTTCTGGCCAAGGTGGGAATTTCTTATGTCAGCATTGCCAACGCCAAGGCGAATGTGGAGGCGGAAAATCCGGTTTCGGCCTTCTCGTCAAAGGATTTTGACAAAGCCGTGGCCACGGCGAGCGACACTTGGAATGCCTGGTTGAATCGAATCCAAGTCAGCGGCGGAACGACGGACGAACGGCAGACATTTTATTCCATGTTGTATCATGCGCTGCTGGGTCCTAGCGTGGTCTCCGACGGGAACGGCCAGTATATGGGTTACGACGGGCAGGGTTACACCACAGCGGACGGTCACGCGCAATACGGCGTTTTTTCCGGCTGGGACATTTACCGGAGCGAATGCCAGTTGCTCGGAATGATCGCTCCAAAGGAGGCCGGTGACATGGCGCAATCATTGTTGGTGGACTACCAACAAGGCGGCGCCTTCCCGCGCTGGGGAGTGATGACCGAAGACAGCGGCGTCATGATGGGCGATCCGGCGGCGCCCATGATCGCCGATTTTTACGCTTTCGGCGCGACGAACTTCGACGCCAAAGCCGCGCTGGCCGGCTTGGTGCAGGCTGCCACAGACCCGTCGGTCAACGCGCCGCGGACGAAGACGAACGAGCGCGACGCCCTTGAGGATTATCTTAAATTGGGTTACGTGCCGGAGCATCAAAAAGGCGGTTATGGCAACGTTTCCATGACTTTGGAATACGCATCGGCCGATTTTGCATTGGCGCAATTTGCAAAAGCTCTTGGGGATGAAAGCGACTACGCCAGGCTCATGCAACACGCGCAGAACTGGCGCAACCTTTTCAATCCCGAAACCGGCTACCTCCAAATGCGCCGGCGGGATGGCGCTTGGGTGCCGGGCTTCACCAACAACGTTCCGCGTTACGACAAGGATCAGGCTTACGTCGAAGGCACGGCCGGACAATACCTTTGGATGGTGCCTTTTAACCTGAAAACGCTCGCCGACAGGATGGGCGGCCCGGACGCCACCGCAAAGCGGCTCGATGCGTTTTTCATCAAACTGAACGTCGGCGACAGAGGCGCGGATGCTTGGATGGCCTGGCTGGGAAATGAGCCTTGCCTGGAGACACCGTGGATTTATTGTTTCCTCGGCCAGCCCTATAAAACCCAGAGCATTGTGCGCCGGGTGATGACCGAACTTTATTCGTCCACAGATCTGGCCTATCCGGGCAACGACGACGTGGGAGAAATGTCTTCGTGGTATATCTTCGCCGCGTTGGGCATGTATCCGGAGCTTCCCGGCTCGGACGTCCTCGTGTTCGGCAGCCCGTTGTTTCCGAAAGCCGTGCTGCATTTGCAAAATGGAGACGTGACCATCATCGGCCACGGCGCGAAAAAGGATGCACCGTATGTGCAGAGCCTGAAGGTCAACGGCCAACTTTGGAACAAGCCCTGGATTCACTTGGCCGATATTTCCAACGGCGGAACGATGATTTATGATCTAGGCTCCGCTCCAAACACAAATTGGGGAAGCGATCCCGCCACTGCGCCGCCATCTTATACTGACGGGATGACCCAGACTTCATCCTCCCCATAGCCGGAAAAACTCTTTTTACGTGTGGGCGGATGAAACAGTGAGCATTCCGGGCTGGCGACGAACTGAATGAATTGGAGCCAATCCCCACCTCAAAGTGGCTGGTTTTGACCGTCCGCTGACACCGACCTGTTGTGATTACTGATGGAAGATCTGTCTCGGAGAAGATGCGTTTCAGAGTAACCCGAAAATTATTTCCGGGTCTTGCCTTATTGCGCGAAGTTTTTCAAATCTGGTTTGTGTGCAGCGTCCAGAATCGCAAGAATCGCCTTTGTTGTCAATGGTTTTAAGCATTCTTATCGCCACGCCAACCATTCAAACGTTGTGTAACATTATTTAGCTGAAAAAACTTTGGCTGGGCTGGAATAGGCATCAACGAGTCAAAGGGTATTAGTTCTTCAAAGAAACCTTTAAGCCGTCTTGTTTGACAGGAAGCAAGATGAGTTTTGTTCCAAGCAAAGCCTTGTATAAACCCTCTTCACCTTTTGCCATATCACGTCCAGATGATGCACTCACGACCTTCCACTGGGTCTCGTCAATGGTAAATAAAACTTGTGACTGGCTGAAATTGCCGCCTGGATCGAAGAAACCAAACTCAACTTTTTTACTCTGATTTATGGGCAGACCATCCGCTGTTTTCATTTTCAAAATCGGGAAGACGGATTTGGTGGTTTCAACTCGGAAGAGGCTGTTCCCGCTGTCAAAATCAAAAATCTCCCGGACGTGACCTTCAATCATTTGATCGCGCTTTGGATTTGTGCCCACCACTCTTTCGTTCTGATAGTTGCCGAGAAGAAAATCCATGGCGACGGCGGAAGACCAGGAGAATGCCCGGTTGTTTTGTCCAAGTCCGTTTTCGGAGTTGTACCATTCTGCAGGGCTGAAGGCGAATTGCTGAGATTTGCCCACGGAAGCCGATTGATTGGACATCATCTCAATCAATCGGCTGGCGATGTCCTTTGCCTCCTTTTCATATCCGTATTTATACAATCCTTTGACGATGATCCAGGTCTCGGGCATCCAGATATTGCCGCGCCAAAGACCGGCAGGACTTTTTTCCTCAAATGGCGGTTTGTCATGATAGTAACGTGGATCATTGTAGGCTACGGTTGGGATGGGGAAATGGCCGTTGAACTCCGCTGGATTGAGAATGTGCTCCTCGATCACTCGTTTGATTTTTGTCCGGTCGCGACAGAGATCGGTGAAAACCGGATAGAGAATAGAGCTGGTAAGCACATCATCCCGGAGTGTATCCCGGTAGGTGACAATCCAATAGCCCCGCTCTTCATCCCAAAGCGAATCAATGGCCTGGCAATGGCGCTGGAATTGTTGCGCCCAATAATCAGCCTCCTGATTCTTGCCCAGAATTTTAGCCAGTCGCCCCATAACGACTGCACCATAGCCCAATTGAGCGCTGGGAGCCGGATCTTCAAGTTTGTTTTGGACACAATCTCTCGCCAAATCGTTCCACCAACTGTTCCAGCCGGGGGCATATTTGATTTCTTTGAAAATTAGGTCGTAACGCGGATTGTCGTCCCAGTTGTTCGGCGTTGAGACCAACAGGTTGCTATTAATGTCGAGCTTGGTGGTCCAAACATTATAGGCATTTTTCAGCAACGGGTAGATTGTGGCCGCGAAATCTCGCTGTTCTTTTTTTTCTGGGAGCCGGGAATACAATTCCCACATTGACCAGAAGAAATGCGGGTCCATGATTTCACATGGCGGATCCATGATCGGCACGGCGTGGCCTTTCGCCCACTCGGGCATGAAGTCAAGATAGCCGAGCAAATTCCAGCAGGAATCGCTTTGATAAAAATAATTAAATCCGCCGCGGGCCGGGAACGAGGCGTCATAAAGCTGGCCTTTATGTTCCAGAATATAGTGGTTCTTGCGTAACGCCGCCGCCGCTGAATAATAAATTTTCATAGAACTGTAACTTGTGTGGTCGAGCTGTGGCATATTGCCAAAAAACCTGTTCCAGTCGGCCTCCGTCTGTTCCAATGCTGATTTTGGCGAAGCGGCGAATTCTTTTACAGCGTCTTCACACTGTTTGTCCGCCTGTTCATTTCCGGGCGCTGCCGCTACGATAAAAACGAACTCCAACGAATCTCCCGGCTTCAGCTTGGCTGCTTCTGCCGTCAAGAGGGCACTTCCAGAGGAAGCATCAAGCGACGGCGACGAATTTTCCTTCAGCAATGCCTTTAACTCCCCTCCTCTTGCGTTCGGTAGGTAGCGGGGCACAAAATCCGCCTTCAATGTCCCAAAGGTTGAGCCTATGGCCAGGGTGTCGTCATATAACTCGGGCGTCGTTTTTGGTCCGACACGAACGTTCCGAATTTCGACAATATTGTTCCCGTTCAATGAACCAGTTATGCGACCCCCGGTTTGTCCTTCGTATTCGGAGCGCGTGGTAACGAGCAAACAAGGAGCCACATCCGTTGTTTGGTCTCCCACATTTTTCACGCTGCCGTAAACTGCAATCGTATTGAAAGCCGTAAAGAAAACTGCGGACTTCATCTCAAGATTGGCGTGCCGCGTCGTCGTTTGCCAGCCGTAGGGATACCAAGTGACGGAAGTCTCGCCATTGTCACCGTCAATAACGTCACCCGATTCATTTTTGAAAAATAAAGCAAGCAAGCCCACGTCACGGGCCGTGTTGAAAAATTCGTTGTTGGGAGAGACGCCTTTCCGCACGGATCCGATCATGAAGCGATTTATGCCGCCAGAGAAAGCGAGATCATACCATGATCCGAAATCTGACAACTCGCATCCCATGCTCGGGCGCTGCGGTTTGGCGTCGTGAAAGTCAGGCACCAAATAAGTTGCCTGGTTTTTCATGAAGCCAGGCAAATCACCTTTTTTGTATAATGCATATTGCTGCAGATAGCGTTGCGGATCATTTGCGATTTCGCACAAAGTGTTCCAGCGAGAAGCTATTTTCCAAAAAACACTGAATGATGGTGCGAACTTAAGTTCCTTTTTCATGGTTTTGAAGTCGGAAGAGCGAACGCCTGGGAGTATAAAATCAACTGCGCCCGGGTCTGCCGCTTCGCATGTCTTTTCCAAAAGACGGCTCTTTTTAATTTCTTGAGCGATCATGGATTTCACCGCCGAGCCTAGAACAGACCAATCAAATTCGCCGGAAGCAAGGTCGCCTGAATGGCTCGAAACTTCCACTGCTATGACATTCTCAGCTCCAAATTTAACGAGCACTGCGGGAATAATATAAATTCCTTCCTCATGTTCGCCGAAACCGGCCGTAACCCTTACCCCGTTGAAAAATGTCGCCGCTTCGTTTCCCATTTTTCCGAGGTGGAGAATCAAATCCTGCCCTTGAAGGTTGGATGGAACTTTCAGATGCAATCGGCACCACACGGCATCATGAAAGTCATTGCCTCGTCTCTTTGAAGACTTGGCAAGGTCAAGTGTTTTCCATTGCGAGTCATCGAAAGTCAGATATTGACTATTCTCGTAATCGCGGGTTCCGAGTTTCCATTCAGTCGGCAGGCTCCGCCAAGTTTGGCCGAACGAGGCGCAGGTTGCGAAAAGAATTCCGACGAGGATAAAATTGCGAACGATTGAATGAAACATAAGCAATAAAATGATCAGAATAAAACTCTCGGTGCGCCGACGTTGCCTAACGTAAAAAGCTCAACCACAGCCACCGGCGGCCGGGCCAGCAATGGAACAATGATAACCAAATTTCATGTCTCGGTCAAAACTCAAGGGGCAGCCCCGAAAGCTTTCGGGGTTGCCTGCAGCGAGAGGCTGTGTGAAAACTCATTTTCGGACCATCGAATCCGCTTCGGCACTTCATCAAAACGCTTCATAAGTCAAATGTGAGCGAAGTTTTTTCGAGTCTAGGAGTTTTCACACAGGCTCGCGATTTGTTGGGCGGCGTCGGCATGGAATATCTAAAATGATCGTGTGGTAGGTGTGAATGGGACCTGGCTGTCAAATAACTGTAGGTCAACATTGTTTGTCGAACCGTCCGCAGCAAGCTCGACCGTAGCCTGAAAATCACCGTGACCGTATCCCTGACGGCCCACCCAAACCCAATGACCCGCCACAAACTGTGCTGGCTTGCCATCCCGAAAAGGCTGGCAATGATAAAATGCGGAAGCCTTATCGTTGGCCAGCCGCATGGCGGCTGATTTGGCCTGTTCTGCGGTCAACGATGCGCTATGGGGTTTGCTCGCGCAACCAACGAGAAGAAGTGCGGAAATGATGATGCACGATATTTTCATAAAACGCTCATAGCCGCCTAACGAACCAAGCTCAGCCACAGCCGGCGACGGCGATGGCGGAGCGCCAACCAAAGGACTCAAAGTGAAAAAATCCCCCAAACGTGCGGGGACACCGGCTATCGGCTGCAGCGCATTAGGCAGCATTTTTTTTGGTTTCTTCAACCCACTTCGCTTGGCATTCTAGACACATGCTATGAGAGGTCTTGATGGCGAACCCCCGGCTAAAGTATTCCTCCACTGTGGTCCACCCGTCCTCGTAGCCGATCTTCCGACACCAAGCGCACACCCGAAGAAAACCTTCGAAATAAAAAAGCCGCTGCACTATCCGCCGAGTGAAAACAATCACAACCAACCACACGATCACTATGGCCGCAGTTTCCATCATGGCCTCGTGTATGCTGGGGGGATTCTTGGCGCCGCCGAAAATCAAAGCGGGCAAACTTACCAACTCATCCAACCACGACAGCGCAATGAGGAGCAAGAAGCCGATGGTTTCATACCACAGTATCCGATGAATGTTTTTGCGATTTATCATAGTGACGTGCGTTAAGCTGCCTAACGATCCAAAGCTCAGCCACAGCCACCGGCGGCCAAGCCAGCAATGGAACAATGATAATCGAATTTCATATCTTGGTCAAAACTAAAGGGGCAGTGGCTGTTGATGGCGGCGGTGGGGGTGAAAGTGCCGCAAAGGGCCTTGAAGTGGGTAGGCTGAGCTTTTTTTCGCGCTGTCGCTGCCGGAGGCGCCCCGGCGGCTGTCCTAACAGACTTGGACTTCCGGAAAAAACAAACCGGCGATCCGAACTTTGGACCGCCAGTCAAACTTTTTCTCCGCCTATCACTCGCACCGCGCTGGAGTTTTCACACAGCCTCGCGATTTGTTGGGCGACTTCTTTGCCTTGGCGGTTATGCGCTGGATGAACGCTGTCTTCCCGTTCGTATAAGCGACACGGTCGTTTAGGTGAGCGGCGGCCAACTCGACTTTGAGCCGCTCGTAAACATGGGCGGTCTCCGGGTGGGCAATAAGATAGTCGCGGAAGAGAAGGCGCTCCCAGTGCCCTTGGAATGTCCGCCGACCGGTCACCATGTGGATGTGGTGCGTGCGGATGCCCCGGTGGTCGCGCCTGATGAAGAATGCATACCACGGCGGGATGTCATCGCCGAAGCTAGGGCGCCAAAAGTATTCGTAGCCCTGCGCCTGGAGAATGGGCGCAATCTCAGTTCGGGCGGCGCGGAGGCTGGTTACCTGAACCAGCATATCCACAACCGGCTTGGCAGCGAGTCCCGGAACGGCGGTGCTGCCGAAGTGTTCGATGCGGCGGATTAGTGCTGCCGGAATACACGAGCGAAGATGCTCCGCCTCGCGCCGGAACAGATCGGGCCAGCGCGAGTCATAGGGCAAGATGCCGACATCCTCGTGGACGACTCGCTGAACGCGCTCTTGAAGTATGTTCATTTCACGAGAGATGCTCTGAGTCGCCTAACGTCCAGAGCTCAGGCACAGCCGCCGAGCGGGTCGTTGAATGGAATAATGACAAATCAATTTCATAAGTCAATCGCAACTGGCAGGTGCAGCGGCTGTTGCCTGCAGCGATTTGTTAGGCGACATCATTTTGGTTGTGTCCATCCACACTTGGGGCAGATCCCAATTCCAGGCGAGATAGGCTCGTCACAACTCACACATCGGGGCCCGAGATGCGATTCTGGCTGTGCCTCGCTTGGCGGAGGACGAAGCCCCCATGAAATGATGCTGCCGACAAAGCCGATAACGAAGCCACACCAGCCAACGGTCGTGCTGACCACCTTCATCCAGCTCAACACAATCAGAACTGTGCCAGCCGCCCACAACCACCAAGCGATCTGATTTCGTTTCATGCGCATCGAGTAGCCTAACGTCCAGAGCTCAGGCACGCGGGGCTGGTGATACCGGCCAACCAGCGACTTCTCGACAAACTGAAGGCGCCATCCCGCGTTGCCTGCAGCGATTTGTTAGACGGCACCATTCGGAACTGATCCCTTCATCAGGAATCGGATTTTGCGCTCATAATATACCATGATGCACATAGCGCCAAGAATAGGCCAAGAAACAGCTTGTGTCCCGTCACCTGTTAACATCTTTTTACTTTGCTCAAAAACTAACCACAAGACTGTGGTGCAAAGAAAAACCAGGCTCCAATTAGTGAATGATTTTATTTTGTTCATAAAGATGCTTTCATATAAGTGAACCACATGCCGTCTAACGTCCAGAGCTCAGGCACGCGGGACCAACCAGCGTGAACCGCGAAGCGGAACTGGAACCGCCATCCCGCGTTGCCTGCAGCGAATTGTTAGGCATTAACGTCCAGAGCTCAGGCACGCGGGGCTGATGACGTCGTCCGTCCCGCATTGCGGGACGGAACTGGAGACGCCATCCCGCGTTGCCTGCAGCGAATTGTTAGACGGCTTTTTTGTCATACTCTTGGAGCGCCAGACGGGCTGCATCAAATACCCTGGAGTCCGCAAGCAATCTAAACGACGCAGCTAAATCCGCGTCCTTGCCCTCTGCCCGCATCTTCTCACTCGTCATGAAAATCTCATTACGCCTGTCGACCGCAGACTGCTGCGTCAACGCCGAAAACCACTGTCGCAACTTTCGGTCGCGTCCAATCACCTGAACCATCCGCGTCAAAATGTCCAGTGCCGATTCAGTGTTGAGAGTCATACACGGGATGCCGTCTAACGTCCAGCGCTCAGGCACGCGGGGCTGATGACGTCGTCCGTCCCGCATTGCGGGACGGAACTGGAGACGCCATAGTATGTAATGTTTTTTCATATGGTTTGAGTCCTAACGAATCAAGCTCAGCCACAGCCCCGTCGGGTGAGGTTGAGCGAAAGGAGAAACATGAATAAGCACAACCAAGCCACGAACGGAGTGCGTAGGGGCTGTTGGCTGCAGCGCATTGTTAG
>Ga0187872_10004118_pt1 | contig 11123 bp, 6 predicted proteins | sample June2016WEW_16_4_FD_132973 | JGI IMG/M metagenome (GOLD analysis project Ga0187872, IMG submission 132973) | Peatland microbial communities from SPRUCE experiment site at the Marcell Experimental Forest, Minnesota, USA - June2016WEW_16_40 | ecosystem: Environmental > Terrestrial > Soil >...
AGCGTGACGGCGATGTTGTTGTGGGGCGAGTAGCCGAGATCGCGCACCAGGTCGTCATACTCGGAGTCGAGGGTGGCGAGCAGGTCGCGGCGGAAGGTCTCGGAGGTGTCTTTGCCTTCGAAGTGGAGATTGAAGTGGCTGCTTTCGCGTTGCGAGAAATCGGATTCGGCGCTCGATTCGCGCTGGGCGCGAGCCAGGTACTGGCTGACGGTGGCATCGGGACGCAGGGTCAGCGACTTTTTCCAGGAGCGAATGGCGTCGGGCGTATGATCGCTGGCGAATTGAACGAAGCCGAGCATGGCGATGGCATCGGGTGAGTCGGGAGCAATGCTGGCGGCGTGTTGCGCGTAGGAAAGAGCTTCGGAGGCATGGCCGGTACGCATCAGGGTGGCGGCGTAGTAGATCAGCAGGGTGGAGTTATCCGGCTGGAAGCGGAGCGCGGATTCGTAATAGCGCTTGGCCTGCGGGAAGTTGCCACGATCGGATTCGTGCTTGCCGGCGAGGAAGTATGCGGTGGCGGCGAGTTCGGGATTGGCCGTTTGTGCCAGGCTGGCGAGTGTATCGGTATCCACCTTGCCGTCGCGGATGACTTTTTCTGCTACATCGGCTTCGTGGCTGAACGAGGGCGCGGGCGGGTTGATGTCGGGCGCATTGATCGATCCTCCGGCGGATGCTCCCGAACCCGCGTGAACGGGGGCGGCGCCGCCGGCATCGATGCGCTCGACGGAGGCTTTCGGGATGGCGTAGGTGTCTTCGCCGAGGTCATACTCGACGCGGTCTTTGGTTTCGCGGACCTGGTCGGCCCAGATGGTGCGTCCATTCTTAAGATGAATGACGTCGGCGGGCGCGGGAAGCGCCGGCAGAAGCACTAGAATGAGGACGAGGGCTCGCACTCGGCTGATTTTAGCAACGGCGCGGAGGGCTCCGTAAGGTGACCAAGGTGCTGGTTTGGTCGCGGCGGATGATCGGGTTGGCAGGGTGCCTCGTGGCCGCTACGGCTTGGGCGCAGGCTACGGGAGCGGGCGCTCAGTGTCCGCAAACGACGAGTGGGATCTACGCGCGGATTCGTTCGGTGGGGCTCGATCCGCAACGCGTGTACCACGTTCGGAACGCCTCGATTGACCGGCCTAATCTCCACCTTGATTTCGACGACGGCACGCTGGCGTTTACGGAAGACATTTGCGGGCGGATTACGGGCGCGATCTTCGAGGGTGAGGGCGAGATACGGCTGCGGCCTCCGAACCGGGTGGAGCGGGGATCGCTGGCGCTGTTCACGGGGATGGCAATTCTGGAAGAGCAGTTCACCTCGGGATATCTGCGCTTCAACGACGACACGGCGGCGGTTTTGCAGCGCTTTCTAACGCCAGCACCGGAGGGCGCGGAATTCATAAAAGAATGGAGCGACACGGGCCGCAGTCTGGCGGAGTTTGACGCCCTGCGCCTGCTGCTGGACTTCAGTCATTTTCTTCCGGCGCCGGGTGGAAACGAGCCGGAGCGAAAATTTCCGCCTTTGCTGCACGCTCATTTGCTGGGCAAGAAACTGGGCGGTTTCGAAGTGTTCTGGGATGCGGCCGGCGCGGAGCCGTTGTGGGCGGGGCAGCCGCGGCTGAAAGACGGCATCCTGTTCTTCGATATCTGGACTTCGTTTGCGCCTGGTGGCAGCGCAGCTACGGCTCCACTGGCCAATGACGCGTCGATCACGGGCTTCCGGATTCGGGCATCAGTGCAGCCTCCGACAAGGTTGCAAGCATCGACGGAGATGAAGGTTCGAGTTCGCAGCGGAGGAGAAAGGACGCTGCTGTTTGAGTTGTCGCGTTATCTGAAGATGGATGCCGTCGAGGCGGATGGGCGGGCGGTGGACTTCATCCAGAACCAGGCGCTCGAAGGAACGCAGTTGCAGCGAAAAGGGAATGATCTGGTGGCGCTGGTGTTTCCTGCTCCGCTTGTGCCCGGGCAGGAATTGAAACTGCGCTTCAGTTATGCGGGCGAGGTTTTGTCGGAGGCGGGGAACGGATTGCTGTATGTGGGCGAGCGCGGCACGTGGTATCCGAATTTCGGTTTGAGTCCGGCGCAGTTTGAGATGGAGTTTCATTATCCGGCGAACTGGACGCTGGTGGCGACGGGAAAACAGATCGCACGCGCGGGCAGCGACGAAGACGAAGCGGGAACGAACCGGGAAGCCGGGGCGGAGAAAGTTTCGCGGTGGACCTCAGAGCGGCCGATTCCGGTGGCGGGGTTCAACCTGGGCAAGTACGTTCGGGCGGAGGCGAGGGCGGGCAACATTCTGGTGGAGGCGTACGGCACGAAGGGGGTGGAGAAATCGTTTCCGAAGGCGCAGGCGGAGGTGATTGAGCAGCCGGTTTTTCCCGGCGCTTCCCCGCAGAGATCGAGATCGATGGTGCCGATCATTGTGACTCCGCCGCCTCCGTCGCCGGCGCACGATGTGCAAGCGGTGGCGGACAGGGCGGCGAAGGCAATCGGGAGTTTCTCGCAGTGGTTTGGGCCGTATCCGTATGGTTCGCTGGCGCTGACGCAGATGCCGGGGAATTTAAGCCAGGGCTGGCCGGGGCTGGTGTTCCTGTCGAGCTTCGCGTTTCTGAGCCCGCAGGAGCAGACGGATCTGCGTCTTGACCCGGTGACTCGTGCGCTCGACACACAGGTTCTGGTGCACGAGACGGCGCATCAATGGTGGGGCGATCTGGTGGGGTGGAAGAGTTATCGCGATCAGTGGATTGCGGAAGGTCTGGCGAACTATGCGTCGCTGTTGATGCTGGAGCAACAGAACCCGGCGCAATTCCGGCAGGTTCTCGAAAAGTATCGCCGGGATCTTCTGAGCAAGAACAAAGATGGAGAGCGGCTGCGCGACGCTGGACCGGTGACGCTGGGGCAACGGCTGGAGTCGTCGCATTTTCCCCGGGGATACGATGCGATCAGCTACGAAAGAGGGACGTGGCTGTTTCACATGCTGCGTTCGATGCTGCGCGATTCCGAAGCGGCATCCCGTTCCCGGAAAGGGCGGGCCAATTCGGGGGCGAGTTCAGAAGAGCCGTTCTTCCGCGCGCTGCGGAAAATCAGGGAGCGCTATGCGGGGAAGAGCATAAGCACGCAGGAACTGATGCAAGTTTTCGAAGAGGAACTGCCGCGCCCACTTTGGTACGAGAATCGTCACAAGCTGGACTGGTTTTTGGAAGGTTGGATCGAAGGGACGGCGATCCCGGAGCTGGAAGCGCGCGAGATTCGTATCACGGAGAAGACTGGGGTGACCACGGTTGCAGGCGTGATCGTACAAAAGGACGCACCCGACGATCTGGTGACGGCGGTTCCGCTGTATGCGACGACGGCGGGTAACGCGCTGGTTTTTCTGGGCGAAATGCTGGCGGATGGCCGGGAGACTGGGTTTCGGCTGATCGCGCCGAGCGACGTGCGCAAGATTGTGCTCGATCCGAAGCAGACGATTCTCAGCGCGCCGAAGTAGATTCCGACAATATTCCGAACGATATTCCGAATGACAGACATTGGTGCGGAGCCCGCCGTTTTTGCGGAGGCGGCGAGGCCATGCGATTGCTAGGAGAAGAGTTGTCAAAGTGAATCGGAGGATGGTATGAATCTTCAGCCCTATGCATACGCGAACGATCGGCCCCGGCGGCGCACTATTCTTCTGGTTGAGGACGAGCCTTTTGTGCGGGAGGCGACTTGCAGCATTCTGGAGAGCGCGGGCTTTGAAGTTCTGCCGGCCGAGGATGCGCGAGATGCCATGCAGGTTTACGAAGAGCGCAAGCGGGGAATCGATCTGGTGATGACGGACATGGTGCTTCCTGGACGGACGGGACTGCAACTGGGGCAAGATCTGCGTGAGCATTCACCAGAGGTTGTGGTGCTGGTGACGTCGGGTTACGGCAACCCGGAGTACGAGACGGAAGCGCCCGAGTCGCGCACGTATTTTCTGGCGAAGCCCTATTCGCGGCGAACGCTGGTCGAGAAGATCGAAAAGATTCTTGGGGCGGTGTCGCTGGGGCGGGCGGCAACGCAAGCGGGCTAGTGTTCCTGAGTCGGAAATTCATTCAATAAAATCAAAGGCTTTGAAAGGGTGCGGCTTCAGCCGCGCCGCAAAGTGTGCTTCAAGATATGGGCTTTAGCCCCTGAGGCACGCGACCTGCACCTCATCGCAGCCTCCCGAATTAATCAACGAACTCTGACTCGGGACACTAGTGAGGTTTGCGGTAACGGAGGGCGGCGAGGATCTGGCGCGGGATATCGGGCAGAGGCACGACCTGGTTCAGCACTCCCATTTCCGCACAGGAGCGCGGCATTCCGTAGACGACGCAGGAGGCTTGGTCCTGGCCGAGGGTGAGTCCGCCCTCGCGGAAGATGGCCTGCATTCCAAGGGCACCGTCGTCGCCCATGCCGGTCAGGATGATTCCCATGGCGGAGGAATGAAAAACTTCGGCGACGGAAGACATCATGACGTCCACCGAAGGAATGTTGAGAAGGTTGCTGGGCAAGAGCGAGAGGCGCAGAGCAACCTCGGAGGAAGAGCGGCGGCGAACGGTGAGGTGCTTGCCGGTCGGAGCAAAGTAGACGTGACCGGCAGTGATGAGGTCGCCTGCTTCGGCTTCATGCACTTTCAGCGGGCAGAGATCGTTGAGGCGCTTGGCCAAGGGTCCGATAAATCCGATCGGCATGTGCTGCACGATGAGGATAGCGGCAGAGAGGTCGGCGGGAAGGGTGGAGAGGACTTCCTGCAAAGCTTTGGGGCCGCCGGTGGAAGTGCCGATGGCGATGATTGAAGGCACGGTTACGGTGGCGGTTGGAGCACGGTGGGCGGGAGCAAGGTGGAGGGGCGGGCAATCGAGGCGGCGGGAGAGGCGAGAAGCGAGCAGGCGGGGACCGGCGGCAGCCTTGATCTTGCTGACGAGTTCGTTCTGAACTTTGAGGACGTCGAGGGAATCGTAGCTGAGCTGCTTGGCGATGCAGTCGAAGGCGCCGAGTTCGAGCGCTTCGAGGGTGTCTTCGGCTCCGCGCCGGGCGGTCGAGCTTACGATGATGACTGGGCGCGGCGATTCGGACATGACGCGCTTGAGGGTTTCCAGACCGCTGAGGCCGGGCATGTCGAGGTCGAGGGTAACGACGTCGGGCTGGAGTGCGCCAATCTTTGCGAGCGTTTCGAGTCCGGTTTGCGCGGTGCCGACGACGCACAGGGAGTCGTCGGATTCGACCATGCGGGAAAGGGCGGTGCGCATGAAGGAGCTGTCGTCCACGATCAGGACTTTCACCGGCGAATGGGAACTGGAGAGGCTCATGAGGCTCCGGAACTGGCGATCCGTTTCATTTGCAGAGTCATAGGTTTCGTCCCGAAGGCTTCAACGCGGAGCCGAATGAGCCCAATGCCACCTCGACAAGAAGCGATTCACGAGAGTCGGGTGGGCGAGTGCGCTCCTCTGTGAATATCGGCGGGAGGGAAGTGGACTTTAGTGAGGAGACGTTCTCATTGGTCATAGACCCGCTACGAGCTATCAGCGATCAGCTATCAGCGAAACCCGCTTTTAGCGGTTGGCACTTAGCCTTTAGCCAAGGGCCAAGAGCCGGTTTTGCTCTAACTGAGAGCTGAGAGCTGACAGCCGAGAGCCGCCCTCGAGCTTCCGCAACGTTTATAATCTTCCGTTCCTAAGTTCGGTTGCTAAGGAGCACGCATGAAATTCGAGGGGCGAGTCGCGCTGGTTACGGGAGCGTCGCAGGGTATCGGTCATGCCTGCGCGCTGGCGCTGGCGCGGGAGGGCGCGAGCGTCGCGGTGGCAGCGCGCAATCGGCAGAAGCTCGACGAACTGGTCGGGCAGATCACGGCGGCTGGAGGCAAGGCGGCGGCTTTCGTCATGGACGTGGCGGAGGAAGAGCAGGTGAAGTCCGGGATCAAGTCGGCGCTTGCGCAATTCGGCAAGATCGACATCCTGGTGAACAACGCCGGCATCACGCGCGACCAACTGGTGATGCGCATGAAGCGCGCCGACTGGGACGCGGTGCTGAACACGAATCTGACTTCCGCGTATCTGTGCATCCAGCAGGCGATTGGTTCGATGCTCAAGCAGCGCTGGGGACGGATCGTCAACATCACCAGCGTGTTCGGGCAGATGGGTCAGGCGGGACAGGCGAACTACGCGGCTTCGAAAGCGGGGCTGATCGGGCTGACTATGGCTATGGCTCGCGAGGTGGCTTCGCGCAATATTACTTGTAACGCGGTCGCTCCGGGATTTATTGAGACCGGCATGACGGCTGTTCTGAGTGACGAATTCAAACAGAATGCGGTGAAGTCGATTCCGCTGGGGCGGGTCGGCTTGCCGGAGGATGTTGCCAGCGCGGTGTGCTTTCTGGCTTCCGACGATGCGTCCTACATCACGGGGCATGTGCTGAACGTCAACGGTGGGTTACTGATGGGATAACATCTGCGTTCGGAATCTGCAATTTTCGCTCATCGGTTTTTACCGGTTTCTTGCGGTACCCCCTACCCCCCCCTTTTTTTCGATATATTAGAATCATAGAGTTAGCGGGAGGTTTCCGTAAAATCCTCAAAAATAAGCACTTATATGGAAAATCCTCAGGAATAAGGGCTTAACTTCGACTCTTCGTGTTTCAGGGCTTCGGCAGCGGGCTGAACGCCCGCTCATCGCCTCACCTTATGTTTATCAAAGAGCCACTGGCAAACGGGCTTGGGCGGCTTCGAGGTCCGTCTCTGGAGACGGACACACTTGCACCTTGTTCTTGCCCTAATCAGGGAACATTGTTGCACCGGTCGGGCTGGATGTCTGTGATGGCTCTCACAGTTTGGGTGTGATGAAAGAAGAGTTCAGCACGCTTGTAACGCGATAGTTGTTATCGAGCCCTTGTCGGAGCCTAGGGGCTTCGACTCTCCGCTCTTGTTGCCGCGACAAGGACGGTGGGAGAATTAGCAATGCCCCATCAAAATAAAGTTTTATCGACCCTGCTCCATGGGCTCAACCTCGGGTCTTCGGTTGCCGAGTCGGACACGCTCCTGGAAGCTGCCAGGATCGAGACCTCAGCATTTTCTGATCTACTCAGCGACCGTGTGGACCTCATCCCCGGCACGAAGGGCTCTGGTAAGAGCGCGCTATTTCGGATTTTCGTGGACTTTCTGCCAGAACTTCTCTTGCGCGAACGAAAGGTGGTTGTGGCCCACGGAATCCAAGCACCGGGCGACCCGGTATTCCACGCCTTTACGGATCGGTTCTCGCAGCTCTCGGAAGAGGAATTCGTTAGCTTCTGGTGCATCTATCTCGTGTCGCTTGCGCACGAACAATTTATAAAGGGTGCACGGTACCGCCAGTTTCTCGAGGGGGCAGGTACAGAGATACAGAAGTTTCGTGTGGCTTGTGCCAACGCGAGAATTCCCGAGATTCAAGCTCGAAAATCCCTCAAGGATATTCTCGAGTGGTCGCTCCATGTTCTGATCTCGTGGCGGCCCAAGCTCAAGTATCACCCCCCAGATGAGAGCGGCGAGTGGGAATTAGACTTGTTCGGTTCAAGAACACTGGGACATTCGCAGAAAACAGACGAAACACCCGAACACTCTCTACCGAAATATGTTAATGACATCAAGGAAGGGCTTGAGGCCGTCCTCGATGCAAGCCAGTTATCGCTCTGGCTTATGGTTGATCGGCTTGATGAGATATTTCCGCGGCGGTCAGACGTGGAAAGGACGGCACTGCGGGCGCTTCTCCGCGCAATGCGTTATTTCGCTTCTGCAAGCATTAGAGTCAAGGTGTTCCTCCGCGACGACATGCTGGAGCAAGTAGTCGCAACCGACGCTGGTTTTACTGCGCTGACGCACGTGACGGTGCGTCAGGCGGACACTCTTCGTTGGGCACAAGATCAGATCCTTGCGATGGTTGTAAAGCGATTTGTTGCTAACGACTCGCTCGCAACGTATCTGGAGATAGATCGCAACAGGTTGGACGCAAGTGCTTCCTACCGTGCGCAGTGCTTCAACAAGATATTTCCTGCCACGGTCTTTAGAGGTTCCAGGCAGAGCCCCACCATTCGTTGGATATGGAACCGGTGCGCTGACGGGCGCGGAGTCGTAACTCCCCGGGACGTCCTCGATTTGCTGATTCGCGCGGTGCAGAGACAACAAGATATTTGCACAGCTGAACCAGAAGGGTCATCCGATCGGATCATTGGCGCGGCAGCAATTGTGTACGGATTTGAGGAACTTTCGAAGCGGAAGCGCCAGACCTATCTTCAGGCCGAGTTTCCGCATCTTTGGAAAGACATAGAGAAATTTTCGGGAGGCAAGACCGATTACGACTCGACTAAGCTCCAGAGCCTTCTCGGTGCGGAATGGAGAGGGATCGTGGCGAACCTTGTGGCCATCGGCTTCTTATCGAAAGGTGCAAAGGTTGGCGAAGAAGTATTTGCGATTCCTTTCCTGTACAGGCCAGGAATGAATGTTACCCAGGGGAAAGCGTGAGGTTTGTCTTCCCGACGGTCGGAATGCGGCTGCCCGCGTAACATCCCCGCCCAAGCGGAGCTTGGGCGGGGCACCCTTCAGATTTCATATGATTGCGATCGGACGGGCTACCCGCCCGAGAATGGCGTTTGCGTTTTAGGGCGAGACGCTGTTGTAACGCTTCAGGATGCTGGGACCTTGAGAAGCGGCGGCGGTTGAAGAAAACGTACCGACCCATCGACCTGAATCGTCCGATATCCTCCAGTCGAAGTCTCCGGACGTTTCCCGACTCACGCCCTGCTCAATGAAGGTAGCGTGGATCCGGGAGCCATCGATCTTCCCTTGGATTCTGATCGGTGCGTGGGCTCGCCCGCTGACCTGCTGCCCAAATTCGGTCCATTTCTCGCCAACTCCAGTAAGATCGGTCCCGCTTTGAGTGAAGGCGATCCTAAATGTGATCTGACCGCCCCGGTAGGGTCCATATGAAGAATGCTCGACAGTGTTCTCGATTATCCAGGTGCCGGACAAATCATATCTTGGATGTTTATCGCGATAGTCTTGGATGGCTATTATGCTAGCTATGGTGCCAAGAATGGCTGCAACTACGGTCGCGGCCCGTTTCCAGTCGAGACTCCTGGCTCGGTTCGGGGTGTTCATATATTGCTCCAATCTGAACACGGGGGTTGCCACCGTATTCGGATTACACTAGGCGCGAATGTGGGCCCGGTAGCCCCCTCTTACGCCCCCTCATATATGCTGCTCCACACAAGAAAAAGGGCCATAGGTTTCCCTATGACCCCCTCGGTCGGGATCATTATCTACCTTTCTCGACTAAAGGTACATAGGCCACTTTGGTGCTGGTTGGGTCGGCGGGTGGACAGATTGCGGCGTCCCGGGAGACGGGGCAAGCCCCGTCTCTACGGTGAAGCGATGGCGCGGCGCGGTTGGCCTCGGCGGCTGAAGCCGCCATTTGATGTTGCGGAACTTACGGCGCGGCTGAAGCCGCGCCCCTTCAAAACAAAATCAAGGCCTGGGTTTTTTCGGAGGCTGAAGCCGCGCCCCTTCAAAACAAAATCAAGGCCTGGGTTTTTTCGGAGGCTGCTGCCGCGCTTCGCTCGGCTTGGACGGGCGGGGGCGTCCGTCCCCACACGAGCGGGATACAGCAATGGTGAATTCGCTCTAGCGAACATCGCGGATGACGAGAATCATTCCCGGCCGCAGGGCTGCTACATTCTGGTTATCGTGCTTCAGGGCTGAGACTGTGGTGTTGTACGAGGTTGCGATTGAATACAGGGTTTCGCCTTGCTTGACCTTGTGATGCTTCATCGCGGGATGGACGACGGCGCTGGAAGTTTCTTTGGACGAGCGGTTGGACGACCGGCTGGACGCGCGGTTGGATGTTCCTACGGACGACCGGCTGGCTGAGGCGGTTTGGGTTCCGGCAGGGTGGTGCGATCCGGCTGAACGCTTCGTGGCGACCTGTGTTTCGCTTGTTCCCCGAGTGACGGGAAGGTGGAGATACAAGACCTTTCTTCCGGCTAAGCTGCTTCCTTTTACTTGGTTCCAACTGCGAATCATTTTGGCGGAGACGCCGAAATTCTGGGCTACCGACTCCACCGTATCGCCTTTGCGCACTTTGTAGTGTGTGATGGCGTGCGCGTAGGTGCTGGTGCCGGTCTGTTTGCCCGCGGCGATTGGGATGATCAGGCGAGTTTCGGGTGCGACCGCGCCGTTGTTCAGTCCGTCATTCAGGTCATTGGCTTCGGCGATTGCTCTTGGAGTCGTGTGATAGGTGCGGGCGATCGAGGCCAGCGTTTCTCCACCTTGCACTTTGTGATAACGCCACCAGACGCGCTTGTCGGCTGGAATCGAGGCGACCGCCATTTGGAATTTGCCGGCGGTCCCGGCCGGTAAGTGGAGCTCGAATTCCCGATCTTTTTCAGTAACTCTCGGAGTGGTCTGCCGGAGCAGGCTGGGGTTCAGGTCGAGCAAGTCGGAGGTGGTGGCATCCACGCACTCGGCGGCCAGGCGGAGATCGATGGGATAGCCGATCTTGACCGTGTCGTAGGGAACCGGCTTTTCCTTCACCACCGAATCTAGTCCGTATTGCGCGGGATTCTTGGCCATGATGGTTACGGCCACGATGATGGGGACGTAGTTGCGGGTTTCCTTGGGCAGCACGTTGCGGCGGTAGAGTTCCCAGAAATCGGCGTAGCCGGTGCGCTTGACCGCGGCCTGGACCGTGCCGGGGCCCGAGTTGTAGGCGGCCATGGCCAGGTACCAGTCTCCAAATTCGTTGTAGAGATCTTTCAAATGTTGAGCGGCGGCACGGGTCGCCTTTTCGGGATCCTGCCGGTCATCGACCCACCAGCTGCGCTCGAGTCCGTAGCCTTTGGCGCGGCTGCCCATGAACTGCCACATGCCGCGAGCGCCGGCGCGGGAAACCGCCAGCGGATGAAAACCGGACTCAGCCTGGGCAAGATAGATCAGTTCCTGGGGAACGCCTTCTGCCCGCAGGGTGCGGCGGATCATGTCTTCGTATCGGCCGGAGCGGGCCAGAGCGCGTTCCAAGGTGCCGCGTCCGCGGGTGGAAAAGTAATTGATGTAGCCGGCAACCTGGTCGGTCATCACCAGCGGGAGGTCGGAATGGGTGGACTTGATCTCG
>Ga0187872_10004119_pt1 | contig 11122 bp, 16 predicted proteins | sample June2016WEW_16_4_FD_132973 | JGI IMG/M metagenome (GOLD analysis project Ga0187872, IMG submission 132973) | Peatland microbial communities from SPRUCE experiment site at the Marcell Experimental Forest, Minnesota, USA - June2016WEW_16_40 | ecosystem: Environmental > Terrestrial > Soil >...
AGTTCGGAAGGAGTCATCATCATGGCCGCCACGAACACCCCCGAGGTCCTGGACGCGGCCCTGCTCCGCGCCGGCCGTTTTGACCGGCAAGTGCTCGTGGACCGTCCGGACTTGAAGGACCGCATCGATATTCTCAAAGTGCATGCTCGCAAGATTCAAATGGCTGGCGACGTCAATTTGGAAACCATCGCCGCCCGGACGCCGGGCATGGTGGGAGCCGATCTGGCAAACATCGTCAACGAAGCCGCGCTGCTGGCTGTGCGGAGGGGCGCCGAGAGCGTTGAGTTGCGCGATCTGGAGCAAGCCGCGGATCGGGTTACGCTGGGCTTGGAAAAGAAAAGCCGCGTCATGACGGCGGAAGAGAAGGAACGCGTGGCGGTTCATGAAGCCGGCCATGCCTTGGTGGCACTCTCGGTGAAACACGCCGATCCATTGCATCGCGTCTCCATCATTCCGCGATCGATTGGCGCGCTGGGCTACACCCTGCAGTTGCCGACGCAAGAGCGCTATCTGATGACAGAGCCGGAACTCGAAGATCAGATCGCGGTACTCATGGGAGGGCGCGCGGCCGAGGAGATTCAGTACGGCGGGGTGGTCTCGACCGGAGCGGCGGACGATCTGGAGCGCGCTTCTGCCTTAGTGCGGCAGATGGTGACCCGGTTCGGTATGAGCGATCCACTTGGAAAGATGACCTATGGCCAGCCGGTGGCCTCTCCGTTCTTGAAGTCGCCATTTGAAATGGAAGGACGCAACTACAGCGAACGCACCGCGGAGACAATCGATTCCGAATCGCGACGTATCCTGGATGACAACTACGGACGGGTCATGGGGATTCTGTTGAAGAATCGCGAGCCGCTCATGCGGATCTCGCACGAGCTGATGCAAAAAGAAACACTGGAGCGCGCCGAACTGGACCGATTATTGATGGCGCCGGAACCAGCAACTGCAGAAGAGATTCATGGAGGTGTGCAATGCCGATAGGTGATGTTTGTATCCGCGATGTCGTCGTCGCGAGCAGGGAAACAACCGCGCGGGAGGCTGCCAGGTTGATGTCCGAGAACCACGTGGGCAATCTAGTCGTAGTCGAAGATATCGGCGGTCGGAGGGTTCCGATCGGAATCATTACGGATCGCGACATTATCCGAAATGTTGTCGCCGAAGCGCTGGATGCGTCGATATTTACGCTCGGAGACTTGCTTGCGCGCGACTTAGTGACTACGGCGGAAGATCAAAGCATTTATGAATGCATGCAACAGATGCGCATCAACGGCATCCGTCGCATGCCTGTGGTGGACAGAAAAGGCAGTTTGGTGGGGATCATCTCTCTGGACGATTTGATCCAACTGCTCGCCCAGGAGATGAGTGAACTGGCGAAGGTGATCATACGAGAACAGACTCGCGAGACAGTGATGAGACGGTAGTTCCGCTATGAAATAGCTGGAGTATCCGCGATTATGCCCTCGCGCATGAGCGCCTTCAACATACGCTGAGAATGCGAGATGCGCTGCGTCGCGCTGTCGATGTACTCTTCGCGGGTACGCGTGATGCGTGCCAGACCCAACTCCTGAGCGCTCATTGCCGTCGCGGCTGCTACGCGCGGGACAACCTGCCAATCAGCCATGCTGGGTAGGACCGAGTCCTCCGTCACGCCGCGTTCCTCGGCACAATGAGCCAGTTCGATTGCCGCAGCTATTGCCACGTCATCGCCGACTGTCACAGCTCGCGAATCTAGCGTTCCGCGGAAGATCCCAGGGAAAACGAGCGAGTTGTTCAGTTGGTTGGGGAAATCGCTCCGGCCAGTCGCCACGATGCGAGCGCCAGCCGCCTTTGCATCCCACGGCCAGATCTCGGGCTCAGGGTTTCCACAGGCGAACACGATCGCATCTTTAGCCATGGCACGGATCCACGCCGGGTGGATCAGTTTCGGGTCCGAACGAGCGAACGCGATGCACACATCGGCCCCTCGGAGCGCTGGTTCGATCCCACCAGTCACTCGATCGGGGTTGCTTTCGCGGCACACCGCCCAGTTCTCGGCGAACTCTGCCTGGGCGCTCCTCGAGATCGCCGCGGTTCCGGTGCACAGTGCCCTGGCTATCACAGGCGATGATCTGCGCGGGATAGATGCCGTAGGCCTTGAGTATACGGTAGGTCGCGACGTTGGCTGCGCCCATCCCAATCATGGCAATTCGAATGGAATCGATTCGTTTTCCACGCCTTGCCTTCCATGACCGGAAGACCGGCGTGAGCCCGATATTGCCGAGGCCAAGAACGCGAGATCCGTCCGACACGATAGCGATCAGATTCGCCTTGTTCGTCAGCTCGTAGACTCTGGACGGATCGGCTTGAATGGCTCGGCAGGGCGCTGCCACACCGGGAGTGTACCAATAGGCAAAGTCGCGTGCATCGGAAATCGGGCACTTGGGAACGACCTGCATTTTCCCTTGATAGAAGGCGTGAAGCCGTAGCGATTCTTCGTCCGGCTTACTGGCGCACGCCTCAAGCTCGCCCCGCGTGGGTACGCGCGGTTCCCTTGCCGTCTCAAGAATTTGCTCGTGCATATCCTTCTAATGGCACGTTCATTACCACGCCATACTGAGTACTTTCCCGCCATCCAGGATGCGCGATTTCCCTCAAAAGGCGGGCGACTGAGGGGCAGTTTGTGGCTTCTGCTTTTCGCGGAACGGCATCTTGAGCTTCCGGGCGATTTCGGGCCAGAATTCCCGGAGTACGTCCAAGCCCATGTCAGTCACAACCGCGAAGCTCGCCCACTTAGCGGCGGGACCAAAACCGTGTTCGTTGCCTGGATGAAGCCCATCGCTCACCGCGACTGCGGTTGCGGCGCCCATCCACTCGGAAAAGTTGAACATGTGCTTGCCGTTGTCGCGGTGGGCCACAAATGTGTGCTCGACGGCGTGGAGTAGACGTTTTTGAGCGCCGCCATGGGCGAGGCGGTAATAACGTGGGTCCTCTGAGAAGATAGTCGGGTATGCGAAGTCACTGAAAAATCGGAACGACGTCTGGGTGGCAAAGCTGACTCCATATCGTCTCGCGTAGCCTTCGGCACCCTGCCCGAACGTGGGGTCCCGGTTTTGCGCTTGATCAAGCCCGGCATAGAAGCCCGCACTGAGAAACGACAAGGGGTCGAAAGCATCGTGGAAAAACAGGGTAAATTTGTCCTTCGGCTCAAGCGAGCATAGCAGCGTGCCCGGCTTATAGTGCGATGGCGACGCCGACTTGCGTTCCAATGCCCGGCCGAGCGCGCCCACTGCCTTCTGAAACGGCCCTTGGTATTCGTCCAAACTCACGAGCGGCAGCGGCTCCAGGCAAGGCGACGCTGCGTTCTTCCTGGTCTGCTCCTCGATACCAGGCGGGGCTGCAGGCGGCTGCTGTGCTTGCGCGAAACCGCTCCAGATCAGTGCATACATCGGCACTAGCGTTGCTGACCAGCGGAGCCGAGTTCGAGCTTGCACATCTTTCGCCTGAATCTGAATTTATGCAGTTGAAGTTCCAATCTCCAGGAGCCCAAGAGCAAGACAGCCTAGGCTGGCAAGCATCCTGCAGGCTATGTAGTCAATGGAAAACTTGTTTGGATTGATGGATGATCTCGGACCCACCAAAATACTTCACATTTCGTTGTGCCAGGCCGGTCTGAAAGCGATTGTTGTCGTGGACAACACAGCCTGCGGTCCTGCGATCGGCGGCGTTCGCATAGCGCCCGATGTCACTGCCGAGGAGGCATGCCGGCTGGCCCGCGCGATGACGCTCAAGAATGCGGCGGCTGGCCTCCCGCATGGCGGAGGGAAGTCGGCAATTGTCGCGGATCCTAGAATGCCGCCCGGCGATAAGGAGCACTTAATTCGTGCTTTCGCGAGAGCCATCGCCGACCTCAATGAGTACATTCCCGGCCCCGACATGGGAACGGATGAACTGGCGATGGGATGGGTGCACGACGAGATTGGCCGAGCAGTTGGTTTACCCCGGGAAGTTGGAGGAATCCCGCTGGATGAGCTTGGCGCTACCGGTTTCGGCCTGGCCGCCGCCGTGGATGTCGGGGCGAAAGCCATTGGCCTCGATCTGAAGAGCGCTAAAGTAGCCGTGCAAGGTTTCGGGGCAGTCGGCAAACATGCTGCGCGGTTTCTCGCACAGAAGGGATGCGTACTCGTGGCGGCAAGCGATAGCCGTGGAACGGTGTCCTGTTCGGCGGGCCTTGATATTGCCGGACTAATTGCGCTGAAGGAGGCTGGCCGGTCGCTGACCGATTTTCCACACGGCACGAAGGCCGGTACAGACGCAATTATTGACGTTCCTTGCGATATCTGGATTCCCGCAGCACGGCCCGACGTGCTGCGCAAGGACAACGCGGGTAGATTGAAAGCGAAAATCGTCGCTGAGGGAGCCAACATTCCGTGTACCACGGAAGCGGAGGCGATCCTTGAGGCCCGCGGCGTCTTGATCTTGCCCGATTTCGTCGTCAATGCCGGAGGCGTCATCTGCGCGGCCACGGAGTTTCATGGCGGCATCGAGACAACAGCCTTCCTGTACATCGAGGAGAAAATCCGGCGGAACACTGCGTTGTTGATCAATAAGGCGCGCGGCGAGGGCATATCCATGCGCGAAGCGGCAATGGGACTGGCAACGGAACGGATCTGGAACGCGCAGCGAACTCGTCGGTGGAAGTGAGCTTGTGGTCCGATTTTACCGTTGTGCGCTGGCAGATCACGTGCAACTGTTCTCAGGAGAGTAGGAGGAATCATGTTAGTCGAACTGACAATCAACCCGCTCGGACGAGGCACTCATCTGAGCAAGGACCTGGCTGAGATTCTCAAGATCGTGGACGCCAGCGGCTTACCGTACTCGCTGACTCCCTTCGGCACCTGCATCGAAGGCGATTGGGACCAGGTGATGGGGCTAGTGAAGCAATGCCACGCGCTGGCCAAATCATCTTCTCACCACGTGATGACTTCGATACAGATCGAAGACGAGGACCGTGCGGTCAACAAGCTGGAGGAAAACGTCGCGGCCATCGAGCGCCTGGCTGGCCACAAACTGAGCCGTCTGGCGCACACAGTTGTAGAAGCGGAGGCTTAGCCTCGATCGAAGGTGCTCTTATGCAACCAGATCTCCCCTATCGAAATCGTTCGGACGCAGGCCGGCTTCTGGCTAGGGAGCTCGCCCACTACAAATCGAAAACTGATGTCGTGGTGTTAGGGCTCACGCGCGGTGGGGTTCCTGTTGCGGCCGAAGTCGCTAACGCTCTTCACGCGCCGCTGGACGTCGTTGTGGTTCGCAAGCTCGGCGTACCCTTCCAGCCCGAACTGGCAATGGGGGCAATCGCCGAAGACGATACCGAGGTGCTCGACAAGCAACTCGTTCATGCCCTCGATTTGACCAATAGGGATGTCGAGGCGGCGATCACCCGCGAGCGGGCTGAACTGCAGCGCCGCGAACGCCTTTATCGGGGTGGGCGCCCGACGCTCGACTTGAAGGAACATACGGCCATCCTGGCGGATGACGGGCTGGCCACGGGATCGACTATGCTTGCCGCTGTTGCCTTCGCCAGAAAGAGGCTAGCAAAACGGATCGTGATGGCAGTTCCGGTGGCATCGGTGGAAGCTCTCGAAAAACTGCGCGAGAAAGTTGACGAATGCATCTGCCTGGCCACGCCCGATCCATTTTTTGCCGTCGGCGATTGGTATTTGAATTTTCTCCCAACAGAGGATGCCGAGGTCCTGAAGCTCCTTGAGGAGAGCGCCAATCGGAACGCCGCTTCCGCGCCAGTCTAAGGATCGTCAGCGAGCGATACTCTTGCGCTCCTCCGCCAAGCCGCTGTCAATGCGGCTGGCTTGTGATCGGACGGGAAGCCAGAGCAACCAGAAAATTGCGAGCGTGACGGCTTCGCATCCAAAAAGGTAAACCGGCCACGGCCCGAGGACATCGATGATCGAGGCAGCGGCCGGCTTGCGCCACAGATACATGTAGTTGGTATTGAAGATCGCATTGAAGACCGCTATCGCCGCGGCATAGGTATTCAATGCGGCGAATACCTTCCATAGGGAGCCTGGGCGCGGCTTGGCCTGCTGGCTCCACAGGACCATCAGGAGACAGACGACAACCATACCATGCGCCAGAAAAAAGTAAATGGTCGGATAAGACGCAAGTGGCGCCCACAAGTCCGGCGTCAGCAATGCCATCCCGCTTCCGCCCAGACCCGCGAAATATGCTGTTTCGAATACGAAAGGGTTCAGGCTGAACAACGCGAAGACAGTGAGCCACAAAGTCAAATCGCAAGGCTGTAACGGAAGACCGTCCGGGAACCGGAATCCTTCAAAACGCAGACTGTATGCGTACCACGCAAGTTCATTGAGAGCCAGAATGGTGCCTAGGGTGTATCGAGTCCAGCGCGCCGATCCTAGACTTTGCCGCGCGACCAGTGAAAGTAAGATCGCGACCGCTGATATGGATGCCAGGATCAAGAAATGTGTGGGACCAAACAAATGGAAGTGGTTGGCCATGGGCGGCTGAGCCTTGATTCGCGGCGACTCGATCGACGGACATTCCATGGGACGGACCTCCGTCTCATCGAGAACCGTGTACTGGCTACCTAAACCTCATTGCAAGTGGAATCGTAATCGCTAGTAGGACCAGGAGAATTAGCAACAAATATTTCCAATTGGGCATTGTGCCCTCCTTTGACCGGCAGCGTTGATAACCGCTGCAATGTTAAGTTGCACGTCGCGAGCCAGTCGAGAGATTCCTCAGGTGGCACTCCAGGTGCTTTGATCAATGACGAAAGCACTCCAACAGGAAATGAGGAGACTACGATGAACACGCCTTTCAGCAAAGAAGTCTACATCCGCCTCGCAGAAGATGACTCGGCGTTCCTATGTACGATCAAGTGCGGTAGATTCTATTCCAAGACAAGCGAGTTCGGATTGAGCTGCCAACTCGTACCTGAACCTGTGGACGAGAAAGTGCTACTGCCCTTGAAACGGCGGTCCTCACATTGGGCCTCTGAGGAATAGTAGCTCTTATACGCCGACTGTGAAACTGAACTTCCTGGGAACGCGCGGTGAAATCGATATCAAAAGTCGGCAGCACCGTATGCACTCCTCGCTGGAAGTCTCTTATCGCGGCCATCGAGTAGATTCAGCCCGACGCTATTGTGCTCACGCACGCTCATCCCGATCACGCCTGGGGTCTAACGGACGGCGCGCCATGTCGAGTCTACGCCACGGAGCAGACTTGGCGCCTCCTGAAGGGCTTTCCGCTGCCGGATCGAGCGTTGGTGGAGCTATGCCTCCTTTTTGTATCCACGACATTGTGTTTGAGGCCTTCCCGGTGGAGCATTCGCTTCGCGCGCCGGCCGTAGGATATCGAGTCACAGCGGGCCGCACCAGCATCTCCTATGTGCCGGACGTGGTTTCCATCTACGAGCCACACGAGGCTCTCTCCAGTATTCGACTTTATGTAGGAGACGGCGCTTCGTTACGCCGGCCGATCATCCGAAAGAAGGGTCTCTCTCATCGGACACGCCTCGGTTCCGCGCACAACTGGGTTGGTGTCGCCGAGAGGGCGTCGAGAAAGCTCTGATCACACACTGCGCAGATTGTAAGAGTCGACTTTCGGACCGTAAAGGCGGAGCTCCGCGCTTTGAGTCTTGAACAAGGCGTAGAAGCGCGAGTCGCTTTTGATGGATTCGAGGTTATTCTGCCCTAAGAACAATGCGGCCCGGCCAGACGCGTCGCGTTTAGCTGGGCCGCTCCTTCTGGGGTGTAAATTAGCTATGCTGCTTTGGCTTTCGACGCTTCCTGAATTGGAACGTCTTGCCTTTTCGCCTTCACCTCGGGAATGGGTACCGTGACCTCAAGGACACCATTGTTGAACTGTGCGGCGGTTTGATCGGTCTTGGCCCCCTCCGGTAGCAGGATCGAGCGATAGAACGTACCGTAGCTCCGCTCGGAGTGATAGTAGCCCTCGCGCTTCTCTTCCTTCTCCTGCTTCCTTTCTCCCTCCACGACCAGCGTGTCCCCATCAACGTGGACCTTCACGTCTTCCTTCTTCACACCGGGAAGTTCGGCCGTCAACAGGAGCTTGCCTTCTTTCTCCTTCACCTCGATGGCGGGAGCCCAGGCGGCGCCATTCCCCGCTGCTTGCGGAATCGCGCCAAAAATTCGATCCATTTCCTCTGTGAACTGTCTCATCAAGGTAAATGGATTCACGGTGAACAGGTTGCCGCGGAACAGCGGTGTTTCAAACCCGAACGCTCGGGTGAGTTCCTGTGCCTCTTTCTTCGGATGTTTTACTACAGCTACTTCTGCCATAGCGTTTCTCCTTTCCTTATAATGTCTGCACCTGGATCTCCATGCGATCCACTAGACTCGGTGGGACTAGTGGCTTCGACTGAGTTGCATCGCTCAAAGATCTGAGGCTAGCCGCGCAACCGAGCGATTCGCTGCTATCGATGGCCGCTGCGGAATCCCGAGGCCGCCGATGGTCTTGTTGGCACAGACATCCGCGTAGGAGCAACGGTTCGTGGAATCCCCGGGGATTGGCCACGGCTCTGAAACTCTCTCTGGCGCGATTGGCCGAAGGAACGCGACTCACGTTGCTGCTCAACTCCAGGATTGGCAGGCGTTCTTTGCCACTGCCCGGAGTTGTTTTGCCGATACCAACCATCGTTACGATGCTGATACACCTGTCCGTCTCGGCCTGCATAAGCATCCGGTCGCGGGCCGGCGCCGTGAAGCACCGCACCGCGCGATTCGAATGATCGCGCCACAATTGCGTCGCCTTCCCAATGACTGTAGGTGTTCACATTGCCATGAACCCAGGTGCGGTTGGGCGTACCCCAATGGGGGGGTTCCAGTGTTCATAGAACGCGCGATGCACTACGGGCGTCGCGTGATACCACCAGTAATGGCCAACGGGCCGCCAGAACCAGCCGCCGCCCCAGTAGCTAAATTGGAATCCAAATCCCCAGGTCCACGGCCATCCGCACCAGAAATCTCCACACCGAATTCCCGGATACCACCAGCCGGTTCCGAACACCACGACGCCATCGGAAACGAAAGCTCCCATGTAGCCGGGCGTGTACCCGACGTAAATGTATACGTAGCGGTCATGAAACAGCGGTGAACTCGGAGGAATGGTATAGATGCAAGCCGGAATCATGTCCGCCACTGCCCAAGGACCTTTTAGATCATCCGCTACGAACCAGATCCCGTGTTGGACTGCGTAATAGCGGCCCTCGGCATGAATCACTTCCGACGAAGTGTTGATGGCGTATTCCGTGCCCACGATCGGCGGGAACTCCGGCGCGCCGGCATACTTAACGTTCAGCGTGGCTTCCGTGCGACGAATGGTGGCTTTTTGCGGAATTTGATTCGCAATCACCGCCTCACGAGCCTGCTCGGTACCCGGAATCGACGCCAATACATGCCCCTGAGGGCCTCCCGGAGAGATACGTGCAAAGTCGCGGGGTAGCTGCGATCCAGCCACCCATTCCCACGATCCTTCCAGCGATTTGACACGGAACCAGCGGCCAGCAAGCAACGTGTAGTATTGCTGGCTCTTGGTGTCCATGAAAATGTCGTTGTCGGAGTCTGCGACGTAAAGCAGGCTGGTCTTAGGAATAGGCGCATACGTCGGCTCGCCGCGGGTCACAATCAGTTCGGCGGGAACCGTAGTCACGTAAACTGCCGTTGGATTGCCAGCGGGTATCGCGGCCTTCGGCACTCCGGGCTGCTTTTCTTCATCTTGGGTGACCTGCTGCTTGATGTCGTCAAGATCCTGGGATGGATTCGCGGCCGCGATCCAACGCCCGTTCAGCGACGATGCCGTCATCCACCATTGGCCGCCGTCGAGGTAAAACGTTCCCGCCGTGGGATCAAAGAACAGCAGCGCTGGCGTGTTCACAACACGTCTATAGCGCGCACCTTCTACAGGGCGATACATCGGCTCGCCGTCGATCAGGATCAACACGGCTGGCCCCTTACTGAAGATGATCTTGGGTGGATCGTTCTTCAAGCGGATGGACTTCGCTTTGGCCTCGGCTTGGGTAATCGAAAGATCGGCCAGCAGGCGGTCAAGCGAGACGGTTCGCGGCCAGTTCGGAGCGCTGTCGCGCACGGCGCTGAGCAGGGTCGATTGTCGCGGAGGGGAAGTTCGCGTCCTTAATGGTAATGTCCTCCAAGCAGACCAGCCTGGTTTCGCGGTCGACTTCAGTCCTTGCGCTAATCGAAGCGATGCCAAAGATCTGTGTCGGGGCATTTCTACGTGTGACGATGACAGCAGATCGGGCTTCAATCCGGTTATCTTTCCAGTTGTCCACCTGAGGCTGATAAAAAGGGCGAAAAGGCAAACCAGCTCAGCGAAAACAGAACTAAGCGATTCATAAATTCCTCGATTTGGATCACTCGAGATGCATCTGCGTCGCCACTTCCCACTAGCCGTGCGCTGGCAGTCACACGTCCGCGAGTGGTGGGTCCAGTGATGCAAAGCCGGCCAGCCTGATGGTCGCTTGAGTGCTAGAGCCAGGTTGAAGGAGACGCAAAATGGCTGAGAATCGGAAGTGCGAGCATCCGGCATGCAACTGTAGTGCACCGAAAGACGGCAAGTACTGCAGCCAATATTGCCACGACGCCGCCGGAACTCTGGAGCTGTCCTGTAATTGCGGGCATCCTGGCTGTGCGGAAGAACTCACTCACCGCGGATAAGTCCTTCGCGCTTTGAGGATCTTGCGCCATGCCCTATTTGACCAACTACGATCTGCCGGCTTCGATCCAACATCACCTGCCCGAACACGGACAGGACATCTTCCGGCAGGCTTTCAACCACGCGTGGGTGCAATATGCCTATGATCCGCGCCAGGAGGAGATTGCACACCGCGTCGCTTGGGCGGCAGTCAAGAAAATCTATGAAAACTTAGGTACTGAATGGGTTCCGCGCTGAACGCTGCCCGCGCTCTTACTCAGCGATCTGTGAAACCTGTCGAACAGAAGAACTAGTGGGCTGTCCGTGAGATACCTTTAGCATTGAGGCAACGTCATTACAATGATGGCGTTGCCTGAACCACTCCCCCTGAGCGCTGCACAGAGATCCGAATTGCAGACGTATCTGCGAA
>Ga0187872_10004124_pt1 | contig 11118 bp, 7 predicted proteins | sample June2016WEW_16_4_FD_132973 | JGI IMG/M metagenome (GOLD analysis project Ga0187872, IMG submission 132973) | Peatland microbial communities from SPRUCE experiment site at the Marcell Experimental Forest, Minnesota, USA - June2016WEW_16_40 | ecosystem: Environmental > Terrestrial > Soil >...
CAAAATCGGCCCCGGCAGGATGGCCCAAAGACAACGCGCCATATCCAGTTGGAAAAGCAGCCACGGACTCCGGGCCAGCTTGTAATCCAGGAGCGCGGGATTCACCGGCCAGTAAGGCAGCGAGCGGGTGATGATCAGGGCGGTCCACGCCGCTGCCAGAATCAAGAGCAATTGGCAGACCCCCAGCGCCAGCCGCGGCTGTTTGATCAGGCGCGTGAGAAAAGACCCGATGCCGCTTCCCAGTCCCAGGCCCACCAGGAACACGGCCAGAATGATGGAGAAAGTATAGACGGTCCCGCCGAACATCAGCGCCAGCAGCCGCGTCCAAACCACCTCCGCGCCCAGCGCCCCCACCCCGGACAAGGCAATGGCGATGTAAATGGCGGCGCGCCCGCCCGCCTCCGGCTGGATTTGCGTTTTCGCGTCCTCTTTTTGGGGCGTGAAGGAAGTCCACAACGAGAGCACCCACGCGATCAAAGCCACGGTTCCGTTGATCCCCGCCGCCACAAAGGTCGCGGTCGCCATGTCGTGGAGGCGCAGGAGGTAGAAGCCGGCGAGCAGGCAGCCAAAAACCGCGCCGGAGATGTTCCCGGCGTAAAAAAGCCCGAGCCACGACACCCCTTGGCGCGAGGACTCGACCCATCGGGAGATGGCTGGCAGGGTCGCGCCCATGAGCAAGGTGGGGGGCAGCAAACAAACCGCCGCCACAGCAGCCCGAACCATGATTCCGCCAAAGCCGGCGCCGCCCGTCGCGGTGTAGATTTGGCTCACCCAGGGCATGCCGAACAAGACCGCGATGCCGATCACGCCAATCCCCAGCTCCAACGCGGCATAGACGCGCAAAGGATGGCGTCGGGCCGAAACCACGCGGGCCAGCAGAAAGCTGCCCAGGCACATTCCGCCCATGTAGGTTCCCAGCAGGACGCCGAGGGAAACGGTGGTCAGGCCGATGACCAATTGCAGCAACTGCAGCCAGACAATTTCGTAAATCAGCGCCGCGCATCCGCTGCCGACGAAGAGCAGCAAGAGCGCCGGCAAAAAGCCACGCAATTCGCGGGGCACGGCATTTTCGTCTAAAGTTGGCTCGTTCAAAGTGTTTCGCTGTAAGGGGTCAGTGTCTCATGCCTCCGGGGCTTGGCAAAGGGAAATCGTCCTCAAACTTGGATCCTGGAGAACAGGTAGCTGCTCAAGGCGACCAGCGCCGCCGCGACCAGGGAAAGCACCAGCAAATCGGTGGCCAGTCCGAAGTGCGCCACGCCGTTAAGGCAATGGCGCAGTCCGTCCACCCCGTAGGAGAGCGGGTCCAGGCTGGTCAGGAGGGTCAGCGGCTTGGGCAGGTTGGAGAGCGGAAACATGGCGCCGGAAAGAAAGAACAGCGGCATGACCAGGAAACCCATGATGAGTTGAAACCCCTGCATGTCGCTCAACACCGAGCCAATGGCCGATCCCAGCGCGCAGAACAAGATGCCAATCTCGGCCATGATGAGGAAGGCGGGCAGAGTCCCAAGGGCCTGCCAGCGATAACCGGCGATCAGGCAGACGAGAAGGAAAAGCAACCCTTGCAGCAAGGCGACCGTTGCGCCGCCCAAAATCCGGCCCAGGATGATCCAGAGCCGCGGCACCGGGGCGACCAGAGTTTCCTTCAGAAACCCGAACTGGCGGTCCATGATCAACTCGATGCCCGAAAAAACGGAGGTGAACAGGATGGTCATGGCGATGAGACCGGGCGCGATGAATTGCAGATAGCTGCCCATCCCCGCCTTTTGAAAGACCGGCCCCAGGCCGTAGCCCATGCCCAGCAGGTACAAGAGCGGCTGGGCGAGGGAGGAAATCACACGCGCGCGCGACCGCATGTAGCGTTTCAATTGGCGGAGCCAGAGGATGTAGATGACATTCAGCATGGGATTCTCACCGCCTCCAGACCCTGGCCATTTGCCGCATCCGGTCGGCCGAGCTGAACTCCTCCTCGCGAATGGTGGTGCCGGTGAGCGCCAGAAACGCCCCCTCCAGAGTCTGCGCGCCGGTCCGCTCGTTGAGTTCGCGCGGCGATCCTTGGGCGATGATCCGGCCGCCGTCAATGATGAGCACACGCTGGGCGACCCGTTCCGCCTCCTCCATGTAATGAGTGGTCAGGAAAATGGTGACGCCCTCCTCCTCGTTGAGTTTCCGCACCTGCGTCCAGAGCTGGTTTCGCGTCTGCGGGTCGAGGCCCAGCGTGGGTTCGTCCAGAAAGAGAATCCGCGGCGTGTGCAGCAGCCCGCGGGCGATTTCCAGGCGTCGGCGCATGCCCCCGGAGAAGCGTTTGGCCGGCTCGCGCCGCCGGTCCCACAACTCAAAAAGTCGGAGCAGCTTCTCAATCCGCGCCGCGCGGGTGTGGCGGGGGACTTTGAAGAGCGCGCCGTGAATCTCCATATTCTCCTGCGCCGTCAGCTCGTCGTCCAAACTGGGGTCTTGGAACACGATGCCGAAGCGGCTGCGGACCTCGTTGGGCTGGAGGGCCGGGTCCAGGCCGTCCAATTGCATCCTGCCGCTGGTGGGTCTGAGCAGGGTGGTGAGCATTTTGATGGTGGTGGTTTTGCCAGCGCCGTTAGGCCCCAGAAACGCGACGATCTCGGCGCGCTGGATCTCGAAGGAGATGTCGCGCACGGCGGTGAACGCGCCGAACATCTTCGTCAGATTTTCGACGCGAATCATGCACTGGTTGGGAGACTGGTCACTCATTATTTGCGAACAACGGCGTCCACATTTGCGCCAGAAGAGGGCAAGTGTCAATGGAATGCGAGATCATGGGCCTTCCTTGGGATTGGTGCTGGCTTTAACGCAAAATCGCAGGGTCGCAAGGACGGCAAATCCCAATTGCCTGGCCTTGGTCGGGGTGGATCGTGTCGGGCCGCGGGCGACAGGGCTGATTTTGCTTCTTTTGGCATTTTTCGCATTTCGTGTGATGAAAAATAATTATTTTTTGGCTTAATCCACCTTAATCCACCTTAATCGAGCTTAATCGAGCTTAATTCCTTACATTGCTCTCCAGCTCCGCCGGCCTCACGGCGGACACGGCTGCGGAGCGGCTGCTGCCGCGCGGTTGCACGGAAAGGACTGGTCGGCGAGGGCGCCGACCCGCACACGCGAGGGCGAGATGGAACAACATCTGGTTGGCCCGCATGCTTGCGGGCTGTGTGCTCCCCGGAAGCCCCTTTCCCCTCAGCGCGCGGCGGCGGAAATGGAGCCGGCGCCTGTGTGCCACATTGGCCCGAAAGAGCTTGCGCGGCGGCGGACGGTTTGGCGTCGCGGCCGGCTGTGACGTTTTTTCCCTCTGGCGTCATGCTGTTGTAAGGGGTATCACATAGCAAAGGATTTGTCAAGGGCAATCTGAGAAAAAGATGGCGACAGGCCATCCCAACGCGGCTACAAAAGGAAAACCCGTCTTTGGGCGACTGGGGGTGGGAGGATTGGGTTGAGTCTTGACGGGCAAGACGAACGGAACGATTTTGCCAACAGCGGGTTATCTCGAGTCGTTAGCGCGATTCCCGGGGGACTCGCCCGGAAGGTGAAGCGGGTTCGGACAATTGAAAAGGACGCAGAACGACAGGGGTGCCGGGGCGCGGCGGGATAGGAGCGACTGTGTGTCTCTTTGGCCCGAAACACTTTGCGAGGCGCGGGACGGGTTGCCGGAGAAAAACGGAGGGTGGACTGGAAAAAGGACTTGCAACGCTGTCGAACAGGGAGAAAATCACGAAAAAGGCACACGCTGGTCGTGGGCAGGAAATCGAATGGAAAATCCCAATCAGAAATAAAAATTACCCCCCATTTATGACCGAACCAACCATCACTCAAGTCAAAGACACCACCGCGAATCCCGCGCCGCTGGGCTTGCTCGGTTTCGGCATGACAACCGTGCTGCTGAATCTGCACAACGCCGGTTTTTACGAGATGAACGCCATGATCCTGGCGATGGGCCTTTGTTACGGCGGCGTTGCGCAGATCATCGCCGGCATCATGGAATGGAAAAAGGGCAACTCCTTTGCCGCCACCGCTTTCATTTCCTACGGCTTCTTCTGGCTGTCCCTGGTGACGCTGATTGTTTTGCCAAAGTTGAATCTGATCGCGGCCGCGGATGAAACCGCGATGTCCGCCTATCTGGCGACATGGGGACTGTTCACCGCCGTCATGTTCCTCGGCACATTCCGACTTAACCGCGCGTTGCAGGTCGTCTTCGGGACGCTGACGGTTCTTTTCTTCATGCTGGCGATTGGCGATTACACCGGCGCCGGCGCGGCTTTCAAGCACCTCACCGGCTACGAAGGGCTGGTTTGCGGGTTTTCGGCAATTTACACCGGCCTGGCGCAGGTTTTGAACGAACTTTACGGGAGGGTCGTTCTGCCGCTTGGGATGGTCAAAAAATGAGCGAAATCTGCGGCACGATTCGGGAGCATTCCCGCCTCTGACGATTCCGTCGGCGAGACGCCGACGGGTGCGACCGAAACGTCAGAACAACAGCAGGATGGCCCGCATGCTTGCGGGTTGGTCGCGCTCCCAGGAAAGTCGCTATACACAGAGTCATATATTTTGCAGGATGAAGCTTGCAAATGGCACATTGGCGTTCACATTTGACGACGCTGCACTATTTATGTCGCTGTGTATAATGATTGGGGGGGGAGGCAGCCGGCTCCTCCTGGCGCCAACAGCTCCGATGGACGGAAACAGCCCGATGGGAATATCACTGCCAAATCCCAAATTCTCCCTCCTCCATCTTCCGATGTTGACATGCCCGGAACCGGTCCCTTTACGACCGCCCTTAGGCGCCCCGGAGACGGCCGAAAATCCGTCAAGAAAAGAGCTTGCAGAAACCCGGAGTTGCGACAAAATTGTCGGCAGATAACGACACAGACCCATGATATGTTGAACAAGAGCGCCGGGCACAATTTGGCATCCCTGACACGCGCAACTTTGTGCTTGTCAAAGCGGCCGGATTGTGGCACATTGTGGTTAGAAGATTTTAATCCGCTACGCCAGTCGGCTGGCAAAAAACGTTGCCCACGGACCCGCAAGGGTCTGTGGGCTTTTGATCTTATGAAGAAGACAGAACCGAGATTAGAGCTTACAATATAATGCAATCACAATATCGCCGCAGAATTCAAGCTGCTGCCATTTTAGTCTTCCTCAAGCTAATCGCCACCAGCTTAGCCCAGGTTTCAGCGGATGATGCTGAAGCGAACGCCTACTGTTGGGGCAAATCGACGAATGGCGTGAAGGTTGGGATTTGTGTTTTGACTAATCAGTATAATCCTTATGGTGTCCTCGTTCCTGCATTGCGTAGTGATACTAATGGAGGTGCGACAATATTGATTGATCTGCCCCCAACTGAAAGCCTCTATCGTATGGCTCTTTGGGATGCGAATGGCACTATTGTGCCCATGACGGCGAAGGGTGAGTCGTTGGGACAGCCTGTTAGAAAACCGTTCAAACTTACCATGGGCATGAATGTGCAGGCCGGTTATTCAAGCGTTGGAGTGGGGAGGTCTGTTTCAGTGCTGAGCACGCACGCCTTCACGCCTTTCGATTTCTTTAGCATCACGAACCCCGGAAGCTATCGCCTAAAGTACCAGCTGGTTATTATTCGGTCGGCTGGAATGACGAACAACGTCGGACCGGGAATTCCTCCAACTCTTTCGTTGCCGCCTGTCGAGGTCGAGTTCGAGGTTAAGAAGGAGGAAGGGGATAAATGGGCAATTGCTCCAATGAAAGTGAAAGGGGCAGAACTGCAAGAAAAGTGACAGTGTGACAAGAGGCTGGCCAGACGGGCGGCGACGGCAGAAGCTTTGGCGTAGGCGGATGCTTTCTGCCTTCACTCTGACGCCTCCCTGACGGCAACCTGACATCAGACCAGGCCGATCCATTTGCGGCCGATCCAATAGAGGGTCAGAAGCAGGAGGATCGCGCCGCCCCACCACGGGTCGCTCCAGAGGCGGATGCGTTTCTCGGCGGGGGCAGGCTCGGGCAAAAGAGAAATCTGCCGGATGACCTTGTCGAAGTCGTCCACGGAGAAACTGGCCCCGCGCGAGATGTCGGCGATCTCGCGGAGGACCTGGCCGTTGATCGGCTGGCCCTGCTTTTCCAGAAGCGGGGGCGCGACCCGCAGATCGGTTTCCAGGCGCCGCCCGTGCGCCTCGGAGGCGACCTCCATTTTGTATTTCCCGCTTTCCAGGGCGGTGAAGCCGGATTTGAAGACGCCCCAGCCGCCCTCCAGCGGCGAAAATTCCAGCCGCTCCACCCGTCCGGAGGGCGACGTGACCTTGCCCGTCACCGTCCCGTTTTCGATGGGAAAGCCGGATTCGTCCATGACTGTGCTTTGGAGATAAATCGGGTCGCCGGCCTGCGGGGCCTCCGGGCTGTAGCTCAAGCGGATGCCCTCCTTCTCCGAAAGATGCCGCTGATGGGCCATCCAACGGACCACCTGGCCCCAGAAGCGGTAGTGGAATTTGTCCTCGACACCCCGGCGCCAGCGCCACGCGCTGTCGGTCCCCAGGAAAAGCACTTTGCCCGCCCCCGCCGAGCGGGTGACGAGCAGAGGCACGCGGCCGAAGTCATTGCGCAGGGAGGAATGGACGGCCAGGACTTCGGAGCCGGGACGGCTCTTTTCCACAGCGGCGGACCAGAAGAAGCCGGGAAGTTGTTTCCAGAGCTCGTCGTTGCGATTCTCGTCGGTGTCAAACCGCGTGAGCCAGTGGCGTTTGCCTTCGCTGGTGAGGACCAGTTGGGCCTCGTTCTCCAGGCCGACGCCCTGGGGTTTGGAGGGGTCCAGCACCACCGGATACAAATCGGCCAGGGCGCTGTTGGTGAAGGTGGCCTCGCGCCCGCGCCGCCCCGGGACGAACACCAGACCGCTGGCCTGCTGCTCCACCAACCCCTTGAGCGCCAGCGCGTCCTCCTCCTTGAGTTCATTTTGCCCGATGCCCACGTCGCCCAAAAAAATGACGTCGTAGGGGGCCAGAGCCTCCTTGGTGGCGGGAAAGGCCTGGATGTAATCCGGCCCATCCCCCGGCCCGATTTCGGGGTGGAAGAGCAGGCAGTGCATGTCCACGCCCGGGTCCCGCGCCAGGGCGTTGCGCAGGTAGCGGTATTCCCAGCGCGGCAGCGAGTCCACGACCAGCACCTTGAGCTTTTCCTGGCGGATGGAGATATGGAAGGCGCGCTCGTTGTTTTCGGCGATGCTTTCGTCGCGCTCGACCGGCAGTTTGACGGCGCCGCTGATTTCGCCCCCGGCGCGGGGCGTCCAGAGGATGGCGTCCTCCACCTCGCCATTGGGTGGGATGGTGATTTCGCGCCGGGCCGCCTCGCCTTGAGCGTCGTAGAGCGAGACGGTGGTCTTGACTTCCCGCGGCAGGTGGCTGGTGACCTTGAACGGCACGGCGATGTCCTCCCCCAGCAGACCGTAGGCCGGCATGGAGACATTCTCCAGGATCAGGTCGGGCATCGGCGTCTCCCGCCCGACGCCGACGGTGAAGATGGGGATGTTTTCCTCGCGATAGCGCGTGGCGGTGCCGAGCGGGGATTTGCCCAGGTTCCAATCCCCGTCGGTCAGGAGCAGAACGGCCTTGAGATTCTTGAATCGCTGCAACGCGGCTTCCAGCGCGCTGTTGAGGTCCGTTCCGTTGATGGCGTTGGCGTTGGTGGAGGGCCGGGCGAAATCCTCGACCACCACTTTGGCTTTGGCTTCCAGCGGCAGCCAGAACTTGCGGTTGCGCTGGGCCTGCAGCCATTGCGCGCGGCTGACGACGGTGTTGGAGAGGGTCAGGTCGCGCGTTTTCATGCTGTCCGACGCGTCCACCAGCACCGCGATTTCCGGGGCGACATTGCGCTCCAGGCGCTGGACAAATTCGGGGCGCAGGAGGGTGAAAATGAGCATGGTCACCAATAAGAATCGCAGCGTCTCCAGCCGTCCCACCGCCCGGCCGCGGCCGCCGCGGCTCCAATTGGCAAAGCTCAACCAGCCCGCGAACAGCCAGATGGCCAGCGCCGGAACAACCACCGAAACAGGGGCCGCTAGAGATAAATGATTCACCACGCAAACCGTCGGTCCACCCCGGAGCCGCCGATGTGCCGGCAATCATCGTTGAAATGGAGACTGGTTTCAAGCCGTATGAATGGCCCCCTCCCGCGCTTGGTGTTTCTTTCCTGGTGTTTCTTCCTTGCCTTTGGGCCTTGTTTCGCCGTCAAATCATTCAGGTCAGAGCGTGTTTTGAGATTATCATTATCTAGCGCCCCGGCTCGGCAGGAGCCTCGCCCTACCGAGGCTCTTGTGGTAGGGCGAGGCTCCTGCCGAGCCATTTGCCAGGGGACGCTCAAAAGAGCGGATTTTCAAAACACGCTCTCAGACCCTGTTGCCGTTGCGATTTCTGGAACGAGCGCGGGAATTTCATCAAAATGTTGAATTATTATCAGATTGTGATTTTGGCCCTGGTTCAAGGCGCCTGCGAGTTGCTGCCGGTGTCCAGTTCGGCCCACGTCATCGCGGCGGAAAAACTCATGGGGCTGGCGCCGTCGAGTCCTGAAATGACGATGTTGTTGGTGATGCTGCACACCGGAACCATGTTCGCGGTGATCGCCTATTTCTGGAACGATTGGAAGCGCGATTATTTTTGCGCGCCGGGAAAACTCCGGCCCTTTGTGCTCCAAATCATCTACGCGACCATCTGCACCGGAATCGTGGGCTACGGGTTGAAAGTGGTCATCGAGAAGATCTTCATGCGCGGCGCGCCGCACGCGGAGGTGGAGAACTTGTTCGACAACCTGCCGCTGATTGCGGGAGCGCTGGCGGCGGTGGGGGTGCTGATTATTTACGCCGGGTTGCGGGAGGAAAAATCGCCGCGCCATTCGGAAATTCAAAACGCGCAGGCCTGCTGGATCGGCCTTGTCCAGGGCGTCTGTCTGCCGTTTCGGGGTTTCTCGCGTTCCGGCTCGACTATTTCCACCGGCTTGTTGCTCGGCGTGCCCAGGCAAAAACTGGAGGAATTCAGTTTTGCGCTGGCGGTGGTGTTGACGCCGGCAGTGGTTGGAAGAGAGGCCCTCCGGCTGGTCAGAGAACACGCGTTGAGCGGTGAGGGTTCCGTGCCGCGTCTTTTCGCGCCCGGTCTCGCCGGCATGATCCTGAGTTTCGCGGCGGGGCTGCTGGCTTTGAAATGGCTCACGCGCTGGCTTGAGGGCGGGCGTTGGAAACTTTTCGGCTGCTACTGTCTGGTCGCGGCGGCCGGCGTGTTGGCCATTCACTACACGCATTCGCATTGAGCGGATTTGCGGGGTAATCCGCGCCGGATGGGGGAAGAGCCTGCGGCGGGGGGTCATCTTGGCACGGGCAACATTTATGGAAGGAAGCAGCCGCAATGGGATTGGAAAGCTGGTTGGTGGCTGTGCCAAGACGCGCCCGATTGTGGAAAGGAGGGGGTTCGGGCTGGCGTTCCCTGTGGCCATTTGGTAGATTTTTTCTTCTTGAAGCGTTGGCTGAAACGAATTGGCCTTTGCGCGGGCGGACTGGTTCTGCTGCTGCTGGTTTTTGCGCTGGAGGAGCATGTGCGCGGGAGGCGGGCGCTGAACAAGCATCTGAGCCGGTTGCGGGCCAACGGGGAGGTGTATTCGGTGGCGGCGCTGGAGCCGAAGCATCCGCCGGCGGACCAGAACGCATTTGTCGATCTGACCAACCTCGCCGACCGGCTAAAGCCAATAGTGAAACATCTGGACGACGCGCCACCGCAGTTCCGTTTCGCCGCCCCCGGCAAGGAGATTGTGGCGTGGCGGCTCAACCAGTGGGGCAAGGGCGGCAATCTCACCAACGATTGGAGCCGGCTTGGACCGGAGTTGGAGGAGGCTCGACCGTTGTTGGATTTGCTCCACGCCGCCGTCCAGAGACCGGCTTACGACAGCGGGTTTGATTACAGCAGAGGCAATTCTGATATTCAACTCATTCACGTCCATGAGGCTCAATTGGTGAAGTTGAAGTGCATCGCCCCCCTCTTGCAATCGGCCACTCTATACGATCTGCATCAAGGAAACCTTACTGCCGCGGGCGGAGACCTGTGCGCGATGGTGAAGTTTGCGGCGGATCTGAAACCCGAACCATTGGTAACGGCGCAACGCTATCGCGGCTCCTTTGCAACCAAGGCCTTTGATACCACCTGGCAAGCCTTGCAGGCTCCAGGCTGGAATGATGCTCAACTCGCGACCTTGCAAGCGGCCTGGGAGGGCTGCGATTTTATCAAGGACATGGAATCTGCATTGGAGATGGAGCGTGCCTTGGACTTCGATTTTTATGAGCGAATCAAGATCTCCATGGCCAAACTGGGTTCCACGATGGCGGAACGTGAGGCCTTTTATGATAAGAGCCGATCCCTCGGGTCGCTCCCGGCCCACGGATTCGCGCTCAGATGGCTTTATGTGCCTCTCTGGCGCCTGGCCTGGGCCGACCAGCAGGAGCTTTTCGATTTGAACGAATGGAAATTCGTGATCGAGCATGAGAGGCTTGCGAACACAAACTCGTTGTCCGCCCTTCCCAGGCTCTCTGATACAGGCGATGAAATTGGGCCTTTGATTTTTTGGGGGGACCAAATGAACTGGTATGACCGGCTTCGTCTGCCTTTTGCGCAAGAGGGCTTCACCATGAGCGATAGAAGCATCAGCAAGGTTCTTTGCGTGCAGATGCAGCAAGAGATGGCTGTCACCGCAATCGCCCTTCACCGTTACGGCCTGCGGACGGGAATGCTTCCCACTGACTTGTCCGCGCTGGTCCCCAAATATCTTCCCGCGTTGCCCAGAGATTATATCAATGGCAAGACCCTTCTCTACAGGTTGCAGCCGGACGGAAACTTCGTGTTATATTCCGCCACCGTGGGTTCCAAAGACAACGGTGGGTACATCACGCTGTTGACTGACCAGAGGGATTCCAATCAGATTTGGGATGGGCGGGACGCGGTCTGGCCCGCGCCGGCCACGGACGAGGAGGCGACAGCCGCGATGAAGTCGGCCAGGAATTAGGAGATTGAAGCTGAACTACCGGAACATCATCGCCGCCTGCGCGGCCTGCCTCGCCTTTCAAGGCGAGTTGATGGCGGGCAAACGGCTCCTGCC
>Ga0187872_10004126_pt1 | contig 11115 bp, 9 predicted proteins | sample June2016WEW_16_4_FD_132973 | JGI IMG/M metagenome (GOLD analysis project Ga0187872, IMG submission 132973) | Peatland microbial communities from SPRUCE experiment site at the Marcell Experimental Forest, Minnesota, USA - June2016WEW_16_40 | ecosystem: Environmental > Terrestrial > Soil >...
CATCACGGCTATCCGTCTTCACACGCTCGCCAGGCTTAAGCGGGATCATGCTCGGAGCCACGACCGTGCAGAGGTGACCGGCGGCCGTAATCTGCCGATACAGGCCATAACCGCAACAGCCCGCTTCATAGCAGAAATGCAAATCTCGCCCTGGCTTTGCCAAGCGCTTGATCATTGCGCCCACACATGCGGGCTTATTTTCTATGGTGCCTTGGGATCGCACCTCCCCATCGCGCCCGTCTTCGGCAACAGCAGCAGTGATCGTTGCCTTATGAACGTCCAAACCAATAAACAACATGCTCATAGTCATCTCCTGTCATTTTGAGTTGAATGACAGGCGGGAAGCCGACGACCTTCGAAAGGTGATTTCTTCAAACTTACTTCTAACAAGGAAAGAACCGAGACCGTTTGCGGCCCCGGCTCCATCACCTTGCACGGTCATCGCCGTCCCCGGCTGTACCGTGCGCTGATGCTAGCCTAGAATCATCTTGCTACAAATATCCACTTTGCGGACTTCCCGCCGTCGCCCTTTAGCAGGGCTGACTGTGAACATACGGTCTGTACCGTGAGGCGGATTCTAGCGCGGCGGTAGGGTAGGGCAAGGAAATAACGCCCCAGCTCACCAGCGGCGAACCATGGGCCGCGCAGGGGCCTTTTAACCGACGCCCCCCCGCCATCATCTTGCATCTAAATATCCACGGGGTGCGGGGCAGTCAGCCCCGCCTTCTTAAAAAGTTGCGCGCTTTAGCGCGCTCCGAATGCGCTGTCAGGGGAGCGTGGAGCCGCCGGTTGCGGAGCTGGAGACTGCGATGACGGCGGGAGCAAATCGGCAATGGCCTCGCGATCATTCTGGCGACCGACCGAGGCCCCGAGCAGGGTGCGAACGAGCTTGGCGAAGTCTGGATGCTTTTCCATATGGGCGAGGACGGCACCGCCAACAATGATTTTGCGTCGTGTGTCGCGCTTGCGATTTTCGCCCTTGGCTTTTTGTTGAAGCGTGTTGAGCCGTTGGGCGAGCGCGTCCTTCTTGGCTTTTAGCGCGGCGATGCGATCATTGAGAGGCGTTGACATGTGGCGAGCCATCGGAGGTTTGCGGGGCGTATGAAAATAGTCTTGCAAAGGCGTGATTCGAGTTTTAGCGTTAAAGAACGAAGCGAGCAAGAGGCACCCGAGTTTAGGAGGGCGCACTTATACAGTCGTTCCGACCGTGTGCGTTCTCGCCCCACCATTCCGCGCCATCCGGCGCAAATCTGTTGTTCGAGAAAGCCGCGCCATCCGGCACGGAGAAGCAACAAAGGCAGTTCATGGGACGCGGCGCGACCTGCGGCTATCATTGCACGGCGAAGGCCCTGAGCTTTGGCAAGGGGCAAAGCGCCGTGCATACGGCGGCCTATAACGCACGCGAGAAGCTATATCAGGAGCAGCAAGAGCGCTGGTCGCGGGATTATAGCCGCGAGGGCGAGGTTTTGTTCAAAGGGATATTTGCGCCAGCGGGCGCGCCGGAATGGACGCAAGACCGGCAGGCATTATGGAACCGTGCCGAGGCGGCGGAGCGGCAAAAAGTGAACGGGCAACCGGCGCGCAATATGATCGTTGGTCTGCCGCATGAATTAAACCAGCAGCAGCGGGAATGGCTGGTGAAGGATTTCGCGCGCGAGGCGTTCGCGCGGAAGGGGATGATCGCGGACGTGGCGATGCACGCGCCCGACGCGAAAGGCGACGAGCGGAATTATCACGCGCATATTTTGCTGACGATGCGGAAACTGGACGGCGACGCATTTGCGAAAACCAAATGCCGCGACTGGAACCGCAAGGAGCAGCTTGGCGAGTGGCGGGAGCAATGGGCGGAGATGGGCGCAAAGGCGCTGCATCGGGCGGGTTATCCGGTCGAGGCGGAGCGCTGGCGGCATGGACATCAGACCTATGCCGAGCAGCGCGCGGCGGCGCTGGAGCGCGGCGACAAGGAATTTGCGGAGAGCCTTGGGAACCGCGAGCCGACTTTCCATAAGGGCGTTAAATCGACCGCGCTCGAACGGAGCGGCGGGTCGAATGAGCGGTTGGCGCGGCTGGAGGGCGTGATCGCGCGCAACGACATCAAGCTTGAGATGAAGCAGCTCGACGGCGAGCTGGCGCGGCTGGAGGGGCTTGAGGCCGCCACCAAGATTCTGGCGGACAGGGAAGCGGCGCGGCAGTCCGGCTTGACCAAGGCACCGCCGGATATGCCCGCGCCGAAGGCGCGCGGGGTAAAGAGCGACGGGGTTGCGGCGGGGGTGGACGAACGGGCAGAACGGCGCGAGACAAAGTTTTGGCAGGATCAGAAGGCATGGCGGGCGAGCATGAGGGAACAGACGCCGAAGACGATGAAGCCCGCCGAGAAGGGCTTGGGCTTGGAGGTCGCGAACAGCGCGACGGGCGCGGTGACGAGTCTGGCGGATTTTGTGTCGGACTTGCTGACGGGATCGTCCGCGAAGCCGGAACCGGAGAAAAAGGCCGACATGGGAGCCTATGTTTCCGATCCGGCGGCGCGGAAGGAGCGGCAGTTGGCGCGGGCGGCGGCGGCGCGGGAAGAGAGCAATTCCGAAAAGGCGATTGAGAGCATACGGAAGGATATGGAAACGGGGCGGCGCTTGAAGCCGGAGGACGTTCAGCACCTCACCCGCGAGCATCAAGAGCAGATACGATCCAAAGGCGACGATTATGTGCGGCAGATGGTGGACGACGCGCGGGAGAAACTTGAGCGTTCGTCGCGGGGCGAAGGGCGAGAGCGGGACTGATTGAAGGTTCCCGCGTCGTCCGGCGCGGCGGGAGCCGGAGCGACGAGGACGCCAGACCCAGCCCCGCGACGCGCGCCGCCGCCGTCGCCGATATGCGGAGGGCAGCCAAGCGTTTGACGCACCCCGCGCCGTCCGCGCCCAAGCCGCGTAAGAGAGTCCGCCGAGGCGGCGACGGCAAGGGCGGCGCGCGCTTCGCCACGCAAAATCTTGCGGATAACTACCTGAATTTGTGCCACCATCCGCTCAAGGATTTGAGGCGCTGGCTCGCCGAGGACAAGAAGCGGGCGGGCTCTATCGGGAGAGGAAACCCATCACTCACAACGAAGGGAGGCGATCATGCTGCTCACAGCAAAGGGGCGTCAGCTCTTGTGGCAACAGCCGAAAGGCTTCGCCGCCAGCCATTGCCGGAAATGCGCGGCGGGCTGGACGCGTACGGGAGCCGACGGCGGGGAGCTGACGGTGTGTCTGCTCGACCGCGAGCCGGTGTTGGCCGATATGACCGGCTGCGATCACTACGAGGAGAAGCAGACGGCTTAGCCCCCGCCGAGCGCAACACGCCGGACACGTCCGGCTTTGCACAGGGCGCACCGCCGGACAGGTCGGGCGGCGTTGCCGCCGAGGCGGTTTCCTCCGACGCGGAGGCTTCGGCGATTTCCGCCGAGTTCGCGGCGAAGATCGAAGGGTTTCGCCGCCGGTTGCGCCCGTGGGAGATTTCGGCGGCGATTCGCGCGGCGCGCGAGGACAGGGACGTAGCCTTGAAGGGGGTGCGCGACCGGCAACAGGGCGAGCGTTTTGCTGCGCGCGCGGCGATGCAGCAAGAAAGGGCGTGGGTTCCGCCCTATGCGCGGCCTTCGTGAGTCACTATTGCTGCGCGGCTTGCGCGCGCAATTCCGCGAGCGAGGCGAAGCGTTGCGTGCCTTGCGCCGTGCGCACCTCGACCGCGCCATCCGAAAACATGACGTAAGTGACATCGCCCGCCTCGTGCCTGTCCACTTCGTAAACGTTCCCTTCGGCGGGCTCATCCGGTTCGGGCGCCGCCGCGACCGGTTGCGGCGCGGGCTTGCTCGCCGGAGCGGCGGGGCGCGCCGTCGGCGTTGCAGGGGCGGTTCGCGCCACGAAAGGAGGCGCAGGGGGACGAGGAGCCGGTTTCGGCACGACGACAGGCGCGACGGGACGCGCCGCCGCCGGTTGCGGGGCAGCGGGCGCGGAAGGGGTCGGCCTCCTCGGCGGCTGCGGCCGAGAGGGCGCGGCAGGACGAGGCGGCTGCGGCGGGGGTTCCGGCTTCGCCCCCGAAGGGGCAGCGCCGGAGGCGTTCGGTTTGGACTTTGACGACGCGCGGCGCGGATCGTCCCAAAGGCCTTTGAGGGACGGATCATCCCAATAGGGCACGCGATCCGTGATGAACGGATGCGCGGCTTGGGGCAGCACCAGCATTTTGTCGGAGCCGAAGTTGAGCATGATTTCTTCGGGGGAGAGCAAGGGGCGCACGGCCTCGCCCGCCGTCTGGCTTTTGGTCAGGCCGTAAACGTCCTGTTGCTGGCTTTGCGTTCCCACCAGGTGCGAGCCGGTGAATTTCGACCAGTATTCGGCGGTCTCGAAATCGTCGAGATTGAACAGGGCGCGGACGCCCGCGTTGCCGATGAAGGACGCCCAGCGGCCTTTGTAGAGATCGCGCATTTGCGCCACGTCCTGAAACACCGTGACGAGCTGGACGCCATAGCCCGCCGCGAGGCCGACGGCGTTTTCAATCGGCGCGACATGCCCGAGCGTCGCCAGCTCGTCGAGCATGAAGCAGACCGGCAGCGGCGGCGGGTCGAGATTGTCGGTCATTTCATCGAGGGCGGAGGTGAGGACGAGGCGCAGCCAGCGATTGAAGACGGGGAATTTCGGCGCGGCGAGGCAGAGGTAAACCGTCATGGTTCCCCTGTGCCATTGCGCGAAATCCACCTCGTCGCCGTCGCCCGTCGCCGACAGGCAGGCGATGATTTTGGGATTGTCGAGAATTTCGGTCTGGCGTTGCGCCGCCGACACGACCGACCCGAATTCTTTCGCGGGCGTTTCGAGGAACGAGGTCGCCAGATCGCGCAGCAGCCCGTCGGCCTCGTCGAGTGGAAGCATGGCGTTGAGCGAGTCTTTGACCGCGCCGAGCAAGAGGCGGCGCACGGTCGGCAAATCCTTTTTGTCTTTGGGAATGTCCGGCGTGACATAGACATAGAGGATGATCGCGGCGAGCAGTTGTTGACCCGCCGCCGTCCAATGATCGCGCTCGCGTTCGCCGGTGACGAACAAAGCGGCGGCGAGCGCCTTGCTTTCGGCTTCGCAATTGTCCGGCGTAAAGCGCGACAGGGGATTGAAACGCGCGCGCGGTTTGCCGGAGATTCCGAAGGGATCGAGATAATAAACCTTGTCGTTGAGCGCGGCGCGCCAGCGTCCCGTCGCCTTGGCGTTTTCGCCCTTGGGATCGAGGACGAAGGCCGAGCCTCTGTAGCGCAGCAAATGCGGAATAATCAGCGTGACGCCCTTGCCGGAGCGCGTGGACGCCATAATCAGCACATGCTTGTCGGTCTTGAGAAAGAGCGGGTTTTGAATATGCCCGAAGGCCATGCTTTCCGGCGCGTCGGGCTGATGCAGCTTGACGATTTCCGGCATTGTGGCGAAGCGCGCGCCCTTGCTTTCGTCGGGCGGATTATTCGGCAACGGCTCGTTGCGCAGCCAGTACATGAAACGGACGATGTAGGCCGAGAGGTCATGCGCCTGATAGCGATAGACGTGCATCGCGTTGTCGAATTGCAGGACTTGATTGAAGACCAGCATCGGGACGCCGATGACGATCGCGAGCGCGCCCGCGACGGCGGTAAACACGGTGAGCAGCAACATCGACCCCGCCGCCAGCATGGCGAAGGGCGCGAGGAGGAAGGCCGCCGAACACACATAGAGCGCGAAGGAGAAGGGTATCGCGTTGAAGCCCTCGAGGCTTTTCCCATGGTCGTGATCGAGGAGGATTTGAGCGTAAGGGTTGGTGGCGGCGAAGTTCGACGCGAAGGCGATGAATTCGACCAAGAGGCTGATGACGGTGCGCGACATCACATGGCCGAGGACTATGCCGCCCGCCGTGCCGCCGATCGCGAGGCGTTTGGTGTTGCGCCATGCGAAGGTGTTGGCAATCGCGAAACCGAACAGCAGCAGAGCGGGCAAGGCCCAGATGTTCAGCACCAGACCGGCGAGCGGCTCGACCGGCACGCCGGTTTTTGCCGTCATGCCGTTGAACATTCCGAGATTGGTTTTGATCGACGCCACGATCCAGACGAGATCGCCCACCCACAAAACGAAGGGGAGCCAGAGCCAGCGGTTGCGGTGGAGCGTCGCGAAGAAGCCGAGTTTATCAGGCGTTTGGCTGGGAATGGCTTGACCGCGCGGCGGGGAATTTACCTGAACATTCATCGACGGGAATCCGGCGCGTGCTGAAATAGGGTGCGTCGCCTATTACGCCGACAGCTTTGCCGCGCGCGCAAGGGTTGCATGCGCTGAAATCTGTGCGTAACGCGCGACCTTTCCGCCCACGGTCAAAAAAGAAGCGTTCGCGGTCGTCGCCGCGCTGTTGCGGGCGCGGCATCGGCGCTTTCGGGCGATCTGGGGCCACTTCGGTTCGCACAATAATCATCGGCTTGAGTATTGACAGAAGGATGGATGTGCGAACTTCACATATTGCGCGGATAGCTGATCTGATTCGCGTGACCGGAGGGGTCATCATGTCGGCAGGCGTCACCAGAGCCGAGCAGTATATCAGCGACGTGACCGAGGATATTGCAGCCTGCCTTCGGACAAAGGGCTGCCAGCCCATCCTTTTTGTTGGATCGGGGCTATCCCGGCGGCATTTTTCCGGGCCGAGTTGGGACGAGCTTTTGCACTATCTCGCGAAAAGCTGCCCATTGTTTGAAAAAGATTATGCCTACTACAAGCAACTGTATGGAAACCCTCTGAAAATCGGGGAGGAGTTTGCCAAGGTTTATCGGGAATGGGCATGGGGCGCTGGTCATAACCGGTTTCCAAAAAATCTTTTCAATGAGTCCGTGCCGGCTGATGCTTACATCAAGTTCGTTATTGCCGAATACCTCAAAAAACTGCTTCCGAATCCCGCCGACAAAAGCGCGACGGCAGCACTCGCCGCAGAGATTGTTGCCATCAAAAATATCCGACCACATGCCATCATCACAACCAACTATGACCAGCTCCTTGAGGCTGTTTTTCCAGAATACCAGCCCATTATCGGACAGCAAATAATTCAGGGCGCAAATTTATCAGTTGGAGAGATATTCAAAATCCATGGTTGCGTCTCAGAACCTAACAGTCTTGTCTTCACCGCAGGCGATTACGCGCAGTTCATTAAGCGCAAGAAATATCTCAGCGCCAAACTACTAACATTCTTTAGCGAGCATCCGTTGCTTTTCATCGGTTACGGGGCTGGTGATCCAAACATCAGGGCTATCCTGTCAGATATTGACGAGGCGTTGCCGGTCGCCGGCGGCGTCATTCCCAATGTATATATTCTCGAATGGCGGCAGAATATCCCTGCTAACGAATACCCAAATCGTGAAAAGCTGATCGCAATCGAAGACGCCAAGAGCGTACGCATTAATGCCATTGAAGCTGACGACTTCACTTGGGTGTTTAATGCGTTCGGCTCGCAGCAGTCTCTCAACGGTGTTAGCCCGAGGATATTGAGGGCCTTGCTCGCCCGCTCTTATGAGTTGGTTCGGCATGATATACCGCGCAAGGTGATCGAAGCAGACTTTCAGATGTTGGAGCACGCCGTGGAGAACCAAAATGAGTTCGCAAAACTCTTTGGACTCACCACGGTAAGCAGCCCTTCGCAATTAGCAGCCAATTACCCCTATAACCTCACTCAACTTAGCAAAAAAATTCAGCCGAGAGCAACATCATGGGCAATTGGGCAGAAGGCGATTAACGCCATAATAACTACTCATGGTATCGATCTAAAAAAGAGCGACAACCCATATCACTGCGGCATCAAATACGGGGCGACTCCAATCCATAAATACTCGGAACTTGCTCTAACGCTTTTCAAGAAAGTGCTTGCTGGAGATAGTTATAAGCTCGAAATGGAAGAACCCGCGACGGCTCGCAGGCCGCCAGTTCCACCTACCCCGTCAGCGAAAGGCTCTGACTGACATCTTGGCATTCCCGGCAGGCGGAAATGCCTCGGTGCGCCGGGCGATTTAACAGATTGGGCGTTATGCGGCTTTGCACCAATTTCCCGAGACCTCGCCACCTACGGGATGTAGAAAAGGATACGAAGCGGCGTCAGGCGGCACACAGCGAGGCTCAACATGGCGAAACCTATCAAGCGGGGAACGCGGGCGTCGCATAAGGTAAATAGCGTTTCTGCTTTCCTTAAGTACATAGAGCGCGAAAAGCAGGATGAGGAAGCGCGCGGAAATAAAGCTGATTTCATATTCAGAGGACAGTCCATAGATAAACCTCTTCTTCCGAAATTGGCAAGGCCGCCATTGCATCATGATCTCCAAAATCGTGAGAAACTAGTGTTTGAAGAATTTAAACGCACTAGCCTTGGCCTTACTGATCTAACCCCGGAGTCCGAATGGGATTTTTTGGCACTTGCTCAACATCATGGGCTGCCCACACGGTTGTTGGATTGGACTTACGGAGCTCTAGCTGCGGTGTGGTTTGCCGTTGAGAACGGGGGGAAAGACCACGACGGCAACCCGCAGAATGCGGTTGTTTGGTTATTAAAAACGCAAAAAAATGATTTCATCGAAAGAGAGAAGCAGCCAAACGTTGGCCCGCTGGATAATCATAAGACTAGAATTTATAGGCCGAGGGCAGTTACCCGAAGAATTGTTGCACAAGGGGGACTGTTTACGGTGCATATGTTTCAGGTAACAAAGAGCAAGTTTATACCTTTAGATGAAAATAACGCATACAGGGATAGACTTGTAAAATTCAGCATAGAAGCGCGTTTCTGTGAGAAAATAAAAGCTGAATTAGACGGATGCGGGGTAAATAGAGCGTCATTATTCCCTGATCTTGACGGTTTATGTGGTCATTTGGCGTGGCGATACTTTAAATAATTGCAGCAAGCCGCGTGTGTTGCATAAATCAATGTTTTTGACGTGGAGGCTTCTCGCCTACGTCTCCACTATCTGATCGAAACATAGGTTTGCCGATCTTGTCGGGATGATCGATCCTGCAAATCCCTATGTATTGTGACACAAGAGAGGGGTGCAGGTCGGCGATAGCCGTCCGCTGAAAATCCTCAGCGGCGTCGAAATTTCCAAAGGTCAAAGGCATCCTTTCACCGGACGGCATATAGACGGGGATCGATCGCGTTGGCTTCTTAGGCATTATAGCAACCTGCTTTTTATCGGGAGCCATTGTGGAGCACACCATCCAGAAATCAAGACTTTGCGATTTCTGTCCCTCTCACGCTTTGCCCGGGTCTAAAATCGGCTGTGCGCTCTTCTCGACGTCACGCCAGAAAATCTCCCGCTCGCAGCTCTTGCACTCGAACCACCCCGGAAAAGGCATCGGGACGTTGTGGCGTTTGCCACACCCGGGACAAGCGACGACAGCTCGGGGCTGTGGCTTCGGCTTGGACTTTGAAGTGGTTTGGCGCGTCATAGCCCGAACGCTATTGCGTTTTGGCGCTCTCCTCAACCGAGGGTGCGTCCGGCGGCGCAACAAGCGATGCTTGTGCAAAGGCTGATAGGACGAAACAGGCACAGGACGGAGAACCGGCCATGATTGAAACCAGCGCCATCGACGCGAACGGCGCGCCGGTCGCATGCCCGCATTGCCGCAAAACTCTCTACACCGTGTTCCCGCATCGGCAGGAACGGGCGTTCGAAGGGTATCTCTATACGGACGGCGACATGGTTCCGGTTTTTCACAGCTTGACCGACGAGCAGAAGCAGGGCTTTGGCTGGGATACGGAACTTATGGTGGGCAAATGCCCCTTTTGCGGCGGCGCTTATTTTCGAATCACCGCCCTTTTCATCGACGCCGTGCCCGATCACGAATTTAAGGATGTGTATTTTTTCAGCAACGGCGACCGTGGCGAGCCAACCCACTTTACCGCGCGGCGCGGCGACCAGACATGGGTTATCGCCGTTTTCGATACACCCCTCGGGCCGATGCTCCAACATGAGTTCGGGCCGTTCGCCGACACCTTTGGCGCGTGGATCGGGCCTTTCGGCGTGGCGTCGTGCGCGAGCGGCGGCCCGTGGGGTTTTGCGGAAGAGTTCTTGCTCACGCAGTGGGACGAACTGCGCACCATGCCGAAGGCGTTGGGGCTCGACCCTGCAAGCCCTTTGGCTCAATCCCGCCCCGCGCATCCCCGCCCGAGGCCGCCGATCCCGCCGCCGTTAGAGTCCGAGCTTGACGACGACATTCCCTTTTAGCTTTTCCGGCGTCGCGCGTTTCTTGTCGCGGTGTCGCTCCCTTGGGCGGCGGGCTTGTCGTTGCTCTTGCGCGGCGATTTAACAAATTGGGGCGTATGCGACCGTTGCGCCGCATTGAGAGCGCTGCGCAACGGCTATGTTCAAGCACAAGCGTTAGGCTAAACCTAACGCATTGAACATTGGAAGATGTTTGTAAAAGGAGTCCAGCGCATCCCTGAATTGCGTTTTGAAAATATCAATTCCAGCCTCGGCTGTGTCCCTATCAAAACTCGATTTGTTGTGCAGGCGCATTTCGATGTAGTTGATGACGCGAGATCGTCCTTTAAGATCAAAGTTAAAAGTTATGGAAATAAATTCCATCGGCCCGCGTTTGACTTCAATCCATGTATCGCTTTTGGAAACAAGCAAACCATGTCCTTTAAGGATGTCGTATTGTTTCTGTAATTCGGCATAAAGCTTATCGGTTGCTTCGCGCGCTTCCGCGTCATGTGCGGCGTGGTCTTGAACGTAATGCGCTTTCGGCGGTATCCAGTTGGTCATTTTACTTCTCACTTGTGTCTATCAGGACAAGGCCCTTCAAATGGGGAGGCCGGTTACCTTAAGCAAGACGAACCCCACGCAGAACGAATGGTGCAGAAATCAACAGTTCTTGGCGTGTCCCAAGGGGAACGGGCTTTAGGCGTAAGCGCCCGAAGCCGTCCGCCGGAGGCGGCGCGTCTTCGCCCTGACGGGTGACAATCCCTCACGCGCCTTATGAGGCCGCCGACGCGGCCAGTTTCTAAGGGCGCTGCCCTCGCGCGCTGCAAGGGCGCTGCCTGCGGTTTTGGCTCCCCCCGTAAGAACGGGTGCCCCCCAAAAAAGTTGCCAAGGCAACTTCAGCAACCCTTTCCGCTTGCTACCCC
>Ga0187872_10004129_pt1 | contig 11110 bp, 9 predicted proteins | sample June2016WEW_16_4_FD_132973 | JGI IMG/M metagenome (GOLD analysis project Ga0187872, IMG submission 132973) | Peatland microbial communities from SPRUCE experiment site at the Marcell Experimental Forest, Minnesota, USA - June2016WEW_16_40 | ecosystem: Environmental > Terrestrial > Soil >...
AGGCCTCAATGACGCGGCGTTTGCCTTTGGCATGGAATCCCCCGAATGGTTTGACGCGCCCGGGACCTACCACGACGGCGGGTGCGGCTTTGCGTTTGCCGACGGCCATTCCGAAACCCACCGGTGGCAGAGCCGGGCCGAGAAAGCCAGCGGGGGAGTCGTCATCACTGACCCCTCGGACCAGCAGGATTGGGCCTGGATGCAACAACGAACATCGGCGCGCCACTAGCCCGTCAAACCAGGGCCAAGGCGCTGGATTGGAGCGCCGGTCTCCGACCCGGCAGGTTTCGATGCGTTTACCGCCATGCCGGGTCGGAGACCGGCGCTCCGCGATTTTCGTATGTTTCGTGTGTTTCGTGGTTTCAAACCACCTTCATTTCCACTTCTTGGTGGGGCGAGGCTCCTGACGAGCCGTTGCTAGTCTTTGGCTGAATCCGGCTCGCGGCTACGCTCGCCCCACCAAAACCAAACGCCTTTGATTCCTTCCCGCCGGATTGGAGCGCCGAACTCCGATTCGGCGTGAGGATGCAACGAATCGAAACAAGGCTTTCGTGTCATTTCGTGTATTTCGTGGTTTCAAACTGCATTTTCCTTTTGCTCAGTCGGCGGCTTGGCGGTTTAATGTGCGGACATGAAAATTGTTTTAGCTTATTCGGGCGGCCTCGACACGTCGGTGCTGCTTTCGTGGATCAGGGAAACCTACGACGCCGAGATGATCGCCTTCTGCGCCAACATCGGCCAGGAGGAGGAACTCCGCGGCCTTGAGGCCAAGGCCAAGAGGACCGGCGCGTCCAAAATCTACATTGACGATTTGCAGGAAGAATTCGCGCGCGACTTCATCTATCCCATCATTCACGCCGGTGCGGTCTATGAGGGCCAGTATTTCCTCGGCACCAGCATCGCCCGGCCGCTCATCGCCAAGCGCATGGTGGAAATCGCCAAAAAGGAAAAGGCCGACGCCATCGCCCACGGCGCCACCGGCAAGGGCAACGACCAGGTGCGGTTTGAATTGACCGCCGCCTCGCTCGCGCCGGATTTGCAGGTCATCGCGCCGTGGCGGGACGCGCGGTATCGCAACGAATTTCCCGGCCGGGCCGAAATGATCAAGTATTGCGAACGGCGGAAAATCCCCGTCCAGGCCAGCGCGAAGAAACCGTTCTCCAGCGACCGGAACCTGCTGCACATTTCCTACGAGGCGGGCATTCTCGAAGACCCGTGGCTGGATGCCAGCGACAAAAAGTATCGCGGCTCGTTCACCACGCTGTCCGTGTTCCCCGAAGACGCGCCGAACAAACCGGAGTTCGTGACGATTGACTTCAAGAAAGGCAACGCCGTGGCAGTGAATGGAAAGGCCCTGTCTCCGCTGGGCGTGATGAAAACGCTGAACAAAATTGGCGGCAAACACGGGGTGGGGCGGGTGGACATGGTGGAAAACCGGTACGTGGGCATGAAATCGCGGGGCGTGTATGAAACGCCCGGCGGCGCCATCCTGCATTTTGCGCACCGGCAGATGGAAAGCCTCACGATGGACCGGGAAGTCATGCATCTGCGGGACTCGCTGATTCCGCGTTACGCGGAGCTGGTGTATTACGGCTACTGGTTCGCGCCGGAACGGTATGCGCTGCAGGCGCTGGTGACCGAGAGCCAGAAAAACGTGACCGGCACCGTGCGGGTGAAGTTGTACAAGGGCAACATCATGGTCGCCGGCCGCAAGAGTCCGGTGAGCCTGTACAATCCGCACATCGCCACGATGGAAGCCGACCCCACAAAGGCATACAACCAGGACGACGCCACCGGCTTCATCCGGCTGAACGCATTGCGCTTAAAGGTTGCAGCCAAAGTCCAAAAGAAAAAATAAGATCGGCGCGTGAAGCGCGTCCCGCTTTGCGGGATGGCGGCAAAGGTGCAGAGGAAGAAATAGACGCGTTTAAGGTCGCAAATTGCGACCTTAAACGAAATCGGAAGCTGTAACTTGAAGTACCAATTTGGTACTTCAAGTTGAGTGGGCATGGTTTTGAAGTCGCAAATTGCGACTTCAAGTTGGGGTGTTAACCGGTCACAAATTGTGACCGCATCGGGAAAGGGATGCTATGAGCAACGGAACGCTGGCACGCGTTGACCAAATCGGTTCGATGATTCGAACCATTCGCGGCCGAAAAGTGATTTTGGACTCTGACTTGGCGCGTATTTACGGCGTGCCGACCAAGGCACTCAACCGGGCGGTGAAACGCAACTTGGAGCGATTTCCGGATGATTTTATCTTTCAATTAACATGGAAAGAATTAGAAAACTTGAAGTACCAATTTGGCACTTCAAGTTTCCACGGCGGAAAACGCAAACTGCCCTACGCCTTCACCGAAAACGGCGCGATCATGGCGGCCAACGTCCTCAACAGCCCGGAAGCGGTGCGGATGAGTGTGTTCGTGGTGCGGGCATTTGTGAAGATGCGCGACCTGCTGGGCGGTACGAAGGAACTCGCGCGCCAACTGGCCGACTTGGAAAAGAAATTAACTGCCCGTCTGGATGTGCATGAGAGCGTGATTGTGGACGTGCTGCGGCGGGTCATGGAAATTCTCGACCCGCCGCCGCTGCCGCCCGAACCGCCGAAACGGCGGATTGGTTTTCATGTGGAGCCGGAAGACAAGCCAGCCAGCAAGGCAAAGAAAAAAAGTGTGACCCGCGCGCCAGTGCCACTATGATTGCCACGATGAAAGCCGCCCGACGCGCGCCTACAACCAGGACGACGCCATCGGCTTCACCCGCGATTGGCCTTGCCGCGTCCGATGACCACCCTCCCGGCGCGCCGTAGCATCACAGTTTGATGTTGACATACCTCATGGTTTAATGTATTCTCGCCGCGATGAAGAAAACCAACCCCAGTTTTTTGAACGGCATCCCGGAGCTGCTGGTGCTGCGCCTGCTTTCCCGCCGTGAAATGTACGGTTACCAGATCGTGGAGGAAATCCGGACCCGGACCGGAGAGGCTTTATCTTTTGGCGAAGGCTGCATCTATCCTTACCTGCATTACCTGGAAGCGGAAAAGCAGGTGAGCAGCCAGCGGCGGGAGGTGGAGGGCCGAAATCGCAATTATTACAAACTTACCGCCCGCGGACGGAAACGGCTTGAAGAATTAACCACCGAGTGGAAACGCGTTACCACCGGTGTCTCGCTATTGATGGAGGAACAATATGCCTGATTTCATTGAACCATTGCGGCGCCGGTTGGTGGAACTGGGCTGCCCCTTGGCGCAGGTGCGGCGGTTGGTCCGGGAAGTGGCCGATCACCGCGAGGACTTGAAACAAGCCGCCTTGTCGGAGGGATTATCCGGGGCCGATGCGGAAGCCCGTGCGAACGCACAACTCGGAGACCCGCTGGTTCTGGCAGAGCATCTGATGGCGGCACTGAGACGATCGTCCTGGTGGGGCCGTCATTTCGTCATCGGTTTCGGTGTGCTGCCAATTTTGGCAGTCCCGGTGCTGTGGACTCTGTTCTTGATGCTCGGCTTATCGCTGGAGTTCGCGCTGGGATTCGGTTGGGATTGGAAGAAACTCCACGTTGCCGCCGACAACCCGGTTGCCTTTCATCATCTGGTCCTGGCGCTTCACGGCGCTGACTATGTCGCGATCGCCCTGGTGACGCTGCTCTTCTGCTGGCTGGCACGGCGGTCGGCGGTGAGCCTCAAGTGGATGGTGACCTCATGCGCCATCTGTTCACTTTACGCGCTAATCACTTGGGGTCGTATTGAGCCACATTCTTTTACCCTGGGTTTTACAATAAGCCTCTCCATGACCCAACAATGGATCAGAGCGGCGATCCCGCTCCTGATTGCCGGCGCAATTTATATCCTCCGGCGGCGAACGACACATGGTTTCCAGGAGAAGGTTGCAGTTTAGCCGCCAGCCCCGCCCCGTAAGGAGTGGAATCTTTGTCGCCACCCGCGATTGGCCTTGCCAGAAAAGGTGAACGGGAGTTTGCTGATTGCCATGATGGAAGCCGACCCGACGCCGCCCAAGATAGTTGCGAACCCTCGTTTACGATCCCGCGCGCCCTATTGAGAACGGTAGATAACATGTCCCCCGCGAATCGTATAACGGACGCGCAAAAAGGCGGTGAGGTCAGCACTGGGATCGGACTGAAGAACCGTCAGGTCCGCGATCATCCCGGGCGCAACCTGACCTTGCTTCCGCTGCACGCCGAACCGACGTGCTGGATTCTCGGTCAGCATGCGCAGGATGTCACGCATATCCAAACCGGCCTCGCCGAGTTGCCTGAATTCCTCACTCATATCGTAGTCCGTCAAGTAGCCCGTATCGGTTCCGAACATCAGTTCGCCGCCAAGCTCGTGGAACCGGCGAACGGTTTGTCGGATTTCGGCAATATGCCGTGACCCGCTGAACAGCTTCAGGGTCGGGATCATCGCCATGTGACGGGCGACCATCTTTTGCAGGACGGCGTCATCTATGCCTCGCGTGTCGTCGGGAGTATGAGCCAGAACGTCGACGCCGCTGTCAATCGCCACCTGGACGCCCGCGAGATTGGACGGGTGCGAAAACACCAGCCGATGATTCGCGTGAGCCGCCGTAACCGCCGCCCTCGCGATTGGCTCAGGCATTGGCACGACGGCTTCGGGCGATGCCCAGGATCCCGTGAACAATTTCACGAAGTCGGCGCCGTTCTGTAAATTGGTCACGGCAGCTGCGGCAGCTGCTTTCGGGTCTGTCGGCGGCTGCAACAGCTTCAGGATCTCGGGCGGCAGGCTCTCTTTCACGTAGAACGGGATGCCGTCGGGCGGGTAAATCGGAATGCCGGCCGTCAGAATCCGTGGACCCGGAATTTCACCCGTTCCGATGCGGCGCCGCAGAGCCACCGTGTTGGCAAGCAACGACCCACAATCCACAACTGTTGTAAACCCGGAGCGAGTCAGCATCGACTGCAACTGGTCGCCAAGTTTTTGCGCAGGTTGCGTGGCCGCATCCCCCCACTTCGGCTCCGTAAAATGGATGTGGCAATTCCAGAACCCAGCCAACACGGTGCAACCCTCACCTCGAATGACCTCGGCGCCGGGCGGGATGGACACCCGTTCTCCGACCGCAACGATCTTGCCGTCCTCCATCAGGACCGAGGCGTGTGAAAGCGGCGCGGCGGTCGCGGAGGGATACACTCGGGCATCGACGATTGCCAGAGAACCCGCTGGCGCCGGGCTCGCCAACATTCCTCCAGCCAGCACACACACACTGATTGTCCATAGAGCCGCACTTCCTGTCATGAGAATTCTCCTGAAAGCATACGGGAATAAACCATTCTGAAAAATATTTGCCAGCTGAAACTTGGAATTCATCGGTCTTATTTAGCCCGGCTACAGCCCAAAGCCCCGCCCCGTGAGGAGCGGAATCTTTGTCGCCGAGAATCCCAACGGGATTCCATCCTTCAGCCCAAGGGTTGGAGCGAAGCGACTACCCTGGGTCATCGTCCGGAAAAATCATCAACCCCCACGGGGTTGCATCACCGTCCCACCGCAATTTGATTCAACCCCTTCCGGGTTGATTTCAAATTGTGATTCACTACCCAGCGTAGCCCGATTCCCGCCTTCGTTTCACTTCGGCGCGGCAAGTCATCGGTCAACGCTGCGCTGAATGACGTAATCCCTTCGGGATATTTCCGCCGCATCTCCGCGGCTTTGCTCCTTGGCGTCTTTGCGTTAAATCGGTTTAATGCCGGCCGGATTTCATCCACATCGCCATTATGTAGGCGACGGAAAGGCTGGTCCCCAGGACCAGGAAGATGATGTGCATTTTTTGTTTGCGCTGATCGCGCGCGAGGTGCGGGAACAGCAGCTTGCCCGTGCGGTTCACAAGATATTTAGTCATAGTATCAAGGTGTTATTTAACAATGGTATTATTTAACAGAAACGGACTAAAACTTAAGGAATAAGGGACATATTGCGGGATTTGAGGGGTGAATTGCGCCTGGAGAGGGACGGAATCCGTTGAGCGGAACTGGTTACACCACCTGTTTCCGCTCCCCACCCGCCTACGCTGCGCTCCGGCGCGGTTCAGATAGTCGCGTCGAAGCGAAGCGAAGACGGAAGGAGAGGACATACCGGCGCAAGATTTCCGGCTGGCGGAAGATTGTCCGGCCAATCCCGTCGCACGAGATTCCAAAGACGCGGCGAATGATTCTCCTTCTCCCCGGGGGAGACTTGAGCCGATCGGGAATCGGTGAAAGGAATTCGGCGAAGCCGAAGGCCCGCAGGGCCGAGCAAGCGGGCGCGAGCGAGTCAACGCCGGGATGAGGGCGAGCGTTCAAACCATTTTCTCCGTTGTTTAAGGCCGCAAAATGCGACCTTGATTCGGGCAGCCATCCGGTCATAAATTGTGACCGGTTCACCGAATCACCAACGACCGGCTTTGGCGCAGAGAATTTGAAAACTTGAAGTGCCAATTTGGTACTTCAAGTTGGAGTTTGAACCAATCGCAATTTGCGATGGGTTTATTTGAGCAACGAGTAATCGCTTTGATATCGCAAATTGCGATATCAAGATGAAAGAGGTATGCGGTCGCAAATTGCGACCGGTTCTGCGGCGCAATGTTTTCAGTGCCGGAGGCGCGGGAGAAAATAGCCCACGGCGTCAGCCGTGGGTTCGTTCATCAAGAGCATAACAGCCCCGGCAGGGGCGACAGATTCGTGTAATACCAAGGACGTTTCTTTCGCCCCGCCCGGAGCTTGAATCCATCCCACGTCATTTCCCCACGGTTTCACCGTGGGCTACTGTCTGCCGCGCCTCCGGCGCTGGTCGCGGGCTTGATCTTGCGTTTGGCCTTGCCAGAAATCCCTCGCCGCCGCCCCGTGAGGAGCGGAATCTTTGTCGCCACCCGCTCCACTTAAAACTTGATTCGAGAAGGCAAAGAGTCGCAAATTGGAAATGGTTCAACAATTCGCCATGATGAAATGGGTGGCACTTTAGGAAGGTTGGTGGTCAAATGAGAATTCGTCATCACAAACTGATCGCGTGGGTTGGTGTCGCGCTCCTGAGCCTAGGGTTATCGTCGCGAACCGTCGGACAGACGGACACGAACAGCGCCTTTCCGGAGTTGAAGAAGCAACAGGAGCAATTGACGCTTGAAAACAGCATCGCCGATCAGCAGTTGTCCAAGGAACTTGCCAGGCTCACTGGCGAGAAGCAGCGGCTCGAACTTGAAAACAGCATCGCCGAACAGCAGTTGCGCCAGGAACTTGCCAAGCTCACTGGCGAGAAACAGCGGTTCGAACTCGAAAACGGCATCGCCGAACAGCAGTTGCACCAGGAACTCGCCAAACTCACCGCCGAGAAGCAGCGGCTCGAACTTGAAAACGGCCTGGCGCAGCAAAAGCTTCAAGCCGAAGGCGCCGCGCTCCAGGCTGAGCTTGACAAGCTTACCAAGCAGGCCGATCTGCTGGCCAAGCGCGCCACGCTCAAGGAAGCGGAGCGCAAGGCGCGGCTCGACGAAGAATTGGCGGCTGATCGGGAAAAGTTGGAGAAGATGAAATTGACCAACGACCTTGCTGCCGCGGAAGTCGCCGACCAGAGCCGGGAATTGATCCAGCGCGAGCAGGAATTGAAGGTGCGCACGGCAGATCTTCAGGTGCAGCGTTCGGAATTTGAATTGCAGTTGGCCAGGCTCAACAGCGACCTCGACCTGCGCGTGAAACGCGACCTGTGGAAGAACCGCGTCAACCGCGACATTCAGTACACCAAGGAACCATTCAAGGACGGCGTGCTGACGATCAGCGACCGCCGGATTGCCCTGAACGGTCCCATCTGGGGAGACACGGCGGATTACGTTGCGGAGCGCATTGATTATTTCAACAACCAGAGCCACGAGTTTCCGATCTTCATTGTGATTGACGCTTCACCGGGCGGCTCGGTCATGGCGGGCTACAAGATTCTCAAGGCGATGGACGGCAGCGCCGCCCCGGTTTACGTCGTTGTGAAATCGTTTGCGGCCAGCATGGCGGCCAACATCGTCACGCAGTCAAAAAAATCGTTTGCGTACCCGAACGCAATCGTTCTCCACCACCAGATCCTAAACGGCTCTTTCGGCAACCTGACCCAGCAGAAGGAAAATGTCAAAGAACTCGAGGAATGGTGGAAACGCCTCGCGACGCCCGTCGCCGCCAAGATGGGCATCAGCCTGGATGAATTCATCAAACGCATGTATGAAAATCGCAGCACCGGCGATTGGCTGGAGTTCGGCGACAACGCGCGCAAGCAGAAGTGGGTGGACGAAATCGTCGAAACGGTCCGGGAAGAATCGTACGACAAGAATCCCGACGCCCCCTCCGCGCTGGGCGCCTCACCTCCGCCTGGACACCTTGACAGCCAACCCACGCTGCAGGAACGCGTGGACGCCACCGGCCACCGGTACGTCCTGCTCCCACGCCTCGATCCGGTGGACTGCTACTACCTGTACAACCCCGACAACTACTACCGGCTCACTCCCTGACAAGTGCTTCAGCGCGTCTAACTTTGCCACGCTCTGCCTTTTACTTTTCGCACAAGCTGAGAACTGTCGCGCCCTGCAGACGCCCGTCTCGAAGACAGGCAAGGGCTTCGTTGGCTTCTTCCAGTTGAAACAACTGTGTCTCGGTGTGGATGGGAACCTGTGAGGCCAGATTGAAAAACTCCCCGCCATACGAGATCGAAGCCCTGGCCGCGAGCAGGCTCGCATCAACCAAAGTTGCCCGAGCAAAAATGAGTCTTGATACGTATGCTGGCGAGTGTTGATAAATTCCTGCTTCCGCCCGTGCTCCGCGCCGTGAGGAGCGAAATCATTGTCGCCACCCGCGATTGGCCTTGCCAGAAACAAGAATCCCGGCATTGCCATTTCCATCCTGTCGGCGCACGATGGGGATGAATCATGAATCACCGGCAAACTAGGCTGTTTAACATTTCAACCGTCTTCGTCGCAACAATCTCCTTCGGACTGTGGGCAAGCGCAGCAAGCGCCCAGTCTTCCAACTCCGTTCCCCCAACCAGGGCGGCGATGGGAACGTTCCCGGATGTGAACGATTTGCCCGTTCGCAAGGAAATGCCCGAGGTAATGACGATGAACGACGGGACCAAGGTTACAACGGTCGAACAATGGCGTCAGCGGCGCGAGGAGATGAAACAAATCCTCGAGTATTACGAACTCGGCCATGCGCCGCCTCCGCCGGGTAATGTGACTGGGCAGGACATCAAATCCCTCACCCTGCTCGACGGGACCGTAAAGTATCGGCTCGTCCACCTGAAGTTCGGCCCGGGAGAAAAGCTGGGATTCGACATCGCGATTTTCACGCCGACGAACGCCGGGCCGTTCCCAACCATCATCAATCCGGCGTTCTCGATGACGCCGGGCGTGAATTTTACGAACAATGCCGCCGCGCCCACCAACGAGCCGGTCGCGACCAATTCAACCGGCAAGGCCAAACTCAACATCAGCAAGCCGGTTGACCCGGAGCGGGCGGCACGCGGCTTCTCAAACCTGCTCGAGCGCGGTTACGCCATCGTAACGTATCGCTACGTTCAATGCGGCGAGGACAACACCAATTACCGCAGTTCATCGTTTTATCCCGCTTATCCGGGTTACGACTGGGGCGTGCTGCTCGGCTGGGCGTGGGGACTGTCGCGCGTGGTGGACTATCTCGAAACGCAACCGTTCGTGGACAAGAACAAGCTCATCGCGCTGGGCCATTCGCGGCTGGGCAAACTGACAATGGTGGCGACGGCCTTTGATGAGCGCATCTCGCTCGGCGCGCCTGCCGGGTCGAGCGGCGCCGGGACCGGCGCTTACCGTTTCTGCGGCCCCGGCCGCGGCGGCAAGGAAGGCATCGAGGACATGACGCGGAAATTCCCGTATTACTTCGTGCCCCGGCTCAAGGAATTCACCGGCCAGATGGAAAAGCTGCCGTTTGACGCGCATTGGTACATCGCGCTGACGGCGCCGCGTCCGTGGATTTCCGTGGAAGGCACCGACGACCAGAACTGCGTTCCCCATGCGGTCAAACAATCCGTGCTGGCCGCCCGGTCGGTGTACGCATTTTTGGGTGTGAGTGTGGACCGCGTGGGCGTCAACTACGAACCGCACCGGCATGGATTAACCGCCGATGACTGGACGGCGGCACTGGATTTTGCCGACCAACAACTTCGCGGGATTGACCATCATCGGCGCTTCGACCAGTTTCCGCCGGAACCAGCTCCACAGGCGCCACAACAAACTCCTGCAAAATGAACACCATTATTCCACGGCGCGGCAAAATTGCAGTCGAAGTGGGACAGGCATCTTGCCTGTCTCTGACTTCTTGGCGGGATGACATCAAGAAGGAGACAGGTTGGAAGCCTGTCCCACGCTGGCGAGACGCCGGCTTGGAGCGTTCGCGCGAGTTGAGTGGTGCCATAAAGCCGTTCTACCTTGTTGCAATCGCTTTCGCCCTGATTGCGCAGGCCGGATGCGTCAGCGTGTCCCGCGACGCGCTCAACGTCCGCACGTTTGGCGCTGTCGGTGACGGCACGACCAGGGACAGCGCCGCGTTCCAGAAGGCGCTGGATATCTGCGCCGTGGCGAAGGGCGGGGAGGTGGTGGTGCCGGCCGGAGATTATCTCATCGGCAGCATCGAATTGAAATCCTACACGACCTTGCGGCTGGAAAAGGACGCCCATCTGATTGGCAGTCCCGACCTGGACGATTATCCCGTAATGAAGGTGCGGTGGGAAGGTCACTGGATTGACGGTCATCGGGCATTGATTTTCGCCCAGAATGCCGGCCATTTCGGCATTGTCGGACCGGGGAAAATTTCCGGCAATCCCGCACTGAGCGGACGGGAAATGCCCCGGCGACCGGTACTCATCGAGCCGATCAATTGCATTGATGTCCGGCTGGAAGGCTTTACCACCGAACACAAGAGCATGTGGTCAATCCATCCCACTTACTGCCAGAACGTCACGGCCAAAAACCTCACCATCCGCAGCACCGGCGGCAACGGCGACGGCATTGACGTGGACTCGTGCAAACATGTCACCATCGAAAATTGCGACATCGCCACCGGCGACGATTGCATCGCCATCAAGTCCGGCCGGGGCATGGAAGGTTAC
>Ga0187872_10004132_pt1 | contig 11104 bp, 7 predicted proteins | sample June2016WEW_16_4_FD_132973 | JGI IMG/M metagenome (GOLD analysis project Ga0187872, IMG submission 132973) | Peatland microbial communities from SPRUCE experiment site at the Marcell Experimental Forest, Minnesota, USA - June2016WEW_16_40 | ecosystem: Environmental > Terrestrial > Soil >...
CCAAACCCCAGCAGCCGCCGACGGCAGCCTGGATAAATCCGCCTGTTTTGACGACGGCGAGTCAGGAAAATGCTCACTAATTAACGCCGCCGGGTGTCTCAAAATCGTTGACAAGTTCCGCGCCGCCGGATGGGGGACGCTCGCGCTTTGGACGCGCCTCATTCACATTAAGGGTGCTCCCCTCCATGACGCTGCCATTGAGGCCGACAATTGCTTTTTCACCTTCCGCATCATTGATCATTTCAACGAAGGCAAAGCCGCGCGGCTGGCCGCTGTCTCGATCGCGCACGATCTCGGCTTTATCGACCTTTCCGTATACCTCGAATGTTGTTCGCAGTTCCGCCTCCGTGCAGCGGGGGTCTAAGTTCCCGACGTAGATGTTCTTCATATTTGATATTTGCCTCGGCAAATTGGGCTATTTAATTGTCGGTGTTTCTCGCGCGAGTGAGGCAAGGTGAAAAGTCGCCAATGCCTAAGGCAGGTCGGGAAAAAGGGACATTCAAACGCATCTTAAGACTACCACACTCGCGACCAACATGCCGCGGAGGCATAAGTCGCGAGCCGTTGCGGCTCTTTAAGCGAGGTACTGTCGGGTCGCAAAAATGTAAAGGTTGTGTGCTTTGTGGAAATTGGCATCCGAGCGACCTCGCACATGAATCGGTTATCACTTTGAAATGCTGAAGGAATTGATCCCCAAGAAGAGCGCGATGTTGTGCGGCGATGAACGCGCTGTTAATGGTTTACTGATGTATAATAAAGTTGATGACTATAATTACTAATTCGGAACTGAATTGCGCCGCCAAGACCTCCAAGGTCAAAGGCCCTATTCGGTGCCACAAATGCCAATTGATGTGCCGCGATGCCGCGCACTATCTGGATCACAAGTGTGAACCGAAGCCGTCGCCCGATTGCTCGGCCTTCCCTTCCCTGGCGGCCGGCGGGTCTCGATAAGCCCTCGACGGTTAGCGATTAGTGATCGTACGGCGGTTCACAGAATAGGAAGTATCGAATGGATAACGCGGCTAGTCAGTACGTTGTGTCGTTTCAAGTGCAGCCTTTTCGCAAAGGCAGACGCTACCACTGGATGATTTGCCGGGAGCACAATCCCGACGAATTAGTCTCATGGGGCCACGCTCTTACGCAAGAACTGGCTGAAGCGGCGGCACGGCAAGAGCTCACAGACCTGTCTTCCGGGTTGACTCAAGGCGGGCAGGTGGCCAGCACGAGTTATTCGGGCATCCACCGTTGTTGATTGAACCTCCCCAGCCAAAAGCCAACTAGAGCAATTCCACAGTCGCCCAGCAAACGCCAAAGGCCGCGTTTGCCGGGGATCTCGTACGCCTGGCTCCTTTGCGGGTATTACCTTCCGCGAATCCGGTCTGTCTTAGCTAAACATCTTTCAATTGGTCTTCGTCCATCCCGAAGTAGTGGCCGAGCTCGTGGATGACGGTTCGCCGGATTTGTTCGCGGATTTCGGCCTCGCAGCAGCAGACCGCTTCAATGTTCTTCTGGTAGAGCACGATGTAATCAGGCCCGGTTGGCAGGTCAAAGACACTCTTTTGCGTGGTTGGCACGCCGTGAAAGACACCCAAAACCAGCCGCCTCCGCCGCCCTGACCGAGACGGGTTCCGGCCCGGCGGCAAGTCCTCGACCAGAACTGCAACATTATGGATGCGGCTGCGAAACTGTTGCGGGAGCGAATCGAGTACATCCTCGACTACTTTGGTGAAGCGTTCGCGCTCCATTCTCGCCACCTCTGCGAACCTACGCCGACTTCACCTTACTTCCGGACAGCCCGCCTGTCCATCCCTCCGACGATGAAAGAGACTGGCGCGCCCGGAGACGATTTCCGGCCGGCTGTGCCGGGCATTTCTGTATCTCGCAAAAGCGAATTCTGCGATACTTTGGCAGCACGAAATCCGAAACCATGATCACCCTGCGCAAAGACGCGTTTCGGTTCGCGGTGCTTGCACTCATTGTGCTTGCCATCTGCTATGCGTTCCTGGTTGACCTGCACACGATTTGGGATCCCGATACCGGGTGGCAGCTCGCGACCGGCCGGTACGTGATTCAGCACCATTACATTCCCTCCACTGATGTTTTTTCCTACACCGCAGCCGGAAGCGAATGGATCTATCCGCCCTTTGCCGGAGTTTTGCTCTACTGGATTTACTCAGCGTGGGGGTATGCCGGTTTGAGTTGGCTTTGCGCTCTCGTCTGCGCGGCGACCATTGCCCTGACGTTGCGGACGAAAACCATGGCCCCGGCTTTGCTCGCGATGCTGGCCGCGCCTCTCGTCGCTCAGCGCATCTCGCCTCGTGCCGAGATGTTCACGACACTGTTGTTCGCCGCCCTGCTTGCCGAGCTATGGAGATTCCGTTGCGGGTTATCGGCGCGGCTCTGGACGCTGCCTCCGCTGATGTTTCTCTGGGTCAACCTCCACCCCGGTTTTGTGGCTGGACTCGGGCTCATCGCGGCTTACCTGCTGACGGATTCTCTGGAACTGGCGATACCTGTTCGCCGCGATGCCGCGCGACAGAGATTGCGGAGCGCGTGGCCTTGGCTGGCACTTGCGGCTGGCGCAACCCTGATTAACCCCTGGGGCCCCAAGATCTACTCCGTGCTGATCCGGCAGAACCGCGCCATGGAACTGCACAGTGGCTTCATCGGCGAGTGGTCAGCCACACCGGTATCGTTCCGTAGTGTTACCCAAGCCTTCAGCTTGCACAACCCGGACGCAAATTATTGGTGGCTGGTGTTGATCGCGCTACTGTCGATCGCCCTCTGTCTATGGCAGCGGCAAATTGGAGCGGCGCTGCTGATGACCGCTTTTGCATATCTCTCGTTCCGGCATCTGCGGCTGCAGGGACTGTTTGCGATAGCCACTGTGGTCATTGGCGGAGCCATCCTGGGAGACCTGATTTCAGAGTCACACGGCCGGGACAGCGAGCAAGGTTACACGCCGTCGAGATCACCTAAGCTGCGCGCCTTTTTGACTGCGGCTGCAATCGCCATCGTCGCGGTGACCTTTCTGCGTATCTCTGACCTTACGTCAAATCGTTACTACGTAATTGCCAGTCCAACCAGCTTGTTTGGAACGGGCGAGTCCTGGTGGTTTCCCGAGCGCGCCGCCACCGTCATCGAACGCGAACGCCTCCCCGGAAACATCTTCCATGAATACGGCATGGGGGGCTTCGTGAGTTTCCGGCTCGGCCCTCGCTATCTGGACTATCTCGATGGACGCGCCATTCCATTTGGGCCCGCCTTATTCGTTCAGCAAAGAAGGCTGGTGGCGGAAGCACCCGATTCGCAGGCATGGCTCATGGAAGCGGAGCGCAGAAACATTAATGTGCTTATGTTCTCACTGGCCCGGTTTGGCGGCTTGGGGAGTATCGATCTGCGCTCTTACTGCCAGAGTGACACTTGGCGCCCCGTATACCTGGACGAGGTTTCGATCGTTTTCTTGCGCAACCGGCCGGAAAATCGCCCGTGGCTGGAGCGGCTGCGGATTGACTGTTTGACGCAGAAACTCTTGCCACCGGCTGCGATGCGAGCCGGCGATCTTTTCAACTTTCATTCCAATGCAGGGGCTGTGCTCCTCGTCCTTGGCCGCAACCAGGAGGCGTTGCGCGAGCTTGAGCAGGCGCAAGCCATCTTTCCTTTCGATCCCATGGTGCATTTGATTCACGCGCAACTGCTCCAACAAGAGGGTGACTTGGCTGGTGCGGAGCGAGAGTATCAGGCGGCTTTGTCCGCGAAAGAAACCGAGGTTGCCTGGTACGCGTTGGGGCGCCTGTACGCGGCTGAGCACCGCTATCCGGAGGCGGCGCGTGCGCTTGAGAACTCTGCCCAACTTTCCGAACGCCCCTTCAACAACTACAAGGCATTGGGACAGGTTGCATTGCTCTTACAGCAGCCGGAGAGAGCCCTGAAAGCCTTTGCGCTAGCCGAACAAGCAAGCCCGTTCCATGGCGAGTCGGAATCCCTGGGCAATGAATTCTATGCCCAGATTGCGCAAGGCCGGGCAGAAGCCTGGAGGCAGCTGGGGCGGCTGGATACCGCGATTACGTTTCAGCAGAGCGCGATTCAACGAACTCCGCAGGATGCCAACCGCTGGACGAAGCTGGCCGACATCTATCAGGCCGCCGGCCAGTCACAATTCGCTGAACAAGCGCGTCAACGCGCCGCCGCCTTGACTTCCAACGCAAAGTGAATTCTTGCCGTAAATTGTGGGACCACAGTCCAATCGATTTAGGGCCTATGGCACATGAGAAGGCGTACAGCTCAAAATCCGCTGATTCGGAGAGAAGTGAGGATTCCGCCCAAGTAACTGAGGCAAATGAGGGTGAATGGCGCGCCCTGGGAGACGATTTCAGAACTCTTCTCGTTTGTGGCTATCCAGAAGCCTACCAGAACGCAACCTAAGGTACTAGAGTTTGTGAAGTGTCAGTCGATCAATGGCGCGCTGGCCTGCGCGCCACAAGCGACTGCGCGACAAGTCGAGCTCCGGCAGAAGTGTCAGTCGATCAATGGCGCGCTGGCCTGCGCGCCTTGCAGAACCAGTACCAGCTTGCCAACCCTGGTGGAGGTGTCAGTCGATCAATGGCGCGCTGGCCTGCGCGCCCCAGCCAAAACACTTTGTCTTTTGTGAGAACAAACGTGTCAGTCGATCAATGGCGCGCTGGCCTGCGCGCCAAATCCGGATGGAGACCTGGTAAAAGCTGGGCAAGTGTGTCAGTCGATCAATGGCGCGCTGGCCTGCGCGCCGGGCATGTGGCGCTCTATTAGAGCCGTGAGTCTGGTGTCAGTCGATCAATGGCGCGCTGGCCTGCGCGCCGCGAGTATATATAAGGATGTGATCGGGAAGCCCAAGTGTCAGTCGATCAATGGCGCGCTGGCCTGCGCGCCGGCGCTATGTTCAGAAGCTAGAAGAGCGACTCATGTGTCAGTCGATCAATGGCGCGCTGGCCTGCGCGCCTTGGGGACCTGGGCGCCAGGCCAGGTCTATTTCAAGTGTCAGTCGATCAATGGCGCGCTGGCCTGCGCGCCGCCCGATAGTGGTTGCGCCTTTCACGATCATTACGGTGTCAGTCGATCAATGGCGCGCTGGCCTGCGCGCCGGGAGTCCGCCTCTCATGATGGCTGAAGTTGTGAGTGTCAGTCGATCAATGGCGCGCTGGCCTGCGCGCCAAAGCTCGACGGCGTAATGCGGTGCCCAAGGCCGCCGTGTCAGTCGATCAATGGCGCGCTGGCCTGCGCGCCCGCAGCTATGACAGGTGCGCATCATTCAATCACGGGTGTCAGTCGATCAATGGCGCGCTGGCCTGCGCGCCCCAAGGGCAATCCCGTTTCTCCCACCAGGCTAGGTGTGTCAGTCGATCAATGGCGCGCTGGCCTGCGCGCCCGCCACGCTCGCAAGCCTTTATTTCACTGTGAGTTGCGCTTGGTTTTACGAGCGCGACTCCGAATTCGGATTGAACGGGCTCACAGACTGGCACAAATGATCCTCCAACTTCTTCAGGCAAACGGAGTTAAGAGGACGCGAGTGCTCCCTGACTCCTTCTTCATCACCTTCGCGCTCGCGCGAAGCGCGCTAGATTGTCAAAGTGGGATTACGCACACCTCGGTGTGATCGACTCCACGATGCTAAACCCAACGAAGGGGAAGACACGTGTCGTGGTTAGAATGCGCCCTATAGGCGCAAGTTCATTTTCTGTCTGTCACCAAGCAAAGTCAAGTCAGAAGGGCGTGTCCTCATTCTGAGGAACAAACGCGTTTTCCTGCTGCCAAGTTTGTTTGTAGCGTGCTTTCAAATTCTGGATAACACGGCTCTGTACATTGTTCTTATATTCATGGTATCGCTGCCATTCGCCGCTACCTGATGCATCGAGGTGAACAGGCATACTGCTCGGGTCGCGCCAAAGATTTACGATTCGAGTCCCGTCAATAGCGGCATTTCTTTTTCGCCCAGATTTTTTGCTACCAATGCCGGATGCCGATATAGCCCCTTCTTCGGCCACGACCCGCAATGGTTTGGATGGATCAACCGCTTTGCAGCCGATGAACTTCTTCGTATCGGGGCAAAAGGTGGCGGCGTCGCAGGGGATGTACCACCAGCGTCCTTCCCAATCCGGGTCGAGCAAGGCGCGTAAGCCTATATTGGCAGCTGCGTTTAAGTCAGCCTGCAAGGCAGAAGGCTTCTTTCGCCTACTAGCGGATTGAGTCTTGTTGTCCTCGAAGGCAGAAACGAACATTTCTCCTCCATCGGACGGGATGAGGAAGCTATCTGTCTCTTTTGTCTCATCAGCAGAGATCTTCTCATCGACCCATAGCAGATAGCGTTCACGTGCGTCTCCCTTATTGCCCGCCTCCCGATTCTTTTCGGCGGCCCCAACCTGCTTGCGCCAAAAGAGAGACTTTTTGAACTCTTCCACGGTCACGTCATTGCAGCGCAGACCGGGCGCGCCAGTGCGCGAGTCCTGACGTGAAGTATAAGCAGGCGAGACTTCACGCAAATGCAGACCATGCAACTGGCACGCCTCACCGAGATACTTTTTCACCTTGCTGGATGACCAGCTCATCAGCTGTCGGTTCTCGCGCCGGGTACGCGTCTCGTCGGGACGATAGTGCGTCAAATCCTCAATCACTACCGCATGGCACGATGCAAAACGAGAATCTCGGCTTCGTTCTGTTGGGCGTTTTTTCTGTCTTCCATCTTTCGAATGGATGCCTGCCTCGTCGCCAATTCCCAATGCAGCTTCAGCAATACGGCTTGCTAACTGCTTTACGCGATTTTCGCGCATCCGTTCCATAGCGTCCAGCACCCGCTGATCAAAATCCTCCAGGCTGCTGTCTCCCCGTTTGGGTATGTTGCGCTCCGGGTCTTCAGGATGAGGACGCATTCGATATGCTTTCTGCACTTGGTAGAGCAACTTAAAGCTGGCAATACGAGTCAGCGAAAGACCGCCAACGTCGCGAATACTCTTTCGGAGTTGCGCATCACGCTTGATGCCACGAGGCAGAAGCCAGCGCCGCATCCAGCGCAGCCGTGTTCGCCAAATCGCGTCCTCAGTCTGCCACTGCGCGCTCCACAGCACACGTAACTGCCTGCACAGCGAATCGTTCTTGGCGATCTGTTCCGCAACAGGCCTCAGCTTTTCGCTGGTTTCTTCTCGTTGTTTTCGGCGCTTGGCAGCGCTTGGGATGTCTTCCTGATTGACTGTGTCTTGCAGGATCGTTCCGCCCAGCAATGGCTGGATATGTCTATTCCAAAGATCCTCTGCCGGTTTATCCCTCCAACGCTCGCCTGAATACACCTCGTACCAGAGGAGTAATGTCTCCTTAAGGAGACTAAGCCTGCCCTCCTGATCCAACACTTCTTGTATCCCACCGGGCCGAATTCTTTTGGTTGCTGTCAGATTGAATGCAATACGGGCGCGCGTTCCGTGTCGCCGCAACCCCAGACGCAAAGTGCGTAGCGTATCGAACACCAACTCATCCACAAGCAGCTCTTGGCCTTTTCTCTTGAGCTGACGCACAACCCCCAACTCGTTTTCCATCTGTTCGACTGCGGCAACCTCTTCGCTTGTGGCCGGGCGGGCATCGCGATTTTCGCCTTGCAGTTTGATTAGGAACTGGCGGTCCAGCCGCGCCCATGGAGCAGGATGTGGCGATCCATCCGGCAGCGTGTCCGCACCAATACGCCGATAAATTGTCTTCTTCTCTTTGCCGTCAACGATCTGCTTGAGATGCAAATAGAGCGGGTGCGGGCCAGGAGCTTCCATGCCCGCGTCGAGACACGCTTTCTGGATTTGTCCTGTACTTACCGTCTCCCATACCGCGCAGGCTGCGGCATAGCGATGGCCCAAATCCACCGATAAGACGCGGAGTCCGGGGAGGCGGGAGAGCACATGCCGAACCGCACCGCCTCTGCCCTTTAAGTTGTGTGGATGCCAAAATGGAAATGCAAGGCCTCTCCAGCTATCTTTTGATGATCTTGGAGAAAGAACAACCTCGCCATTCCTATATTCAAGCAAGCCTCGCGGCCCTGCGAATTCAAACCACGGTCCGAGTGCTTGCAGCTTCGCAGATAAGGTTACAAGCCAGCGAATTGAGTGGATTCGCTTGGCGACAAGGTGCTGCTTCTCACCAGCGGACAGTTTCGCGGAGTCACGCATGGCCGCAATAGCTTCAAGTTGGCGACGGGGCGCTTGCAGACGACCATTCCAATCAGGCAGATCAAACAGGCCGGACGGTTTGACCGGAGAATTGTCTTCGGCTGCGACCGATGCCCGCCCAAAGCGGTCCGCACGAGAGACTGGCAAGGAGTGTGCAGAGAGCGGTTGCCCAATGTCCGAAGCGAATCTCTTCGACTGCCATCGCAGTGGTGTGTCCTCGATGCGACTACCGTCCCATAAGCCCATGGTCATTGCATGACGTGAGTCCAGACATGCCACCTTAGATTGTTGCTGTATAAACGCGGCACGAAGACTCTTGATCTTTTCGCTGATGTCGGCCCGTTTCGCCGTGCCGTTTGCTTTTGCAAGGGTCAGCTCTGCCTTATCGATTTCTGCTTTCTTCTTCTCCAGCAGTTGCTTTGCGTGTGTTAGCTCTTTCGGCGCGCGGTGAATCGCATAATCAATACTCCAGCGCGAGTTTCCAAAGTCGCAGAATATGGGATGCAGGAGGGCATCCGGATGCCGGTAGGCAGGCACCTTGAAGCGTTGCCTCTTTGAGATCGCGTCCGTGCCTGCCACATAATCCAGAAGAGGTTGAGCATCTGATTTTCCATCCGGCTGCCATACGCACCTTGCATCGGTTGCTGACAGAGCCTCGAAAAGTTGAATGTCACCGAATTTCTCGACTGTATCCTGCAATTCGCGCGCAGCTCGAATGCGAGCTAATTCAGGACCTGAGAGAAGTTCGCTTCCCGCGTTCTCCGCCGTGGCGGGCAAAGCAGCCCATTCCGCAACTACTTGCTTCCAGCCGCCCACGGCACTTCTGCGAATACGGTAAGCGTCAGTAGCACCGCTCTCGGAACTGCGGCGATTGCAAAAAGCATCGAGCCAAGCGCGTGCATCGTGTGGGACGTGGTCAAGCTTGTTTCTTTCGATCTCAAACTTACTGCGTTGCTCTTCCGCTCGCTTGATCCATGAGTGAGCCATAGAAACGCGTCGAGCGGCATGATCTAGGATTACAGCGTACTGCCAGTGACGCGACGGGCCGCCTGCTGTCTTCGCATAGCAGATACCACACGCCACCTCAACGTCTCGAAGTATGGCATTCGCATAAGGACGGCTCCCTTTGCCGCCGACCCTCTGTCTTGATTGCACAGCGTCTTTCTCGCAGGCATCACGCAGTCGGTCGAGGTCTTGTTGTGAAACACGCTGCAAGCTGTTGATCTGCGGAAGAACATTGTTGCGCGTTGCACTCTTGTAACCGGGGCCGCTGATTAGCCCTAGTATTCCTTCAATGTCTTTGCTATGTGGTGAATATTCCTCCATCGCAGTTGCTAGTCGGTTGATTGCTTCTGCCCCGGACACCCCCGCAGCAATGCTTTGACACCCAGCTGCGAGCACCTCATACACTTTGGAAAATCGGCTAAAGTCGGCCCCAGTACCGGTTCCGAATCGACTACTGAGCCATTGGCCCGCTTTCTGTGATAAATCTTTGGCCTTTTCGTCCGACGAGTCTACTTTCGACTCTTCGGTATCAGTCCCCGAATCTCCGTTTGTTGCACTCGCAACAGTGTCCATTTCGAGATAGCTGTGCTTATTGGCAAAGAAGGGCTGAAGAAAGTCCCATAGTTCCTCGCGTGTCAGTGATGCACCAATCTTCGTGGCGGCGAGATCAAATACCCTGCTGCGGTTCACCCAAACAGCATCTTCTCGGATTGTGGCGCTGAGTGAATCTCTGCAATCATCCGCCCACTCATCTGCCCTTTCTTCGGTCAAGCCACGGCTACGCAATATTTCGCGCAGTGCCTCGACGGTCTTCCAGTACTTGCGCTCTCCGGTCGCCGTATTCGAATCATGAGGAACGATATAGCTCTCCGGCGCGCCACACTTGGATTCAACTGAGAGCCATGACAAGGCAAGCACGATACGTCGGTTCTTGATTTCCTGTGGCGTCGGACGGAGGGCGGGCTTTTTCCCCTTTCCCGGAATATCTGCCTCAGCGAGCGTGTGGCACAGCCCACCACGCATCGTCAGGAGCCAATCGCCGAAAACCTTGGCTCCCTTGTTCACGGCTTCATGCGTTTTCCAAAGCCGGTCGCGCCATGAGTTGTCGTTTTTATCCGTGCCGCTCAGGCGAAGCGTGTAGGCTCGCTGAGTTGTCACAACCGGTTGTTCTCTGCCGTTCTCGTCCGCCATTTCTTCTCGCCTCGAAATCCTTAAATCACGACCGTGCCGCTTTCCGGCTCTGGCAGCGATTGGCCAATTGTTGTTGCAGATTCTCTCGACTTGCCTTCGTCGGAGCCAAGTTCAATGACAAGTACTTGATCTTCCTTCAGGTTCATCTCGTTTTCAAGTTCAGATTGCATGCGGACGCGGTCAATGTCGCGCAGCACGCAAAAGAATACTGAATACTGCCAGGGCTCACCGTAACCCTTCATCACCTTGTACACATGCCTAAGGCGCTTCGGGTCGCGTATGTCGTAACACACAAGATAGCAGTGACGCATCTTCGGCTCCGATCAACGCGTGGTAAGAAATGCCAGCGATGGTACTTCTCCGAGCAGCCAAGCGGCAATCATGCGCGCGTGCAAGACCAGCATGCGGCGGTAACTGAGCCGGTACTTGAAAACAGGGTGCGTGATTTCCGTGTCCATGCGGCGGCCCCATGCGTTAAAGAATGCGCGCCGTCCTGCATCCGTGAACATGCACCCTGAGGCGGCGCGTAGAAAATGGCCTTCGGTTAGTTCGCCGCGATTAAACGCGGCAACCGCAACGGAGTCACCGATCAGTGGCCGGAACGGTTCCATTAGAGCGGTTCCCATGAAGCTATATACCGTATCCGCAGTGTTTGAACCAAGCTGCGGCGTTGTCCGGGGTGATAGCTGCGAGGGCCAGAGCAGCAGCCTGTTCGAGGGCTTCCAGCAGAC
>Ga0187872_10004134_pt1 | contig 11102 bp, 10 predicted proteins | sample June2016WEW_16_4_FD_132973 | JGI IMG/M metagenome (GOLD analysis project Ga0187872, IMG submission 132973) | Peatland microbial communities from SPRUCE experiment site at the Marcell Experimental Forest, Minnesota, USA - June2016WEW_16_40 | ecosystem: Environmental > Terrestrial > Soil >...
CCCCGTCGGCGCCGGACCGTCTTCAAACACATGTCCCAGATGCGCGTCGCACTTGGCGCAGCGAACCTCGGTTCGCACCATGCCGTAGGCCGTATCCCGATGCTCGACCACGTTGCTGGCCTCCCCGGGCTTGTAAAAGCTTGGCCAGCCCGTCCCGGAACTAAACTTCGTCTGCGAATCGAACAGCGGCGCCCCACAGCACACGCAGTGATACATCCCCGGCTCTTTCGTGTTCCAATACTTTCCGGTGAACGCACACTCGGTCCCCGCTTCGCGGGTCACGTGATACTGCTCGTCGCTAAGCTGCTTTTTCCACTCCGTCTCGGTTTTTGTCACCTTTTCTGCAGTTTTTTCGACCATGGATCCACTCCATTCCGATGATAGGTTTCGACAAGGATTGGATGTTCAGCGCGCCAAAAAGTGACACTCTACTTCTCCACATCCTCCCCCACCTTCCGATACTTTCCTCGAAAGAACAGCAGCGGGTCTCCCTCCCGCACCACCACGTCCTCGACCTGGGCAATGAAGATGGTGTGGTCTCCGGCCACTTCGGCCGAGTGCAGGCGGCACTCCAGGTAGGCCAGCGATCCATGCAGCATCGGAGTTCCGTGCATAGTTCGGTCAAATCGCGCTCCGGCCTCGGCTTCCGCGTTCTCATGGGTCCGCTCTGGACGCGCGTAATACTCCGAGATCGCCCGCTGATTCTCACACAGCACATTGATCCCGAATCGTTTCTTGGCGTGCAGATGCGCGTGCGTCCGCGTCGTGTGATCCACGCATACCAGCACGAGCATCGGATCGAGCGATACCGAGGCGAACGCATTGGCGGTCATGCCATGTACTCCGCCGTCGAGATCCACCGTGACGATCGTCACCCCAGTGGCAAAGCACCCCATTGCTTTTCGAAAATCAGAAGAATTCAATTCCATTGTCGTAGAGACGTTGCTTCCAACGTTTCACTCACCATCGTTCGCGGCGCCGCCGGCAGAGACGTAGCAAGCTACGTCTCTACGAAAGCAACCGCCTACATTACCATGCCCCGGCGTTGTATCATTCGAAGCAACGTGGCCCTGACCGCAATCACGCCCGCAACGCCGGAGCACCGCTCTGCATGCGCCTCTGCGCTCGCCGGCGTGCGACCGGGTGTCCCCATCTCGCGCGAAGCTGCCCTGCACCTGATTCGCTGCACCGATGACGACCTTCCCGAACTTCTCGACGCCGCCCGCGCCGCCAGGGAGCGCTTCAAGCCCGGCGTCATCACCTACTCGCGCAAGGTCTTTCTACCCCTGACCAATCTCTGTCGCGACTACTGCGGATACTGCACCTTCCGCCGCGATCCCAGCGATCCCTGCGCGCACACCATGAGTCCGGATGAAGTCCTCGAAGTCGCCCGCGCCGGCGAAGTACTCGGATGCACCGAAGCCCTCTTCAGTCTGGGCGACAAGCCCGAACTGCTTTTCCCCGAGATGCGCGAAATCCTGCGCCACCTCGGCTACAAGTCCACGCTGCACTATCTCGAAGCCACGTGCGAACTCGTGCTGCGCGAGACCAGCCTGCTCCCGCATCCGAATCCCGGCCTGCTCAGCGCGGAGTGGATCACGCGCCTCGCCGCCGTTTCCCCCAGCATGGGCCTCATGCTCGAGACCACAAACTCTGCTCTGCTGGCCCGCGGAGCAGCTCACGACAATGCGCCCGACAAACTCCCGGCCAAACGCCTGCGCACCATCGAAGCTGCCGGCAAGCAAAATGTCCCTTTCACCACCGGCTTGCTGATCGGAATCGGTGAATCTCCCAAAGACCGCGTCGACACCCTGCTCGCCATCCGCGATTTGCACGAGCGCTACGGCCACATTCAGGAAGTGATCGTGCAAAACTTCCGCGTCAAGCCCGCGATCCCCATGGCTCATTGGCCCGAGCCTACCCGCGGCGAGATGCTCCGCACCGTGGCAGTAGCTCGCTTGTTACTCCCCAACGTCAATATTCAGGCCCCGCCCAATCTCTCCGCGCCTTACTATGATGACTTAGTCGACGCCGGCATCAACGATTGGGGAGGAATTTCGCCGCTGACCCCCGACTACATCAATCCGGAAAAGCCCTGGCCGCACTTGGAGCAACTGCGCCTCCGCACCGAAGCCAAGGGATTCGCCTTGCGCCAGCGTCTGCCCGTGTATCCGGAATTTCTTCCCTCCGTAGCGGCCCGGCCCGGCCTCTTGTCAGAAAAATTGCGCGCAGCCGCCAACGATCACGGATTGGCTCGGAGGGCCGCATGATCTGCGTGCTCAGCGGCGGCACCGGCGGCGCCAAGTTCATCGATGGACTCAAGCAGGTCATACCCGCAGAAGAAATCACCGTGGTCGTCAACACTGGCGATGATTTGCTCTGGTGGGGCCTCTACGTCTCTCCCGACATCGACTCCATCACCTATGTGCTTTCCGGCATGTTGAGTCGCGAACGTGGATGGGGCGTGAAAGGCGACACCTTCCTCTGCCTGCAGGCCATGGGACAACTCGGTGAGCCTACCTGGTTCCACACCGGCGACCGCGATCTCGCCATGCACTTGCTGCGGTCACGCCTGCTGGCCGAGGGCAAGACGCTCTCCGATGCCACCGCGGTCATCTCCGAGAAACTGGGCGTGAAAGCGCGCGTTCTTCCTATGAGCGACTCGCGCGTCGAAACCCGCGTGGATACGCCCGTCGGCGAACTGAGCTTTGAAGAATATTTCGTGCAGCGCTGGTATCAGGACCCGGTGAATTCCGTGCGCTTCGCCGGAGCCTCCGACGCGGAGCCTGCGCCCGGAGTCATCGACGCCATCATCTCCGCCGACGCAGTGATTATCGCCCCGAGCAATCCCATCACCAGCATCGGCCCAATTCTAGCGGTGCCTGGCATTCGTGAAGCTCTGCTGCGTTGCCGCGGAAAAGTTGCCGCCATCAGTCCCATCGTCGGCAGTGCTCCCGTCGCGGGTCCGGCGGGAATTCTGATGGCTGCGCAAGGCCTGCCCTGCTCGATTGTCGGCGTCGCCCACGCCTACGAGGATTTCATCGACATCCTGGTTTGCGACACGCGCGACATCCGGGCCGCCGAACTGCTTCGTGCCAACGGCTTGAGCGTTGAGTGCACGCAGACCATCATGCGCACCGCCGAAGACAAAACGGCCTTGGCGCGCGAAGTGCTCTCCTTCGTTTCTACGGCTCGGCGCACAAGCGATGAACCTCAGCCCCACGGCGCCTTTCGACGGTTGGACCCACAGCCGTGATTCTCGTTCCAGTAAAGAACCTGTCTGCAGCGAAGCAACGCCTGGCGGCCGTTCTCGATCAGCCGTCCCGCACGGCGCTCGCGCAGGCAATGCTGCATGACGTGCTTACCACTCTGCACGGTTGGAAAAACAGCCCGCCGGTTGCGGTCGTCACTAGCGATCCTTATGCCATAAAGCTGGCCACCGAGTACGAATTCGAAGTCATCCCCGACCCTGACAATCCCGGAGAAACCGGAGCCATTGAGATGGCCACTCGCACCTGCGTCGAGAGCGGCGCAGACAGCACGCTGGTGATCCCGGCCGACATTCCGCTGATTCAAGCGTGGGAGCTCGAAGAAATCATGAAACGTGCGCCCGCCGAAGGCAGCGTGCTGGTCCCCGCCGCCGACGGACGTGGCACCAACGCCGCCTTCCGCCGTCCCGCGAATCTGTTCCCGCTGCGCTTCGGCAACGACAGCTTCAAACCGCACCACGCTGCCGCACAAGCCACCGGCAAGCCCTGCATCGTGCTGAATCTTCCAGGAATTACCGTTGACGTCGACAATCCCTCCGACCTGCAACAACTCCTCGCGTCCCCCGGCGAAACCTGCGCCCAGCGCCTTGCCCGCGAATATGCCCGCGCCGACACGGATCGTGTGGGGACGGGCGACTCGCCCGTGCAGCCGCGAAGCGGCTGAAGACGAAAATCGAGCAACACTGCGCTAGATAGATATTATGGTTTGATGAGCAAGCTGACAGGCGAGAAACAATCAGCCGCGAAGCGGCGCAAGAATGCAGCCCACGGCGCAAGCCGTGGGTTGGCGGCCCAGGATGTGCCAGCCCCGAAGGGGCGAAAGAAACTCCCACCTGCGTCGTCCGATGAACTTCGCCTGATCCCGATTCCCCTCGCCGACGAGGTCCGCCCCGGGGACTCACTCCCCAACAAACTACTCGAATCCTTCCGCCGGCGCCGCTTTCGCCTCCAATCTGGCGACATTCTCGTCGTCAAACATAAGATTGTGTCGAAATCGGAAGGCCGCCTCGTCGACCTTACCACCGTCCAGCCCTCGCCCGAATCCATCGTCTGGGCGAAACAATATGCCCTCGACGCCCGCGTCATCGAGCTAGCCCTGCGCGAAAGCCGTACCGTCATCCGCCGCAAGAATGGCGTGCTCATTACCGAGACCCATCACGGTTTTCTCTGCGCCAACAGCGGCGTCGACGTCTCCAACGTTAACGGAGGCAGTCACGCCCTGCTACTCCCCGAAGATCCAGACCGCGCCGCCGCCAACCTCCGCCGCGCACTCAAACGCCGCACCGGCTTCACCATCCCTGTCATCATCACCGACAGCTTCGGCCGTCCGTGGCGGGAAGGTCTGACCGAGTTCGCCATCGGCATCGCCGGAATGAAGCCTCTGCGCGACGACCGCGGCCGCCGCGACTCCCACGGTTACGAACTGCGTGCCAGCGTCGAGGCTGTCGCCGACGAACTGGCCTGCGCCGCCGGTCTCGTCTGCGGCAAACTCAACCGAACCCCCGCCTGTATTGTCCGCGGATTCCGCTACGACCCAGGGCCCGGGAAAGTCCGCGACCTGCTGCGCTCTGCATCCACCGACCTATTCCGCTAAGACTTCCGCTACACTGTAGAGACGTTGCTTGCAACGTCTTGCCGGCGATGGCACAGAAGTAGCAAGCTACGTCTCTACGGAGACTCTCATGTCCCGCGAACTCACACGCTCGGAACTGGAAGCTCTTCCTTCGCTTGAATGGTCTGACATCGCCCCGCGCCTGACTCCCGCGCGGCGCTCTGCTCTGGACAAAGTCCTTGAGAAGCAAAACGGCGCCGACTTGTCGCTGGAAGAGTCGTACGCGCTGGCCAACTCCGAAGGCGACGATCTGCTGGGCCTGTTAGTCGCAGCCAACGTGCTGCGCGCCGAACTCGCCGGCAACATCGTAACCTACGTGGTCAACCGCAACATCAATTTCACCAATATCTGTTTCGTGGGATGCAAATTCTGCGCCTTCAGCCGCGGCCCGCGCGAGTCTGACACTTACTTCCTAACCCTCGATCAGATGGCGCAAAAAGCGGTGGAAGCCTGGCAACTCGGCGCCACCGAAGTCTGCATTCAGGGCGGCCTTCCCCGCGATCTCCCTAAGTTCCATTACCGCGACATTCTCCGCGCCGTGAAGAACGCCGTGCCGCGCATGCACATCCACGCCTTCTCCCCCATGGAGATTGTCTACGGCGTCGAACTCACCGGCATGCCGCTGGCCGACTATCTTTCGATGCTGCGCGACAACGGCCTCGGTACATTGCCCGGAACGGCCGCCGAAATTCTCGACGACCAGATTCGCCACATTCTCTCGGCCAACAAACTTTCTACCGCACAATGGATCGACGTGATCCGCACCGCGCACCGCTGCGGCATCCGCACGACTTCGACCCTCATGTACGGACACACGGAAACTCCGGCGCACTGGGTCCGCCAGATGCTCCTGCTACGCGAGATTCAATCCGAGACGGGAGGCTTCACCGAATTTGTTCCCCTCGGTTTCGTCCATCAGAACACGCTGCTCTTCCATCAGGGTCTGGCGCGCACCGGTCCGACTTTGGCCGAGCATCTCAAAGTTCACGCGCTCGCGCGTCTGCTGCTCGCTGGCTCCATCAACAACATTCAGGTTTCGTGGGTAAAGTTGAATCGCCGTCTTTCGCAACTCTGCCTGCACTCCGGCGCCAACGACTTCGGCGGCACATTGATGGAAGAGAATATTTCCCGCGAGGCCGGGGCAACCGCCGGCCAGTACACCAGCCCGGAGGATTTTCAATCGTTGATCCTGGAAATGGGTCGCATCCCCGCCGAGCGGAACACCACCTATTCCCGCATCCACATCAAAGTTCCGCTGAACGAAGACGAATGCTCCGCTGAGCAATCGCTGGAGGCTGAATTCGCATGAGCTCCAGTCCCGAAGGCATCCGCCCGATCGCGGTCATAGGGGGCACCGGTCCGGCCGGCATGGGACTCGCCCTGCGCTGGGCGCGCGCGGGAGAGACCGTCATCATTGGCTCGCGTGACGAAAAACGTGCGCAACAGGCCGCCGCAGCCATTCAGCAAAGACTTGGGGGCGACGCCAAAATATCGGGCATGGAAAACAGCGCCGCCTGCGCCGCCTCCGACATCCTGATGCTGACCGTCCCCTTCGAAGGTCAGGCCGCGATTCTCAAGAAACTGAAGTCCTCGATCACGGCAGGAAGCATCCTCATCGACGCCACCGTGCCTTTGGCCGTGGGCGTTGGCGGACGCGCCTCGCGCACGCTTGGTGTGTGGCAAGGCTCCGCGGCGCAGCAGGCAGCCGAAATCGTATCCGAAGAAGTGAGCGTGGTCGCCGCCTTTCATAACGTTTCCGCAGAACTGCTCGGCACCGACACGCCGCTTGATTGCGACGTCATCGTTTGCAGCGACGATCCCGACGCCGCGCAACTCACCCGCGAACTGGCCGCAAAGATTCCTGGCGTGCGCGGCCTTGACGGGGGCAAACTCGAAAATGCCCGCATCGTCGAGCAGATCACCGCCTTGCTGATCGGCATGAACTTCCGCTACAAAGGCCATGCCGGAATTCGCATCACCGGCCTGCCACCGAGCGCTTACCGCTGAGCCCACACTTCAAGGAGCGCATCTCTTGAGCGAGAACGATCACCTCGACGCAGCCTTGCAGTATCACAGTGGCACCAAGCACTCCTATCAGAGCCTGCGTATGCATCCGCACTCGCTTGACTGGGAGAACAAGCCTCTCTTGTTTAAAATCTATCCCACACTCGAAGTCACGCGCCTGCCGCGGGATTTCCAGGAAACGGGCTGCGCGGCGCTTTCCGCGATTGCGGCTCCGAGTACTCAGACGCAAGCGGAAACCATTCCTGATCTCGAAACCCTAGCGCAGCTATTGTTCTTTTCTGCAGGGGTTATTCGGAGCAAGAAACATCCGCAGGGAGAAACCTTTTTTCGCGCCGCCGCTTGCACCGGAGCCCTTTACGAAATCGAACTCTACGTCGTCTGCGGTGATCTTCCGGGCAGAGCTGTGCCAGGCGTCAAGAACCCTCCGGGCCTCGCGGCCGGCGTCTACCATTTCGGCGCCGCCGAGTTCGGTCTGCGCCGGCTCCGATCCGGCGATTTCCGTCAGGCGCTGGTGGAAGCCACGGGCAACGACTCTTCCGTCGCACACGCCCCAGTAACGATCATCTGCACCGGCACCTACTGGCGCAATGCCTGGAAATATCACTCCCGCAGCTACCGCCATTTCGGCTGGGATAACGGCACGATCCTCGCCAACCTTCTGGCAATGTCCGCCGCCTCGAATCTTCCCGCCAGGGTCGTCGCCGGTTTCGTGGACTCTCAGGTGAACGCCTTGCTTGGTCTGGACACCAAGCGCGAAGTCGCATTTTCTCTGGTTCCGATTGGCGACAAGCGCGCGACGCCATCCGGTTCGCCTCAAATCGCACCCCTGGACTTGCCGATTGTTCCTTACTCCGAGACGGAAGTCGACTATCCCGCGATGCGCAAAATGCACGAAGCTTCCTCGCTCGATTCAGCCGGCGAAGTAGCCGCCTGGCGCGGCGAGACACCTTTGCATCCGATTCCCGCTCCGAAGGGAAGCACCACCCCGCTGCAGCCGCTCGACGACTCCGCCATTCCTCCCGACTCCATCGAGCAGGTAATCTCGCGCCGCGGCTCTGCTCGAAGGTTCGCGCGCGATCCCATCACCCTGCCGCAGCTTTCGACCATGCTCGACCGTGCCACGCGCGGGATTCCCGCCGACTTCGTCGATCCGCTCGGAGGCCACCTCAATGATCTGCATCTGATCGTAAGCAACGTGCAAGGCCTGGCCGCCGGAGCCTACGTCTATCACTGGGAGCGAAAGCTTCTCGAACTGCTGAAGCCCGGAGAATTCCGGGAGAAGGCAGGCTACCTGGGTCTTGAGCAACAGATCCCCGCGGATGCAGCCGTCGACGTGTTCTTCCTAGCCGACTTGAAGAGCATTATGCAGCGCTATGGGAACCGCGGATATCGCGCCGTGCAACTCGAAGCCGGCATTCTAGGCGGCAAGCTTTATCTTGCCGCGTACGCGCAACGCCTTGGCGCCAGCGGCCTGACCTTCTATGACGACGATGTAGTCAGCTTCTTCTCACCCCACGCCCGGGGAAAAAGCGCAATCTTCCTGGTCGCGCTTGGACAGAGCGCGGCACGTAAATGAGTTGCACCGGCTCCCGGCTCGCGGAGCGGTCAGCAGGCAGCACTAGCCAGACAAACCCGGATGCCGGAAGCCGGCCTCGCTCTAGTCTTCCGCTACCGGCGTCGTCATCTCTTCGGCTGGCTCTCCGCCCGCCATGGCCTGCGCGATGATCAACTTCCGCGCTTCCACGCGAATCTTCGGCAACTGCACGCCAAACCACCACGCCCCGAGCACCGAAGCCAGTCCGCCGATCGCCACCGTCAGCGGTGCGCCGAGGCGGTCCGACAACGCACCACCCAGTAGCGCTCCAATCGGGGCCATCCCCATGAACATCATCGAATAGACGGCCATGGTTCGGCCGCGCAGGGCGTCAGGCACCATCACCTGAATCAAGGTGTTCGACGATGCCATCTGCAGCATGATGAAATATCCCACCGGCAGCAGCAGCAGCACCGACAGCCAGAACGACTTCGAAAATGCAAACAGCATCAGGCTCACGCCAAACCCTGCGCAGCATACCGAAACCCACGATCCCAGCCCCTTCACGCCCGAGCGCACGGCAAGCGTTAGAGCCCCCAGGAGCGCTCCCACGCCCGCTGCGCCCATCAGGATCCCCAGCCTTACCGCTCCCAGATCGTGCGATCCGATTAGCGACGCGAACTCCTGCCCGCCGTTATGCAATATTTTGTCGGCAAAAATCGGCATCAGCACTACGTAAGGCATGCCCGTCACGCTCACCAAGCCCAGCAGCACCATCAGGGCTCGAATCGGCGCCGTGCGGTTCACGAATTGGAATCCTTCAAGCATGTGCTCCCATGGCGACGTCTGGGCCGAAACCCGCGCCGGAGCATGCACATTCATCAACATCAATCCGGCAATCACTGCAATGTAGCTGGCGCCATTCGCAAAAAAGCACCAGCCCTCGCCCAGCCGGGCGACCAGAACGCCCGCCACCGCCGGTCCAATTACGCGGGCGCCATTGAACATGGAAGAATTCAGGGCGATGGCGTTCATCAAGTCTTCCTTGCCCACCATGTCGACCAGAAACGACTGGCGGCCGGGGATATCGAACGCGTTCACCACGCCCAGCAGCGCCGCCAGCACGAATATGTGCCACACCTGCACGGTGTGCGTGAGGGTAAGTGCCGCGAGCACAAACGCCAGCAGCATCGACGCGACTTGCGTACCGATGACTACATGCTTGCGGTTACTGCGGTCCGCGACAATCCCGCCGATGGGCGCAAACAAGAACACCGGAATCTGGCTGGCAAATCCTACCGCGCCCAACTTCAACCCCGAGCCGGTCAGCCGGTACACAAGCCACGACTGGGCCACGGTCTGCATCCACGTGCCAATCAGGGAAATCAGTTGCCCGCTGAAAAAAAGCTGGAAGTTGCGATGCCGCAGCGCTCGTCCGGCCGCCTGCCAGGGCAGTCTGCGGCTCTGCGCGGCGGGCCTGTCGTTCCCAGATGCGTTCTCTTGGATGGAAGTTTTCGACTCAGCCACGATCACTTTGGATGACGATACACCATCTTGTGCACTACTATATCGTGAAGTCAGTTCTCAGTTTCTCGATTCTCGGCGCTCATCGTTGGCTCGCACGAAACTCGAGGCAAGGTCGAGCTTTTCCAGCCGCCTGATTTGACTTCGTGGCAACTTCTGCGCCCGCCAATTCTAGGCTTATGAACGATTTGGGAGGGGCGAACGAAATTGACGAAATTCGCGCTTCTCTTATGGCGCGCCGTGAGCTAAAGTAGCGGCTGCGCTTTCGGCGATTCGGCAAAAGTAGTGACGCCACTATGAGTAGTCCTCCAGTTCGAGTTGAACGCCGCGTCGGGCAACGGTTTCCTTTTCTTCTTCCGCTCTCTCTCCGGCAACCCGCGGCCTCCTTGGAAGGCGTCGGGTTCACCCAAGACCTCAGTTCCCGCGGAGTATTCTTCTTCACCGACGCTCCGCTCGCCGAAGGCGCTGAAGTCGAAATCACGCTGCGCATGCCCTCCGAGATCACCCTGGGCGAGAGCATGCCCGTACGCTGCCGGGGCCGCATTTTGCGAGTGGTCAGGCCTTCCGCCAAAGGCATCTCAGATTCTTCCGCAGGGGAAGCGAAAATCGGAGTTGCGGTCCGCCTCGATGACTATGAATATCTCCCCGAGTCGTCCGAATCGTCCGCCACCTTCCCGCGAGTCTCGAGCCTTCACCCCCACCGCGACGGAGACCGGCCCCCGGCTCAATCTTCCGCCCGTCCGGTTTTGGGCTAAAGCTTTTTCCGGCTGTCTCCCCCGAACCGGGTCCCGCAGCCTGCCGCGGCGATTTTCACCGACTTTAGACTATTTTTTCGCCTTCTTAGAGGAAGTTCCTTTTCAACTGGACAATGTTGGCTTACAATGAGCTGTACTAAGGGGCGAACAAGCCTCAAGTTGTCTACGTTGTGCACTTCCTCCCAGATTTTCATCATGCAGTTGCGCTGCCTCAGTTCTCACGCGAGTCGCGTGTCTGCACTGTTTCGGTTGCATTACCTAGGTCACTTGGCGGAGAGTAGGTTCTCTTTCTAACATGCAGACACCGAGAGAAATCAGCGAGAACCGCGTTATGCATGGCATCGCCGTCGCCCTCCTTACCGAGGACCAGGACCACTTGTCCG
>Ga0187872_10004138_pt1 | contig 11094 bp, 6 predicted proteins | sample June2016WEW_16_4_FD_132973 | JGI IMG/M metagenome (GOLD analysis project Ga0187872, IMG submission 132973) | Peatland microbial communities from SPRUCE experiment site at the Marcell Experimental Forest, Minnesota, USA - June2016WEW_16_40 | ecosystem: Environmental > Terrestrial > Soil >...
CAAAATAGCCCCGGGCTGCCGGTGGTCGGCTTTCGGACAAATCACGGGCTGGAGCTTGGATTCTTGCAGGTTGAAGGCGGAAGCGAAGCCGGAAAGCGGAAGCCCGAAGCCCGATTTCTTATTTCCCGCCCAGCCAAATCTCCGGAGTGGTGCGATTGAAATTTGCCAGGACGTGCGGAGTGATGACGATCATGAGTTCGTCGCTATCCGATTCCTTGGTATTGGTGACCATCGCCTGGTTCAGGACTGGCAAGAAACCAAGCCCCGGGATCCCACTCATGGAGAGAGTATCGGTTCGCGATACTTCACCGGCTACCACGGCGGGCTCGCCATCCTTCAGGTTGATGCTCCCTTTGTATTCCCGGTTCGAGATGATCGGAACTCCGTTGTTCGATTGCCCGGTGAGCGAGCGCACTTGCAGCTCAAGGTCCAGGCTCACAGAGCCGTCGCCATGGATGACCGGCTTCGCCTTCACGTTCAAGCCCAGATCTTCGTAACTGACGGAAGGGAACGGCGGAACGTAAGTCTGATTGCCCAACACCTGCGAAATCTGAGGCGAATTGAAAATCGGCGCGTAGCTCGCATTTAGAACCGGATAACGCTCGCCCAGATGAAAGGTAGCGTCGTTTCCCTGGCTGGCGCGCATGTTCATGTTCTCCAGGCTGCGTACCCATGATTCGTTGACGGAAAGAGCCGCGGCAAGCTGGTCGAGGCTCAGTCCCATGAAAGTGAGCCCGCCACCGAACGTGGCCAGTGGCTGGCTGAAGATGGAATTCTGTTGTCCTCCCAATTGCGCCAAAAGCCCGGAGAGAGCCGAACTGCCTGCCTGGTTGATCCCACCCGATGCGATCAACTGGTTGATGAGTTGCTGGATATTCTGTCCTCCGAGCCCCGCCAGTCCCGCCAGCGCCGCTGCCGGAATGTTGTACATGTTGAAAGTATTGGGAATGTGTACTCCAATGTTGCGCGTGAGCTGGTGACTGATCTGAAACACGCGAACATCGAGCATGACCTGCGGCCGCTCATTGCTGAGCTGTTCCAGCATTTTGGAGCAGGCCTCGAGCATCGGCTGCGGCCCCCGCACTTCCACCGTGTCCGCCGTCTGTCCGGAGTTGACGAAGCGCAGCTCGAACATATTGCGCATCGTGGTGACCAGATCGGTCGCCTCCTGCGGCGTGGAATGCGGCGGCAGGATGAAGGTCCGCAGCGACATGCGGTCGAATTGCTTGTGGTTCTCCAGATTGTCGGCGGCGATCAGTAACTGATGCGTGTCGAGGGCCGCCCACATGGTCTTGCTGACCTCGCACGCCAGTTTCAATGCGGTGAAGAATTCCACGTCATCCACGTTGAACCGCACCTGCCGGGCCTGCACCGAATCGTCAAACTGCGTGGTCACTCCATAAGCGGCGGACAGTTCAGCGAACAGGCCGCGAACGTCTCCGCTGTAGTGGAAAGTGGCCCGGTCATCCCTGGGTTCGAGGTGGATTTCGCCGGAATCCGTCAGACGCACAGGCAACGTGCGAGGCACTGCGGGGGCCAAATCTCGGGTGGCTTCCTCCAGTCGTTCCCGCGCGTACTGGTTTTCCGGATCGAGATCAAGGGCAGCCCGAAATTCCGCAGCGGCCTGGGCCCGCAAGTTTTCCCACAGCAGCAGATTTCCGCGCTGGACGCGAGCGAAGACCAGTTGTGCCTTCACCACTTCCCGGGCCGTCAGAAACTGCATATTCTGTGGCGCCAGCCGCGTTGCTTTGTCGAACCTGGCGAACGCCTCTTCCAGTCGCTGGTGCTCATGAAGCTTTACACCCTCGTGGAAAGCGTAACGGGCTTCTTTGAGTTCTTTTTTCGAAACCAGGCAGTTGACCCCGCCCGGAATTCCGTTTCCACAGGAGACCGGTGGTGCGGAGGAGGGATCGTCACCAGCGAAGGCAGCCGAGCCCAGCGTTGCCGCCAGAATTCCCGCTGCGATAATGAATGTTTTCCGCCGCATCTCGTGTGATTCTAATGTAGCTTCCGCATGTCCCGGATAGGCCGATAGGACCTCGTACCTTCGTGTTCAATGGGCCGAGACCAAGTTGCCCATCCCAAGAACGTAAGATTGCAGCAGACTTGCACGCCTTCGACAATCGTAGAGACATAGCTCGCTACGCCTTGCCCGCGCGCGCAAGAAAGACATTGCCAGCACCGTCGCTACGACAGCATGAGCCGCTCGATCTTGCGAGCCTTGCCAGTGTTGTCGTCGCCATCGATGATCACCGCACACAGGCGCGTATCCCCCGTGGCGGGCTCAAACCGCACTGGCATTCCATTCAGGAATTTGCCCACCACCAGTTCCTTCTTCACTCCGATCACGCCGTCGTAGGGCCCGGTCATGCCCACGTCGGTCACGTACGCGGTTCCGTTGGGGAGAACCCGCTCGTCCGCCGTCGGCACATGTGTGTGCGTGCCGACCACGGCCGTGACGCGGCCATCCAGATACCAACCCAGGGAAATCTTTTCCGACGTTGCCTCGGCGTGGATGTCCACCAGAATCACCTTGGCCTGAATTTTCTGCAGAAGCTGGTCGGCGGTGCGGAATGGATCGTCATTCGAGGCCATAAACACGCGCCCTTGCAGGTTGATCACCGCGTATGGAACTTTCCCCTTGAAACCCTCATACACACCCGAGCCGGGCATACCCGCCGGATAATTCGCTGGACGCAGGACGCGCCGCGCCGGCCCGTGCCCATTGCCCTCTACCGTCTGAAAGTAGTCGATGATTTCGCGCTTGTCCCAGACGTGGTTCCCGGTAGTGATCACGTCGATGTTGAGCTCAAAAAGCTCCTCCGCCAGCGCCGGAGTAATCCCAAAGCCAGCGGCCGAATTTTCCCCATTCGCGATGATTAGGTTGATGGCGTGATCGCGGACGATTCCTGGCAGACGTTCTTTGACGATATTCCGTCCCGGCCGCCCGAAGATGTCACCAATGAAGAGAATTCGCATGGTATCGAAGGTAAAATTCGATGGTAACACGCGCTCAAGATCACCCTTGGCGGCCTGTGGGCATTCCGGCCAAACGGTGGGTCAGCGAGGCAGTTTGGGTAGATCGCTGCGTGCAAGGACCGAGCCCCACGCATCTAGAACGTAGACATCAGTCCAGTGCGCGCCCGGTGTCGGGCGGACAGAAGTATCTGCGATCGTGAATGTGATTGTGGTTCTGGGCGAAGTGCAGCCGGTTAGCTGCCGCATGTCCTGCCGCGCGGCGTCAGATTCCAGCTGATCTGGAAGCCGCTCCGGGCGCGCCATTACTTCGTGCCCGGAACTGGTGCTGAGAACCACTTCCACCGCACCGACCAGGTTCTGACACCGCAGCGGAATCTGGATTTGCCATTCTTTCCCTCCAGTTTTTCTAACCGTAGGCTCTTCGGCAAACACGACCACCGGTGGATTCCCGCCCGGCGAGGCATACCACTCCGGCCATCGACGCGCAAATTCAATGCTCGCCACGACGTAGGCACGGCTCAAGTCGCGGTCGCGCTCTTCCCAGTAAGGATGCATCGCGTAAAGCGACGCTTTACTCGTGCCCATGGCTCGCGCATGCAACAGATGGTGCAGCGCGGGGACGAAGTCGGGATGGTAGCCTGCATGGGCCATCATCATCAGGCCTTCCCGGTCGGCTTCCAGTTCCATCTGGCGGCCGAATCGGCCCATCTCCGCGCTCGCCTTTTCCGAGTTTTCCCATGAAGCCGAAGGCAGACTGGGATCGCCCAGCACCATGGCAGCGCCTCCGCCATGCTCCAGGTATTTCTGGTATAGATCGAGCCGAGCCCAGTCGCGCCGCACGATGTGAGCGATCTCGTGCGACAGAATTGCCGCCCACAGTCCGGCGCTCGTACCGGCCACCCGCGCCAGGCCGCTTTCCACATAGACGGTTCCATCCGGCGACGAGTAGGCGTTCAGCTGATCGTCATCGACAATGCGCAAGTGCCACGCAAACTTGGCGCGAGAGGGAACAAGGACCTGTTCCACGAGTCGGTCGAAAACGAGGTAGCCCGTGGCGTAGCGCCCCGAGGCAGCACTGCTTTGCGCTATGCGTTGAGGCCGCAATCGCGCCGCGGTTTCCATGTCGAGCTGGAATGGGGAGGCTACTTCAGGAACGTCGGGAGACTGTTGGCCCGTTATCGGAATTGCGCATAGCAAACAGAGAAAAATTGCGAGAGAGCAGACGCGCTTGGCCGCACCACAACTTTCCACTGGACTCCTCTGCGGAGATCACTCTGACACTCGATTATGCTCCTCTTGGAGGTACGTAACGCAAAAATGTTCGAGAGTGTTGTTGTCGCCTCAGTTTGGGGACTCCAGTTCAACGGTGCGCAGGAAGTCGTAGTTTCCCGCAGGATTCATCTTCAGATTCCGCACCCGCCGCGTATGCACCACGACGTTGTCGAGGTACCACAGATCGATGTATGGCAGATCGTCCGCCAGGATGCGTTGCACCTCGGCATACAAGGGCTTGCGCACGTTGGGATCGATCTCCCGCCGCGCTTTGTCGATGAGAGCGTCGACCTTGGGGTTTGAATAGTAGCCACGGTTCGCCCCATTCGGCGGAAACTTCGCAGAAGCAAACGCATATTCGAAAATGTCGGGATCTTCGTTGCCTCCGATCCAACGCAGCCCGTACATCTGAAACGCCCCGTGCTGCACGTCCGAAAAGAACGTGGCGAACTCGAAGCTGCGGATATCGAGCGCAATCCCCGCTTCGCGCAACTGCTGTTGCATTACGGCCACCATCAGACGAGTGTTCTCGTCCGTCGAGGTCTTCATGGTGATGTGGAAGCGCACGCCATTTACTGCCGGATAGCCTGCGGCATCGAGCAACCGGTTCGCCTTATTGAGGTCGTGATCGTAAGCCAGTTCACTTCCGTCGTATGCCCAACTCTGCGGCGGCAGCACACTGCGCGCCGGTTCCGCCTGTCCGCGCCACAAATATTCGATCATCGGCCGCCGGTCGAGCGCATAGGCAATCGCCTGCCGGACTCGCGCATCTTTCAAGATCGGATCGCGCAGGTTGAATCCCAGATACGCAAGCCTGGTTCCGGCCGCGCGCTCGACTTCAAGGTTGGGATCTTGCGCCAACGTAAATACGGTGTCGGGTGTAAGGGAGTTGATGGCGATGTCGCCGCTGCCTTTGCGCAATTCGAGAGCCTGCGTAGTCGCGTCAGGCACAACAGCAAAGCGCACCCGCGCCAGTTTGGCCGTTCCGCCCCAATAATCGTCGTTGCGTTCGATGACCACTTCCCGGTCGGTCTCAGCGCTGACAAACCGGAACGGGCCGGAGCCGACGGGGTGCCGCGTCATTTCGTCCCCGCTGCCATCCGGAACAATCCCCATCGCGCCGTCCGACAGATTCCATAGCAGGGTAGCGTCCTGCTCTTTCATGTGGAAGATCACCGTAGCATCGTCGGGTGCATCGATCCGGTCCACAAAACGATAGACCGCCGCTTTGGTGCTGCGAATCTTGCCCTGCAGCAGCGAGTCGAAAGTCCACTTCACATCGCGCGAACTCAGCGGGCGCCCGTCGTGAAACTTAACGCCGCGATGTAGATGAAAGATGTATGTGAGCGGATCGGGAATCTCCCAGCGCTCGGCCAGTCCGGGAGCTACGTTTAGATCCTCTCCGCGCGACAACAGATCGTCGAAGATCAGGTTATCAATTCGTTCCGAAAATGCGTCGATTCCCACGCGAGGATCAAGATTTGTTGGGCTCGACTCGATAATCATGACTAGCGTGTTGGGATCGGGCTTCGCCGAGCATGATGGCAGAGGGAGAATCGCGACAAGGCTGAGCAGCGTGAAAAGTCCAGTTGCGACACGTCGACGGACCGCAGACCTCGAACTTCGGTACCTGAGGTCAGAGGTCAGAGGTCCGAGGTCCAAGGTCCTGCCTTTACACATACGAAATCTTTCCCAGTACGGCAGCTCGGTTGGCGCCCGTGGCGGACGGCACATTCGACGGCCGTCCGTTCCACGTCTCATACGCCAGCACGGCGAACGCCACCGCTTCTTTAGCCTCCGACGGCAAGCCGAACTCATCTGAGAATCGCAACTGGATTCCGAGCTGCGCAAGGATTTTCGCCAACATGGCGACCAGCGTGGCATTCCAGGCGCCGCCGCCGGAAAGAATCATTTCGCGGAAAGAGTTGTTGGAGCCCGACTTCTGGATCACGAATCGCCGCACCGCCTCGCCGATCGATCTTGCCGTCAGCGCCGTGGCCGTAGCGACTACGTCTTCCTTGCGAAAGCCTCCGCATCGCCGCAAGAAGTCGCGAACAAATTCGCGCCCAAATTCCTCACGTCCGGCCGTCTTCGGAGGTTCTGAACGGAAGAACTTGCGCTTTAGCATTTGCTCAACAACGGGCTCCAGCACCATCCCCGAGCCGGCAATTCTTCCACTGCGATCAAACGCCTGCCCAAACAGCGCTTCGGTAACCGCGTCGATCACCATATTTCCCGGCCCGGTATCGAAGGCGAAAATGCGGCCAGAACTGGCGCTCGCCGGAACCGCTGTAAGATTGGCAATCCCTCCGATGTTCTGCACAATGCGGCCGATCTTCGAATCACAGAAGAGCATGCAATCGAGATAAGGAACGAGCGGCGCGCCCTTGCCCCCTGCGGCCATGTCCGCCGGACGAAAGTCCGAAACAACCGGTACGCCCACCCGCGCCGCGATCACCGCCGCTTCTCCCGTCTGCCAGGTCGCGGCCACTTTTCGTCCGAGGAACGGCTGCGGTTCGCCCTGATGGTACAGAGTCTGCCCATGGCAGCCGACAAGCGCAGCCTTCACGCGAAACTGCCGCTCGGTGGCTAGCACTGCGTCAGCATACAACTCGCCCAAAAGAAAGCTGAGCCGTGCAAGATCAGCCACGCGAGCGCGTTCCGCATTCATCGCCGCGAGAATGGCAGCGCGAACCTTAGCGGGATAAGAGTATTCCACGTGCCCCAGCAGTTTGATGGCGTGGTGCGGGCGCCCCCGCCCGTGAATGCCAGTGCGCGGAACGGACGACCGAGGCGAACCCGAATCCCGCTGTTCGTCGACGCGCACCAGCGCCACGTTAATTCCGTCAGCCGACGTCCCGCTCATCACCCCGGCCACGACCATTGCCTTCTCGCTCATGAGCGAGACCGTCGCTTGTCCGCTTCACGACTGAAAGGCGCCAGACGCACCTGTTCGCTAAACTCCCACAGCCGGCGCGATAACTTCCCAACCGTTGCGTCCGACGGAACGTTCCCGCGACGCAGCGTCCTTGCTGACTTCTTCTTGAACGCCAGTACGCGCCGCGCCGCCTCTGCAACTAGCCGCGCGAACTTTGAATCTCGTTCCGTTGTCTTGATCAGTGCGTCGTAAGCTTGGACGATGAAATCTTCCTGATGGCAAACCAGGCACAGATCCCCGCCCGCCTGAACAAACTCTACCGCCGCCTCCCCGATCGGCGCCGCCGAAAGCACTCCGCCCATCTCCAGATCGTCCGACACAATCAGATTCCGGTAATCGACGCGCTTGCGTAAGATGTCCGTGATCCACACCTTCGAAAGGGACGCGGGAGTTCGATCACGCGTGACTTGCGGATACGCCGCATGAGAGATCATCACAAAGGGCAGTTGTCGGCGGAGCGCTCGGTAGGGAAGCAGATCCTCGGCCCACATTCTCTTCAAAGACTTTTCAATTACCGGCAGTTCGTGATGGCTGTCGAGCTTGCCCTCGCCGAGGCCAGGAAAGTGCTTGCCGCACCCCATCACGTTCTCGGCCCGAAGCCCGGCCAGAAACTCTCGAGCATAAGTCACCGTTTCTCGCGGATTCGCCGACGCCGCACGCGAGCTCATCACGCTCCGTGACGCCTCAAACGCCAGATCGAGGACCGGAGCGAAGTCCACGTTGAATCCCATAACTCCACAGTTCTCGCCGATGACTTGTCCATGCCTGCGAAAGAGTTTGCGATCACCCGTGCCGAAGACGTCTGCCGCCGAAGGCGCCGCTCCCAATGCTTCGCGAAAGCGATCGACGGTTCCGCCCTCAAGATCAATGCAAGTGAATAGGGGAGTAGCCACACACTTCTGGCAATCGCGCAACAGTCGCCACGTCTGTTCTGGGTTCTTGATGTTCCGCGCGAACAGGATCACTCCCGCCGGCTGCAGCCGAGCGAGCAGGGAACTCAGTCGCGGCGTCATCTCCGTGCCGTTGAAGCCAACGATCAGAAGCTGCCCAATCTCCGAGATACCGCGCGATTTTCGTGAGCCCATGATTCTGGCTATCGACTTCCTCCGTGCAACCCTGTGTCCTCTGTAGTTAGATTTCTTTTTTTAACTCCGCCAGCAGATTCAGTGCTTCCAGAGGCGTCAACCGGTTCAAATCCACCTCCCGCAATTTTTCCAGCACCGGCTGCGACAGTGGCGTAAAAATCGTCAACTGAGTCGGGGGCGGAGTCGCTCCCGGAGATGCTCCCGGCGAAAGATGCGCCGTCGCCTGCTGCTCCGCGAACTCGTGCTCTGCCAGCACATCCCGCGCCCGCAAAATGACTTCGTTCGGCAATCCCGCCAGCTTGGCGACTTCGATGCCGTAGCTTCTGTCCGCCGCGCCCCGCTCAACCCGTCGCAAGAACACGATCCCTCCGCCAGTCTCTTTAACTGAGACGTGATAATTCTTCACCCCCGAAAGCTGCTCAGCCAACTCCGTGAGTTCGAAATAATGAGTTGCGAACAGAGTTTTGGCCCGCACCCGGCCGTGTAAATATTCGACCGCAGCCCATGCAATCGCCAGCCCGTCGTAGGTGGAGGTGCCGCGTCCAACCTCGTCGAGCAGGATGAGCGAGCGCGCCGTCGCCGTGTGCAGGATCGCCGCCGTCTCCGTCATTTCAACCATGAACGTCGAGCGGCCGCGTGCCAGATTATCGCTCGCCCCAATGCGGGTGAACACGCGGTCGACCACACTCAGCCGCGTCGAGCGCGCTGGCACAAAGGATCCCATTTGCGCCAGAATCACGATCAGCGCGGTCTGCCGCAGGTAAGTCGATTTGCCCCCCATGTTCGGCCCAGTCAGCAGCATAATGTTGTGCGTGGTGCCATTCAGATAAAGATCGTTGGGCACGAAACGCTCGCTGCCTCCCGCCATTTCCTGCTGCTCGATCACGGGATGCCGGCCTTCGATGATCTCTATTTCACTGCCGTCGGCGGTTTCCACAAACGTCGGGCGGCAGTAATTGCGCAACGCTGCGATGTGCGCGAACGACGCGAGAACGTCCACTTCCGCCAGCGCCAGCGCTGTCTGCCGGATTCGCTTGGCCTCGCCCCCAATCGCTGTGCGCAGGTCGGTAAAGAGTCGCCGCTCGATCTCGACAATCTTCTCCTGCGCGTCCAGAATCTTGGTCTCGTACTCTTTCAGTTCAGGCGTGGTGAAGCGCTCCGCCCCGACCAGCGTCTGCTTCCGTTCATAGTCCTGCGGAACCAGGTGCAGGTTCGGCTTGGAAACCTCAATGTAGTATCCGAAGATGGAATTGAACTTCACCTTCAGCGAGGAAATTCCGGTGTGCGCTCGTTCTCGCTGCTCGATCTGCGCCAGCACCTGCTTGCTATTACGCGAGAGTTCCCGCAGTTCATCCAGGTCGCGGTCCACGCCCGCGCCGATTACGCCGCCGTCCGCAAAACTTAGGGGCGGCTCCGGCACGATGGTCTTCTCAATCCGCTCGCGCACGTCCCCCAACTCATCAAGCGCTGCATGCAGAGTTTTCAGCCGCTCCGCGGCTAGCCGGGCCAGCGCCGCCCTGACTGCCGGAATCTTCCCCAGTGATGCGGCCAGCGCGAGCACATCCCGAGGATTCGCGGTCTCAAGCGTGATGCGGCTCAACAGCCTTTCTAGGTCCAGCACGCCATTGAGCGCTCGCCGCAACTCCTCGCGCGCGACGATCTCTTTCACACCCGCTTCCACGGCATCGAGCCGGCCATGAATCTCCCTCAAATCGAGCGACGGCCGCAGCAGCCATGCCCTCAATAACCGCTTGCCCATGGGCGTGACCGCACAATCGATCGATCGGAACAGAGTGACGCCTGCATCTGTACCTGCAAACAGCGGTTCGATCAACTCCAGATTGCGAACCGTGACCGCGTCGAGCACCAGGCAACTCTGGCGCTCATACCAGCCGATGCGGTCGACGTGATCGAGCGACCCACGCTGCGTAGACCGCACGTAATATAGAATCGCTCCCGCCGCGGCTGCGGCTGCCGTTCGTCCCGCCAGCCCGAACCCTTCCAGCGACAGCACGCCAAAATGATTCTCCAGCAGCGGAATCGCATGATCCGGCGCAAAGATCCAGTCATCCAGCGGGGTCTCGGTGCAAGTACCTGCCGCCGCGCGCGGCTGCGGAGATAAACCATGTGGGGACAGCCGCCCCCGGCTGTCCGGCCGAGCGAGGCTCGGCTCTTCCTTTCGGGGGTTTCCCGCACTCTCAAACAGCGGCGCCGCCGAGCCATACAGCAATTCCTTCGGTCGCAGTTGCTCCAACTCTTCCTGCACCCGCCGCAGCGCACCCTCGCCCGAAAATTCCGTGGCTCGGAATTCCCCGGTTGACAAGTCCAAAGCCGCAAATCCCACGCGATCTCCCACCTGCGCCAGTGCCGCCAGAAAATTATTCTCCTCCGACCCCAACGACGAATCCGCCGCAGTCCCTGGCGTGACCACACGCGTCACTTCCCGTCGTACTAATTTCTTCGCCTGCCGCGGATCCTCCATCTGCTCGCAAATGGCCACCTTGAAGCCCTTCCGAATCAGCTTCCCGATATAACCTTCGGCTGCGTGATAGGGCACGCCGCACATCGGCACCGCGATTCCCTTTTCCTTATTACGCGAAGTCAGCGTGATCTGCAGTTCCTTCGCCGCCAGGATCGCGTCGTCGAAGAAAAGCTCGTAGAAATCCCCCAGGCGAAAAAATAAAAGCGCAGTGGGATGTTCTTTTTTGACGGCGGCATACTGCCGCATCAGCGGAGTGGACGGCTCGGTCATCTTGGCGGGCTTCGGCGGATTATAACAAAGCGTGCCGTCGTTCTTCTGCCGCATTTCGCATAAGCCGG
>Ga0187872_10004146_pt1 | contig 11078 bp, 7 predicted proteins | sample June2016WEW_16_4_FD_132973 | JGI IMG/M metagenome (GOLD analysis project Ga0187872, IMG submission 132973) | Peatland microbial communities from SPRUCE experiment site at the Marcell Experimental Forest, Minnesota, USA - June2016WEW_16_40 | ecosystem: Environmental > Terrestrial > Soil >...
CCGATGCCAAGGGTACCATCGAGTACGTCAATCCCGCCTTCAGTCGTGTTTCGGGTTACTCCCGCGAAGAAGCCCTTGGGAAAAACCCACGCATTCTCAAGTCCGGAATGCACGACGAGGCTTATTACAGGAAACTTTGGGAAACCATCCTGGGCGGCGAAATCTGGCAGGATGAGATCACCAACCGCCGGAGCGACGGGAGTCTCTACCCGGAGCAGATGACCATCACGCCGGTGCGAGACCAGCGCGGGGAGATCACTCACTTCATTGCCATCAAAGCGGAGGTGACAGAGCGAAAACGCCTCGAGCAGCAGCTTCGGCAGGCGCAGAAAATGGAAGCGGTGGGGCGGCTGGCGGGCGGGGTCGCGCACGACTTCAACAATCTGCTCACCATTATCAGTGGTTACGGCGGACTTCTGCTTGAGCATCCCGGCACGGTCGAACCGCTGCGGGGCTATGTCAACGAGATCAAGGATGCCTCGGGCCGGGCCACCTCCCTGACGCGCCAGCTTCTTGCCTTCAGCCGGCAGCAGGTGTTGGCGCCGCGAGTTCTGGGTCTGAACGCCGTTGTCGCCAATATCGAGAAGATGCTGAAGCGGTTAATTGGGGAGGATATTGACCTGGTCACGATTCTGGGGGAGAGCTTGTGGCCTGTCAAGGCCGATCCGGGGCAACTCGAACAGGTGCTTTTGAATCTGGCGGTCAACGCCCGCGATGCCATGCCCAACGGCGGCGTATTAACCATCGAGACGGCGAACGTGGAAATGGACAGCACTTCTGCGCAGACCCACTTTCCTCTCTCGCCGGGCCCCTATGTTCTGCTGGCGTTTAATGACACCGGCATGGGGATGGATGCCGAAACACAAGCCCGCATTTTTGACCCATTCTTTACCACGAAGGAGAAGGGAAAAGGCACCGGCCTGGGGTTGGCAATGGTCTACGGCATCGTCAAGCAGAGCGGGGGATACATTTGGGTATACAGCGAAGTGGGGAAGGGGACTACCTTCAAGATTTACTTGCCTCGAACCGAGGAAGTGGTTGATGAGACGGGCCCCGGGCAAAGTGCAGTCAAGGCCCAACAAGGGACCGAGACGCTCTTGCTCGTGGAGGATGAAGCGGCAGTCCGGGCGCTGGTGCGAAATGTCTTGAAGGAGAAAGGTTATAGGGTCCTGGAAGCCAGCCGCGGTGAAGAAGCACTTGAACTCGCGGAACAGTACTGGGGGCCGATTGATCTGCTGGTGACCGACGTGGTTATGCCGCAGATGAGCGGACGCGAACTCGCCCGCCGTCTTGTTAACTTGCACCGGGAGATCAAAGTGCTGTACATCTCGGGTTACGCGGACAATGCGGTCTGGTATCAAGGCGGGCTGGATTCCGGTGTGGCATTCCTGCAAAAGCCTTTTTCCCCCGAGGTGCTGGCTCGCAAGGTGCGAGAGGTATTGGACGGTCCTCCCCACAAGCGTTCCTAACAGCTCGCGGCGGCGGGCGTGAGCGTTTAGCCGAGGGGCATAAGACGATGGGAAAAATTGCCCCCGCCAAAGACGATTCCAAAGACAAAAACCAGTCGGTTAATATTTGGGCCGTGCGCAGGTTCAAAGAAGAAGACCCATACATTCGCGATGATGATGACCAGAGCAATAAACCAGAAGCTCCGCCGCCGGATGTGGTCGGTGAGGGGGAAGGGTACCATAAGCCCACTATCTTACACGGGGAAGGTCCTGGCACCCACGAAAAATGCAGGTGTGGGGGAGAGCATTTTCCGTGCCAAGAGAAGTTAGCGGGCCGTGGAAGCGGCCCGCTAAGTTAGTTTCCAAGTTCTCAGCGGCGGCTTTCAGTGGAAGGTGTTATTGATTGAAAACGAGCACCTTGTTCGAGTAAGCGAAGCGAATCTCAACGAGGGACATCGTCCCGTCCGGAGCGGTGTTGTAAACAACCGCATCGTGGTCGTAGCCCTTGGAACGCTCCTCGACTCTGCCTTCTGTTGAGAGAACAACTTTGTGGTGCTGCACGAATTCTACGGTTGCCTCAGGGCTGTGGGTTTCCCACCGGACAGAACACTTACCTGCCGGGAGAGTTGTCCCGTTCAGAACGAGATCATGGGAAAGGGTCACAGTCGCCGAGTTCTTAGCCAAGGCGGGAATGCCGGAGGCCAGCAGCAGCGCCACCGACAGAACCGATGTTCCGAGAGACTTTCTGATGTTCATATTCATTCACTTCTCCTTTTGCAGTTTGATTCCGCTTTCTTCCTATGTAGGCATGTTCCTTCAGGCCTGTTGCGATGTCGATGCACTGTGGGTGAACTGTTGTTGAACTTTGGATGAACAAGAACCCTATCCAGAATGGTCCGTTATTTAATCCTTGACATTCGGTTTCGGCCGGAGTAGTAACAACTGGGCAAAGTGGTTTGGCAGTCGAGTGGCAGCGGCCCATAGCGGTTACGTTGGTCCATGCAACCAAGAGGCGACGCGTTCGACCGACTTGAAGTGTTTAGGCATTTCGGGGATTTGAAGCTCCCAGGCCTTCCGGCTTTGTCGGGAAGGCACGCTGCTCGCCTGCTTGGTGGGAGAATTTCCCAACTTTGGGGAGCGGTACAGTTTTTTGTATATATATTCATTTTTTGGAATTTCATTGCATATTGTGAGAATCCGACGAGTAGACTATCATCAATAGAACCAAGGACTTAAGTTGTCTTTTTGCTTTGGAATCATGATTGCAGAATGATTTGATTTGAGGGTGGCAGACTACCCAGTAGGTTTCTTGCATAGCGGGGAGACTGGCACGCACTCGAGAAAGATGCTGAAAAACCCAAGCCTGAGCGCCGCTCGTAAAGGCGGACTTCCCGCGGCCATCCGAATAAGAGTTGTCGTCATAGGTCGACCCGGAATTTTACAACAAGCGACTTGTCCTCAGCTAGCCAAGGCCCCTGCGAAATCGCTGCCCTACCAAAGTAGCTAGGGGGTTTTCAACAGCCGACGAGGCTGCATGTAATTACCAGGAAGAGATGGAAGACTTGAACGGATTTAGTAACTTTCGGTCAAATGTAAGTAAGCGAGCCACTGTGGGTGTACTTGAAGTTGCGGTTTGTTCAAGTCCGGAAATCTGCAACGTCTTGCGGATTCGTCGGCCTTTTCGCGCAGATATTGGGAAGCCTAATAATCTCTTTTAATGAGGAGGTAGTATGCGCAAGTGCACACAAAGATATGCTCCAGCTTCGATGCTGGTGTTATTGATTGGCCTTGTCATGATCTTCGGGCCTGCGGTGAGCACGAGCCGGGCCCAAATTACGAGGGCGACGATTAGCGGAGTGGTGACAGACCCGACGGGCGCTGCCATTCCAGGCGCCACGGTGACAGCCACTAACACGGGCACGACCGAAAAGAGGACGACTGTCAGCAGTACCAGCGGGAACTACACGCTCACAGAGCTAAATCCCGGCAATTACTTGATTACGGTGACGGCCCCGGGGTTCGCCACCTTGGAGGAGCGCGGGATCAAGGTTGACGTAGCCGCGCGACTCGGAATGAACTTTGGGTTGGAGATAGGGAAGACCAGCACCACCGTGGAAGTGAATGCGGCGGCGCCAATGGTTGAAACCACCAACAGCACGATATCTGACGTGGTGTCGCAGGAGAAGATTGTCGACCTTCCCTTGAATGGCCGCGACGTTTACGCCCTGGTTTCATTGGAGCCGGGCGTCGTGCCTGGCACCATCGTTCGTGGTGAAGGTGTATCGTCCAACGGCATGCGCGCAGAGGCTGCCAATTACATGCTGGATGGCGCGGACAACAATGATGTCGGCGTCACCGGGTGGAACACCGCGGTCGCCTTGGACGACGTTGCCGAGTATCGCGTTCTTACCAACAACTACTCCGCGGAGTTCGGCCGCAGCCCCGGGTTCATCGCAGACACGATAACCAAGAGCGGAACCAACAGGTTCCACGGTGTGGGTTACGATTTCGTGCGGAATAGTGATCTTGACTCCGCCTCTTTTGTGAACAACTACACGGGGTCACCCAAGGACGTTCTCCGCCGCAACCAGTATGGCGGCAATGTGGGCGGGCCCATCCGCAAGAATAAGACGTTCTTTTTTGGGTCCTTCGAATCGACCCTGGTGCGCCCGGGCAGCGTGCTTTACGGCGCCACGGTGCCGACCCAGAATTACATCAACTCGCTACCGACCACCTCATATGCGTACCAGATTCTTCAGAAGTTCCCCCCCCCCACCTCCAACGCTGGCGGTTACTCTGATAGCCTTGGCAACCCCACGTGCGGCACCCCTCCCGTGGCGTGCGATGCGAGCAACGCCGACCTCGCCAAGGTGGAATACCCCACAGTAGCGACCTATCAAAACACGTACTATGTCACCGGCAAGATCGATGAGAATATCAATGAGGCAAACCGGGTTACCGGGGCGTTCCACTATGAACGGGACCGCTACCCTCAGGACGGAAACGTTAGCCCCTACAAAGCCTTCAACTCACCGTACATCGGGGACTCTCGCAACTTCAATCTGAATTACACTCACACCTTCTCGCCCACGATCGTCAACGAGGCCCGCGCCGGCCTGAATCGGAACCTTGCCGGGTACCCCGTCAACCTCGTTTTCCCCGTCATGGTTGAAGACCTGACAGGCACGTCCTTGCCGAGCACGAATGCCAACCTGCCTCAGACCTTTACGGAGAACACCATTTTTGTCAATGACCTCCTGACAATCACCAGGGGCAGGTCGACCTACAAGATGGGCGGAGATTACCGCCGCATTCGCAACGGCTCGGTGTTTGCCCCTGAAGAGGGTGCCTATATTGAGTTTAACAGCCTGGGCACGCCAGCCGGCGCCCCGAACTACTGCAATGAAATAGAGCCAGCAGGAGTTGAGGGACCAGGCTGCTCATTCTCGCAAGACGCACCTTACATCATGGAGCAGGTGCTGAATCCTAGTATCTCCACCCCGACACTGCCGGAGTTTTACCGTGGCTACCGCCAGAATGAAGGATCTGTGTTCTTCCAGGACGACGTTAAGGTTACTCGCAAGCTGACGCTGAACGCGGGCCTACGTTGGGAGTACTACGGTCCTCCCCACAATTTCCGCCCCGACATCGACTACACGGTCCTGGACGGATCCGGCGACAACATCTTCGAGCGTATAGCGGGAGCGTACTCCTCCCAGGTGATCAACAACCCCGGGGACATGAAGGGTGTAGTATGGCGCAAGAATTACAAGGACTTTGCCCCGCGGTTGGGTTTTGCCTACGATCCCTTCGGCACCGGCAAGACGGCGCTCCGGGGCGGCTTCGGCATCGCTTACAGCCGCCTGTATAACAATGTGTTCGAGAACATCCGGTTCAATCCGCCGAATTTTTGCTTCTGCGATTTCAGTCCCTTTGCTGACTGGGGCCTTCCACCGTTCACCTACGACCCCTTCGATCAGGTGGCGGGCATTTCGACGGTTACCAGCAGCGTCGGGTCCACTCGCCACATGGATCAGAATATGAAGACGGCGTATGGCGAAAACTTCTTCTTCGGGGTCGAGCGGGAAGTCGCTCCAAACACCGTCCTCCATGTCAACTATGTGGGAACCGGAGGCGTGAAGCTTTACACGGTGAGCAGCGACAACCGGTTGAACAGTGGACATTTCCTGGGTTACAGCGGACGCCTTAACCCCAACTTCACGGACGACAACTTCCGCAGCAATAATGCGCATTCAACGTACAGTTCTTTGCAGGTGGAATTGGTCCACCGTTACCACAATGGTATGGGGTGGCAGGCAAGCTACACCTGGGGACACGCCCTCACCAACCTCAGTGACGCTTTTACGGGTTCCGGTGGACAATCAACCGGCTTCACGCAGGCTTTCGATCCGGCCGCCGACAAGGGCAATGCGGATTTCGACGTCCGGCATATTCTGCAGGTCAACTACAACTACGAACTGCCCTTCTATCGTGACCAGAAGGGCTTCATAGGGCATGCCCTCGGAGGCTGGACCTTGAATGGAATCACCACTTACAGGACCGGCAATCCCATTACCATATGGGACAGCACCGATCCTAATGAGGACCACATTTTCAACGACCGCGTTAACATTGTTGCGGGTGCGCCTTGGAAGGCTGGCAACACCCCAACGGCCCCTAATGGTGCGGCAATTCCGGGCGGCGTACAGTACTTGAGCCCTAGCGCTTTTTCGCTTGTGACCCCGGCCCTCGATGCGGCCGGCACTGAAGCACAGGGTGAGTTCCATGCGCCCGGGTCGTGGAATTGGGACATCGGCGTGCACAAGGACTTTGCGGTCAAGTATCTGGGCGAGGCGGGGAAACTCGAATATCGGGCCGAGTTTTTTGACGCCTTCAATCACGCCAATTTGGGAGGGCCGGACCAGCGTATCCAATCCGGAACCTTTGGCCAGTCTACGTACAGCGGCCAACGCCTCATCCAGATGGCGTTGAAGTTGTACTTCTAACGTCAGGCAATATGAGACCTCAGGGGGCTCTTGCGAGCCCCCTTTTCTTTTGTGCCGAGGACGTCGACCTGCGAGGGGGTGGCCCAGCCCAGGCCAACGGCGGAGCGTGGTGAGAAATCCGGGTTAACATCTTGGGGAATAATGCGCGCAGGTATACAGCCGGTTCCGACCGGTGCTGCCGGGCATCGACGGACGGAGTATGACTACGGGCAACCTGCGCGGGCTGTCGCCCTGGAACCTGGACCTCGACTTCACCAAGTAGCGAGTAGCGCGGACCCATCAGCCGGTGGGTCCGCGGCCCTTATCTGATGATCTTTTGACCGCTTGAGTCTTTCTTCCCGATCACTGGCGTGCTGCTGACGATCCATTTGACAGGACGCCAAAGGCACTGTAGTATGAACAATGTGCATACGACTGATATGAGGATGCCGCGTACCCGGACAACTCGCCGTAAAACGTCGAATCGCAGTCCTGGAAAGGAGCGCATTACGGTTTCGCTCTCCAAGGAGAAAGTCCGCTTTCTCAAAGCCCACCGTGGGCAGAAGGGAGCTCCCTCCGTAAGTGCCTACGTCGAGCGGCTTGTCGCTGGTGCCCAGGCGCGCGCGGAACTGGAAAAGCTTAGTGCGCATACCGCCCTATACTACGATTCCTTATCGGCCAAAGAGGCCAAAGAACTGAGCGCCTGGGGTGGATTGGGAGAGTCCGCACTTGCCCCCGAAGAGGAGTGAACCTCGTGTCGAACCACCAGCCCGTTCAACCGCGCCGCGGCGAAATCTGGTTTGTTCGAATGCCCTCGGATCCTTCTGACAAAAGCGCTCGCCCTGTGGTCGTCGTTTCTCTGGACGCAAGGAACCAGCACCCGCGGGCCGGCACGGTGCTGGTTGTACCACTATCGACCACTCTCAGCGGGCTTGATACTCATATTCGATTGGAGCCGGGCGAGACAGGTTTGGTTGAAACCTCCGAGGCCCAAGCTGAAAACATCACCACTGTAAGGAAGGAAAGCTTGGTCCCATCAAGGTCTCGGCTCAGGGCAATCGGCGCGGCCCGGCTTCGTCAAATTGCCAGACGCGTAGTGCTGGCGATGGGAGTTCTGCCTGGAGAACTGTCAGGCGTGGGGTAACAGGGCGCTACCTTGGTAATTTCGCTGGAAGCTTATAGCTGACTGAAAAACCACCAGGGCCGGGATTCTCAAGGGTAGTTTTTAGCAGCGGGTTCGTTTGAACAGCTCTAATAAAATCGGTAAGCTCTTCCCTGAGGTCGGTGACGTTGTGCGCCACGATGACACCTCCCGGTCTGACGATGGGGATGACCATGTTGAGGTACTTCACGTAGTCCTGTTTCCAGGCGTCAATAAAGACGAAGTCATAAGGGCCGCGGAGTTTAGGAACTTCCTTGAGCGCATCGCCCAGTTTTAGCGTGATGACGGAATCCAAGCCTGCCGCTCGGAAATTACCCTGGGCAAGCTTTGCCCGGCCCTCGTCAATTTCCATGGTCAGCAGATGGCCGCGCTCCTTGCGCAGGCCCATTGCTATCCAAATCGAGGAATAGCCGTTCGAGGTGCCGATTTCCAACCCCTCCTTGGCGTGGACTTTCTCTGCCAAGGCGCGCAGGAACGCGCCTTCATCGGCATTGACATTCCAAAGGTTTCCTTCGTTCTGGCGCATCCATTTCAAACGCTCCAGGGCGCGTGCGTCGCCGCCACCTTGCGCGGGCGCGTTCTTGGAGAAGGCAAAGAGATAGAGCGCGGTCAAGAGCAGTTGGATACATATGATCTTGAATGGGGCATTTGACATAGTCACTCCCAGAAGGGTAAAGGATAAAGGATAAAGGCTGAAGGGGGAAAGCACAAGGCGGAAAGCGCAAAGCAGAAGGCAGAAGGCAGAAAACAGAAACTTGAAGGCAGAAAGCAGAAGGTGGAAAGCAGAAAGCAGTCAGCGCAGGGGCGAGGGCGATCCAAAATCTAAAATCCAAGATCCAAAATCGCCCCAGCCGCTAGCCCCCAGTCCCTGGGCTTCGTCCTGGCTAGAGGTGTGGAAAGTCAGTCTGGCAGTCATTGCCGAACGTGAACGAATTAACAGTCAATCCAGGCTTGGTAGGCGTCAAGGTTACGGTGTGGGCGCCGAAGGCAGGGTTCTGCACCAGATAGTACATGCGCGGTTCCCGCACTTCGATGTAGGAATGACCTTGTGAGTCAAACTTCACGTCTACGCCTTTATCGGCGGCGGTCAAATCCTTGCCGTCCTGTTGAACAAAGACAGAGGAGGGGTGTCCATGGGAAACGTTTATGACGGCATACAGTTCGCGCGCGTGATAGCGCATGAGGAGCTCATCCGGTGCAGCGTCGGCGCCGCTCCTCTTGCCACGATAAATCATTCCGTTTTTGTCGGTTTCCCACCGGCCGGAAACCGCCGCTTGGCCGTCACTTAGGTTGGCCGGAAGCTCATAGCGGATGGTTTTCCCTTCATGGTAACCCTCTTGATTGCTGAGTATGCCCCTGCCGGGCCAGTTGCCCACATACATCTCTTGGGTAGGGGATCCGCAGGAAGGGGCGAAGGCATTAGGTTCTGGTGCGATCGTATAGCTTGATGGAAACTTCAGTCCCGGATGTGCTTCCAGAAGGAAGCGCTGGATGGCGTGTTCAAAAGCAGCGTCGCCGCCTTCGCCGTCCTTGTGAAAACGGACTACTCCCCTTGAGTCTACGAGGAAACGGCTGGGCCAGGAGTCGTTGTGATAGGATTGCCAAACCTGAAAATTCGAGTCCACAAAGACCGGGTAGGGCAAAGCAAAGCGCTTCACGGCGGTCTGGACGTTCGCGGCGAGATAGGCGATGTCGAACTCGGGATCATGCACCCCGATGATCTCGAATCCGTACTTGTGGTAGCGTTCAAACCACTTCTTGTTTTGTTCAAAAGTCCGTATACAGTTGATGCAGGTGTATTCCCAGAAGTCGATGAGTACTACTTTCCCTGCGAGCTGGCGCATGGTAAGAGGCCGTGAGTTAATCCACGTGGAGCTTGGCAGATTGTCGTTAGGAAGCGCTGAGCTGACCCTCGGGGCGCCAGGCAGATTCTGGTTAGGAGTCGGTGGGCTAATCGAAGCTGAGCTTGCCAGATCGTCGCCGCGATCGGGAAAATCAGGCGCTCTAAAGTTCGTGGGGGTCAAGGCTTGTTCTTCAGGGGCTTGAGTCAGCCCCACCCTGGGGAAAGCAAAAAGGACCAAGGGAAAAACTGCCACCAAAAAGATTGTGCGTCTCAATGCCCCTCCACTGAGAAACCAGAAAGCAGAAGGCAGAAGGCGGTAAGCGGAAGGCAGTAAGCAATCAACACAAGGGAGGTAGCGAACCAAAATCCAAAATCTAGAATCCAAAATCGCCCCAGTCCCCAGCCCCGCGCCCCCAGCCTCTGACTATTCTCTCACAACGCCATCCTCGCGCAAGGACTTTGTGTCTCTTGCAATTCCTCAAGGAAAGATGTTTCTTATTGCCTGCTCTTTGCTTTCTTGCGGCAATGGCCCCCCGCTTTCGCGGGGGTGACACGGGTGGAAAGCACGCGCTTCCACTGTACGTCATTCCCGCGCAAGCGGGAATCCAGGAAGGTGGGATATGCGCTATTTCAGGAGAATTACACGCCGGAAGTTCATCCAGGTGACGACTGCCACAGCCGCCGGGTCAATGGTGTGTTGCACTAACAAAAAAAGTCCGTGGCGGTTTCTTACGATCGAGGAAGGGCAGACGGTGGCCGCGATTTGCGAGCGCATCATTCCTGCCGATCAAGATCCGGGGGCGACGGAGGCCGGCGTGGTGAACTTCATTGACCTGCAGCTCATGGGTCCCTACAAGCGCCACCGTACCAACTACCGTCAGGGCATTCGAGGCGTCGAGCTAGCGAGCCTCGAGATGTTTGGACATCGGTTCACAGAGTTGAGCCCGGAAAGACAAGACGACGTCTTGAAGGAGCTCGAAGGGGGCGGGGCGGCGGGAGAAGCCTGGAAGGACCTCTCATCGAAGGATTTCTTCTCCCTCATTCTCAGCCATACGATGCAAGGCTTTTATGGGGACCCTCGGCACGGTGGAAACCGCGAGCGGGTGAGCTGGAAAATGCTGGGTTTGCCTTACCCGCCTATTCGCGGACGCCTGCACTATGATTTGACGAGTTGATCAAATGGCTCTGAGACATGTTAATGCGGTGGTGGTGGGCGCGGGCGCCGGGGGCGGCATTGCGGCGAAAGAGCTTGCAGAAGCGGGGTTGAGCGTGGTCCTGCTGGAGCGTGGGAAGTGGTACTCGGCGTTCGACTGCCGAAAAGATGATCTCCGCAATCAGCGCACCTCAGTTCTCGGTTGTGGCTTTGGCCCCGACGACGAGCGCTACCGTCGCGTGGTAGTGGATGCCAAGGGCAATGAGCGGTCCGTATTGCCGAGCGAAGGTGTATACGGCAATAACGCCGCTTGCGTAGGTGGTGGCACGTATAGCTATGGAGCGATGGCATGGCGTTATATGGAGAAAGACTTCCGCATGCGCTCGACCTACGGCGCTGTGGAGGGTAGTACTCTGGAAGACTGGCCCATCAATTACGCGGACCTCGAGCCATTCTATGAGAAAGCCGAATGGGAAATCGGCGTTTC
>Ga0187872_10004160_pt1 | contig 11053 bp, 9 predicted proteins | sample June2016WEW_16_4_FD_132973 | JGI IMG/M metagenome (GOLD analysis project Ga0187872, IMG submission 132973) | Peatland microbial communities from SPRUCE experiment site at the Marcell Experimental Forest, Minnesota, USA - June2016WEW_16_40 | ecosystem: Environmental > Terrestrial > Soil >...
GAGCCCGCCGATCCGTACATCGAACTGGCCGCGCTCGTCCGCTACGAACACGTGCAAGCCGCTTCGGACTCTCCCCAATTCGCGGCGGCGATGTCCAAGCTTGCTGCCGACGACCGGAACCGTGAGCACGCGGATTTCACGTTGACGGATGTCGAAGGAAAGTCCTGGAGCTTACAGGCTCTGCACGGCAAGGTCGTGCTGGTGAACTTTTGGGCCACCTGGTGCCCGCCCTGCCGCAAGGAGATGCCCGACCTGGATAAGCTTTACCAGGAATTCAAAGATCAGGGCCTTTTAATCCTTGCTATTTCTGATGAAGAGATAAGCAAAGTACAACCGTTCATTGCCGAGCATCACTATACGTATCCCATCCTGCTCGATCCGGGAAGCAAAGTGCACAAGTTGTTCGTGGTCGAAGGAATCCCGAAAAGTTTCGTTTACGGCCGCGACGGCAAGCTGGTGGCAGAAGCGATCGACATGCGCACGCGGGGGCAGTTCCTGGCGATGCTGGCGCAGGCGGGAATAAAATGAGTTGGCTTGTCATCCTGAGCGTCTATGGCCGAAAGTCAGGCCACCCATAAGTTGCATGACATAAACGACTTAGCCGTTTATGTCATGCAGAGACCCCTCACCCGGCCCGCGACGGCTGATGAAAACGCCGTCGCGGCCCACCCTCTCCCCAAGGGAGAGGGCTTCTCAATTAGGGTGCTACTTCGATGCGCCGGAAGAGGGCGCAGACGCAGCGGGCTTCACTTTCTCGATGGCGTCCCGCATGCCCGTGACCCACTTTTCCGTCGCGTCGTAACCAAGACCTTTCAGGCGCACCACGCCGCCCGAATCCACAATCCAATTTGCCGGGATTCCAGTCACCTGGAGCGTCTGCCACACGTAGTTGTACGCGGGGACCACGGTGAAGGAGAGCTGATGCTCCTTGAGGTAGGGCTCGATAACCCCGGGGTTTTCATCCATGTTCATCGTGATGAACTGAACGTCAGAGCGATTCTTGTACTGTTCGATGAGTTTTTGTAAGCGAGGCAACTCCTCGCGGCATCCCCCTCACCAGGACGCCCAGAAGTTGAGAAACGTCACCTTGCCCTTGAGCGCAGCCAAGTTCCAGGTCTTGCCGCTCAGGTCGGCCAGTTCAAAGGTGGGCAGAGGTTGATTGGCGTCCTCCCAGGTCAGTGTGGCTTGGTTGGCCAAGGCGTCGGCGCGCCGCCCATACCACAATTTCCAGCCTTCATCCGAGCCGCCGAGGCCGGTCCAAAGCTGGCGGGCATTGTCGGCGAGTTCGTCTTTCATTCCGGTCTCGGGCTTCTGCTCGGCATCGAGCCGCGCGAGCAAGGCATTTTCATAGAACGCCATGGCGTCGAGCTTGCGGCCACGGAGTTCCGCCTCCCGGGCCATCAGCCCCCAATAGTCGGCGAGGCGGCGGCCGTAGCTCTTCTTGTGGCGCTGGTTGTCGCCAACTTGGGCTTTCAAGTCATCGAGCCGCTCGTCCATCTGGGTAAGCAGGAGCTGGGCTTTGTCCGGCTGCTTAAGTTGCAGATACCCGTCCGTCTCATAACCCTGGTCAAGAAGGTGATCGTAGGCCTGATTGAATTTGTTCTGGTCGAGGTTCTCCTTGGTGGCGTAGAGATCATAGTACGGCTCTTTGGACGCGATTTCCCACTGGCTGAGCGCCTTCTGTGCCATCTCGACTTCAAGTTCGGGCTCGAGGTGCTTCTTGGAGAGCACCTCCGCCACGCTATCGTAGTCATAAGGGGTGTCCGGTCCCTCAGGCCCGGCATTGCTTATCATGACTTTGACAGCCTGATCTACCGCCAATTTCACATCTGCCAAGGGCACATCTTCGAGATGCTCCATCGCATCCAGGCGATTCATCCACATGTAAGTCGCATTAGGGCGATCCTTCACCCACTGGGCGGACTGCTGCAAGACGTCTCGGTAGTACGCCCGTAATTTGTCCGGGGGAGCATCCTCGCTTGGATACTTGTGCTCCTTCCACCACTTTGCCGCCCCCGGCGGCGACCAAGGCGATGGGAAGCGTGCTTGCTCCTGATCCGCTACCAAGTCGGATTGCTTCTGATCGTTCACCAGCTTATAACCCTCTTCGAGCGCCGAGTACCACTGGCGCTTGTCCTCGAGCTTGAGCTGACGGATGCGCTCGAGGTCCTCGCCCACTTGTTTGCGGAGCGGCTCATATTCTGACGGTGGGTGCAGCTTGAATTCGAGCGACCAGAGCGTTGTGTAGGCGCCGACAGCATCGGGGTCGGTGCGGTTGGCAATTAAGGGACGCAATTTTGCGGCATAGGTGCGCTGAAGGTCCTTGTCGTCAACCCGCGTCAGCGACTCGTAACCGTCAAAGCTGGAAGGGCAGACCTCAAGGTAGGCCTTCAGGTGCGCAAGGCGTTGTTCCTTGTCGATGAACACCGGTGAGCTATAGATGGAAACTAGCTGAAGATGCGGCGGAGCGAAGTTCGGATCTTGCTTGAGGGCGTCAGTGAACAGTTTAATGGCCTCGGGCGACTGCCGGCCCACCAAGGTCAATCCGTAAAGGTACGCCAACTTGGCATCGTCGGGGTTCTGCTCGTGGCGCGCTTTGTATTCGGCAACCACTTTCTCCCTGTCCGACCTGCCGGACATTGAGTTGATGTAAGCCTTCTCGACGAAGACGTCGCTGGAGTATTTGTGCAGCAAGGCCTGAATGGCGGCGGCGCGCTGCTCGTGATACTGCCGGTCGGTTTGCGCGGGGGATTGCTCGGGTAGAGCATCGATGGCCAGCTTGACGTCCGGCGCGGGGCCACACACGGCTCCCGACTGCGCCCAGCCGTGGCAGGCCGCGAAACCCATCAGCAGCATCAGGAAACACAGCGGAACCATCCAGCGACGGGCGGGGGGAGCTTTCCGAGTTTTCATGCGAACCTCCAACCTGCGGAGTTCCCAATTGTTCAGTGGCGTCTATTCTAACGCAATGGTCCCACGAAACAAATTGGTCTTCAGCTTTCAGGCGTGGGCTATCAGCACACTACTGCCTCATAGATGTACCTTCTTTTGACGCTCCGACCACATAGAGGGTTAGCACTTACTGCTCTTCAACGGGAAGAGGGGCGAGTTCTTTTGACGGCTGGGTTCTGACTTTTGATTTCTGCTGGCGCCTTGCGGTTATAGACATTCTCCCACGACCCGAGGGGAAAGCCCGCCACGGCCGCAGAACTCGCGTTCGCCGTGATTTGGACGATGAGGTGCCGGGAATCGGCCGACACCTGCCACTTCTGTTCTATCTGAAGTGTAGCTTTGGGGACCTCGACGGTAGATTTGATCAGCAGTGTCGCGTATTGCACGGTGGCCGTATCTTTGCTGGGCGCTCCGCCCGCCGCCAGGTTCTTCGATTCGGTCCCGTCCAGATAGTAAGTGCAGGTTCGAGCCTTCCCATGCTCGAGGAAAGTGGCTTGAAGGGTGTGTTCCTTCTGCACGACTCTGAGTTCGGCGGGGCTCAGTTTCCTGCCGTGACTTACTTCCGGCTCCGGCCAGGCCAGTACCCAGGCGCCAGAGAAGTTCGGTATCTCTTGCGCCAACGCGCCCAACGGCAAGAGAAGCAGAACTGTTGCCGCGTTGAAGGACAGTCGCATGTCGCTCCCGTGGTGTTAAGCCCTCAACTCGTAATTGACCCCTCACCCGTCACGCTCCGGCTGATGAAAGCGCCGGAGCGCGACACCCTCTCCCCAAGGGAGAGGGCCTCGATGTTCGGCGTTCCGCCCTCGCCCCTGGGAGAGGGCGATCAACTGCTGTCTCCTGACTTCTGACTCCTGACTCCTGCCTTTTTAGCTTGCGCCCCGCCCCAGCAGGACTATGGGAACCGTCTTAAGCAGGATCTTACAATCCAGGGCCAGCGACCAATGGTCGATATAATCGAGGTCGAGCTCCATCCAGCGGCGGAAGCTCAAGCGGCTGCGCCCTTCGAGCGCCCAAAGGCAAGTCAGGCCCGGCAGCATGCGCAGGCGGCGACGCTGCCAACTCTCGTACTTAACGACTTCCTCCGGAAGAGGCGGCCGCGGACCGACGAACGACATATCTCCTTTGAGGATGTTGAGCAACTGCGGAAGCTCATCGAGGCTGAACTTGCGCATGAAGCGTCCTATGGGCGTGCAGCGCGGGTCGCGGCTGATTTTGAAGACCGGCCCATCCACTTCATTCAGCGCTTCCAGTTCCTCGCGGCCCAGGTCGGCATCCGGACGCATGGAACGGAATTTATATAGGGTGAACTTTCTACCGCTCAGCCCGCAGCGCGTCTGCCGGAAAAGCACCGGACTTCCGGAGGTCAGGCGGATGAGTAACGCCAGGAGGGCCATCAGCGGAGACAAAAACACGAGCAGAAGAAGCGCCAGGACGAAATCCAGGACGCGTTTTAAGAGCAGCAGGTATTCGTTCTCGGGCGTCGTGGCGAAGGTAAGCAGCGGCTTCTCGCCGAGATGCTCCAAGTAAACCTTCGAAATCTCGTGCGGGAAAAAGGTGAGCAGGACACGGCTCTTCACGCCTTCCACTTCACAGGCCCGAAACGACTCCCCGAGTCTTTCCAGGTCGTCTTTGGTAATCGCGAAAATCACCTCATCAATGACCTGCTGGCGGAGAAGCTCCGGAAGCTGGGCCAAGTCGAAAACGGAGTACGAACCGCGCAACGGAGCCTGTTCGAGCAAGGTTGACAGAGAAGCGCCGGTGCGAATAAATCCCACCAGGCGCATGCCGTGAGCTTCATGAGTTTCGATGGTGCGCGCAATGTCAATCACCTCCGGCCCGCCCCCGACCAGGAGGAAACTGCGCAGCCCGGCCAGACTTCGCCGCAAAGGCCCCGCAAACTGCCGGGCCACCAGGCGGAAAAGCGTCGCCGCCACGAGGTCCGTCGCCGCGTAGAGAACCAGCAGCAAGCGGCTGAGATATTGGAATTTGATGGCATAAGTGGCTGCGAAGAGCAGGACCATCGCTCCCAGCCCGACTTTCAGAGGGTCCGTGAAAGCCCGGCGCAACTCCTCTTCCTTGATGTCGCGGTAAACTCCGGCCAGCAGGCCCACCAGTATCCATATCCCCACGGAAAGGGGAACGACCCAGGGATAGTTGGAAACCGAATATAACGGCCGGGGAGTTATGAGATAAGAGCGGATCTCCCACGCCAACCAGAAACTGAGTAACGCCAGCAACATGTCGGCGCACAAGTAAAAGACGCCGATGATGCGGTTATGGCGGGAAAACATTCGCTAGTCCCTCGTGTCCTGTCACGCCCGGACATGCTTATAGTACCAGAACTGACTTGAGGAGTTGAGAAGTCAAGAAGTTGAGGAGGCAAGAAAGCGGCTCAGGCGGACCGGAAATCAAGGGGTCGAGAACCGAAAAGCCAAGCTTGAGGGGTTTGAGGTTTGACGCTCAACTTCTTGACTTCTCGACTGCGCCTCGCCGCCTACTCCGCCACGCAACTGTCCGTAGACCCGGCCGGGGCGGTGGCATTCATGCGGATGAGGTGTGTTTCATCCTCGTAGTAGTAGTCGACGCCCGTTGTGCCCGCAACGATCGGGTTGGCCAGGACCGCGTACCCGTTGTACCGGCCGGTGGAATCGAGCAGGGTAGGGGTGTAAGTAAAGGTGTAGCCGCTCTTGGACCCACTCGCCAGGAGGTCGTCAATCAGCCCGGCTGCGGAAGCGGTAGGCACAGCCCCGGACCGGATGGGGCCGATCGAGGCAAGAGTGGTGGAGTAGCCGTCGCCGTAGGTCGCCGCATAAGTGACCTCGGAAGTCCCGATCACCCGCAGGCTTTCGATGGCTGAGGCTTGGTTTGCTGCTATCTTGCTCCGCAAAAGGCTGGGAATAGCTATAGCAGCAATAACTAAGATGATAGCTACCACAATCATGAGTTCGATTAAGCTGAATGCGTCTTCACGCCCAGACATGAACTCTTTTCCTTCCCTCCAGCAAGGGAAAACCATGCGTTTTACGGCACTTCACCCGCCAGCGCTTATTGACAGCACGTTTCATGCCGGGACGCAAAGCCATCTTGCCGAGTTCAGATGTTGTAATTGAAGGACTTAGAAACCTTGCAGCCCAGAAGTCTGCGCAAGCGGGACGCGCAACGTGTCCGCGATGGACAAAATTTGTCAGTGTGGAGTGCGGCAGCGCGGCTGCCGCCTTTCTGCCCAGGTTTCAAGGCGGCAGTTGCGCTGCCGCACTCGAAGAGTCTCTAGGCCACGCCCAGCGGTATCTCAACCTCCCTGCCCCGCCGCTCGGCGGAGACATAGGCGCTGTAGAGGACGGCGATTGTATCCCGCGCCAACGGCCCTCCGCAAAGCGGTTCCCGGTTGGAAGCAAGGCACTGTGCGAAGTCTTCAAACTCGTGGTGGTACCCGTGCTGCCAGTCCTCGTCCGGAGCGGGATGGTTCCACCCTTGCTTTGTCCCGATCTTTTCCGCCACGTAAATGTCCTTGAAAAGCTCTTCCTTGGGATTGTAGGTCTCGAGCGCATTTACGGGATTCAGGTTGCAGCGCGTGCGGTGATTGTTGGCAAAAACCTCCAGCCAATTGTGTACCCCGCCCATCACGAGTTCGGAAGAGAAGACGTCGGCCACGGTGCCATCCTCGAAGGTAATATGCACCTGGCAGTAATCTTCGATGTCCTCGTAATCGGTGCGCAGGAAACCGGCATCACGGAAACTCTTCAGGCGCGTGATTTCGTGGGTGCGAGCGGAGACGGTAGCTGGACGAATGGGCTTGCGGTCCCGCGCCTCGCCCTCCACACGCTTCAGGTAGAGGATCGCCGTAAGAGGGTGGCATCCCTTCCCCACCAGCGCCCCGCCCCCGGAAAACTTCCAGATGCCATAGTAGGGTGAGTGGGAGCCGCTGTGGGACTCGTCGCCGATGACCCAGAGGATTTGGCCGCCACTCTTCTCCAGAATTTCACGCTCTTTCTGGACGGCAGGAGCATACACCCAGTTCTCCGCGTAGCAGATGCGCTTTCCGGCTTCTCGCGCGGCATTCAGGATGCGATCGCAACTGGCCATCGCCTCCCGCAGCATCACCTCCTTGCTGAACGCGTTTCCTCGAAAGTCCGGCGTCCCCGGACCGTAATATCCGGTAAACGGCTTTTCGATGATCACGTGTTTGCCGCGCAGCAGGGCGGCGATCGCCAACGGTTCGTGGGTCGAGCCCGGGGTACAAAGATCAACGACATCCACCGCCTCGCACATCTCCTCGAACGAAGCAAAGGCCTTCAACCCATGCTGGCGGGCAAACTCCTCCCGAGACTCGGAGGAGTGGGAAGTTACGCCCACAACTTGAACGCGTGTTCCGTACACGCGCTGATACCCGTCCCAGTGAAAACGGGCCGCAAAACGCGCTCCTGCAATGCCAATTCGAATTGGTTCCGACATGCAATACTCCTTCGCCCGCTTGACGCTGAGTAACCAGGGAGTATCATATCAAAAGGGGGAAGCTGATTTGGTTAAAATACTGAGAGCTCCTCGCTCGCAGTATCACGCCCGCCGAAAGAAGGAATTATGGCAGAAGAGAGATTGAAGCTCGCCGTTTTTATCGACTTTGACAATATTCAGATTGGGGTCAAAGACACCTTGGGAAAGGAATTCGATGTCTCCGTCGTGCTCGAAGCACTGAAGGAACGCGGCGAAGTTGTGAGCAAGACGGCATACGGAGACTGGTCTCGCGCCGGCGATTTCGGCCGCCAGTTGACGCAGCATGCGGTGCAGATGGTGCAACGCAACGTCACCCCGCGCGGCGACAAGAACGGAGCGGACATCAACCTGGCTCTCGACGCCCTGGAGATGGCCTTTACCCGAGATCACATCAGCGCGTTCGCCATTGTGGGCGGCGATAGCGACTTCATCGCCCTGGTCGAGAAGCTTAAGCAGTACGATAAGCGCGTGTTCGTGGTAGGCGGCCGCCAATTCACCAGCGGAATTTTGCAACGCAACTGTCACGAGTTCATTGCCTACGAGAATCTGCTCGAGGCCTCGACGGGAGCCGACGGTTCACGCGCCGCACGCGCGGCACGGAGCACGGGGCGGGGCGCGAGCGAAATCAAGCCGCTTTCGAGCGCCGTTCCCAACATCCAGCGCGCGCTCAAGATCCTCGCGGAACGAGAAGTGGCCCCGCAGCTTGGCCTGCTCAAGAGCACCATGCTCCAATTGGACGCCACATTCACCGAGCGGGATTATGGCGCGGGATCGTTCCTGGACTTCATTCGCAAACTGGAGAAGGAAAATCTGTTCCAGGCGCGCCGGACGGACCGCGGCTACCTGGTGGAAATGATTGAGGCAGACGGCACGAAGGAAGCCCCCGCCGAGGCCGTCGAACCCGCCGGCGAGCTTGCTCAGGAGCCGGCGGCGCCGGCGGAAGTAACTCCGCCACCCCTGCCGGAAGCCGCCCCCGAACCGGGCCTGACCGCCAACGAGATCTTTGCTCTACTGAAGCGAGCCCTTGCAACGCTTAAGGAGAAGGCGCCTTCTCGTCCTATTTATCTGCGGCAGGTGCGCCAAGCCATGCGCAGCGCGGATCCGCGTTTTGATGAGCGGCAAGCCGGATTTCGCGGGCTGCTCGACCTGCTCCACCAGGCGCAACGCGAAGGCTGGCTGCGGCTGCACCGGGACCGTAAAGGTATCTGGAGAATCTTCGCCACCACGGCGGAGACCGCCCCTGCGCCGGTGGCGCCGGAAGCCGTTCCCGAAACTCCTTCCGAGGCGTTTGCAGAACCGTTTACGGAAACATTCCCCGAGGCATTTCCCGAGCCGGCGGTCGTTCCCGAGGCTGAACCCGCCCCGCCGGAGACGGACGTCCTCTGGGAGGCCGTGGAGAGTCCGGACGAGATTATCGTGCTCGAGCCACCCGAGGCTGCGCCACCCGCCGCCGAACCGCCTGCCGAACCTGCGGAAGCGGGTCCCGAGAAGAAGCCGCGCAAAGCGCATGGTGCGAAACGCGCTGCCAGAAAGGCTCCGCACAAGGCGGCGTCGCGACGTAAGCCGAAGGAGCCTAAGGAGGTCCCATTCTAGGGATGAGGTTAAAGCGAACGGTCTGGAGGTTGCGATGCGAAAACTCGCACTGATCTTACTGTGCCTGGGCTTAAGTGCTTCGGCCCTGGCTGCGGAAGCCGGGCGGGAAGCCGAGCGGCTGGCAAGGGCCGCAGAAGTCATCAACGAGGTCATGGGAACCCCGGAGAAGGGAATTCCGAGGGACTTGCTCAAAAAGGCCGTTTGTGTGGGCGTGATTCCGTCGGAAAAGAAGGTCGCCCTCGGTGTGGGCGGCAGCTTCGGCCGGGGAGCCTTAGTCTGTCGTCAGGGAGGAACCGGCGACTGGGGCGCGCCTTCGATGTTTACGGTGGGGGGCGCAAATTTCGGCTTCCAACTGGGAGGACAGGCCACCGACTTCGTTCTGGTCGTCATGAACGCGAAAGGCGCGGAAAAACTGTTGCAGAGCAAAGCAAAGCTGGGCGCGGACGCTTCCGCCGCGGGCGGCCCGGTGGGCCGAACTGCGGAAGGCGCCACCGACATTCAATTACAGGCGGAAATCCTCACCTACTCACGCTCGCGGGGGCTCTTCGCCGGCCTGTCGCTCGAAGGGCAGATTGTGAAGCAGGACAACGAAGCCAATCAACGCCTTTATGGCCGGAAAGTGGATCCGAAAGACATCTTGTTCAAGGATACCGTCACAGCCCCCGCCGCAGCCCACGCGCTGGACGCTGCGTTGACCAAGTATTCGCTTCACGGTGGCGAGAAGATTTCGATGGAGTGAGAGCGGCTCCCCTCCGCTGCGAGAGGAGGGGAGTCTGGCCGCCTAACTTATCTCCCCAGCGTAAATCTTCATAATGGTCTGGAGAAATCGGAGGGCTTGTTCCCTCGGGCGCTGGAAAGAGTTGCGGCCGATGATGGAACCGAAGCCGCCCCCGTCGCGGATGGCGCGAACCTCGTTGTAGAAAGCTTCGTCATCATCCTTTTTTGCCCCGCCGGAGAAGATCACAATCCGGCGCCCGTCAAAGGCGCTCTGAACGACGTGGCGGACGCGCTCGGCCTGCGTCCCGATCGGGATGCCCACCTTTTCGTAAACCTTCTTTGCTTCCGGCTGTTCCAGGTGCGCGCTGGGCAGTTTCACTTTGATGATATGCGCGCCCAATTGCGCCGCAATCTGCGCCGCGTAAGCTGACACGTCGATGGCGGTCTCGCCTTCCTTACTCAGACTCGAGCCGCGCGGGTACGACCAAACCACCACGGCCAGCCCGTTGGCCTTCGCTTCCTCCGCCGCTTCGCGCAGTTGCTGGTACATGGCTTGTGCGGCCGCCGAGCCCGGGTAAATGGTGAACCCGATGGCCACGCAGCCCAGGCGCAGGGCATCGTTAACACTCGCGGTCACGGAGGGCATTGGATCTTTTTCGTCATGCAGCAGGTCATGGTTGTTCATTTTCAGAATGAGCGGGATTTCACCCGCGTGCCGGCTCGCGCCGGCTTCGATGAATCCCAGCGGTGCGGCATAGGCATTGCAACCCGCCGCCAGGGCTAGTTCAAAGTGATAATTGGGATCGTAAGCCGGCGGGTTGACCGCAAAGCTCCGGGCGGGACCGTGCTCGAAGCCCTGGTCCACAGGTAGAATTACGAACTTGCCCGTTCCTGCCAACCGGCCGGAGTTCAGTATGCGCGCGAGATTCGTCTTAGTCCCCGGATTGTCACTTTCGTACCAGCTTAGGATTTCCTTCACCCGGGCGGTGTTTCCAACACGCTCCGGCGCTCGAACCATGGTTTCTGTAGCAGCCATAACAAAGCCTCCTGCCGAATAACAGACATCTAGTCACCCTCTCAGATTACATGCCTCTCTGACGCCAACGCAAGCGGATTGTTCCCGGGACGTAGGGGCAACCCTTGTGGTTGCCCGGCAGGGCGGCCACAGGGGCCGCCCCTACAGGGCCGCCCCTACAGATGTCAAGGCAAAGTAGAAATGTCCTAATCCCAGCAAAGTAGAAATGTCCTGTTCTTAGCAAAGTAGAAAGTTCCGCTTTTCGTTCTTTGGCGGCTAACTGGA
>Ga0187872_10004161_pt1 | contig 11053 bp, 13 predicted proteins | sample June2016WEW_16_4_FD_132973 | JGI IMG/M metagenome (GOLD analysis project Ga0187872, IMG submission 132973) | Peatland microbial communities from SPRUCE experiment site at the Marcell Experimental Forest, Minnesota, USA - June2016WEW_16_40 | ecosystem: Environmental > Terrestrial > Soil >...
CGAGGTTTTCGCGAAATTATGGTCTCGAAATGTACCAATCCGAAGTGTCGTGCGGTTTTCCGGTATTTGCACGAAGGAAAGCTTTTCGAGTTTGAAGTGAGAACATTCGACGAGCCTTCCGGCGAAGGGCCGGGGCCGAAGCACCATGAGACGAGACATCGAGTGTTTCTGGCTATGCGCCTCGTGCGCTTTGACTATGACGCTCGTTCGTGAATCACACGCAGACAAAGTAGTCCTCGTGCCTTCTCACAATGGCGTCGAACGAGGAGGCGATATGGACGATGCCGCGACCGCTAACCCATGGGACCAACGCTGGCAGTAGACAGCGTAGAGACGATCTGCGACAACATCTCGCAGCGTGCCGCCCGCAAGTAGAGGCCAAAGGAACAACGCAAATGTTGGGTCTTAAACTGGTACGTCTCATAGAAAGACATTCCGAGGAATTGGCCCTTGGGCTAACTCAACAGGTTCGGGATTCCGAACGTACTTCTGACTTCAAGAAGATCCCGCGCGATGAGTTGCGCTTGGCAGCGGTTGAGGTATACCGCAACTTGGAAGAGTGGTTACTGCAAAAGAAGGAGGACGATATCGGGAAGCGGTTCCGAACGATTGCGGCGCGCCGGGCCTCGCAGGGGGTCCGCCTGTGTCAGTTGGTATGGGTCTTGGTAATCAGCCGCAATCATTTATGGCATTTCCTGCAACAAGAGTCCTTTGTCGACAACATCTTTGAACTCTTTGGAGAGCTGGAGGTACAGCAGATGCTCAATCAGTTCTTCGATCGGGCCATATATTACTCGATACTGGGGTACGAGGAGGAAGTCCGGCAAGACGATGCGGATCGCACAGAGCAAGAAGGGAGGTTCATTGCCGGTACTCCGGGATCGACATGACTTCGCGTGAAGAGTCGAAGGAGAAGCACGACAGACCAAAGTCTTCTATCTTCGAACTTTTGTTCTCAAAAGATCTATTCGTGAAGGAAGCAATGAGGCCACCTTACAGGATACCCGGGCGTGATGATTCAAGGTAATTCAAGGTCTTCCTGGGGTTGTTGGAGGAAGCTCAAGATCGCCTGAACCACTGTTTCGTCTCCCGAGTCAGTATTGATCATGGCATGGTAGATTGAACGGTTGGGCCACTCGGCGTGGAAGTATCGCTTGATGAACGCAGCACGCTCCCAGTCAATCGTATTCACTAGCGTTTCTGCATCGCCTTCGGTGTTACCTTGCAAAACTAGGCGCCGTATTTTTTCCTCTTTAGAGGCGTAGAGAAAGAACCGCATAGTGTCAGCACGAGCTCGAAGGAAGTGCTGTGATCCTCGCCCCACAATTACGCAATTCTCCGAGGCCGCGGCTCGTTCGACCACGTGCTGAGAAATCCTAACAATACTGTCGGCGTCGAGGGCATCTACAGGCACGCTAGGACCGCCCTCATAGCTCCCAAGCGCAAACGACTTAAGCAGACGGTAGTAGAGCGGGTCCCGGCGCTCTTCACGTTTCTCAATTGCGGACTGCTCACAGCGCGCGAAGCGGGCGATCTCTTGTGTGAGCAGTTGATCCCAAAGTTTCCAACCCAGTCGGACAGCAAGCTTTTCGGCGATCTGAGCCGCTCCCGAGCCGTATTCCCGCTCGATAGTGATGATTCGGATCACGATCTTTCCAAATGCTTAGATGCGGCTGCCAACGAAGTCGACGCGTCAAGATTTCCTTACATTGTCTCCTGACCAACATGCCCCCGATGCCTGCAGTCAATGCCACTCCGTGAACTTCGCGAAGGAACAACTCGGGGCGGGGCGACGACATGGTTCGCGACGCGGACCACCTGACGGCTGAAGCCCTCCGTGTAGTTGCGGGCCTCTACAAGGACGGGATACTTCCGAAGCCGCAGAATTACGCCTATCCGTTCCCCAACCTGCTCACGTTTCACGACGCTCCTACTGTGATTGAACAGAAGCTTTTTGTGATGTACCTGGAGCAACGCATGCGTGCTTTCCAGGAAACGTTTCATGCCAGCCCTGACTGTGCCATATGGTACGGCTGGAGCGAAATGCAGTGCGATTTGACGGAAATCAAAGAATTAGCCAATAGATGCGAAATCAAGCGGGGCAATGTAAGCCACAGTGACCGTTGGCGGGTCTCTTTGATCCAGCATCCGGAGTCTTATGGCTGTGACCTAAGTCATAGCTCCCCGTTTGCGATCCCCTTACTCTTGCAGTTGGAAGGATGCAACCGTGCCAGTCATGCTGCGCAACATTCCCGGATCACCAGTCTTGGTGCCGAATGAGGTCGAGGGACCGGTCCAAGACGGCATCGAGTCCGTCCCCCCTTGTCTCGTAGATACGAAAACCAATTCGAAGCCCACGCGCAACAGACTCGTCCGGCGTAGCAATCGCGAGTACTCGCAGCCGCTGCGCTTCGCCGTGCAGCTTTTCTTCGTAGCGCTGAACCTGTGGATCGGAGTGCAGTTCTATCTCTGGGTGCGCTGGGCGGAAAGCGGCGGGCGAGCATTGGAGATCTCGCGGCCAGCGGGGGTCGAAGGCTGGCTGCCGATCGAAGGCCTGATGCAGTCGAAGTACTTTCTAGTCACTGGGCAAGTGCCGCGCGTGCATGCTGCTGGTTTCTTCCTTTTTGCGTTGTTCCTGATTATTTCGTTCGTCTTCCGCAAATCGTTTTGCAGCTGGATCTGTCCGGTGGGGGCGGTCTCTGAATATCTGTGGAAACTGGGTCGGTCCATCGTTGGAAGGAATTTCCACCTGCCGCGCTGGGCCGACATGGCGCTGCGCTCGCTGAAATATGTTGTACTGAGCTTCTTCGCCTACGCGGTGATCGGCATGTCGGCGCCGGCCATCGCCGAATTTCTCAGCAGCCCGTATGCTCTGATTGTCGACGTGCGGATGCTGAACTTCTTCCGTTACCTCGGCGGCACGACAGCATTCGTCGTCCTTGGCCTAGTGATTGCGTCGATCTTCGTGCAGAACTTCTGGTGCCGTTATCTGTGCCCGTACGGAGGGTTCCTGGGTCTGGTCTCGCTGCTCAGCCCAGCACGGATCACCCGTAACCTGAGCACGTGCATCGATTGCTCCAAGTGCGCCAAGGCGTGCCCCTCGGCGCTACCGGTGGATAAGCTGTTGCAGATCCGCTCGGCCGAGTGCACGGGATGCCTGGAGTGTGTGGCCGTCTGTCCTGCGAAAAATACGCTGACCATCACAATGCCTGCCAGTTTGCGAAAGCGCCGCGCAATTCCGGCTTGGATCATGGCTTCGGGAATTGCGATCCTCTTTTTCGGCATGGTGGGCTATGCCAAGGTCACTGGTCAATGGAACACGAACCTCCCAAAAGAGATTTATCTACAACTCGTGCCGAATGCGAGTGAACTACAGCATCCAATGCCAGGTGCCCAGTAACCGCAGATTCCCGATTCACCGATGTTGAGCTTGCAAAACTGATCTATGCTTGCAGCGTTTTGGCCTGGAACTTGTAAATGCAAATATCATCGACAGTGATTATCGCGCTGGCGGTTCCTCCTGGTGTGATGATCGGCCTTGGCGCTCATACCTTCCTCTAGAGGCTACCGAGGAATTGGTTTCTGGGAAAAGGGGAGATTCTTCAATCGAAGCTCTTCGGAGCGAATAAAGTCGATAAGCTTGGACGTGGTCACAATGAAACCTGGCGTCGCGTTTCAGGAGGCCCATACGTGTGAACTTGCTGAGTTGTGTCGTCACCGTTTCCCGACTCGTCCCGATACATCCAGGCAATTGACATAAAATGCTGAAACCGCCTCAGGAAGAGAATTGCGTAAAAGCCTCCGAGGTTATTCTGCCCGTCGCGGCAGCGCATCCGATCAGGGGTGGCGCTGCGCCAGGAAACGCACCAATTAACGTGCAGAGTGGGGTCCGCCTTTTCAGACGAGTATAAAAAAACAAATATGTAGCCAGCGTCAGAAGAGGGATGATGCTGGCAAGCACGTTGGCGAAAATCTCCAACCACAGGCCGCCTGCAACGGAAAGCACGAGTCCGAACCATAGAGCGCGTGAAGGTACAATTCGCCCCGCAGGCAGAGGCCGTCTTGACGTACGGCGCATGAGTGAATCGAAATGACATTCGATGTACTGATTGAGTGTGCCTGTTCCGCTGGCTACAAGCAAAGTTCCAAATAGCGTGTTGAACAGCCGCAGGATCTGCAACGGAATGCACCGTCGTTACGCCGTCGCGGCCTAGACTCCGACAACTCTGCGCATTGGAGCAGATCGTTAGCCACGGCACGGTCCCTGCCGCCTGACAGTGAACGTGACGGCGATATCGGTTCAGATCTGAATCATAGAGTCCAAGACAACGTGCACGTCGAGGTCGGGCATCTTATACTATATCGTTCTACGATATATCGTTGGAAAGGAGTAGCCATGACAAGTGCGGTTGTTTCGAACCCAAACACATCGAACCGAGTGGTCAATGGGCCACGCCAGGAAGATGAAAAATGGGACCGAGTGGTCAATGGGCCAACTGAGGAAGATGAAAGATGGGACCGGGTAGTCAACGGGCCAAGCGAGGGAGATGAAAAGAGGGATCCCGTTGCCTAACTCTCTCGCCCTAATGCCCATTTGATGCACTCAAGGGTCGCTACCGAGGAATTGGTTTCTGAGAAAAGGGGAGATTCTTCAATCGAAGCTCTTCGGAGCGAATAAAGTCGATAAGCTTGGGCCTGGCCACAATGAAACGCCTGGACTCGCGCTTCAGTAGGCCCATGCGTGCGAATTTGCTGAGCTGTGTTGTGACTGTTTCCCGGCTCGTCCCAATCAAGTTTGCTAAATCTTCATGGGTCAGTGGAACGTTGATTAAGGTACCACCAGGTACCTTCTGTCCGTATTTTTCACTCAACTGAAGAAGCACTCTAGCCAGTCGGTGATAGGACCAGGTATGGCTGAATCCCGCCAATCCCCTTTCCACTGTGGCCAATCGCTCCGAAAGCAGCCGAATGAAGTTCAGAGAGACGGTAGGAACCGCAGACAAGAGTTCCACAAAAGACTCTTGGGAAATAATGGTCACCAGCGAATCCTCAGTAGCAATGGCCGTGAAGGCTCTTTTCTCCTCGGAGAGGAGAAGTTCGCCGAAGACCTCATCGGGCTTGAGGATGTGCAGAATGGTTTCCCTCCCCTGGTCCGAGAGGGAAATCAGCCTCACCATGCCCTTTTTCAGGACGCAAAGGGAATCGGCAGACTCGCCTTCCCGGAATATCGTTACTCCACGGGAGAACCACTTCTCCGTGCAGAGGCGGGTGATCTTTCGCACGTCCCGCTGCGCGACGCCGTGAAGCAGGTCCGGTGCGGTAACGAAACTTGGCCACACGTTCTTCGGAATGACCGGTACTTGCACCGAGGATGCTAGCACTGGACCGATGGCTAGTTCAACGCCCGGACATACCAGCCCGGACATACCAGTGAACCTAGATCCTTAGACCTCAGGATGTGACATCATCCAGCGAGGGCACACTAGCTCTCGGTAATGTCTATCACCTTCACGATCAACATTAATAGGGCCGCTGCGCCAACGAAAAATCCCATCGTCTTTATGTCTAGCGACAAAGAGGGCATTGTCGCCAAGAAGGTCAACTCGCTCCCAATCACGGTCACAAAGAACACGCAGAAGATGATGGTTGGAACAGTGTTCAAACCTTTCTTCAGCTTCTGTAAGGCTGAGCCGGGTGACTCTGGGATGGGAACGGGACTGCAGCGCGACTCTTTCTCGTGGTCTCCCATGGCAAAGTCCATCTGTCAGGACTTTACGTTAGGTCCAATGCCAGTTCCGTGAGAGGTTTCACACTCGCAGGAAATATATCGTTAGGCGATATTGTGTAGGCGCGGCCCCGGGGACTCGGCTCGGAGAGTGATCTTCCTCGGCGATTTGTGAAAGGTTTCACAGATATTGTTAGAGGTTTCACAGACAATGTGTCCGACTTGGCTGAGAGACGCGAGCGTGACGTCCGGCCAACCCATGGCGTCACTCCACCGGAGCTCTGACCTTGGTCCCCTCGGGTTGGGATAGGAGAACAATAATATGGCGGAGTTAGCAGACAGCGGTATGTTGAAGGAGTGGTGGGCGAATCCGGCTGTGGTAGGGCTGATGGGATTCGGCTTGACCACGATGGCGACGGGCTTGCATAACGTGGGCTACTGGAGCGCAGGATTAACTCTGGCGTTAGCAATCACCTTCGGAGGCACGGCGCAATTCATTGCGGGCATCGTGGACCTTCGAAAAGGAAGCATCTTCGGCGGTTCCGCTTTTATGTCCTACGGCGCATTTTGGTGGTCGCTATTTGTGTTGCTGTACGTGCAGCCGAAGACGGGCATCCCGGCGGGTCATCCCGAGGAACTTGGTTTCTTCCTGATGTGGACACTGTTCACACTCGCTTTTTGCGTCGCGGTCCAGGGCGTCGGGAAGTTCCTGGCGGTCCTATTCTGGCTGCTTTTGCTGGCTTTCATTCTGCTGGACTTCGTGGTCTTGGGCAAGTGTCCGGCAGCGGTTGCGGGGTGGGAGATCTTTATCACCGGGTTGGTCGCTTGGTACATTGCCATGGCGACGTTGGCGAATACAGTTTACAAAAGGAAGGTTCTACCGCTTTCTTAGAATCGCGATTTGCGTGCGAAAAACCGTATCTGCCCATCGTCCTTGAGGAGGTACGGCGGACGTTATTGTCAGCGCTCTTCGCCTGATCGGCGAACCTCGAAAGCCTGACAGCAGAGACTGAGCTCTCACTTGCCAGGAGGGCGGGCGGTACATTCGGCCAAGCCACAACTTCGGAAGAGCCTTCTCGTCAGCTAGTTCACCACACGACTGCCGGGCCATTATCAGATAGCGCTGTAGCGTTGAGATTCAGATCAGTCTCCGCTGGATGGCATTCATGACTGCTTCTAAACGGTTGTGGGTCCGCAACTTCTGGTTGATGTGATGGAAGTGGTTGCGCAGGGTTTGCTGACTGATGCCGAGAATGTGAGCGACCTTATCGCCATCTTTGCCTTGCGCAAACATACGCAGAATATTTTTCTCCTGCTCCGACAGCGGAGATACCGGGTCTGCGTGCACCGGACCTTCCCCCAGCGAACTGATCTGCTTCGATAAATCGAGCATCTTGCGCACCAGTTCCTCACTCTTCTTCTGTTCGGTGATGTCATGGGCAAGGTGGATTAAGAGTCGGCGGCCGGTGCGCTGGTTGTCGAACACAAGTGTGGACATGTTGATCCACAAGCGCTCTCCAGAACGGGTCTTTACACTCATGTCGAAGTTGGGAATTTCGGTACTGCCGCTAGCGCATTCGGCCACGCTGCAGTGCTGATGGCACACACGTGTCCCCAATGGTCCCATACCTTGGAGGATTTCATAGCACGTCTTGTGTATCACCTCAGAGGCCGGATACCCGAACAGCCTCTCAGCACTTTTGTTCCAGGAAATGATTTCGCCTTCTTCGGTCACTGAGAAAACTGCGTCTGTCGTTCGTTGGAGAAGGGCAAATAGTTCACTTTCCAGCATTTACCTCACCCTGTGGCGACTGCCTATATGAATAGTACGAACGCTCCATTGAGACCTTTCGCCTCCCGATACAAGTATAAGTCAGCCGGCAAACCAGGATCCCAAAGAGGAGAAAGGTTGGGCCGACGGGAAGAGATGGGATATGAAAACAAGGATTCATTACGAAATTTCCTTCATGAAAGCGATTCTCGGTGTCCTGCTTTTTCTGTTTATCGTGACTCGATCCGAGCCTTTAGCGGCACAATCTGCCGCAAACCACGAGCGGGAGGCGAACGCCACCGCGAATACTGTCGACATTGTCCGCGATCCGACCGATGTTCCAGCACCAATTGCGACCCGCGCGCCTATAGTAGTCCATGTGACGCTCACAGCCGAGGAGGTTTTTGGTCAGCTGGATCCGTCCGTTGGTACCGCCTACCGCTATTGGACGTTCGATGGAAAGGTGCCCGGCCCGATGATTCGAGTAAAGCAAGGTGACACAGTGGAGGTCACGCTTCACAACGACGCGAGCAGCCACATGGTCCATTCCGTCGATTTCCATGCGGCCTTGGGTCCTGGGGGGGGTGCTGCGTTCTCGCAGGCGACCCCGGGACAGTCGAAAACCTTCACATTTCAGGCCACAACACCGGGGCTGTTTGTCTATCACTGCGGTACGCCAATGATCGCCGAACACATTGCTAACGGCATGTACGGCCTGATTTTGGTTGAGCCCGTGGGTGGGCTGCCTCACGTCGACCACGAGTTCTACGTCATGCAGGGCGAAATCTATACTACGGCACCAAAGGGCAAAGCGGGCTTGCAGCAGTTCAGTGATGCGAATCTCATCCAGGAAAACCCGGAATATTTTGTATTCAACGGGGCCGTTGACGCGTTAACGAAGAAAGGCCCGATGCGCGCCAAGGTGGGCGAGACCGTGCGAGTGTTCTTTGGCGACGCGGGTCCAAACGATACGTCCTCTCTACACGTGGTCGGGGAAATCTTCACTCGCGATTATGCGCTTGGTTCGCTGACTTCGCCTGCGCTGACCGGCGTTCAGACTGCCAGCGTTCCAACGGGTGCGGCAGCTATCCTCGAGTTCACAGCCAGTGTGCCGGGACAGTTCACCATGATGGATCATGCCATGGCACGGGTGGCCAAGGGCCTCATAGCAGTTTTTGATGTAAGCGGCCCGCAGAACGCAGCCTTGATGCATGCTGGGCCCGCGCCGTCGGATCCCTCGGTGAAGGAATCCGCATGGGTGACTGGCATGACCAAGGCCGATACCGCGGCTGGCAAGGGACGGAGTGGTATTGATCGAGCGGACGCTGTCGACCTTCCCCCCAGCCCAGCACATGGGAGAGAAGAAGCTATTCCTAACCCGACGAGCAGCATGGCAATGGATGCAACCAACGTGAAAGTGGGGAGCAGACGCGGCCCACAGCTCATGCCAGTCGTATCTACGTCGCAGCTCTCGATTCCTAGTTCCATGCAACTCAACGGATGCTTGACATTCCTGAGCGACGGACGGGTGATGCTTAAAGCGCTCCCATCCGCGAAAACCTACCGCATGGAAGGCATATTGTTCTCGGAAAATGCGAACCGCTTGGTCCATGTGAGTGGACATTTTGGCAGCGTTGTGGCGGTGGAAGATCCGCAGATCCCCAGTTTCGTAGTCGACACGGTGGATCAACTCGCACCCAACTGCTCCGTGAAGATAACTCCGGACATGCTTCGAAAAGCACTGCCAAAACCGGCGACAGCAGAGAAAGACACTGTGAACATGAGCGACATGGCCTTTCTGCCGGCGACGATCACGGTTAATGTTGGTCAGAAGGTAGTTTGGAAGAACTCTTCGCAGGTGTTCCACAATGTGGTGGACGATGCCGGTAAGGCCTTGACTATCGCAGACGTAAAGCTTCCTTCGGGTGTGAACCCATTTGATTCGGGTTTACTGCAGCCTGGCCAAACGTTTGCCCATGTGTTCATAGTGCCAGGAGTCTATCGGTACGTCTGTACTCTGCATGAAGCCAATGGCATGAAGGGAGCCGTCATTGTCAGATCATTGCCAATGCTGGCAGCGGGCAAATAGCGCCGCAAGAACCGAAGTCCCTAGTTTTGGTACTGCTGTTACTAGCCATGTTGGCTCCAGCGCCTGTGTAGAATTTGCAAGACATAACCTCTGCTGATTGGACAAAGTGATGAGAATGGCAGTTCGAGCCTCGGACCTGCTTCGCGCAGATCACCGCCAGATTGAGATGCAAATTGATCGTCTGCTGACGATCGTGAAGCATCCAAACCAGGAGATGGTGTTGCAAGTGCGAGATGTCTTCGCCGAGATCGAGAAGTTGATGGTTGCGCACTTCCATAAGGAGGAGAAGGTCTTTTACCCGTATCTCCGCACGACGCTTGGGGAGTTGTTAGCACAGATGGATGAACAACACGAGTACATCAAAGAGGTCGCCCAGGGTGTAGCGGAGTTGACCGGGAGAGGCAGTGGTGGACTGGATGGGCGACAAGTCGAGGAACTCATCAGGCTCTCAAAGGAACTCTTCAACGTGATCCAGCATCATATCGTCGATGAAGAAAATCAATTGTTACGGCTCGCCGACCTTCATCTTTCCGCTCTTGAACAGGATAACTTGGCGGCCACGATGCGAGACCTCGAAGTTGGTTAGCACACTGAGACGATCAGCATGATGATCAGGATTCGTTTGGGGGAATTCTTCCACGTATCTCTGCTGCTTTGTGGTGGGACATCATCTCTATCGTAAAATTGAAGATCGACATTTTCGGCACTGTCGGCGATGAAGTGTGGCGTAACCGCCAGCACTTCGGCCAGATTGCAGTTGCGTCTTTCAGCCGAGGCTTGGGGGGTGGGAGGACCTGCGACCACCCGATCAATGCACACATTCGAAGGGTGAATGGATCAGCGCCGACATTAAAGCCCATACGCCGCTCTTGGCACAGTATGCTGTGTCGCATTACCTAGAGCAGGAACGCGTACTGGATGCAGATGTAGTGGACTGAACCGCGTACCTTTGCCCTGCCTGATTGGGCGTCTGCCTTCGTATGAATTCGCAGGAGGCGGGAACGTTTGTCTTATTGGAGCAGGCGGTGCTGGTGGCCGGGAAACTTCGCAACTGCGGAACAGGACTTAGCCCATGCTTGGCAGGCCAATCCCCACGCTCCAAAGGTATGGTTTCTGCGCGGCTACATCGCGTGGAAGCAACGGGGCCTCCAGAGAGCGGAGGCAATAGATACAGCACACAACGCAAGAGGCCGCGACTGGAAGCCGGCCGGGTCCGCGCTCGAAGGCGATGTGCAGCGTCGTATGTACAGCGAATCTGGTTTCCTCAACGTGTTCGAACAGCAGTGGGATGACCCTCCAGAGCTTACACGTGCTTATGGTCAACTGGATGCTTACCTTCGCCGGCTCCGGTATCAGGCGCCTTCGGTTGCCAAACGCAACAGGGTTCCTCGGCGAACACATCTCCTGTCAGGGCGTAGGCTCGTGCCCGCGATCCGCCGCAAACCTCGCGGAATTCACAAATGCCACA
>Ga0187872_10004163_pt1 | contig 11050 bp, 10 predicted proteins | sample June2016WEW_16_4_FD_132973 | JGI IMG/M metagenome (GOLD analysis project Ga0187872, IMG submission 132973) | Peatland microbial communities from SPRUCE experiment site at the Marcell Experimental Forest, Minnesota, USA - June2016WEW_16_40 | ecosystem: Environmental > Terrestrial > Soil >...
CCAGCCGCTTGTTGCGCTAGCCGAGCGTGGAGAGCCGGTTGCGCACGACCACCCAGTCGGTGAGGCCGCCATCGACCAAACGGCGTTGCCGGCGCGCTTCCCGGACCATTTCCGCGTAGTGGCTGACCCCGGTCAGCTCGAAGGTAGTCGGATCGACCAGACCAAGCACGTCGAAATCGATGAAGCTGTCGTTAAGCGGCGTGATCAGCGTATCGGCCATCGAATGGGCGAGCCGCATCAGATATGAATCAGTGCCCGGCGTATCGATGACGACGAAATCGTGGGTTTGCTCGACCGCGCCTACCGCGTCGGCAAAGGCGCCGAACTCCTGCGCCTCGATTTCATCGAGCCGCATGCCGAAGCCGCGCCCCACGCAAAAATGCCGGGGATGCTGCAGCGTGATGCCCGCGCGGTTTGCCCAATCGCGCCGGTTCTCGACATAATGCGTAAAGCTGCGCTGGCGGGAATCGAGGTCGATGGTTGCCACGCGCTGGCCGGCCTGTAACAGCGCGACAGCGACATGCATAGCCGTGGTCGACTTTCCCGAGCCGCCTTTTTCGTTGCCAAGGACGATGACATGCGCCGAGAGCGCCTTGCCAATATCCGCCTGCATCAACATGGATACGCAACCTCTGCGTGGCGATCCCTTCTCCGGCTTGCAACGCTCACGGTCAAGATACAGCATCGGCCTCGATAAGTTAATCATTAACCACGCAGTGCGCGACGAATGCGCGCGGTGTGTGTTTGCTTTGCAACGCCATGACCCGAAGTTCTTCAAGATCGAAGCATCGCCGACCGCAGGTCATCCGCACATTGCCCGCGCTCTCGCGCACGCTCGCGCGGTGGCGCGGGCAACACGACACGATTGCGCTCGTGCCGACCATGGGCGCGCTGCATGCCGGCCATCTTGCCTTGGTGCGGCTGGCGCAACGCCGCGCCGATCGCGTCATCGTGTCGATCTTCGTCAATCCAACCCAGTTCGCGCCGAATGAGGACCTGGCAGCCTATCCCCGCACCTTCGCCGCGGACGCTGCGGCGCTCACTGCCTTGAAGGCCGACCTTATTTGGGCGCCATCGGCGGAAACGATGTATCCGTCCGGCTTTGCAACACGGATCGAGCCGGACGGTCCGGCTAAAGTCGGTCTCGAAGACACCTTCCGCCCGCATTTCTTTGCCGGCGTCGCGACCGTTGTAACCAAGCTGTTGATCCAATGCGCGCCGGATATCGCGCTGTTCGGCGAGAAAGACTATCAGCAGCTCAAGGTGGTGACGCAGCTCGCGCGCGATCTTGGCCTAAAAACCCGCATTGTCGGCGCGCCAACCGTGCGCGAGACCGACGGGCTCGCGCTCTCCTCGCGCAACGCCTACCTCTCACCGAGCGAGCGCGCCGTGGCGCCTGTGCTCCATCGCGTGCTCGCCGATTGCGCAAAAAAGATCGCCGCAGGCACGTCGATTGGCACCGTCCTCGGTGAGGGCCGCGCGGCCATCACGCAGGCGGGCTTCGTCCTCGATTACCTCGAAGCGCGCCGCGCCGAGACGCTCGCACGCGTCGCTTCGCTTAAGGACGGCCCGCTCCGCCTCCTCGTCGCCGCGCGCATCGGCAAGACGCGGCTGATCGACAATATTGCGGTATAGGACCGCCGCGCTCACTTCGCTGCGGCCTTCATCGGATCCTTCACCGCCTCGTAGGTCGCAAACTCCATGTTATAGAGTTGCCCATTCACCTTCTCGACCTTGCGGATATAGATGTTTTGCACGATGTCGCGGGTCTGCGGGTCGATCGAGATCGGGCCGCGCGGGCTTTCCCACGCCATGCCCTTCATGGCCGCAACCAAAGCCTCGCCGTCGGCGTTGCCGTTCGTCTTCTTGAGCGCTTCGTAGATCAAATGCATGCCGTCATAGCCGCCGACCGAGACGAAGTCCGGGCGAAAGCCGCTGGCCTTCTCGAAGGCGGCGACATAAGCCTTGTTGATCGCAGAATCATGGGCGGCCGAATACGATCCGGCTGTGATCATGCCGAGCATCTGATCCCCCATCGTGTTCAGATCGTCGTCGTCAGTCAGATCGCCGGGACCGATAATCTTGATGCCGGAATTGCCAAGGCCGCGTTCGGCGAATTGTTTGGAGAAAATGCCGGCCTGCGTACCCGGAACATAGATAAACGCGGTGTCCGGATTGATGTCGCGGACGCGTTGCAGGAACGGCGCGAAGTCGGGATTGGCAAGCGGAATGCGAATCGATTCGACGATCTCGCCGCCCACCTGCGTGAAGCGGGTCTTAAATGCCGTCTCCGATTCGATGCCCGGCGCCCAGTCGTTGACCAGCGTGACGACGCGCCTGCTGCCGTTCTTGAACGCCCATTCGGCCATGATCCACGCTTGTTGACCTTGCAAGAAGCCGGCTCGGACCATGTAGGGCGACTTCGTGACCGTGATCGAGGCGCCCGAACTCATGACCAAAGTCGGCATCTTAGCCTCGGTCATTAGTGGAGCGACGGCCAGCGCGGTCGGCGTGATCCCGATGCCGACCATGCCCACTTTTTCGTTGACGATCATCTCCTGGACGATGCGGCGCGCATTGTCGGCAACGCCGCCGTCATCGCGCATGATGAGCTCGATTTTACGCCCAGCCACCACGTCGCCATGCTGTTGCACATAAAGCTTGATCGCGGATGCGAGTTGCCGGCCGACGGCATTGAACCCGGCCCCGGTCATGGGGATGCATATCCCCATCTTCAGGACTTCTTGGCTGGCGGCGCGACGGGCAAACAGGCCGACGGCAGCGCCGGCAGCCATGCCCTTGAGCATTGCTCTCCGCAACATTTCGTCCCCTCTCGTTTTTTATCGACTTAACTTAGCTCGCGAGCAGGCGAGCATCACGCCGGTTCGAGATGTGGAATTTGCGGCCGCTCGCCCTCAGCCTTGCCGGTGATCGGCGCTCGCGGCAGGCGCGCGGTGCCGGCTTCCATGACGAAGTTATGTGTCAGCGAATACCATGGCGCCTTCGCGTCGGCAGCGGGTGCCGGTCCTTCGTCGTGCCGTACAAAATTGCCGAGCAAATGGCGGGTGACACCGAACTGCACGTCGCTATCGATGTATTTGTCGTCGGGCGGATAGACCTGTGAGATGAGCGTCTTGTATCCGACCTTGTAGGCCAGGAAATGTAAGTGGGCCGGACGCATGTTGTGCCGGCCCTGGGCGCGTAAAAGCTCCCCCACCGGCCCGTCGATCGGGATGGGATAACCGGCCGGCTTCACGCTGCGAAAACTGATATGGCCGCCCGCGTCGGTCGTGAACTTGCCGCGCAGGTTCATGTCCGACTGCGTCGGGTCCTGGTTTTCGTAAAAGCCTTCCGGCGAGGAGTGCCAGACGTCGACCTCCACACCCTCCATCGGCTTGCCGCGGGCATCGCGGTAATAGGCGTCGACAAAAAGCGCCGGTCCCGGCGTGGGCGAACGCACGATCGAGCCGCCATTGTGCGTCCGCGGTGAATTCATCCGCCAGAACGGACCGAGCTGGCTGGCATCAGTTTCGGTCTGACCGTTGTCGCCGTTGTTGAGAAGACAGACGAGGGCCGAGAAGCCGAGCGTTCCCGCCATCAGCACCGCTTCGTTGTGGTTGTCATTGGTGTGCTTGCCGATCGCATTGATGTAAGCGCACGCCGTCTGAAACTCTTGCTCGGTCAATTTCACTTCACGCGCAAAATCATGCAGGTGGCGAATAAAGGCCGACATTATTTCGCGAAAGCGCGGATCGGGCGCCCGCGCAAGTTCGGTCAACACCGCCTTGGTAACGTCCGCCTGGTTCTCGATAATCATGTTTTCGACTCCGCCGGCGCTGTACTCATCGGCCGTTGCGCGGACTGTACGTGATCGTTTTCGCCCGCGCTATGTGGCAACGCGTGTGGAAGGATTGCCCGGCTCACATAAGACCGAGTTCGCGCAACTCTCGCCGCAGTTTTTCCGGCATCGCGGCTGCGCCTGGGGCCGCTTTTTCGAGGTCGCGCGGGGCGTCCTTCGCCGCCAGGTAGCGCCAGCCCTGAAAAGCGCGATGGGGGCGCGGCGCAACCAGGATCACCTTGGGATCGAGCACAAGGCCGCAGCGGCCGATGCCATCCTTGTCACGGAACGGCCTGACGTCGAGGATGCGCTGGCGGCAGACGACCTCGCCGCGGATCACCCAATAGAGCGAGCCGCCGTCGACCAGCTCGGCCGCGCGCTTGGGCACCATGCGCGTCCTATGGACGTGCTCGGGCTTTTCGCCGCGTTTGCGTTTGTCCTTGAGCCTTTGCTTGATCCAGCCCTCGAGTTCGCGGACCGAGTCACAACCGACGCAGAGCTTGATGAGATGGAGCGCCATCCTTCCAGATTATCTGTCCGCGGCCCGTTCGATCAGCATGATCTTCGCGCCTTCCACAACTTGCACACCCGCACCGACCGCGACGTCCGCGACGACACCGGCAAATGGGGCGCGCAAAGTATGCTCCATCTTCATCGCCTCGATCACGGCAAGACGTTGACCGCCGGCAACAGCATCGCCCGCGCCGACGAAAAGCTCCAAAACCTTGCCGTGCATCGGCGCCTTGATCGCGCCATCACCGCCGCCGGCTTCGGCGGCAGCGGCGGAAACGTCTTTGAGCCGCACGCGGGTCTGCCGGCCGTGGCGCAGAACGTAGACCTCCTCATCCGCCGCGAACACCTTCGCGTCGGCAGCAGGCGCCGCGCCATCGATCACGACGCTCATGCCATCCTGGCCATATGTGACCGTTGCATCGGCGCCCTCGCCGTCGATGAGGATCGGCACGGCGATCGAGCGCGCGCCGCAAAGCTGAAAGCCGTCGTGCGCGGCCCAAGGCGAGTTTGCCTCTGCGGATTCTTCAGCCGGAGGCGCTGCCGCTTCGTCGCCCTCGAGCAGGCGCACGACGCCGAGCGCCGCGGCCGCGCGGTCGGGATCGTGCGGCACGGCGCCCAGCGCGGTGAGATTGCGATCGATGAAGCCGGTGTCGACCTTCCCTTCTCGGAACTCGGGCGCGCGGCAGAGCACGCCGAGGAAGGCGACGTTGCTGCGCACGCCGGCGACCCGCGTGTGATCGAGCGCATTCGCCATCCGATGGAGCGCGGCCTCGCGTGTCGGCGCGTGCGCGATGAGCTTTGCAATCATCGGATCGTAGAACGGCGTCACCTCGCCGCCAGCTTCGACGCCGCTTTCCACGCGTACATCCGCCGGCAAGTCGAGACCGACGATCGGACCGGTCGCGGGCAGAAAACCGTGTTCGGGATCTTCGGCGTAAACGCGCGCTTCGATCGCGTGACCCTCGAAGCGAACCTGCGCCTGCGCGAGCGGCAGCTTTTCCCCGGCCGCGACCTGAAACTGCCACGCCACGAGATCTAGCCCCGTGACCTCCTCGGTCACCGGATGTTCGACCTGGAGCCGCGTATTCATTTCGATGAACCAGAAGCCGTCCGCGCGCAGCCCCTTAGTGCCGTTGGCCACGAACTCCACCGTGCCGGCGCCCACATAGCCCACCGCCCTCGCCGCCTCGACCGCGGCGGCACCCATTTGCGCGCGTATTTGCTCCGTCATTCCCGGCGCCGGACTCTCCTCAATCACCTTCTGGTGGCGGCGCTGCAGGGAGCAATCGCGCTCGCCGAGATGAATAACGTTGCCGTGCCGGTCGGCGAAGACCTGGATTTCGATATGGCGCGGCGCGGCAACATATTTTTCGATCAGGACGCGGCCCGAGCCGAAGGCCGCCCCTACTTCGCGCACCGCGCCTTCGAGCGCAGCTTTAAAGTCCGCCTCGTTGTCGACGCGGCGCAGGCCGCGGCCGCCGCCGCCCGCGGCCGGTTTGATCAACACCGGATAGCCGATCGCGTCGGCCTTCTCCTGGAGGAATTCGGCGTCCTGTCGCTCGCCATGATAGCCGGGCACGACCGGGACGCCGGCTTTCTCCATCAGCGCCTTGGCGCGATCCTTTAGTCCCATGGCGCGGATTGCCGCGGCGGGCGGACCCACGAATTCGACACCGGCTTGCGCGCAGGCCTCGGCAAAATCGCCGCTTTCGGACAAGAATCCGTATCCAGGGTGGATACATTCGGCGCCGGCCTCTTTAGCAACCTCGATCAGCCGTTCGATGCGGAGATAGCTTTCGCGCGGTTCCGCTGGACCGATGAAATAGGCCTCATCGCAAAGGCGCCGATGCAGCGCGCGCGCGTCCGCGGCGGAATAGACCGCGATCGTACGCATACCGAGCCGTTTGGCGGTGCGGGCAATGCGGCAAGCGATTTCGCCACGATTGGCAATGAGGACGGAGTTGAACATGAGAATGGATTTGCCGAAGCCTGCCGGCTTGCACTCAGGTCATTGCGCTCGCACCGCCGCGCCCGCGTTCGCGTTGGCAGCAGGCGGATTGAGCTGAACCGGCGGCGCGCCGGACGGCGCCGAAGCATTCTGCGGGGCCGGTACGGACGGCGGCGGGGGTACGGGCTCCGGCCAGATCGGATCGGTCGCAGCGGCGCCCGAAATGGTAGCGGGCGCCGGCGGATTGGCCGTCTGCTTCCTCGCATGTCGCGCCCCTGACGCGGCAGCGGGCGGCGGGTTCGGATTGGATGCGGCCGCGGCTGCCACGCCTGGCAAGACCGGCCCGGAAGGCTCGGGGTTCATGATACTCACCGCCGGGATCGAGGCGGCCGTCGGGAAATCGATGGTCACCATCTTGTGCGTTCCCGGCGCGTTCAACTGAGCCGTCGGTTGCGCCTGCGTCCCATCGGCTGCCGTACCCTCAGGGCCATTAGCCCAAAGCGACACGTAATGCTCCAAATACCGGTCGAGCGTTGCCGCACTCAGGTTGGCACGAACCCGGCTGGCATCATGGAGGAGTGCGAACGCCTTGCAATTCTCGCTCGTACAGCCTTCGCGGATCGCAAGCACATGGGCGACGAATCCGAAGCGGTCAGTCTCGAGCGAGCGGAGTAACGGCGACAACATGTCGTCGATATCCGCACCGCCGCGTGCGGCATAGGCACCCATGATCGAGAGCAGCGTCAACCGTGCCGCGACATAAGAAGACGCCGAAGCCACACTCGCCGGCGACACAAAGAGCGCCTTTTCACACGCCGTCTCGACCCTCTCGCCTGCGACGGCGTCGAGGCAGGCGAGCGGCGAACCAGGGGCGAGAACCTGCGCGCTCAGCTGCTCGGCGCGCATTTCAATAGCTCGGCGGTCGGCACTACGGTCACCAGTTGCGGCGCGACCAAGGAAAGCCCACGTCAACGCCGCGCCGAGAACCGCGCCGACGATCACGAAGCCGGCGCGCCGCGCCGGGCTCGCCGCCATTCGCAACTGCGGCTGAAAAAGCGCAAGCACACAGAACAGAATGAGCAAGGCCGCCGAGCCTGCCGCGACCCACAAGCGCAATACCGAGACTCCGAACTCGGGATCAACGCCGAGCATCAACCACTCCGTTGCGGGCAAGGACGTTTTCCTGGGAGAAGTATGGCCTAGGGGGCCAGGAGACGCCAGCCTCAACCATTTTCGAACGGATCGCGCGGTCGCACGCAACCGGCGCGCGGAAAATTTCCGGCGTCAATGCTCGACTTCGAGCTGGCTCTCTTTGGCTACGCGCTCAAAGGCTTCACCGGAATTTTTGATCCGGTATTGATAGTCGTCGCCGTCGGACGGCAAGAGCTTGACAACTTTGTAAGTTCCGCTGGCGCCGGGCCGGCTGATGGGGCTTGAGGTGTACAGCACCGTTTGGCCGACACGGAACCTGTGCGTGCGAAGCATCGGGCCGGGCATGGCCAGTCGCTGTGTAACGGCCGTTACCGACGCAATCTGGATAGCATTACCCGGCTCAGGCTTGCCCGAAACTTGCCGCGAAACAGCCTTCCGAACAACTTGACCGCGACTTGCTTTTGCCGGCCGCTTTTTCACTGAACGCTTATTCATGGAACCACACTATATAGGCTATCGGTGTCTGGAGCAAAAAATATAGTGTCGCAAAAGCAGTTTTGCGATGCGCGCTTAAGGCAAATGATTAAGACGAAAAACCCATTGTATTCAGATTGATATAAAGAACCCTTCGACTCGACTAGCACCTGATCTTCAGGCTTGGCAGCGCCAACCACCCTTTTCATCGGCTTGCCAATAAGTCACCGCGAACCCCGCCGATTTAGCCTCGGTCCAGCGCGCGCGTGCCGCCTCGACGGCGTCCGGATCTTCGCCGTCAAAAAGCAACACCACGCGCTCGTAGGCGGAGGCATCGCCCGGCATGGTCGCTCCTTCGACGAGGAAGCGCACGGCCGCGCCGTTCGGATTGTCGTCCTTAAGCGTCAGCACGACAGGCTGCTGGGCCGCTTCAGCCTCCCGCCAAGTCCCGTGTGGAAGAAAGGAATCGTCGCGCCACGTCCACAAATGCGCATCGAGCGCCTCAATGCGCTCTTCGGAGGATGCTTGCACCACCACGCGCCAACCGCGATCGAGGGATTTCTGCAGGAGCGCTGGCAAGACCTGCTCCGGCGTTTGTCCTTTCAGGTGATAGAAGAGGATTTCGGTCATGTGAGAGCACGCAAGACTCGCCGCCTTCGCGTTTGGGAGGCGATCATGGTAGACCATAAAAATTCTGCAACAAAGGCGGGCGCGTCATGAGCGGCAACATCAATCGTCAGATCAGGCTGGCGGCGCGTCCGGTTGGTCTGCCGAAACGCAGCGATTGGCAATTCACCGAGACGCCGGTACCGGAGCCGCGCGACGGCGAGATCCTTACCCGGGTGCTGTATATCTCGCTCGACCCGGCCATGCGCGGATGGATGAACGAACGAAAATCCTATATCGCGCCGGTCGGGATCGGCGACGTCATGCGCGCAGGCGGCGTCGGCAAGGTTATTGCGTCTAAACATTCCGGCTCTGCCGCGGGCGACTACGTCAGCGGCGGATTCGGGATTCAGGAATTCGCGGCGCTCGACGGCGCGCAACTCACCAAAATCGATTCCAATGTCGCGCCCCTGCCGACATTTCTCAACACGCTCGGAATGCCGGGCATGACCGCCTATTTTGGCCTGCTCGACGTGGGGCTGCCCGAAGCGGGCGATACGGTCGTTGTCTCGGGCGCCGCCGGCGCGGTCGGCGCGACCGTCGGCCAGATTGCAAAAATCAAAGGATGCCGGGCTGTTGGCATCGCAGGCGGGGCCGCGAAATGCCGCTACGTCATCGAGGAACTCGGATTTGATGCGGCGATCGATTACAAGGCAGAGGACGTGCGCAAAAGCCTGCGGGCGCATTGCCCGAAGGGCGTGAATGTCTATTTCGATAATGTCGGCGGCGACATCCTCGATACCGTCCTCGCCCAACTGGCGCGCCACGCCCGTGTCGTGGTGTGTGGGGCCATTTCACAATACAACAACACAACGCCGATCAAGGGGCCGAGCAATTATCTCTCGCTGCTGGTCAACCGCGCCCGGATGGAAGGCATGGTTGTGTTCGACTACGCCTCCCGGTATCCGCAGGCGATACGCGACATGGCCGCCTGGATCGGCGAAGGGAAGCTCAAGTCGCGCGAGGATATCGTCGCGGGACTGGAGACCTTTCCGGAAGCGTTGCTGAAACTCTTCAGCGGCGAGAATTTCGGCAAGCTGGTGCTCAAGATCGCGATGCGTGATCACGGCGCCAATCCGGCACGCTGTAGGCGCCGACGACCGTGGTGGTGTATTTCACCTCGCGCTTAGCGGAACCCGACACGATCCGTCTCCGGGGGTTGAGACTATGGGCAATATCAGGCCAAACGCTTACTCCGTCGGGTCGCAGGCCATTGGGCACTCGGCCAATCAGCGCTCGTAATGGTCCGCAACGAGACGGTCGAGCAGGCGCACGCCCCAGCCGGAACTCCAGCTTTTGTTGATGTCGGTCTGCGGCGAGCCGAGCGCAGTGCCGGCGATATCGAGATGCGCCCAGGGTGTCTTGTTAACGAAACGCTGAAGAAATTGCGCCGCGGTGATGGAGCCCGCCGAACGGCCGCCGCTATTCTTCACATCGGCGAATTTTGAATCGATGATCTTGTCGTATTCCGGTCCGAGCGGCATCCGCCATACCCGCTCCCCGGTCTCGTCACCTGCTTTCGTCAGACGCCCGACGAGCTTGTCGTCGTTGGAGAACAGTCCGGCATATTCCTGTCCGAGCGCAACAATGATGGCTCCGGTGAGCGTCGCCAGATTGATCATGAATCTCGGTTTGAATCGTTTATTGACGTAGTACAGCATGTCGGCAAGCACGAGCCGCCCCTCGGCATCGGTGTTGATGATTTCAATCGTCTGCCCCGACATGGACGTGACGATATCTCCCGGCCGCTGCGCCTTGCCGTCCGGCATATTTTCCACCAACCCGATGACGCCGACCGCGTTGACCTTTGCCTTGCGCACCGCGAGCGCGTGCATAAGGCCGACGACGCAAGCCGCGCCGGCCATGTCGCCCTTCATGTCTTCCATGCTCGCCGCCGGCTTGATCGAGATGCCGCCGCTGTCGAAGCACACGCCTTTGCCGATGAACGCGATCGGGTCGGCGCCACGCTTACCGGCATTCCAACGCATGACGACGACCTTCGGTTCATGCGCCGAACCTTGCCCGACGCCGAGAATCGCGCCCATACCGAGCTTCCTCATCGCCGGCACGTCGAGTACCTCGACCACGACGCCGAGCTTCCTTAGGCCTGACGCGCGGCGGGCAAACTCACCAGGATAGAGCACATTGGCCGGTTCGTTGATGAGGTCGCGCGCCCACACGACACCGTCGGCCACACCCACCGCGCGAGCCCAAGCCTTCTCCGCTGCGGCCGGGTTGGCACAGGCGAAATTCACTTCCACCTTGTCGGCCCGCTCTTCACCCTCTTTGCGCTTGGTCTTGTAGCGGTCGAACCTGTACCCACGCAGGCGCGCGCCGAGCGCTAAATCGGCGATCTGATCGGCCTTCAGCGCGCCCCCCGCGAATTCAGCCACAATGGTCGCCTGCGCGGCGGCCGTCGGGATTTTCCCCATCGCCACACCGCCAAGCTTGATCAAATC
>Ga0187872_10004165_pt1 | contig 11049 bp, 6 predicted proteins | sample June2016WEW_16_4_FD_132973 | JGI IMG/M metagenome (GOLD analysis project Ga0187872, IMG submission 132973) | Peatland microbial communities from SPRUCE experiment site at the Marcell Experimental Forest, Minnesota, USA - June2016WEW_16_40 | ecosystem: Environmental > Terrestrial > Soil >...
AATAGGAGGGCTTGCCATGAAAGTCACATCGACGGAGTTCCAGCAGAATGTCGGGCGCTATCAAGATGCCGCCCAGCAAGCGCCGGTCGTCATCACAAAAAACGCCCGCGCTCATACAGTGCTGATGTCGGCGGCGTTTTTCGAGATGGTGATGAAGGGGCGCGTCGCGCGTCCGGTCGAAGAGCTTGACGACGACACGCTCAAGGCGATCGCCAGAAGCTCGGTTTCTTCCGAACACAGCGCGCTCGATAACCTTCTCAAAGACTGGACGCCATGAGCCTGCCGACGCCACGACCCGGGCTTGTGATTGGCTATTCGTATCTGTGGGCGCGTGAGCACGGCCAAGGGGCGGAAGAGGGCAACAAAGATCGCCCCTGCGCCATTGTCGCCGCGCGACAAATTGTCGAGGGGCGCGAGGTCGTGACGGTGTTGCCGATTACGCACACGCCTCCCTCCGATCCGCGCGATGCCGTCGAGATTCCGGCGGCGGTGAAACAGCACCTTGGACTTGATAATCTACGCTCGTGGATTGTCGTCACCGAAACCAACGATTTTTTGTGGCCGGGGACTGACCTGCGACCCGTATCCAGCATGTCGCCCTCGCGTTTCGAATACGGGATGTTGCCGCCGCGCTTTTTCGCCCATGTCAGGGACAGAGTTTTGCAAGCGCATCTCGACCGCCGCCTGAGCAGCGTTCCGCGCACGGAATAAGCGTTGCATTTCGCACGTATCTTTTGCACCAAAAATACCCTTGAAAATCAAAGGCTCTCTGCCCGTGCATTTCTTTTGATTAATGCACAAGACCCAAAGCGATCAGCAGGAGCATCCTTTAGGATGCTCCTACCCGCTTTTAGCGGTTGGACGCTCATGTAATAAGCGTCCGCTTTATGACTATCCCTAGACTTTCTTGGTTCCGCTTAGGCTGAATTAACAGATTATTTACAATCACCCTGTACACTTTGCGTATTAAATTTAACTCATTCTGGGGATTGCACCATGAACACATTTATTATTGCAGTTACGGCTGCCGCGTTGCTCTCCACTCCATCCTTTGCCGCAGCAACACATTTGGCGCATACTCAAGCTTTGCCGTTGACCACTCAGCAGCTTAAAGTTCCGGTGCCGCCTCAAACAAATGGCACCAATAGCACAACTTCGTATTCGTACTCCTCCTCTACGACTACTCCGAATAGCACCATCGTAACAGCTGGCGGCGGTGGCTCGGCTAGCGTCAGCGTGTCAGCGGGAACCCAATAGAGGGTGACACAAAGGCAATGCGCCGGATCAAGATTGCCGCGCGACAACCTGTTCTGAACGGTAGGTGAACTGTGATAAATTGGCATAAGCCAAGAGAGATCGGCTTTGACGATTCTCTTTTGAGGGCTACCGTAGAGTTCGGGGAAGCCGCGCCCGCGTGGTCGGTTCCCGTGCTTTTGCCTTGCCGCCTCTGTGGCGGCGCGGCGTTTCTACGGCTTCGCCAACATTACACGGATCGCTGGGTCGTCGGCTGCGCGAAGGCGCAGGAATTGCCGCATAAACAGCGTTGCCGCGCGCCGAACACGCCGCCGATGGAAAAAGGGGCGGCGGTCAAAGCTTGGAATGACAGACAAATTCCCCCAAGTTGAGCAGAAATCAGTTGTTGGCGCTGCCGGTTTGGAAAATAAACGAAGCTTTATATGCACAAATCCAAAAACTTTTGAGTTTCTAGTGGAACTTGGCTAACCTTTGGTCATCGTTTCAATTAGTTGATTTAAACGAATGACAATTTCACAAAAAAAGCGCGCGGAAATCGTCGAGGCGCTTAAAGCTAATCCGAACGCACGAGCGGTCGCGAGACAAGTTGGCGGCGTGAGTCAGAAAACGGTCTGGAATATAGCCAAGCAGACTGGCCTCGAACTTTCTGGTGGTCATTTCCTGCGAGAAAAGCGCGCGGAAATCACGGGGGCGCTTAAAGCTAATCCGAACACACAAGCGGTCGCGAGACAAGTTGGCGGCGTGAGCCAATCAACTGTTTATCGCTTGGCCAAAAAGGCAAACATCAAACTTGGCGCAAGAGGAAGGCCGCGTATAGCGGTAGGGAAACCTTTAGCAAACCGCGCGATGCGCACATCCCAGAATACAAACGGGGCGTTCTAATTGCTCTCAAATTCGGGCTTGAAGTAATAAAGATATCGTCCACCTTACCCCGAAGGGGCACAAAAGGTCTTGCAATACGATGGCGGGATGTACGTGTTAATCAAATACTAATCATGTGTATGTATATTGTAGCGGTTTACTCTAGACACTGTGTTTTCATGGCGCATACGATAGCTATTACGTTTGTGAAAAAGCCGCCAAGCCGCTGGTTTGCGTTGGGTTCATCTTTATTGGTCATGCTCGTCGTCATTTTTCTGTCTTGTCAGGCGATGGCTGGGGGTACGAGCGGTGGGAGTGCGAATCCGGTAGGTGGATATACAGTTGCCGCCGGGACAACAAAGGTTATCAATCGATTTAGCGTATGCAGTACCGTAACAAATAACAATAGCGGCGCTCTTTACGTGCCAACGACCTACGCCGCAGAATGGACCGGAGCCGCCAGCCCGGGCTTGCCGGGAGGCAATGGCTTTCTGAACCACCCGCCGACGAATGTCGTTATCGGTGCCTGTAATTCATGCACCAAAACTTTCCTCCCCACGGGCGCGGCGTCCTCTTGCTCATACACAACGACGCCGAGCATCCCCATATATGAATGCTGGCCAAGCACTTACGCCGCTACGGCGACCCCGTCTTCTTACGCTGCTACGCCCATTACATCTACTTATGCTGCCACAGCGTCGACCACTTACGCCGCTACGATAGCGGCTAGTCAAGTAGCGTGTAATTATACCAATGCTGGTGGATGTTCCTTCGCAACCGCTTGCCCGGTTTTTGAGAGTGCCGTCTGGACAGGAGCTACCTGGTGGTGTTTCTTTTGTCCTAATGGATATAGTTTGTCGGGCGTCAATTGCAATCAGTATAGTTGTAATGCGGGGGATACACTCTCGGGATCGACTTGTACTACCACAAGCCCCTCATACAGCTGTAACGCCGGCGACACGCTCAGCGGAACAACATGCACTACTATAACAGGGTATAGTTGCCCGTCCGGTGGCACGCTCAGCGGGACTACATGCGATGTGACAACCTATAGCTGTCCATCCGGCGGAACGCTCAGCGGAACGACATGCGACACGACGACCTGCGGGAACATATTGACGGCGACCAATTATGCCTGCCCCGCGGGATATGTCAGCACGGGTCCCGGAGGGGTTTGCGTTGGAGAAGTTTGTTCAACGCCCACTTCGGCAACTTATAATTACACGCTGCCGACACTTTACGACAATCTTACCATAACCGTAAGTGGCGGCGGCGGCGGCGGCGGCGGCGCGGGTTGGTCGCTTGACACGACTTCTACGGAAATTTGGGTGACCCAGCCCGGAAGCAATGGAACCGCCGGAAGCGCCAGTACGGTTTCCTTTGGCAGCCAGTTACTTACGAGCAACGGCGGTGGTGGCGGCGGCGGCGCGAACACAGGCTCTGGGGCTGGTAGCGCCGGTGCAGCTTCGGGTACTGCGGGCGCGACGGCAACCACGGGCGGCGGTTCGGCTGGCGGTATTGGTGGATGTGACGGCGTATACGGCTGCGGCAGCGCGGGCGGCAATGCTGGATTGGTTAAGAGTTTGCCCTATCACACGGATGACGACAGCCTTGCTGCCGGAACATCCCCCGTGGGAGGAAGTACGGTGATGCAAATTACCGTTGGCCCTGCGGGTGTTGGCGGCGCGCCCTATGGGCAGAGCGGCACTGATGGCGTGGTGACTTTGACATACTCGACGAACGGCGCGTGCAACTAAGACCACGCGCAAAGACAAGGAACGCCGTTTCCGTCGTCCCCATGGGATCGACGAATCATCGAAAAGAAGGAGAAAAGATGACGCATAAAATTCGGCTTATGTTGCTGGCAGCGATTCTATGCGGGGGCGCGACATCCGTTCAGGCTCAAGACGTTAAAACGGACGCGGTGAAGGCCTGTGTCAAAAAATACATGTCAGACAACCAAGGGATAGCTGCATCTTTGGGTGATATGGTCGCGATTTTGAAAGAGTGCCAAACCGAAAACGGCATGGCGGCCCAGGCGGCGGCGCTGCCGAACAGCGCTGTGGTCGAAGCTGCCTATGCCTGCATTGCCGCGCAAGGAGGGGGGGGATCGACATCAAAGGACTCCACTCCCTCGGCTCGCGAACAGCAAAAGATCATGAAAGCCTGCTTCGATCAGGCGTCGCAAAAATTTGGGACGCCAGCTTCGCCAAGCAGCGCGCCTCCGCCCCCGACACCGGCGCAATCCCTTTCCAGATGTATAGATGGCGTCATCCGTAAGGGGAATGCCCCGATACCTCAAAACATCGTCGTGGACGGGGGGCAGGCCGAGGCGATCAAAAACTGCTATCTTACGAGCGGAATAGAGATGCCGGCGGATCAGGCGAGCGCGGAAAGGCGACTGTCTGCGGCGGCGGCTGAACAGCAAGTGCTACCGCAACAACAGCCTGACGGAACCGCCAAGGCATACAAGGCCTGTTTGGAAGCCCAAGGGTTAAGGTCGCCAAAACCCGGAGAAACGCTCGGCACGACGCCGGAAGAATCTCAAATCATCGAGACCTGCATCAAAAAAGTCGGGATAGATGTACCCGCAACCCAAATCGCCCCTTCACCCCCCGCCACCCCTACGCAATAAAGCCACGCGATTCCGCAACAATCCCTCAATTCCACATCGTCGGTCACGTCGCTGATATACTGCTCGGCTCTGGTGACAACGCGTCCTGTTCGCGGTGACGCGCGTGGCGCTGCCCAAAGTCGGGCAACACGTTAAATCCCGCCCCGCAAAAAGGCATTCACAACATCGGGTTCCACCGTTAAGCTCGCGCTGTTTCAATTAGCTAATCTCGACAAGATGAAAAAGTTTCCACCCGAAATGCGCGCCAAAATCATCGCGGCGTTGAAAGCCAACCCGAACGCAAGCGCGGTCGCCAGACAGCTCGGCGGCGTGAGCCGCCATACGGTCGGCGAAATCGCCAGAAAGGCAGGCATCCGTCTCGCCGCCGCAACAGCGACGCGGCGCGTTGTTACGCCAGAACAGCGCGCCAAGATCATCGCGGCGTTGAAAACCAACCCCAACGCAAGAGCGGTCGCCAGACAGGTCGAAGGCGTGAGCTCTAATACGATCGGCAAAATCGCCAGACAGGTCGGCATCCGTCTCGCCGCCGCAACAGGGGAGCGGCGCGTTGTTACGCCAGAACAGCGCGCCAAGATCATCGCGGCGTTGAAAGCCAACCCCAACGCGAGAGCGGTCGCCAGACAGCTCGGCGGCATAAGCGCTGTTACCGTCTGGAAGATCGCCAGACAAGTCGGCATCGATCTCGCCGCCGCAGAAGCAGCGCGGCGCGTCGTTACGCCGGAAAGGCGCGCCAAGATCATCGCGGCGTTGAAGGCCAATCCCAACGCAAGATCGGTCGCCAGACAAGTCGGCGGCGTGAGCGGTTTTACCGTCGGCAAGATCGCCAAAAAGACAGGCATCGATCTCGCCGCCGCAAAAGCAGCGCGGCGCGCGCTTCCGCCGGAAAGGCGCGCCAAGATCATCGCGGCGTTGAAGGCCAATCCCAACGCAAGAGCGGTCGCCAGACAGGTCGAAGGCGTGAGCTATGCAACCGTCAAGCTCATAGCCAAGCAGACGGGCATCGAGCTTACCGCAGGACAGGCGGCAAAGGGGAATCGCCAATCCAGGCTGTCAGAAGAGAAGCGCACACAAATCATCGCAGCGCTTAAAGCGAACCCGAACGCGAGCGCGGTCGCCAAACAGGTCGGCGGCGTCAGCAGTCAAACCATCCGCAAGATCGCCAAAAAGACAGGCATCGATCTCGCCGCCGCAAAAGCGGCGCGGTTCGCCCTTGCGCCGGAAAAGCGCGCCAAGATCATCGCGGCGCTTGAAGCGAACCCAAACGCAGCTGCGGTCACAAGACAGGTCGGCGGCGGCGTGTGCCGTGCAACGGTCAGAGAATAGCCAGACAGACAGGCATCGCGCTTGCCGCCGGAAAGGCAGCACGGGGGACCACGGCGCGCAGCAAAAAGCACGGGCAGCGGCTCGACACACGCAAAAGTCTTAAGGCGCGGCGCGGACGAAAAGGGGGTTCACAACGCGCCTCATTATAGTTACGCTCACGCTTGTTCACCACCTTCCTTTTGCATTTTTCTCATGTCTCTTTGGTTTTCCTCGCGGGCGGCGCGTGTCGTCGCGCTCGCTTTGCTCCTCGCGCTGCCTTGGTCGGCTCATGCCGATACGCCGCCCTCCTCACCCGCAGTCCCAACGGGTGATGGACACTTCATGTATGGCGGAAAATATTTAGGCAGCATCGGCATCGGCACCGACCGACCCGCCACCGTCCTTGACGCCCCCATCGGCGAGATCAGGCCGGGCAGCAGCGGGGCATCTTGCACCGCTCAAATCGGCGGAGCCATTCGCTATGCCGACGCCAAGTTGCAAGTCTGTGATGGCGCAAATTGGCGGGTTCTGGTCATGGAGCCCGCGCGATGATCGCGCGGCTTGTCGCTTTCCTTTTGGTTCTCTCCCTTATCGGAACGGCGCAAGAGGCGGCGGCGATAGTCGGCGTCACGCCGTCAACCGAATCAACCACCATCAACAACGTCCCGTCGCCCAACTTCACGCAAGGCGCGATCGGTTGCACCAGCACCAGCACGGCGACCAACAGCAACAGCTTCGTCACCTGCGTCAGCGGCGCGTGGAACGTCAATCCGGTGATGACCGGATCGGCGGCCTCCGCGCCCTACACATGCAGCAGCAGCTACCAAGGCATGATGTATTTCGACACGGGATCGAACGCGTTGAAATACTGCAACGGCACCAGTTGGATTCTGGACGGCACGGGCAGCACAACAGCCGCCGGATCGACCGGACAAGTCCAGTTTAACGGCGGTTCCGGCGCGTTCGCCGCGAGCGCGAATTTCTTCTGGGACAACACCAATTACCGCCTCGGCCTCGGCACGAGTTCGCCGACGAATATCCTGTCGCTGTCGGGTTCGGCTTCGCAGACCTTTTGGATGGAAAGAAACCCGACCTCGGCGACGGCGGGGAATGGGCTGACGGTTCAGGCGGGAGGCGCGGCGTCGGGCGGCACCAATCTGAACGGCGGCAATTTGACCTTGGCATCGGGCGTTTCGACCGGCACCGGCTCCTCCTCAATCCAGTTCCAAACCTTCCCAGCCGGATCAACGGGAACGTCGGATAATGCCGCGACCACCGCCATGACGATTTTGGGAAGTGGGTATGTCGGCATCGGGACGACGAGCCCGACTTCCTTGCTGCACACATATGACAGCGCGGCGAAGACGGCGGCTTATACGGGCGTCCTGCATGACGTGTTTAATACCTCCACCACTTCTACGGGCAATAAAGTCGGCATGGACATCGAAAGCACCGGAACATGGACAGGAACCGGCTCGCTCAACTACGGCCTTATCGTTAACGCCACCGGAGGCACGTCGAACTATGCTGCCACATTTCTTGGCGGGAATGTGGGCGTGGGGATGTCGTATCCATCGGCAACTCTATCGGTTGCCGGTCAAATTTATTCTAATGCTACGGCTGCAAATCAGATTGTCTTGAATAGTTCTGGCAGTACGTCGTATGGGCAGATTTCCAATCCCTCAACGGGGGTTTGGTCGCTTGGTTATGGTGCCTCGATCCCCACCCTCGGGACATCGGTGCTTAGTTGGAATACTTCCGGCAATGTCGGCATCGGTACCGCCTCGCCCAACGCGGCGGCGTTGCTGCATTTGAATTCGACCACCCAAGGGCTGCTGCCACCCCGCGTGACGTTGGCGCAGAGGAATGCGATTAGCAGTCCTCCGACGGGGTTGGTGGTTTACAACACCGATGCGACCGAACTGGAAACCTATGACGGGGCCACGAACGGCTGGGAAGCCGTCGGAGCCTTCGCCAACGACGCGGCGGGTTCGACCACCCAACTGCAATACAACAACGCGGGAACTTTGGGCGGCACCGGCGGCCTGACATGGGACAGCACCAACCAAGCCCTGACCCTCGCCACGATTGCCAACCCCGCCGCCTCGGCCCTGACGATTACCGGAGGCGCGTTGACGGGCACGACCAGCTACCCCGCCCTGAACGTGACCCAGACTTGGAACAACGCCAGCGGCAATTTCACCGGCATCAAGGAAAACATCACCAACACCGCCAGCATCGGTACCTCGAAGCTGATTGACCTGCAAATCGGCGGCACCAGCGCATTCAATGTCACCGGCGCGGGCAATGTCGGCATAGGAACCACATCGCCGACATCTCCTTTAAATGTTTTCGGTGCTTCGAATTGGGGGCTAGTCAAAATCATAGGTTCTGGAACAGGCTCGGAGTCCGATATAGCCTTCAGATCATCTGATGTTGGTGACGGTGGCGTGGGAGACTGGCTCATAGGGACAAATATCGGAGGCTCGGCGGGCACATTCTCTATCTGGGGCAATGGGTTGGGGAATGTTTTATCCATAGGCACTTCCGGCCGTGTAACCCTAGCGAGTAATGCGTCGGGTCTAACCTTTCCTGCACAGGTTGGTAGTTGGATTGACAGTGCCGGTTCAGGGCCAGGCATTATGTTCACGACAGGCGGCGGGGGCATAGCTCGAGGCAAGGGTGCCATTGCTTATGCCTATGGAACTCAAACTACGTGGAATCGTGGCGATTTCTATTTCCTACAAAACAGTGGCGCAGATTCAACGAATCCCACTCTTGCAAATGCCGTGATGACTATAACCAATGCCGGCAACGTCGGGATTGGGACGACGGCACCGGGGGGAAATCTTGAAATAAACGGAAGCATGAGCGGTGCTGAGTATTTGAAGATTGGCGGTTCCGTTACATGGAACGGTGGTACTGAGGCAACCGGCATCAGCCTTGTCGAGCCTGTTTCTGGTAAATTGGGTGAACATATCTGGAATACAAGCACGGCTGCTGCCGTGCGAACATCAATGATTGGTTTTGCTGTCGGTAGTAGTTCGTCTGCGCCCGGGGCTAGTCTGGCCTACAGTTTAAATGCGTCGAACGTGGCTGCATCGACATTGATGGGGACAAATCTTACGATTACGAATTCTTGGGGCGACAACTTAACTATACAAAGTGCATTTGTCGGCGCGCCATCCATCAGCGTTAATGGAAGCTCAGGTTTTGTCGGGATAGGGTCGAGCGCGACGAGCCAGACCTCTCTTTTGCAAGTGGGCGAGAATTTGAACCCGTGGAACGGCAGCGGCACGACGGGGTTTGAATTTTCCACGATGCCCGTCACGATCGGCGACGGTTCGGAAACCGGCACCGTTTCTTTCAAGATCGCCGATTCTTTTGCCGTGCCAACATTCACATCGACCAACGCCGTGACGGTGACCAACGCCGCTACCCTGTATATCGCGGGCGCGCCAACGGCAGGGACGAACACGACGATTACCAATGCTAACGCGCTTTATGTCGCGGGGGGCAATTCTTATTTCGGCGGCAATGTCGGTATCGGAACGACGAGCCCAGCGGCGGCGCTGGATGTTTACGGCGCGATCGACATCAAGGAAATGAATGGCATTTCCTACCCGTCGACGGATTCGACGGCGGGCGGGTCGATTGCGATTGGTAATGGCGCTCTTCTCGAAGAACCGTCCCTCGCCTCGACCGCGTTCGGCAACACGGCGGTCGGCTATCAGACGCTCAACAGCGCCAGCATGACGACGGCGGCGGTAAGTAATACCGCCATTGGCTATCAGGCTTTGAGCGCTGATACCACCGGTTATAGCAATACGGCTTTGGGTCACAATGCTTTAGCGGCGCTGACCACCGGATTTAAGAGTGTGGCCATTGGTGATGGGGCTGGTGCCGCCATCACAACGGGGGCAGGCAACGTGGCGATCGGCTACGTTAGTTTGGCTGCGAACACTACGGGGTCCAACAACATTGCCATCGGCTTGGGGGCGGCAAACGCCATAACCTCAGGCAGTAACGTTGCGATTGGGCAGGGGGCCATGCAACTCGGTAATAGTGGAGGCGACAGTGTCGCTATTGGGATCGGTGCACTGACTACAGGAGGCGGCAGTAAAAACACGGCTGTTGGCGAGTCGGCTTTGTCCAGCAGTAACTCTAGCGCTAACTACAATGTCGCTGTCGGTCAGAACGCCGGCTATTACAGCACAAGCCCATCAAACAACACGATCCTTGGTTTCTGGGCTGATATGTATAACACAACGGGCGGTAACAATCTTATCGCCGGTTACAAGGCCGCGCAGGGGGTCAGTTCGACAACCACCGCCGCGAATTCAACTTTCTTGGGCTACCAATCCGGCTACAGCGTCACGACCGGCAACAACAACACAGCGGTTGGGTATCAGTCTGGATATGATTTGACTACCGGCGGGCAGAATATCTCTCTCGGCTATTTTTCAACCACCGGTGTTGGCATCACGACCGGCAACAACAACATCCTCATCGGCTATGACGTGCGGCCTCCTTCGCAGACCGCCAGCAATCAGTTGAACATTGGCAATTTGATTTATGCGACGGGCCTTGGCAGCGGTGCGACGCTTTCGACCGGTAATGTCGGCATAGGAACTACAAGCCCGTCGTACAGCTTGGATGTTGCGGGTGAAGCACATATCAAAGATAGCTTGCATGCTCCCCTGTTGTTGGACGACGGCGCTTATACGTACGGTTTTGGCTATGGCTATAACGGCGCAACCTCTAACCTTTTCAATTTCGGTGGCAATGCCGGAAGTTCCCTCTTGAGCTATAATAGTAGCTTGCAGCTTCGCGAAGGAACGACAACACGCTTGATGATCCTCAACGGCGGCAACGTCGGCATAGGAACCACGTCGCCGAACGCGTTGCTCGATATCGGCGCGGCGGCGGCGACGTTGGGGACGATGCGGCTGGAGGGCAGCACGTCCGGCTATGTGCAGATTCAGCCGAGCGCGGCG
>Ga0187872_10004167_pt1 | contig 11045 bp, 9 predicted proteins | sample June2016WEW_16_4_FD_132973 | JGI IMG/M metagenome (GOLD analysis project Ga0187872, IMG submission 132973) | Peatland microbial communities from SPRUCE experiment site at the Marcell Experimental Forest, Minnesota, USA - June2016WEW_16_40 | ecosystem: Environmental > Terrestrial > Soil >...
AAAAACGGTGCTGCCTGTGCGGGGATGCCAGACACGGCGTATGGTGCGAAACAGTCGCCGGCCGGATGATTTAGGCTACCCGCCTCCCTTGAACGAGAGGGAGTTCGAATAACTCATCATGGTCGAGGGTGATCGAAGAGATGCTTGGTGGGCAACACCGAGTTGATGAACGGAAACGGGCTGAGCAAGTTAGGGTGACACAAATGAACGGAAGCGACAGGAACAGACGCGGTTCGTGCGCCGACAAACAGGTGTGCTCGAACCGAAGGACAAGGCAAAGAAAAAGCTCTTGCAACGGCCGGCGTCGTTAGAGATAGGCCGTGAACTGAGATTGGCAAGAGAACTGCGCCGATTAGTGCACGCGCAAGTGGCCGGCAAAGAACAGAATCAGAATAATCAGTATGGCCAGGCCTACGCCGCCGATGGGGTAATAGCCCCAGTTCTTGCTGTGTCGCCACGTTGGAAGACTCCCCACAAGCGCTACGATAAGAACTATCGCGAGAACGAACAGGAGCGTCATGACTTGGCGGCTTCTTTGGCCGCGGCCCTGGACTGTTTCTCGGATTCTATTTGGGCGGATTCGGCGACGCGAGGTTCTGCCATTTCTCTCTTCACGCTGGCGAGCACTGCTCGGTAGGGTTGTTTCTTGGCTTTGTTATTGGACATGCGCGGATGATGTCATACGGGCAGAAGCAATACAGTTCCATTCAGCACAGCTTCATCTATGATCGATCGACAAGCCGCATTTTCCGTACTAGATGGAATATCCATCGTCGGCCATGGTCAAGGCGATGTCTGCCAAACTACTCCACAGGCTCGTTTACAGGCGCGGCTCTTACTTCTAATTGTCTATCACCAGGCTCGGAATTGCTTTGTTCCGAGCCGAACTTGCGATGGGCTGTCCCCAAGTGGTCGCGCAGTTCACGTTCCGAATTGTACTGAGCGTCGCATTGACTACAGGTGGTCTGAGCGATCTGCTCTCTCCCTAGTGCCTCTTGCTGGTCACAAGAGATCAATTCGTTGGATGTTCAGCGTACGAACGAAAAACTGCGAACGCATCGTCGTCATCAGACGGGTGGGCTACTGCCCGGAAGGAAAACCGTTGCGCTACAGTCGCGTGAGACGTCGAGGGCAAGGCTACATCTATTCCTCCACGGCCGTGCAGTGCCGCGGCTGTCCTCAGAAACAGCACTGCACGTCAGCTCCCTTTCGCAATCTGGTTATTCACTGGCACGAACAAGCCCGGGAAGTCGTACGAGGTTTGGTCGAGTAAATCTTTCACGAAAGGGCGCCAATCATTGAACGCGGGCGTCGAACGCTGCCGTTTCGATCTGCCCGTTATGCTTGAGCTGGACGAAAATCCGGTACGTCCCCCCGCTCGGGAATCCGTACGGAAACGAAACCTCCGGCGGCAAGCTTTCGCTCGTCATCGGCATGGACATCCCCGGCATCGTCATCGCCATGTTCACCCCGCTGGGCGCCAATGACGAGCCGGGCAAGCCCGCCTGCGCCATTTCAAACGCGGCCATCGACACCGACCCCGCTGGATGCACGTGCGCGAACACGGAAAAATCCGAGCGCACGAATTCGGCGTGCCCCGCCATTCCCATATAAGGTTGAATGGCCGCCGGCTTCCCCGCTCCGTCCTCCATGCGAAAACGAAACGATTCCGGCGCGCGCGCGCGCAGCGCCGATGCGTCGCGCTCCCACACGATGCGGTTGTGGTCCGGCAATACGAACGTGTCTGAATCCGCACCTCCCGCCGCAAGCGGCGTGGTTGCTCCCTCCGAATCATCGCCGCTCATCGTCCCGCCGTTGATCTGTGGCAGATGGATGTCGCCGACGAAAGTCCACGGGAAGCCACTGCTATCGACCACGTCCGCGAAGATGTGATACTGGCCCGCGGGCATGTCAGGCAGCCGCAAGGTGAAGTCGCTGCCATTGCGCTGTGGGTGCAGGTGAAACATCCGGTCCATCTCCGGCTCCCGAATCAAAAACAGGTGCATCAAGTGGCCGTGGTCGAGAATGATCTCCTGGGCCATCGCCCTCGCTCCCCGGCCACGCACGCGGCCAAACGCCGGCAGGCGCAGATCGAGCTGGCCACCGGGTTCGAGCACCGCTTGGATCGCTTGCGGCTGAAACGTTCGCACCCAGCGATCGTGATATCGCGCATCGGCCTCCCACCAAACGTTGCCGAGGTAAACCACCGCCAGCGCAAGAACCGCCGCGACGATCATCACGATTCGCGCATGACGCCGCTGCGGCTCCGCCAATTGCGCGCCTGGATCGAGTTTCGCCTCGCACACCGCCGCCCCCACGATGCTCACCACGCCCACCACCAGGAGCAGCATCAGTGCGAAAAGTACGATTCCCAGTCCGCGCTGCATCGCGAGGGTGCGCTGCGGATACGAATTCACGGGAACGGCCACTTCGCCTTTTCCTCGGTCTCCATCCACGTCGACGCGCACTTGCAGCGCGCCGAACTCCATCAGCCACAGGCTTCCGGTGAAAAACTGGGGATCAGCCTTCGAAGGTTGCGCCACGTCGGGCGTCGGCGGCAAATTCGATCCGGGCCCGGCCAACCGCAGAGGAACGATTCGGATTTGGCGCACACCGGGGGACTCGGCGCGAATCTCGATTTCCGCCACGCCGGGAATCACGGGTGGCACGCGCACGGTTACGTAGAGCGGATAGGGTCCGGCGTTACCTTCGAAAAAAACGTCGGGACTCCCGACATGAGCTGGCAAAGGTGCGGTACAGCTCAGAAGTAAAACAACGAGAGCCAAAATTTGCGAAGCCCGCAGCTTGCCGATCGCCATCAGCGCCGAACCTGCCTCATCCATTTGCCCCAGGCCAATCCCACGCGCGTGCTCACAATGGCGGCAAGCAGCGCCGTTGCCATCCCCAGCCAAAATCGCGACGGCGTAGGAGATGTGAGCCAGAAGCTATAAGGCTGGTGGGCAGCGTCGTAGTTCGCCTGGTACGGGAAATAGCTCGCGCCGAAGATCCAATTCCGCGCGTACGGCGAAATCAGAAAATCGGCGAACGGCCACTGTACGCACGCAAAGCTCACCAGAAATGCCGCACCGAGCGCCACGGACTGCATCCACGGTTTCCGAGCCTCCAGGTGGGGCCGCAAAACATCAATCACGAAGGCTGGGACGATCAGCAGCAGAGGAAATCCCAGCGGAATAAAATGTGTGACCGACTGGTACACCGGGCCCAGCTTCGGTTCGGCGTGAAAGCGCGGCAAAATCCACTCCGCGCCAAGATAGAACGCCGTGTAAAACGTCGCCACCCACGTCGCCCCCCAGCGATTGCGGGAGCCCACGGCTATCGCGACCAACGCGATCGGCATCGCCATCGCCACCGCGCGATAAAACTCTGGATTGTGCATCAGCTCCATGAAGGAGGATTCGAACAGCAGCGTTGCCGGCAGCATCATGCTTCCGATGCACAAAAACATCAGGTTCAACGCGCGGTGTTCGTGGCCCCGCGTCCGATTCATCCGGCCCAAGATCAAGACCAGGGTTCCGAATCCCACGCTTGCCGTCCCGGCAATCAGCAAAATGTGCGGCGGGCTGATCACGGTCACGTCCAGGCCGTACGCGTTGTGCCACCAATTGTCGAAGGGCGCGGACGCAATCATCGCGATTCCCCCCCAGGCGGCGATGAAGGCGCCGACGGGAGCTTGAAATCCCAGAACGTGCACCGAAGAGGTGCGAAGAGCGGAGTTTAGATCGAAGGTCGTCTTCAGAATCAAGTAACCGCACGTGATGCCCGCCAGCACGCCGCAGAGATAAATCATCAGGTGCGGTGCGGTCAGGAAAGCGTCGCGCCCGATCGACATGTGCCAAGAAATATCCCATTCGCCGCCGATTTTCGCGGAAATGATGGCCGCAATCGAGCTCCAGATGTACCAGGGGATAGCGTTTGCCGCCGTGTCGGCCGCGCGCTCGCGCGCCGCGGGCTTCGCCGCCGTCAGAACCGCCGGATTCGTCAACGAGCCTTCATTCATCGCCTAAAACTCCGCCTCGCTCAATTAGACACCCCGCGCGTTGGCCTTGTCCATCCTCTACGTGGGACGACAGAGAGGCGTTCGGCGGTACGACCCAATGCGCCGTTACCTGGCTCATTAAGGTGACCGGGAATCCATCTAGCCCCCAAGGCAATTGTAGCTGCGTCATTCTGCGTAGAGTTCGACGTGCCTTATACTTCCGTTAGTATGCTGACTCTGGTGGCCGACGAGACGCGATTCCAATCGGCGAGCGATCAATCGCTGCTAGTTTACTTCGGTCAAGAAATCACACTCGAAGCACACCAACGTGTCATGAAATTGCTCTGGTTGCTTCAATCAAAACCGGTTACGGGCATCCGCAACCTTCACCCGGCGTATACCTCGCTGTTAGTCAAATTCGATGCGCTCACGCTGCGGCAAGACGAGCTGGAAGCTATTCTGCGGCTATATCTCGACCGGATCGAGGACGTCCGTCTTCCGGAACCTCGCCTGCTGGAAATCCCGGTCTGTTATGGCGGCCACTTTGGTCCAGACCTTGACGATTTGTCTTCGATGCATGGCATGACACCGTCTCAAGCAATCGAGCTACATGCTTCAGCGGTCTATGTCGTTTTCTTCCTGGGGTTCGTACCCGGGTTCGCATATCTCGGTGGATTGCCGAAGGCGATGGCCACGCCGCGTCTGACCACCCCGCGGCGGAGTGTGCCGGTCGGCAGCGTTGGGATAGCGGGTGATCAGACCGGTGTGTACCCGTTCGCCACGCCCGGCGGCTGGCGACTGATCGGGCGCACGCCCGTGGCGATGTTCCGGCCAGATCGAAAGGACATGAGTCTGTTGTCCATTGGTTGCAGGGTGCGATTTATCCCAATTTCCTGCGAGCGGTTTGCGGCACTGGAGAAGACATGAGCGTGGTAGAAGTCCAGGCGCCAGGGCTGTTCACCACGGTTCAGGATTTAGGACGTGAAGGCTTTGGCCCAATGGGTGTGTCACCCTCCGGGGCCGCTGATCCGATCTCACTTCGGCTCGGGAATCGCTTAGTCGCGAATTACGAGAGTGCACCTGCGCTGGAGATGACGCTACTCGGCGGCACATTCCGGTTTCCCGAAGGTGCCATAGTGGCCCTGACGGGTTCAGAATTCGGCGCGGATCTAGAAGGCAATCCCCTCGATCTATGGGTATCGATTGAAGCGCGGCCGGGTCAAACGCTTCGCATAGGTCCCACGCGCTCGGGAGCTCGATGTTATTTATGCGTTCAAGGTGGAATTGATGTGAAACAGTTTTTAGGCAGCGCTTCGACACATGTGTTGACTGGGCTGGGTGGTCTGAACGGCCGACCATTAAGGGAAGGGGATGTGCTGAAGATTGCGTCGACGACAGGTTCTTTCCGGAATAGAACGATCGATCCGCGAGTAATCGAGCGTTTGTCGCGTCGCAGCGTCTTGCGCGTCACTACGGGTCCGCAGAGTGATTGGTTCCCTGAGTCATCCCGACGGTTGTTCTACGCGAGCGCCTATCGTGTCGCCGAGGAATCCAGTCGGATGGGCCTGCGTTTGGAAGGTAGCCCTGTCTCAGCGCGTTCCGGGCGACAGATGATTACCGAAGGCGTTTCGCTGGGAGCCATTCAGATCCCGGCCGGGGGCCAGCCCATCATCCTTTTTGTGGACCAGCAGACCACCGGAGGTTATCCAAAGATTGCCAATGTGATTTCGGCGGATATTCACAGGGTGGGGCAGCTCCGCCCGCGAGATGAGATTCGATTTGAGCGAATCGAATTGGAGACCGCACGATCGCTGCTAAGAGAACAGGAGGAGCTTCTAGCGTCGGAGAGGTTAATGCAGGAATGAAATCGATTGACTTGAATTGCGATATGGGAGAGTTGCCCGAGTACATTGCGGACGGGACGCAGGAATCATTGATGCCGTCCCTTACTTCGATCAATGTCGCTTGCGGGGGTCATGCAGGCGACGAGCGAACCATGAGGGCGACTATCCAGCAAGCCCTTCGCTGGAAGCTCGCAGTGGGCGCGCATCCTGGCTATCCCGATCCCCTCAATTTCGGTCGCGTCGAGTTGGAGCTATCCACGGAAGCGATCGTTGATTCCGTATTCGAGCAGGTGAGAAGCTTTGCCAAAGTGGCTGCCGCTTGTGGTGCTCGCGTGACCCACGTGAAGCCACATGGCGCACTCTACAATCAGGCGGCGCGCAATTTTGCCACCGCGGAAGCGATTGCTATCGGGGTGGCTCGGTGGAGTCGCGATGTGGTACTTGTGGGCTTGGCTGGCTCGCCGATGCTGGAGGTTTTTCGAGAGCTCGGTTTTCGTGTTGCCGCCGAAGGCTTTGCCGACCGGCGGTACGAGCCTGACGGAACGCTGCGGTCACGCAAATTCCCGGATGCGCTGATCCGCGATCCCACTGAGGCCGGCCAACAGGCGTTGCTCATCGCCAACCGAGGAATCGCGGTTGCGTGCAATGGGAAGGAGCTTGTCGTAAACGCCGAGACCATTTGCATCCACGGCGATACCGCAGGAGCTTCGGAGATTGCCGCGGCGGTGGCCCGTATACTCCGGCAGTCCGGCGTTACTCTCCGCGCCCTCGCTCCATAGTCTTTTCTTTCGTCGTTTGCCTTCGTTCATGGCTAGTGGATCAATTGAGGCGGCGGCAAAAAGCTTTTGATGCGCCAGGGCGCAACGCTGAACGGTCCCGATCGAAGTGTCGAACCGTCTTGCCAACTGGCGGAAGCTGGCTTTTCGACACCAGTATGCCTCTGCAATCGATTTGCGATCTTCGGGAGTGAGTTGTGTTCGGGGAGATCGGCCGATCCTCTTTCCTTTCGCGCGAGCGTTGCCCATCCCAGCGCGCACTCGCTCAACGATCAGGCTGCGCTCAAGCTCGGCGACGGCCCCGAGAACGGTGAAAATCATCTTGCCGGTCCGCGTACCGATCTCGCACCGTCTTCAAGCGCTCGCAGCAGGTTTGGCCGTCTCGTGGGCGCCGGTCCGAGCGGGCGGCATTTTCAGTCTCCGACAATATCTCCAAGAATCTTTCCTGGATTAAGGATGCCGTGGGGATCGAGCGCGCGCTTCAGCGTGCGCATCAGCGCCACTTCCTCCGGAGTACGCGACCAGCTGAGGTAGGATCGCTTCTCGAGACCGATGCCGTGTTCCGCCGAAACTGAACCGCCGCACTTGCGCAGCGGCCTATAGACGATCTCCTCGACCGCGTGGCGGGCCTCCGGAGTTCTTTCTCCGACGCCGGCGATCACGTGCAGATTGCCGTCGCCCAGATGGCCGAAGACGGTCAGCGCCATCTTCGACCACCTTGTCGAGAGCGCTTCGCGGATTTCGGCGATATAGCCTTCCATCTCGGAGATTCGAAGACTGACGTCGAATGTGAAGATGGGCCCGTCCCGTGCAACTTGGGACACGTCGTCGCGGAGCGCCCACATCTTGTTGCGCTCGGTCTGTGACTTCGCAACGACGGCGTCGGCGATCTGGCCTCTCTCGAGCGCCGCCATCAGCACGCGCTCGAAGCGCGCCGAATCCTCTCCCTGATCGCCGCCGAACGCTTCCACGAGCACGTAATAAGGGTGACCGAGAGGAAGCGGAGGCCAGCCCTTCGCCGGCGGCGAGGTCACCAGCTTGTAGAAGTCCGCCCACATCACCTCGTAGGCCGAGAGTGCGCCGCCGAGCCCAAGCTCCATATGACGCAGGAATCGCGGCAGATCGTCGAACGAATCCGCGGCCACGAAGGCCGTATTCTGGCTCGCCGGCTTCGGCCGCAGCCGCAGCACGGCGCGCGTGACCACGCCCAGCGTGCCCTCCGAACCGATGAAAAGTTGCTTGAGATCGTAGCCCGCGTTGTTTTTGATCATCTGGCTCATGGAGGACACCACGGTGCCGTCGGCGAGCACGGCCTCGAGCCCGAGAACCATTTCGCGCATCATGCCGTAGCGGATCACGCGGTTGCCGCCTGCGTTGGTCGAGATATTGCCGCCGATCGTCGCCGAGCCGCGCGCGCCGAGATCGAGCGGGAAGAGCAACCCCTTCGCGTCGGCCGCCTCGCACACTGCCTGCAAAACGCATCCAGCTTCGACCGTCATGGTGCGGCCCACTGGATCGATCTCCTCGATGCGGTCCATCCGCTCGAGCGAGATCGCGAAGGCATCGTCGGCCAGCGCTCCATCAACCAGTCCCGTCTTGCCGCCCCAAGGTACTACCGGCTGACGCGCGGCATGGCACAGGCGCAGAATGGACGACACTTCCACGGTCGAAGCCGGGAGCAGCACCGCGCGCGGCGTTCCGAGCCGGGTCCAGATGCTGCGCGCTTTTTCGGCCGCCTCGGGCCCTTCTAAAACAGCATCGGGCTTCAAGACCGTCTTCAGTTTTTGGATCAGATCGTCCATGCGGCACCCTCAGCGTCTCAGGCCTGTGCCACCTAGATCATCACTTCGATAACGCGCGGGCCTCGCTGCCTCATCGCGTCGGCGAACTGGCCGGCAAAGTCCTCATTTGTTTCGACGCGCGAGCCCTCCACGCCCATACCCTTCGCGAGGTGTACCCAGTTGAGCTCCGGATTGGTCAGATCCAACGAGGAAAGCGCCTTCGGCCCCGGAGTTTGCGCGCCTACGCGCCCCAGTTCCACTTTCAGGATTCGGTAGGAACGGTTCGCAAAGATCACCGTGGTGACGTCGAGCTTTTCGCGCGCCTGCGTCCAGAGCGACTGCAGCGTATACATTGCGCCGCCGTCACCATGCAGGCAAACCACTTTGCGAGCGGGACAAGCCACCGCGGCCCCTACCGCAACCGGCAGTCCCTGTCCGATCGATCCGCCCGTTATCGAAAGATGGTCGTGGGGATGTGCATTAGCAAGGTAGAGGCTCGGCCCCACGCCAGAAGTTGCGCCTTCATCCGAAACGATGACGTTTTCGGGGAGAAAATGCGCGATCGCTTGCCCGATGGTGTACGGATTGAAGTCGCCCTGTGGCAGGTCGGGCATTTTGAACTCGGCGCGCCCCGCCGGCTCCTTCGGCGCACCGAGTGCGTCCGCAAGCGCTTCGAGCGCGGCCGGGCCATCCTCATGTTCGTGGGCGAGGTAGACGATGCGGCAGCCCTCGGGCAGGCACCAGCTCGGCTTGTCCGGATAGGCGAAGAACGCAACCGGCGGCTTGGCGCCCACAAGGATGAGCTGCTCGATATCCTTGACGAAGTCGACAATCTGCTCGGCGAAATAGGGAATCCGCTCGATAGCAACGATTCCCGCGCCGCGCTCGATGCGTGGCGTGAAAGTGTCGCAGAGAAGGCGACATCCGGTCTTCGCCGCGATGCGGCCGGCGGCGACAAGGCCATCACGCTTCAAGGCCGCGCCGCGAATCAGGATCGCGCTCTTCCGGCTGGCGCGAAGCGCTTCGGCCGCTTGGTCAACTGCGGAGGAGGACACCGGCACCGGGCCCTGCGCCGGCAGCGGCGGCGCTAGACGATCGGCCTCCAGCCAAGCAGTGTCCGCCGGCACGATCAGCGTAGCGATCTGGCCGGGCGCCTGGCGCGCCGCCTGCACCGCTCGGGCCCCGTCAGCCGCCACAGTCTTCGAGCTGCGGCTCGAATGCAACCAGCCCGAGACCGGGCGCGCGAAGCCCATGATGTCCGAGGCAAGGGGCGGGTCGTACTGAGCGTGGTAGGTGGCGTGATCGCCGACGACGTTGACGATGGGCGAGGAGGCACGCCGCGCGTTGTGCAGATTGGCTAGGCCGTTCGCCAGGCCCGGCCCAAGATGGAGCAGCGTTGCTGCTGGCTTCTCCGCCATCCGGCCGTAGCCGTCGGCCGCGCCGGTTACGACGCCTTCGAAGAGGCCGAGAACGGCGCGCAGGCCTTCGACTTTATCGAGAGCGGCAACGAAATGCATCTCGGACGTGCCTGGATTGGTGAAACAAACCTGGACGCCGGAAGCGACAAGCGTGCGAATGAGACTCTCTGCACCGTTCATCTTTGGGGTCATACGGGAAACGTCCTGATCGTGATGAAATTGGAGGCTCGTTGTAGGTCGCGCATACAAACGTGCCGAGCCACAGGGGTCGATCCAAGCCCGATGGCGTCTTGGAATCGGGAGACGGCGGATGCTACTCCCGAACGACCGGATGGGTCAAGCGGTGAAGCGAGGTGGAGCGAGGAAAATGAGCCGCCTGCCACGAAAGCCCTGTGTTTCCTGACAGCGCGTGGTTCGGTGTCGGTCAGGTCGGGCCCAATCAGGACACCTGCGCAGGAATCATCTTAGTTAGTTAGATCCAATCCCCAGAAGAATTTCTAGCCAGCAAGAAATCGCTCGCCACGCGAGAAATGTTACTCACCGTTTGGCCAGCACGTTGCCGATCTTTGTGCGTGCGACAGCGCTGCATCCAGCTATCGTAAGTGCGTTCGCCTGTGACACAGAGCGCATAGCGTGATGAGATTTTCCTCTGCATCATCGCCCAGCAAACTGCGCGACTGCATATGATGAACCTGGGGATCACGCAGCGATCCACAGAATTGACAGCGCCAACCATCTCGCCGCAGCACTTGCACGTGCAAGGTCTCGTAAGAACACCGATCAAGCCGCAGCCGCGGTCGTCTGGGGCGGACGGAGTTCATACAGTCATCCGCGCGTTGTCTAAGAATTCCTGTCTCTTGGTCTGCGGAAGAGCGTCAAAGAGCCGATCCAAAGAGATCAGCAGGGCGTCAGAATTTCCGGTGTTGAGATTTGCCCCTGCCAGGAAATCAGCGCAAATCATCTCCAGCATGTACCCGCGTGACTTGTCACTCCCCAGCATCAGGGCGGCTGTTTCAAGGGCCTGCTCGATCACTGGCAGCTGGCTCTTGTACAGCTTAAAGTAGATGAGTTCCCAGGGTTCTGTCTCCTGCCCCGTCAGGTGCCGCTCGACTTCGCGCTCAAACTCCTCCCTGTTTAGATCCTTGGCCTTGTGCACCCAGGGTGCACAATCAAACCGTTCCCCCTCTCGCCGGGCTACCCTCACCATCTCCGCCGCCTTGCGCCAACCG
>Ga0187872_10004169_pt1 | contig 11045 bp, 7 predicted proteins | sample June2016WEW_16_4_FD_132973 | JGI IMG/M metagenome (GOLD analysis project Ga0187872, IMG submission 132973) | Peatland microbial communities from SPRUCE experiment site at the Marcell Experimental Forest, Minnesota, USA - June2016WEW_16_40 | ecosystem: Environmental > Terrestrial > Soil >...
AGCACCTCGCGCGAATAATCGCCGCCGACGCCCTTGGCGAGGTAAGGCTTCCCGCCGCGCAGCAATTCCCACTTGCCGTCGGTGGTCTTGCGCACTTCCACTTTGACGGGGGTGCCCGCCGCTTCCCCGGCGCCGCCCGCGCCCCTCGCGGAAAACGCCATCAGAGCCACAGCCACCACACTCGCGGCCCATTTCTGAAGAGACAATTGACAAGGAATTGCTTTTTGCGCTCCCGCAGGCACCGAGCGCTGCGCGGTTGATGGCTTTGGTTTCATGGCTAAACTTGGTTTTATGGTTAAATTCGGATAGGTGGCTGGATGGCGCTCATCCCTTCCGCATCAGGAAGCCCTCCAGTTCCTCCAGCGTCTTGCCTTTGGTTTCCGGGATGAACAATAAAATGAAAAGCAAAGCCGCAGCGGCCATCAGTCCGTAACCCAAAAAAGTTCCGGCCGAGCCAAAGTGCGACAACTCCCACGGGAAAATAAATGTCACACTGGCGCTGACGGTCGCATTCCAGAAGCCGGCCAGCGACATGGCCATGCCCCGATATTGGTTGGGAAATATCTCCGACAACAGCACCCACATGACCGGCCCCAGCGAAATGGCAAACGAGGCCACAAAGCCGATGATCGCAAATAAAACCAATGAAGCGCGGATGTTCAATCCGGCGGTAACCAGTGAATCGTGATAAGGCTTGATCCGGTCGGCGCCGAATTGTGTTTCCAGGCCGGTTGTGAATTCCTTGTCGGTGATAAAAACATTTTTTTTGGAATTTTTGAGGGCGGCAATCAAATCCGCGGGAACCTTGTTTTCCTGAAGGACGACAAAAGACTTTTCTGTCAGTTGATAAGAGGAATTGTGAAACGCCCAACTGCACGTCAGCAGCGACACCGCCATGCCCGCCGCGCCGATTATCAAAAGCGGCTTGCGGCCCAAACGATCAACGAACCGGATGGCAACAAAGGTCATGCCCAGATTGACCAGGCCGACCAGCACCGCCTGCTTGAATGCGGCGTTGATGCCTCCGCCTGCCTGAACAAAGATGGTGGGTAGATAATAAAAAATGGCGTTGATGCCGGTGATTTGCTGGAAAAATGCGATTGCCAGGGCGATAAACAAAATAAAGCTCATCTTTCGGCTGAACAATCCGCTCGCCCGGACACCAGGCGTTCTCTCGGCAAAACTTTGCCGGATGTTGCGCACTTCATCTTCAGCCTGTTCCACACCGCAAGCTTTGATCAGAATCTCCTTGGCGCGATCTTCCTGCCCTTTGCCAAACAACCAGCGCGGGCTTTCCGGAACGGCAAAAAGCAGGAAGAAATACAAGATTGCCGGAACAGCATCCATTCCCAGCATCCAGCGCCAATTGTTATCCCCCACATTCAACAGGAAGTAGTTGGAAAAAAAGGATGCCGACATGCCGAGAACAATCATCAGTTGATTCAGTGATACCAGACTGCCGCGAAATTTCGGCGGCGAGATTTCCGCAATGTAAACCGGCGCAATGAGGATGGCCCCGCCCACCGCCACGCCGCCGAGAAACCGGGCAATAATAAAAAGTCCAAAGTTTGTGGTGAGCGCCGAAAGCAGGGCTGTGGTGGTGAAAAATACCGCCGTGGTGATCAGGACTTTCTTTCGCCCAAAACAGTCGCTAAAAAAACCCGCCACAGCCGTTCCTGGCAAGACACCCCATTGGAGACAACTCACCGCCAGGCCAAGCAGAAAAACGCTCCGCAAATCAAAATATTTCTGAATGAACGGCACGGCGCCGGAAATGACGGTGGCGTCGAACCCCCAAACGAAGCCGCCCAGGGCCACAATCAAGGCGACCACCACCATGTATTTCCTGTCTTGCTTCATTTTATTTGTGTTTTATAACCGCTCGCCATGATGCAATGTGGTTTCGATGGTTTCAATTTGTTGCCGCGCCGAACTGTTCGCCGGGTCCAGTTGTAAAACGGTGCGAAACTCGGCCAGCGCCCGGTCCGGCTTTCCTTGCGTGGCCAGGGCTGTTCCCAGATATAAATGTGCCTGGCTAAAATCCGGGCGATAACGGATTGTCTCCGAGAATTGAGTCTGAGCTTCTTCGGTTTTCCCTTTTGCCGCCAGTTGAATTCCGAGCTGGAAACGAGCCTGCCAAAATTCCGGTTTGGTTTTGACGACCGCGCGCAGGCAGGCAATTACTTCATCCCACCGATATAAAGCGGCAGCCGTGTTGGCCCGGTTGAAATAATCCGCCGGACCCTCCGGCTCCAGATTCGCGGCTTTCTGATAATTGGCCATGGCTGCGTCAATTTCTCCCCGATTTTGCTGTAGAAATCCCAGATTCAGATACGTGTCCACATAGTCGGGATTTGACCGAATCGCTCGCTTGAACCAATGGATGGCCTCCGCGGTTTTTTGTTGATTCGCAAGAAGTTCTCCCATGGCATCCTGGGCTTCCGCATAATCGTTTTGGATGGCAATGGCGCGGGAAAAATATTCGGCTGCTTCAGTGATTCTTCCTTCGCGAACCAGCAACGTGCCGGTATAATAATATCCCCCCGGCAACTGTGGAACAAGTTCGCAGCAGCGTTTGGCTTCGGCGGTGGCTGGTGCCAGGTATCCCCCTTTTTCCAGAAATCTCTCAAAATTCCCATGCAGAAAGTAGTCATCCGGAGCCAATGCCAATGCTTGTTCATACATTTGCCGGGCCTGCTCGGGCGTTTGGGTATTCATCCTGGACTTTGCTTCATCCCATTTCACCTCGTAAGTCTTGAGACTGGCGGCGTGGTTGAACTGTCCGGTGAACGGCGGCGACATTATGCGGCTCAGAATAGGCTGCCAAACCCGTTGGCGATCCCAGACGGTAACCGCGAGGCGGCGATCGCAAAGTTCCGCCGATGCCCAATTTCCCTTGTCCCGGGCAGTAATCGCGTTTGGAAACAGCTTTTTCGCCTGTTCGGCAAAGTTAAGTGCCAGCAGATAATTGCCGGCGAAATTCAAATGCACATGCTCGTAAAACAATTCCAATCCGGGAATTCCCTCTGGAGAATTTTGCGCGAGAATCTTGGCTGCATCCAACAAAAAGACCCGTTGCCCGGCATGGCGGGACGCCGCTTCCTTGATGGCTGAATTGATGCGCGTGTCAGCCCGAAAATCGAGCGCGTCGTAATCTCTTGCCAATTCGAAATCCCGCCCGGCTTGATCATCATTGGTCAAGGCGAGGTCGCATCTTCCCATGCGAAACTGTAATTTAGCGAACTGCGGGTCAATCTCAGCAGCCTTGCGATACAAAGCCAAAGCCTTCCCATTAGAACCGGCAGTTTCATTTGTAGTGCCTTCTTCAAAAATTTCATTCCATGCGGATAATTGGTTCGTGCTTAAACCGGGCGCATGGATTGAAGCAAATGGCGCGCAATCCTTTAGATCAACCGCCACCGTGCTTAAAACAACCGGTACGCCCGCCCGGTGCGCTGTGCGTAAAATGTCTTCCAGATTTCCCCTGAAATTTGCGTAAGCCCGCAGCCTGGCCGGATCGGCATATCCTATGCGGCCATTCATGAACATCTGCATGCCGCCCCATTCTTTCGGCGTTAATGAATCGCTTCTAATCCGCCGGATGACATTGTCCAGCAATTGCCCGATCCGGGTGGCTTTAATGGCGAGAATGGTTCGGATAATTCCAAGAGGCGGTGCCTGCAGTCCATAAGCCGTTTCCGCCCCAAAGGGAGGCGGAGTCTTGTTCCCGCCCGCGAAATCAGCGGCGAATGGAACCATCTTGATTGCACCAAAGGGGCCTACCATTTCGTTGTTGCCCATGTAAATGACCCATAAATCACCCTGATGTCGGGCGCAATCCCGTGCAATCGGCGGAATGACGTTTGAATCAATCGCAGTAATCGCAACGCAAACCACCTCAAAATCTGTCCCGGGAAAACGGTCGCGAAGTAATACCTGCAAATATCTGCCAAAACCGTAAGTTGAATCCGGGTCTCCCATGGCGGCCGATTCGCCGAACAAGAATATCCGATATGTGTTGGTTGATTTCTTCGCAGCGAATCGAAATGGTGTAATTGTGCGAGCGATGGCAGGCGGAAAGAACCGAGAACCGAACTTCTCATTCGGCACATAAAAATCCAGTCCGTTAAACCGGATGCGGCTAAAAAAACCGGTGTCATAGCCGTATCCTCCCAGGCGGAGCCCCAGTTCAGCGACACCCAACACGAGCAACGGAACGAAAATCATCGCAAAAAGGCGCATCAGCCACAAACGACGTCTTGAAACCGGGGTTGAAACCGGGGTTGTGGGAATCATAGCGGTGACTTCTGGCGGGTGCATCTTGAGGGCGTCTTGCCCAAATCAATTTCCGCTTCGGATGTGGGGCAGACATTCCTGTCTGCCGGTTCTGGGGACTTTCCAGTCCCCGGATTCCGCGTCAAACTGTCAGCTTTGGTCCGCGAAGTTGGAAAACTTCGCAACCGGCAGGCTCGAAAGCCCGCCCTACAATTTGGGCAACACGCCCTTGACACTGTTCCTGGTCGGAAAGTCTGGGCCGGGAGCGCCGGGCGACTGGAAAGTCGCCCGAACCCGCGGACAGGAATGTCCGCGCTACGTGAGGTTCTTTCAAAACCCCGCGTTGATTCTTCCTCTCCCCGCGAGGAACGAGTGGGGAGAGGATTGAGGAGAGGGGAATTTCCAATAAAAACGCGCCGCCTCTCCCCGGCCCTCTCCTCCACTTCGCGGAGGCGAGGGTGGAATATCGGTTGCCGTGTGTGTTTTGAAAGAGGCTCACGTAGCGCAGGCCTTTCCGCCTTCGCGGCGCGCCAAAGCGCCGCTCCAGCGTGACGGCGGCCAGCCTGCGGGTTTTGAGGACTTTCCAGTCCCCAGTTAAGAACAGTGTCAAGTTGCGCCCACCTCTGGAGGGAATCGCTCTGGTTTGGCCGATTCCACCTGGAATGACGCCTTAAAGCCGTAAGTTGCTTGAATTTAACAAGATAAACACATTTCATAATCAAAAAACCACTGTTTCAACCCGGCAATTTTACCCACGAAAAATCTTTCTCATTTATTTTAAAAAAAACTATTGACAAAATCAACCTCATATAGTAAAAAGTAGCACATAACAGTTTACCGCAGCAAGTAAACAACGAAGAAAACTAAACAACTATATGAAAATGTTAAATAAAATTATCGGCAGCGGGATTGCAATTGCCGCAGTCCTTGCATTCAGCGCATCCACCACACAAGCACAAAACCTTCTTGTTAATCCTGGTTTTGATGCCTCGGGTGCGGGTAACTTCACCGCAAACCCAATAACCATTACGGGCATCAATCAGGGGTGGGCTCTCTTTGGCGATGTTAGTCAAAGTGACATGAGTTCCTCGCCCGACTCTCCTCTATCTACTCCCTATGCCTTGCTTGAGGTGAATGGTGTGGGCAGTAGCTGGAATCCGCAGGGAGCCTATCAGATAACGGATGGTATTGCAGAAGGAGGAGCTATCATCCCTGGTGATACATATACGTATAGTATCTGGGCGATAACCGATACTGGCACCACTTGGGGCCCGACTCCTGTGGACCTTCAGCTTTCGTTCAATGATGTCACGGGGATTGGTGGCACTGTCACTCCCACAGGCTTATCCCCCAATAACGGCAGTTTCAGTTTTGGCACTTCCGTGGCAAATACTGACAATGGTTGGACTGAATACAGCGTTAGTGCCGTAGCACCTGCAGGTGCGGCTTATGCCATGGTGTATGCCATGTTTATGGATTACGGCCAAGTGACACCGGAAAATATGTATTTCGATAATGCTTCCCTGCTGGATACAACGCTGATACCGGAGCCGTCCACCTTGGCGCTCTTGAGCCTGGGTTTGGCTGTTCCGTTCTACTTCATCCGTCGTCGGAAGAGCTGATTTGGATCAAGTTTAACATAAGCCACTCGATGATGAATCGGGTGGCTTTTTTGTTTGCAAATTTGTTTCCAAAAAAACGGGCCGTTGAACCAGCAGCTTTTGCGCAGCTTAACCATGGCAGTTCCAGTTAACATTGGCACAGTTGGCTGTGCCTCTGGGGAAAAGCGGTCCCGCTGCATCGGGGGCGCTTTGCAAGCAGACGAAATGTCCGCGACATTTCCGCATGAACACTTTTGTGTGCCAATTAGAATATGAACTGCCATGGAAAAGCGGTTCTTAAAAAGTATGGCGGGAGCGGGGCCGACTCAATGATTCCCGGCCCAGGATGGCGCAACTGACGAAATCGTCTGATTCCAGGATTCAAAACAAGCCCACGGCGAATTCAGGAGCCAACTTAACCTTCTCCGTTGGCGTCGCTTGGTGCTTTCGAGCAAACGCTGCACTCGGATTTTTCCGTTTTGTGTGAAAAACGGGGATTTTCGCTCGCCAATGGCTTATGCGCCAACTGTTTGCCCGGCTTCGTGAATGCGCCATGAAACAAGCCGTCTGCTCGAAAAAAATGTTGACACTTTTCCGTGTGTGATATAAATTATTACAAGTTCATTAACAACCAATAAAAACCCAAAATAATTGCCATGAGCATTTTAAAAAATAATCGTCGGCTGTCCGGTTCATCGGTTCAATCCGGCGCGCGTTCGACAAACTCAAAAGTTATCCCTCGGGTCTGCGCGACCTTTCTTGCCGGCCTCATCTTGTTCTTGTTCGCCGGCAGCGCAAAGGCCGCCGCCCCTTACAACGTCCTGGTTAACCCGGGGGCGGAAATGGGGAATTTGACCGGCTGGAATGCCTCACTTACGGGCTATATTTATGTCGTTTCAACCAACGGTACGATGGCCGGGGTGACTAACGGGACAATTTCTACTAACCAATTTTTAGCTCATTCTGGTGAGTGGACGTTCCAGCTATTCGACACCGACGCCACCTCGGCTTCTATTTATCAGGATTACGCCGCCATCGCCGGGTCGCAGTGGTCGGCCAGTTGTTGGGCCATCTGTTATGCGTCGAACTACTTCGACTCAGCACTCGCTTATATGAGCGTTGCTTTTTATGATACGAACAACAACGTGTTGGGTGCAAGCTTTGACCCTAACTTTAGTCAATATGGCTTTGGGGTGTATGCATCAGCCGTTCTTGATCCGAAGCCGGGCAACTCCGTGCCGGGATTAATAATTGTTCCGACCCCGGCCACGGGCCCAAGCGGCTGGCTATATCTTCCGGCGACAAACTTTTGGTTCAGTTACACGCCCGTTAATACTAATAATGCTCCCGGTGGTAATATAGAAACTTGTTTGCAGTTGCCAATCCCGGTGTCAACAACCCTTACCGCTCCCCCTGGCACGGCCTTCGTTCGCTATCAACTTGAATTTGATAATCCGGGAACTGACGGAGGCGACGTTTACTGGGACGACTGTCAATTGAATAAGCTGAACTGGAGCGATCCCGACATTACAAATGCGCCATCGAGTATGACAGTTTCTCTCGCCGCCTCGGCGTCGTTCGCAGTGGTGGCTACTCATACGGGGGCTTATCCAAACGAAAAGCTCACTTATCAATGGCAAAAGAATGGAACCAACCTGCCGTCGGGCGTTGGGATTAATGACATTGCTGGTTCTACGACCACCGCCACTTTGTCCTTCACCAACTTGCAAGGCGCTGATTCCGGCTTGTTCGACGTGGTGGTCACGCTCAAATCTGCAGGATACTACACCAATACCATCCGCAGTGTTCCTGTGACTTTGACGGTGTTGGTTTTGTCTCCACTTCAGAAGGCCAATGTTTTGGGCCCCAATGCTGGTTTTGAAAACGACCCGGCTTGGTCTCCTTGGGAAATTTTCAACGGCTGTGCTTTTGCAGGTGCGGCCTCGGTCAATGTTTATGACGGAAATGAGGTTTGCTTGGTTGGCGCCAATGGCGATCGTGATAACGGTTTCCATCACGCGTTCGGTACCGGGGCGAACTGTACAGTCGTCGCTTCAGTCACCCCCGGCAGCATTTGGAAGGCGGGTGGTTGGGCCTACATACCGAGTACAAATGATTATACCGACGGCAATACCTGCCGGCTCCAGATTTGGTTTAAGGATGCAACTGGCGCCGCAGTTCCCGGCACTCCGACTTACGAATCGCTCAAGATTTATGGTCTGGCTTATACCAATGCAAATATGCAGTATTATCCTGCTGACACAAATGATTATGGCGTTGGTCCTACTTACCATGTCCAGATGGCGAGGGATCAGTGGTGCTATTTGACGGTAAGCAATGTGGTCAATAACTCCGGAATTGGGCTTGAAGACGATATTCCCTATAACACTTTGCCTGGCGGTGTCTTCATGGTGCCGACAAACACAACCCCGGCGACGGCCCAGATTAATTTTCAAGTGTATGAGTATTGTCCTCAAACCACTGACATAGACCCTGCCACAGGACAACCTCTCCCGTATCTTGGTAATGGTACAGATGCTGTATATTGGGACGATATGGAGCTTATTCAGATTGTGCCGGTGACGAATCTTACAACGTCGGTTAGTGGCAACAATATCAACCTGTCATTCTCGGCCGGAGCCGGGCTAAACTATTCAGTTCTTTACAAAACCAACCTGACGGATGCCACTTGGAGTGTGCTGACGAATGTCATCGCCCCCATGAGTTGGCAAACAAATGTTAATTCCGTTGGCACCAGTTATCCCGTTACAGCGTCCGATCCGCTTACTGCCCATAGCCGATTCTATCGGGTGCTGGTGCAGTAAGGTAAAATCCTGGTTCTGGCGGCCGGCCGGCAATGGCCGGCTGGCCGCCGGGTAAATTGGACTTGTGTTTTGCATGGTTGGAGCGTGTTTTTTAATAGTAATCAAGTGTTGAATTAAAACTGGAAACGACGGGCTGATTGAGAATGGCATGAATATGATTAAAAACGCAAAAGATAAAAGTTCCGGTTTGGGTTTTGGCGGCTGTGCTGGAAATTCAAGCTGGAAACCAAAAATCCGGGGCAAGGCTTTTACTTTAATTGAACTGCTGGTGGTGATTGCGATCATCGCCATCCTGGCGGCGCTGCTGTTGCCGGCATTGACCAGAGCCAAAATAAAGGCTCAAGCGTTATCCTGCATGAGCAATCAAAAACAGTTGACTTTGGCCTGGCTCATGTATGCCAGCGATAACAACGGCATGCTGGCGCCCAACGGGCAGCAAAGCACGCAGGCCTCGACACCAACCGACTCCAGCTATCTACCCGGGGGGGCGAATTCTCAATGGTGTCCGGGACTGATGACTGCATACGATGCTTACGCGGAACAATTTATTCAAGTGGGACTGATTTATCCGTATGTCAACAGTATCGCCCCTTATAGCTGCCCGGCGGATCTGAAAGTCTTTGTGCACATGGGTGTCACTCAGCCCCAGCTTCGCGGTTGTTCGATGAATTGTTGCATGTCTCCAATACCACCATTGGTTAATTGGAACGGTCCGGGGAATCGCCTGTTTAAGAAGGACACGGATTTCGTCCAGCCCGGACCTTCCACGACATTCGTTTTAATAGACGAAAACGAAAATTCCATTAACGACACTCTTTTTTGTATCAGTCCAATCCAACCTAATTGGTGGCAGGATGTTCCGGCATCGCGCCATGGTAATGCCGCCGGTCTTTCCTTTGCCGACGGGCACTCGGAAATCAGGCTCTGGAGGGATGGAACTATTCTGCATCCGCCAGCAACTAACGGCTTTGCAAGCGATCTAAATTGTGAAGATAACGGCTGGCTTGCACAAAGAGCAACCGCCTTGACAAAATAACGCACCCTGGCGCTCTCAATGATGTATTCCCAGAATGGCCTTTCCGGCAGGAGCGGTTGGCGGCGGGCGCATCCGGGGACTACCACCAAGACACGGGGCCGCCCGACTGTGGAACGCCGGATTCATCCGGCAGCCGGGTGAACCGCATGCGGGGCTGCCGGATAAATCCGGCGTTCCGGTGGTGGTGTCAAGGGCGTGTTGCCCAAATGGAATGGAGCGCGGGTGTCCCACCCGCAGCAGCCAGGATTGCCAAATGAGCGCACGAAATTCCACGGGTTTTGGGGTTGTCGAACGTGCTGCGGCTGAGACTCCGATAAACTCCGTTTCCGCGAGCACGCGACAAAGTCGGTGTCGCGAGCAGGCAGCCGCGCTCCGCCGTCTTCAAAATGATTTGGGCAACACGCCCTCAAGTTGCGCCCCCGGACAACGCAAACGGCTCGATGTATTTCGATGATGCCTCCCTGGCGACATCAGTGCCCGAGCCTTCGAGCCTGGCACTTTTGGGCCTGGGCTTGGGCCTTCCATTCTGCTTCTGGCGTCGGCGGAACAGCCAACTCGCTCACAGTTTGACAAAAAGGCCGCTCGATATGGTCAGGTGGCTTTTATTTGTTGAAAATGAGTTTCCAAAATCGAATTATTTAAGTCGTGAAGGTTTGCGCTCCCCGTTGCAATCCATGAAGCGATTTCAAATCACCGAACTGAATTTGTCGCAATGTTATCATAGACCCGAATGTAATCCACCTGCATCTCACCGGGGAAAACAGTCTGGGCGTCTGGATTGCCGCCGTAGTTGCCGCCCACGGCCAGGTTCATGACAATATAAAACGGCTGGTTGAACGGCGCCGGATACGCGGCCCCCGCCGTGGACCAATTGGTTTGCGTTTCATACCGCCGGCCATCCACATACCAGTTGATGGTGTTGGTCGTCCATTCCAGGAGATACACGTGAAAGTTGGCGGCTCCGTCATTCCGGGGAAACGTGTGCCTTCCCGTGGACTGAAGATGGCGGCCATCCGCGCCCGCGTAATGGATGGTTCCCCGCACCACCGCGGGATCGTTTCCCTTGTTTTCCATGACATCCATTTCACTTCTGGCCGGCCAGCGGCTATAGGCCGAATGTTCGGGCATCAGCCAAAGCGCCGGCCAATATCCCTGACCCTGAGGCAGTTTGGCGCGGAATTCAAAGCGACCGTATGTTTGGCTGAACAATCCCAATGTCTTCAATTTGGCGGAGGTGTAGTTTTGCCCTCCGTGAGACTCTTTTTTGGCGATAATGTGGAGGACGCCGTTGCTGACGCAGACATTCTC
>Ga0187872_10004173_pt1 | contig 11033 bp, 11 predicted proteins | sample June2016WEW_16_4_FD_132973 | JGI IMG/M metagenome (GOLD analysis project Ga0187872, IMG submission 132973) | Peatland microbial communities from SPRUCE experiment site at the Marcell Experimental Forest, Minnesota, USA - June2016WEW_16_40 | ecosystem: Environmental > Terrestrial > Soil >...
GCATGGATCATCTCGATGATGCCGCTGAGCACGAGCAGCCAGCCCAACACCAATATGGTGCCTAGGGTGGCTGCGGGCATCATGAAAAGGGCGACGGTCCCGAGAATGACCATGAAGATTCCGAGGAAGAGCAGCCACCCCCATCTTGGGCGGAGCACGTCGCACTCGAAAAGCAGTAGAGTCGTGGCCATATGTCTCCTCCGTCAGGAACTTGTCGGCCCAATCCGGAGACGTGGGGACAGTGAGCTGCCCTGACGTACTTGAGAAGATCAAACTGTCCCCATCACTCGCCTGCCTCAACCCGGATCTTTCCGCGGAATGAGGCTAGGTAGTGCATCTCAAGCGTGGATGCTAACCAAGCAGGCGCGGCCATGCCAATTCTTCGTGAGAATGAAGGCTGATTCCGAAACAAAGCGTAGGGCGGAACTCGTCTTCAGAGAGAGGTTCTTGTACGACCTTGGTTCTATTGCGCTGCCTGTAGGAAAGCTTGAACAATCTCCAAGGACGACGGCGGGGGAAAGGACTCCTTTCGTCTGAGGACCGCGTTTTGGGCCAGCCTACATCCGACAGGGATTACGTTCGCTCGTCGCGCCATGGCCGGCAATGCCTCGTCGCCGATCCGTGATTCAGGCGAGTGTCGATATCGAACGGGGATTGTGAGAGCGATCATGTCACGGGACAGAATCCGCCGATGGGTACCTGCCGTGTTGCAAACGGTGATCACCGTCGGCTTGGTGCTCCTGTTGTGGTTGCCATTCTTGCCACTCTTTCAGGCCAGCCCAGTGCGGCAGGTTTCCTATTCGGAATTCCTGCAGGCTGTGCGGGATGGCCGTGTCGAGGCTGTACAAATCAGCGCCGCAGAGATCCGCGGCTTCCTTCGCCCGGAACAGAGCAAGGGGCAGACGCCCCAGGTGCAGGCGCTCTCTGCCATCAGACCCCCTGATCTATACGATCCCGAACTGCTGCCGCTTCTGCGGAATAAGAATGTCCAGGTACTGGGCAGAATCGATACTCCCAGCTTTTGGCGCTCCCTTTTGGCTTCGGCATTGCCTATGCTGCTGTTAATCGGTTTTTGGACTTGGGTCATTCGCAAAATGGGTCGGGGGGGCGAGGCGTTACAGTTTGGGCGCAACCGCGCCAAGATCTACAACCGCACCCAGCGAGAGAAAGCGACGTTCTCGGATATAGCCGGCGTGGATGAATCCAGGGCTGAACTGGTCGAGATCGTCGATTTTCTCAGAAGTCCAGAAAAGTATCAGCGGTTAGGTGGACGAATTCCGAAGGGCGTCCTGCTCGTGGGCCCGCCCGGCACCGGGAAGACACTGCTCGCACGTGCCGTTGCGGGAGAAGCCGAAGTGCCTTTCTTTTCCATCTCTGGCTCCGAGTTCATCGAGTTGTTCGTAGGTGTGGGAGCCGCCCGGGTACGGGATCTGTTTGACGAAGCCAAGAAGCACGCTCCCTGTATCGTCTTCATCGACGAGCTGGACGCGATTGGCAAATCCCGCGCTGGCGTTCTCGCAGGTGTAGCCGGAGGTCACGACGAGCGCGAGCAAACGTTGAACCAGCTTCTGGTCGAAATGGATGGGTTTGATTCCTCCAAGGGCGTCGTCATCATGGCAGCGACCAACCGACCCGAAGTGCTGGACCCGGCATTGCTGCGTCCCGGACGTTTTGATCGGCAAGTGGTGGTAGATCGGCCCGACCTGTCCGGACGGGAAGCCATCTTGAGAGTGCATGCCCGAAAGATCAAACTTGCTGAGGCAGTCGATTTGCATGTCATCGCGGCCCGAACACCGGGCATGGTAGGGGCCGACCTGGCCAATATTGTCAATGAGGCAGCGTTGTTGGCCGCACGCCGCGGCGCGACCGCGGTCGAGATGCGCGACTTGGAGGAAGCGATTGACCGCGTCACCCTCGGTCTTGAAAAACGGACGCGAGTAATGACGCCGGCTGAAAAGGAGCGAGTGGCATACCATGAAACTGGTCATGCGCTAACCGCTCTATCCGTCAAACATGCGGACCCGGTTCACCGAATCACGATAATTCCGCGCTCCATTGGGGCGCTGGGCGCCACCCTGCAGCTGCCCACTACGGAAAAATACCTGCTGACCAAGCCTGAATTGGAGGACCGCATCGGGGTCATGCTCGGCGGACGCGCGGCTGAGGACATTATCTATAACGGGGTCATCTCGACTGGCGCGCACAACGACCTGGAACGTGCCACTGAGATGGCGCGGCAAATGGTCATGCGCTATGGCATGAGCGAACGACTCGGGAATCAGGTATTCGGCAAGCCCATGATGGGTCAATATCTCGACTCCTCCATGTCATTTGGAGAACAGCGCAACTTTAGCGAACATACGGCCGAACGGATTGATGAAGAGGTCGGGCAGCTCATCGAACGGACGTACGAGCGGGTAAAAGACATCCTGTCGCAGAAACGCGTCATGCTCGAGCGGATCACCGCAGAGCTGCAGAAGCGCGAAACCATCGATCGCGAAGAGCTGGAGAAGATTGTGTCTGCACCAGAGTCTGCACCGGCGCCAGCCGCGGCATAGAACAAAGGAAGTTTCTAATTATGCCGGTGATTCGAACCTGCCGAACTTGCGGACGTAGGAACCGCGTCCCTGCCGGACATCTCTCGGATACTGGTCGCTGTGGTGTCTGTAGAGCGTCACTTTTGCCATTGAATGAGCCTCTGGAAGTTGACCCGGAGCTGTTCACTGAAATTGTCCAAAACGCGCGCGTCCCAGTGTTAGTTGATTTCTGGGCCGCCTGGTGCGGCCCCTGCCGTGTGGCCGCGCCTGAGGTTGCACGCGCGGCTGCGGACATGGCCGGCCTGGCAATTGTCGTAAAGTTCGATACAGAACGTTATCCGGCCCTCAGCGACCTGAACCGTCCAGGCGCAGTTTCCCTGCTGCCTTCATGGAAGGGCTTACCTCCGTTACAACCATGGTCGTACGAGTTTCTCTGACCGTGGGTGGATCACACCATCACCATCTCCTCGCAATCGCCGTTTACTCTCCCGGGGAATTGTTACAGGGCGTCTTCAATCAGTAGCATCCCGATCAGAGATGGTTGGTGGAGTCCTGGTCGTTTGTCAGAGGCCAGATGGTGAGCTGCAGATGACTGCTGAGACGGTCCAACACCACGACCTGGCGGTGGTCCCGAGGGTAGTTGATGCTTTGTATCTCTTCGCGTGCAGCGTTGAATGGCGGCGTAGGTGCAACGAGGAGGCCTTCTGGGAATTGCTGTGTGCTCGAACGTCGCCAGATCCCGACACGAGACTCGTTGCTCAGGAGCTCTTGAGGGAGTGCTGAGTGCTCATTCGGAAAGCGATCACAGGGGCTCGTGAAGCTGGCTAGAAATGATCCTTGATTCTGCAAGGAGTGTTACGTTCATGTATGTCGAAGGCAAGACCGATCCCAAGCCGATAGAACAGGCTGCCAAGCCCTCTGCGGCGAGACTCGGGGCCCTGGTGCAGCAGCGTACCGCGCCGCTGCGAAGTCTCTCGGCACAACTCCTTCGCGTGCAAGAGGAAGAACGCCGTCATTTGGCGCGCGAATTGCACGACAGCACCGGCCAAACGCTAACAGCGCTGAAAATACAGTTAGCGAACCTCGAAGAACGGTTAAGAACTGGCGAGCCAGCCTCAGACAGCCTTGCCCAAGTTAATGCACTGGCAAATCAGGCCCTCCAGGAAATTCGAACCACCTCATATCTGCTGTATCCGCCCTTATTGGAGGAAACGGGTTTTTGCTCTGCTGCACGCTGGTACGTAGAAGGTTTTTCCAACCGGAGCAATATTCAAGTCAGACTGCATCTCGCGTCAATCGGAAGATTGCCGAGACCCGTCGAGATAACCCTGTTCCGCGTCCTGCAGGAGACTCTTACAAATATCTACCGCCACTCGGCTAGCCGAACTGCGGATATTCGTCTAAAGCGTGGAGCGAACGCAGTCTCCCTGGAAGTACAGGATTACGGTCGCGGAATTCCGGCGAGGCTTTTGGACCAATTCAAGCGGACGGGCCTTGGCGTTGGTGTTGGATTGGTGGGAATGAGAGAGCGGATTGAAGACTTTGGCGGTCAACTCGAAATCATCTCGGGAAGGGCTGGCACCGTTGTCCGAGCCACGGTGCCTGCGGCGTAAGTCGCGCCAAGATCGCACACTCTGGGGCGCCGTGGTGTCCTAGAGAATCTCATTGGAGGTAATGTCCATGTTCCGACGGAGCGGTCGATTCTCAACATTGCTGTTATTGGCGGGGTTGGTAACGTTCGCAGCGGCGCAAGAGACAAAAGGAGGGCGTTACGACCAGCAGATCCAGGAAGATGTCGAGAGGATGCTGCAATCGAATCCAAGGTTTCAAAATGTCCGTGCCACGACGGATGATGCCATCGTCACGCTTTCGGGTACCGTGAAGCTCTACATTGACAAGCTGGATGCTGACCGGCGCGCCCACCATATAAATCATATCGGAGGGGTGCGCAATGAAATCGAAGTCGAGGGCAACATTCCCGATGAAGTTCTGCTCCAGAAGCTGGCCGACAAGCTACGCTACGATCGCGTCGGTTTCGGCATCATGTTCAACAATCTCCAGTTGAGCGTAAAGAACGGTGTGGTCACAATTAGCGGCGACGTGCATGACTATCCATCCCGCGACTCCGCTCTTGCCATCGTTGAGACCGAGCCGGGGGTAAAAGATGTAGTCAATGAGATTAATGTGCTGCCCGTCTCAACGTTTGACGATGAGCTACGGATTCGAGTTGCACGTACGATCTACGGCCATCCCGCCCTCCAGAAGTACGCTATCGATCCTCAGTCGCCCATCCGTATCGTCGTTGAAAACGGACACGTGCGCCTCGAAGGCGTCGTCGATAGCCAGATGGATAAGCAGATCGCTGGAGTGCAGGCCAGTTCCGTCCCTGGCGTGTTCAGTGTGCAAAACGACCTTGCAGTTGCGAACGAGAAAGCAAAATAGTGTGAGGGAGACCAATGATGAGCGCATGGGCGCAAGTGAAGCGGTTAAAAATCAGCGAGAACAAGGTTCTTAAGGTTGTAGTGCTATTGACATTGCTGCTCATGGCAGCGCCGGCGGCAGTTCAAAATCTACGGGCAGGCGGGTCCGGCGACAACGACCAGTGCGGCGAGGCATCGAACAAGGGCCAAATCCAGATTCCGAATCGGAGGCCAACGCCGTTATTTGAAGGCAAGGAGGGCAAACAGAAAACAGAAATCCACTTTGATCTGGCCACGCGCATGGTAACTGTAAAGCTGCTCGTGCAGGACCCAAACGGCTATTTCATTCCAAACATCCGGCGCGACAATTTTGCGGTGTACGAGAACAACATTCGACAGCACAACGCGACCGTCGAGATTGAGCACGCGCCGGTGACGCTCGGGCTGCTGCTTGAGTTTGGCGGGCGCGCTCAAGCATTGAACCGATCCTTGGGTACAGAGGTCGCACGCGCAGGCCGCCAACTCCTGGATGAACTTGGACGAGGGGATAAGGTTGCCATCTGGAGATATAGCGACAAAGTGGAAAAGCTCGCTGACTTCGCGCAGGGGCATGAAACGCTCGATCGAGTCTTCCAGGATCTAGGCACTCCCGAGTTTTCGGAAACCAATCTTTACGATGCGCTTATCTACGTCGTGGAACAGATGAGATCCGTACAGGGCCGCAAAGCCATCGTTCTGATCTCATCCGGCGTAGACACCTTCAGTAAGTCCAAGTACGACGATGCCTTGAGAGCGGCGCGGGACGCTGGCACTCCAATCTATGTCGTTAGTCTGGTGCCAGCCCTTCGCTCCTTAATCGAGGCATATGGATCTGCGGGACCGCTCGCACGGGTCGACTGGAACGCCGCAAACAGGGGCCTCGAGGAGATTGCCAGGGTATCGGGAGGTCGCGCGTACTCCCCAGCGAGCACCATTGATCTCTTCTCGATGTACGACGACATGATGGAGAACCTCAGGGTGCGGTACGTAATTACTTATCAGTCTTCTAGCGGCCTTGATCTAAACTCGCCACGCACGGTACGCGTCGAATTGGTCGATTCGAAAACAGGCGGCCCTTTGCAGATCACAGATGAGAGCGGCCGAACTATTCCTGCTCGCATCGTCGTTCAGGACAGCTATGTGCCCAGTGCAGCATCCGGCGGCGAGCTCACGAGCGGATCATCGAGCTTTTCAAAATAAGATGGCCGAGTTCGGCAAAATTCTCGTCTTCTGTGGGGTGCTTCTGCTCGTGTTGGGAGCCCTTTTCTTGCTCCTCGGACGCACCGGCCTTCCGGTAGGCCGCCTTCCGGGTGATATTCTCTACCGCGGCAAAAACACGACCTTCTATTTCCCATTCACAACCTCTATTCTGCTCAGCGCCGTGCTTTCCCTAGTGCTCTATGTGATCGGTAGACTCAGGCATTAGCCTGCCTGAGCTGCTCGCTACCATAAGTTGTTCGGGAACACCCCCATACCTTTCTCTCGGCGAAAAACCAATCGCGCCGCCCAACACCTTGCACCTGGTCCTGCGCCTAGCAACGTTGGGCCCGCTGCTCTTGTTGGCGGTGTTTTGAAAATTATTCTCGACCCCGGTCGAGATCGCCACTTTCGATTGACGTGGAGCTGCTGCCTTGAAAGTCCCTGAATACCAGCTACGGCCAAAGTCGTATGGACACCTCTTACCGGGAGACGACCCTGTCCTAGGAATGCTTTCGGAACCACGGTTCATCCTCCCGGAGAATTGGCACGTGCTGTATCTGATCATTAGCATCTTCAAGAGAGGGGAACTGCCGCGCGTTGGCGTTTCCCGCAAGGCAGGAGGAGGTCGGACGCATGGCGGTCAATTTCGTTCCATTACACGATCGGATTTTGGTTCGCCGGGTGGAAGAGCAGGAGACGACGAGGGGCGGACTCATCATCCCCGATACGGCTAAGGACAAGCCCCAAGAGGGCGAAGTCTTGGCTGTTGGTAAGGGCAAAATCAAGGAGGACGGCAAGATTCTTCCCCTGGATGTAAAACCTGGGGACCGCATCCTGTTCGGCAAGTACGCTGGCACCGAAATCAAGATTGATGGCGAAGAGTATCTCATCATGCGCGAAGACGAAGTTTTGGGAGTCCTGGCCAAGGCGGGAAAGCGCGCCAAGGTTGCAGCCTGAACCGGTTCCTTACTCAGCTTTGGGATCAGGATGGACAAGGAGAAGAAATCGACATGGCAGCGAAGGAAGTCATCACAGGAGAACAATCGCGGCAGGCGATTCTGCATGGCGTAAACGTTCTGGCAGACGCCGTAAAGGTGACACTCGGCCCGAAGGGCCGCAATGTTGTCATCGAAAAGAAGTTCGGTTCGCCCTTGATCACCAAGGACGGTGTGACGGTAGCGAAAGAGATCGAGCTCAAGGATCCATCGGAGAACGCTGGCGCTCTGATGGTACGCGAGGTAGCAAGCAAGACCAGCGACGTCGCCGGCGATGGCACTACAACCGCGACGGTGCTGGCGCAAGCCATCTTTCGCGAAGGCGTGAGAACGGTAGCGGCTGGCGCGAACCCAATGGCGCTGCGGCGAGGGATCGAGAAGACCATCGAGGTTGTCTGTGGCAAGACCAACGACGCCGGCAAGCGCGTGTACGGCGAATTGGATGGTCTATCGAAACCTGTGGCGGGAGACATGAACGCCATCGCCCAGGTGGGCACCATCTCCGCGAACAATGACGCGACGATTGGCAATATTCTCGCGGAGGCAATGAAAAAGGTCGACAAGGACGGAGTGATCACGGTCGAAGAGTCCAAGACTATGGAGACGCAGCTGGAAGTAGTGGAAGGTATGCAGTTCGACCGGGGCTACCTATCTCCTTACTTCGTCACCGATCCCGAACGAATGGAGGCCGTGCTCGGGGACCCGTACATACTCGTCTATGAAAAGGAAATTTCCTCGCTCAAAGACTTGCTGCCCCTCTTGGAGCAGATCGCCCGCGCCAGTAAGCCATTGCTGATTATCGCCGAGGATGTCGAAGGAGAAGCTCTGGCGACACTGGTGGTCAACAAGCTGCGCGGCATGCTTCAAGCCTGCGCCGTCAAGGCTCCGGGATTCGGCGACCGACGCAAGGCCATGCTTCAGGATATAGCGATCCTGACTGGCGGTAAGGCCATCACCGAGGACCTGGGCATCAAACTGGAACATGCACAGCTCAGCGACTTGGGCCGGGCCGGCCGCGTGACCATCGACAAGGACAACACAACAATCGTTGAAGGCAGGGGAAAGTCCGAGCAAATCCAAGGCCGGGTGAAGGAAATTCGCGCTGAGATCGAAAAAAGCAAGAGCGACTATGACCGCGAGAAGTTGCAGGAGCGCTTAGCCAAGCTGGTCGGCGGTGTTGCTGTCATCAAGGTAGGTGCCGCGACCGAGACTGAGATGAAGGAAAAGAAGGCTCGGGTTGAGGATGCCCTGCATGCCACCCGTGCGGCGATTGAGGAAGGCATTGTGCCGGGCGGTGGTGTCGCTTTGGTCCGCTGCATCGAGGAGTTGCACGATTTCAAGCTAGAAGGCGACGAACAGATCGGTGTCGACATCGTGAAGCGCGCCATGGAGGAACCGTTGCGCCAAATCGTTACCAACGCCGGCGAAGAGGGAGCAATCGTGCTCGGAAAGGTGCGCGAATCTGACAACCCGAATCTTGGATACAACGCCCAAAATGGGCAATTCGAGGACCTTGTGAAGGCGGGCGTCATCGATCCTACCAAGGTCGTTCGCACAGCCTTGCAGAATGCGGGTTCCATCGCATCCCTGATGTTGACCACCGAGGCGCTCGTCTCTGAAATTTCAGAGGAGAAGAAACCCGTCCCCGGTCGCTCGGCAGCGGATGATGTGTATTGACATCAACAGCAGTTGCTTCATGAGTACGGGGTACGCGAGGGGGAAGGCATGCGCAAATCCATGTCAAAGATTATTGCTGCATCAGGGCCCAGCGGCAGCGTCGAGGCCGTTCGACAGTTGGCCCGGGAAGCCTGCGACGTTGGGGCAGGTGTGATTGCTCTATTAGGCAGCCTGACGCCGAAGAACAAAGATCCGCGGGAATATGCGGAAGTACTCAAGGCGCTGTCCGAAGCGCAGTTGCCAGCGTTTTACATCCCTGGACCTGAAGATGCTCCCTTCTCTGCGTTTTTGCGAGAGGCGGCAAACTTCGAAGTGGTGTATCCCAATGTTCGCGGCGTCCATGGCACGTTCGGTATCGCTCCTGGACACGTTGTCTGGTCCGGAATGGGCGGCACGATCGAGGATCATCCAGACACGATTCGTGACGAAGTTGGCGCGCTCCGCTATCCGGGGTGGGAGGTCGAGTATCAGCTGAAGTTCCTCCAGGAACTGAAGGACTATCAAAAGGTATTCATGTTCACGACTTTTCCCGAGCACAAGGGTCGGCACGAGAAGGGCAGCGCCGTTTTGGCCGAAATTATCAAGACCTACAACCCCCGCCTCGTGCTCGTGGGGGGAGGAGAACCCAGGCACGAAATAGTCGGGAAGTCGTTACTCGTTGCTTTAGGATGCCTTGCCAAAGGCGACTTCACCGTAGTTGACCTTCGGAAAGGTGAAGCGACGCCCCGTACGCTGCGTCAACCCGCAAAGGCAGCGTAAACCACTCGCACACCAGAGTGGCCCCTTCTCAAGAAAGTATTGGTGACTGCTCTGCTGAGCAGGTCGAGTATGGCAGAGGTCTCAAGCAAGACGAAGGCCGCCGACTCGCTTCCTTATCTTGACCTCGATAACTTGTTGAAGGAATGCTTACAAATCGTTGACCAGCACTTTCGACGGTTGCGCGGTATAGCCCGTTTCCCCGTATGCCACACAGCAAAGCTATTGTGAGCCAGCCAAACCGTGAGCGATTTGCCATTTATTTCCCCGAGAGTCGCAGATGGCTTAGCCTTGCTGCGACGCCCAGGGCCTTCACCCTGGCAATTCTGTGCCACTTTCGAGGTGTAAGCGTACGCCTGGCTCTGTGGAGCCAACTACCTGCAACCAAGTTTTTCGAGCGGCTGCTGGATGTCGAGAGTTCCGGAGTCACGCTGGTTTGCTGTTACGAACATCACGCCGTGCTACTGTTCCATGCCTGGGAGAGAGTGGAAAGGACGCGGCTCTCGAAAGGAGTGATCGTCCCGGTGGATCAGGGCCTCCAGGTCGGAGGGGAAACGATTTTGGCAGTAAAGCGCATTGGGCGTCTCGCAGTAACTGGATTCAGATCTGGGCCAGTCCCACCGGATCAGAATCTGGGTCTCTCAGAGGAGCGTGTGGATCCTCCGGATCGCCAGGTGGTTCTTTCACCGGAGGAGGAGACGGTTGAGATGGCGTGCGGAGAAGTTGCTGAGTCCTTCTGGTGATGATTTGCATCCGAGCGGTCATGTTTCTTTTCACGTTCAGGCAGTAGCTGCTCCTGTAGCCAACAGAAGCTTGCCGATGGTCTGTCGAGTTTCCAGCAAGCGGTGAGCCTCGGAAGCTTCAGCCAGCGGCAGAACCTTGAAGATCCTCAGCTTCAACCAGCCTCGATCGATGCCCTCAATCACCTCGTTGGCCCGGTGCATCAACTCATCTCGGCTTAAAAGATAATTTTGCAGACTCCCGCCCGACACTGACAGCGAGCGCACCATGAGAGAGTTTGGCACGATCGGGTCCGCCGGACCACTCGCCGCACCGAAGATTACGATGTGGCCACGGACAGCGGCAGCTTCAAGGTTTCCCTTGAATGTGGTCTTTCCAACGCCATCGATGATGAGATCAGCGCCATGACCGTTTGTGAGACGCTTGGTTTCCGTAACAAAGTCCTGTTGTGAGTAAATAATGAGGTCGGTGGCGCCGGCTTGGCGAGCGGCTTTTGCCTTTTCCTCGGTGGACACTGTGCCGATAACCCGTGCGCCAAAGTGTCGGGACCACTGCACCAGAAGCAAACCCATGCCGCCTGCAGCTGCGTGAATCAGCACCACGTCACCTGGTTTTGGCCTGCGAAACTCATGAATGAGATAGTGTGCTGTCATGCCTTGCAGTGGGAA
>Ga0187872_10004175_pt1 | contig 11024 bp, 8 predicted proteins | sample June2016WEW_16_4_FD_132973 | JGI IMG/M metagenome (GOLD analysis project Ga0187872, IMG submission 132973) | Peatland microbial communities from SPRUCE experiment site at the Marcell Experimental Forest, Minnesota, USA - June2016WEW_16_40 | ecosystem: Environmental > Terrestrial > Soil >...
GGAATATCGTCTCCGGCTGATCACCCAGGCTGAACAGGGCCTCTTTGCATCCCGCACGACGTCCGGCTTCGGCCACCGCGAGAACTTCTTGCGATGTCATAAATGGTTGGCCATCGGCCGCAGGGTCCGCTCGGAACGTGCAATAGCCGCAATAATCGCGACACAGATGCGTCAGCGGGATAAAAACTTTCTTCGAGTAACTAACCGTACGGCCTTTTGATCGGTCCCGAACGGCTGCGGCGGCCCGGAGCAAGGAACTTAGTTCGGCATCCTCGATTAACAAGAGCGCTTGTCCGCGGGATATGCCACCTCCTTCGATCCCGCGTTCGAGGGCGGTAATCACTTGAGATGTACTTGCCAGCCCTTTCATTGAAGCCTTGCGCCTTTCAAAATCGGGCTCTCTGTCTATGGCCCACAGCGAGGTCCCCGAGCATGCGCGATTCACACTCCGCAGCGCAGGGGATTATAATGCATCCACGTCGCCTTAGGTGAAACCGTGTGACTATCGACTAGTGTATACAAGTTTTCTGTTGTCGACTATTCAGACAGGTCGAAGGGATACACGTCTGCCGCGCGCGAGCGGCTTCCCATGTTGCTATTTCCTTTGGCTTCACCAGAGCTTCTCCTCGCTCGATGGAGATTTCGTGCGGTCCAAAGGAAAGCTCATGTATACGCTTGTACACATTCCAGTTAGACGCGTATACTCTCTGTCCCGGAGGAAAGACGAGTGTGTCGAGCGGCGACGCCGTCAACTGCGATATTCATCGAAGGGCTCCCAGCACAAAGGCGTTGCCGCTGGTATGAGCCGTCCGAACTGCGAGGGAAGACCTACCCTGCCACAGTTGAACGGGGAGGACAATTTTACTGAATTGGAGTTCTAGACTGTAATGGGTTGGGAATGACCAGACACTCTGCCATCAAAAGGAGAAGAAACAGTGGGCTACAAGAGCTTAGAGGACGTGCTACAAGCCACCGGGAATCCGGTGAAACTGCTGCGCAACTCGCAAACTGGGCCATATGTCTATCCGGTGGTCCCCAGCGAGTTCTCGAACTGGAGGGATGAGCAGCGCGCCTGGCAGCAGACCTGCGTTCTCTTCAACCAGTCTTATCACATGACGGATATGTATGTTGAGGGTCCCGATGCGCTGAAGTTGCTTTCCGATCTTGGCGTAAACAGCTTCAAGGGGTTCGAACCCAACAAGGCCAAGCAGTTTGTTCCATGCAACTATGATGGCCACGTGATCGGCGACGTGGTTCTGTTCTATCTCGACAAGAACCTCTTCAATCTGGTCGGCCGTCCTTCCGTGCACAACTGGGTGCAATACCACTGTGAAACGGGCGGCTACAACGCGAAGGTGGAGAGGGACGAAAGAGCGGCTGCCAGACAAGGCCCGATCGTTCGGAAAGTTTACCGATATCAGGTGCAGGGCCCAAATGCGATGAAGGTGATCGAGAAGGTCACTGGCAAACCCGCCCCGGAACTTAAGTTCTTCAACATGACTTCGATCTCAATCGCGGGCCACGACGTGCGCGCGCTGCGCCACGGTATGGCCGGCCAGCCCGGCCTGGAGCTTTTTGGCCCTTGGGACCAAGGCGAAGCGGTGAAAGCGGCGATCGTCGATGCCGGCAAAGAATTCGGTCTTCGGCTCGTGGGCGCACGCGCGTATTCGTCCAACACGCTGGAATCCGGCTGGATTCCTTCCCCGATGCCTGCGATTTACAGCGGCGAAAAGATGAAGGCATACCGGCAATGGCTTCCCGCGAACTGCTACGAAGCGATCGCTTCCCTCGGTGGCAGCTTCTATTCCGATAACATCTCGGACTACTACCTCACGCCTTGGGATCTTGGCTACGGACCCATCGTGAAGTTGGACCACGATTTCATTGGACGCGAGGCGCTTGAGAAGTTGGCGGCCAAACCGCACCGGAAAAAGGTGACGCTCGCGTTGAATGACGAGGATGTGACCCGTGCCCTCGGCACCATGTTCCAGAAGGCGAATCGAGCCAAGTACTTCGATTTTCCCTCGGCTGTTTACTCGACTCTGCCGTACGACAAGGTGTTGAGCAACGGCAAGACGATCGGCATCTCGACTTGGTGCGGCTACAGCTCGAACGAAGGGAAGATGCTGACTCTGGCGATTCTCGACCAGGAGTACAGCGAACCCGGCACGGATGTAACTTTCGTGTGGGGCGAAGAGGGCGGCGGATCGTCGAAGCCGACGGTCGAGCGCCACGTGCAAACCCAGATACGGGCAATTGTCAGCCCCGTGCCTTACTCCGAAGTGGCGCGGACTGCTTATGCTGACGGTTGGCGGACGCATCAGAAGGTCGGCGGAGCCGAGGTCGCGGGCCGCAAATAAAAGAGCGGAAGAATCGCCCCCGAAGTACGGGGGCCATGATCCGGTAATCTAGCGGCAACGTGGGCATGCGTAGCTCACCGTGGCATAATCAAGGCTGACTGGGAACACGGGCTCGCGGCAAGTGTCGAGCGCCCGTGTCCCGGCTGGCCAATTTCACAGTTACTTGGAAAACGTCGTTTCCGCAGAGAAGAGTCGCGCAAAATTAAACCCGTAGAGATCGACATCGGGGCTTTGGCGAAATTCGCCAACGAACCGGGCTTTGTCCTCTTGCGCGAGGAGTCCGGTTGGCGCATGTATCGTCGTCCCGTTCGAATTCTGTCGGCCAGCAATCCCGAAACGCTCGCTCATGCGCTCGCGGAGATCGATCGGCACGTAAAGTCAGGCGGAGAGGCTGCCGGCTTTCTGTCTTACGAAGCCGGCTACGCACTTGAGCCAAAGCTACGCCCTCTCCTTGGAGACCAGAGCGATCCGCTGTGTTGGTTCGGTCTGTACGACACGGCCTTCGCGGTGGATAAGCTCTCGTTCCCTCCCGGCGACTCACAGGAAATCGTTCAGAACAGCGCGCCGAGCATCACTCGCGGCCAATATGACGAGGCCCTCGGCGCAATCCACGATTGGATCTCGGCAGGCGACGTCTACCAGATCAACTTCACCTATCGAGTCGCTTTCGAATCGATGTGCTGCCCCTGGTGCCTGTTCAATTCACTTTGTCATCGGCACCCCGTTCCTTACGCCGCGTTTGTGAATACCGGGCTCGAACAGATCGTTTCGCTCTCGCCGGAACTGTTTTTCAACATTCGAGGGAGGCGCATTGTAGTGAAGCCGATGAAGGGAACGGCGGATCGCGGCCTGACGCTTGAGGATGATGTGCGCTGCGCCGAGGCCCTCCGCGTAAGCGAGAAGAACCGCGCGGAGAACGTGATGATTGTGGATTTGATGCGCAGTGACCTGGGCCGTATCTGTCGGACGGGCTCCGTCAAGACCCCTCGTTTGTTCGAAGTCGAACGCTTCCCTTCAGTCTGGCAGATGACGTCCACGGTTGAGGGTCATTTGCGCGAAGAATGCACACCTGATTCCGTCATCAGGGCCCTGTTTCCGTCCGGGTCGGTCACCGGCGCCCCCAAGATCCGCGCCATGGAACTGATTTCAGAATTGGAGACCACGCAACGCGGGGTCTATACGGGCTCAATCGGTTATTTCGCTCCAACCCAGGCTCAATTCAATGTGGCAATCCGCACGGCCGTTTTGCGGGGCAACGAAGGAATCCTGGGTGTGGGTGGCGGGATCACTTACGATTCGTCCAGTTTCGAAGAATGGAAGGAATCTCAATCCAAGGCAGCTTTTCTGACCCAAGATGCACCCGACTTCAAAATTATCGAAACGATGCGTTGGGAGGGGGAATACCGGCTCCTTGAAGAGCATCTGGAGCGTATGCGCGCCTCTGCTGAGTACTTCGGGTTTCAATTCGAAGAGAGGATGGCTCGCGCAACGCTCGAGGGAATCGCGCTGGGGTTCGGGAACCGTCCTCAAAGAGTCCGGCTTTTGCTCGCTCAAAACGGCTCACTCGAGCTTGAATCCAGCGAGATAACAGACGTCGCTCCTTTTGGCCGGGTTCGACTATCCGCGCGAACAGTCCTCAGCTCGGATCGATTTCTCTACCACAAGACAACACGCCGCAAGATGTACAACGAAGAACTGGCTGCCGCGAGAGCTGCGGAGTGTGATGACGCACTTTTCTTCAACGAGCGAGGCGAGTTGACTGAAGGAACGATTCACAATGTTTTCGTCGTTAATGGCACTCTGTGGCGTACTCCCCCAATCACGTGTGGAGTTTTGCCCGGCACCTACCGCGCTTCCATACTAAAGAACCGTCGCAATGCGCGGGAGGACGTGTTGACGCTCGACGATCTCGCTTGTGCAGATGCCATATATTTGTGTAACGGTGTTCGCGGGATGTTTCCGGTACAACTGTTAGGAGGGCAGGACCTGTCCCTCGCCAAAATTCCGTCCGCCCGCAGAATCAATAGCTCACAACAACATCCTCGCCCCTGATTTGGTATAACTCCGTGTCATGTTCAGCCTGCTTGTCCTCTGGATCGGAGCACTGGTTCGCCTCCTCCGCAGTCGATTCTACGTTTCGCATTCAACGATTTGCGGCCGGGAATGCTCTGTTTTTGGGCGCGGATGAGATTACGACGAGGGACACCGGCGCCTTCCGCCCGGTACCACCGATCACTGCAATCGTTTTCTCCACGCTGACTCCGTGATAACCTGCGAGTGTCGCCTCAGGCCTGTACACTTTAATCGAATTCGCGAGGACCATCATGACTGCGATCCCCGAAAAATATCTCGACCTATTCCGTAAAAAGTCCTTCGCACAGCTGGCTACACTGATGCCAGATGGAAGTCCGCACGTGGCACCCGTATGGGTTGAATACGATGGTCGGCACATCGTGATCAACACTGCAAAGGGAAGAATAAAGGACCGCAACATGCGGCGCGATCCGAGGGTGGGACTGGACTTGCTCGATCCGGACAACCCCTACCGTCACCTTTCAATTCGTGGGCGCGTAACGGATATCACCGAAGACGGCGCTGACGAGCATATTGATAAACTGACCCAAAAATACATCGGCCAAGATCACTATCCCTACCGCGGGTCAGGTGAGGTGCGTGTGATCTATAAGATCGAACCCCAGACCGTCCATGCTATGGGATGAACTGTGCCTTTGAAGTGAGGTATCCCGCATGCCGACGGCTGACTCGGAGAAGCACTGGCGGCCGGGCTGCCGCCGCACGTGATGATCGCGCTCTCTTAGCAAGAAAGAACGCCCCGTTAGACATCCCGGCCGCCCTGCCAATCCGACCCAGAAGCCCCCGTTTGGAAGCGGCTGGCAGGCCCTTACTTTAAGATCAACTCCCGCGCGGTCCGGGTGGCAAGAACCTCGCGTACTTTCGACCGGTCTTCGTAGCCCTGCATCTCCTTTTGATCGTCCTCGTGCAGGACATCGCGGCTCAACTTGTCGGATTTTTCCTCGTCCGCTTCCATCTCGGCGAGGCTCTTGTACTCCCGAAGAATCAGCATGTTCCAGGTCGACGCATCATCGTCCAGAGTCCGCAGGATCTTGTAAGACTTCATGTACCCGGCGTTGACCTCCGCGTCCGATTCTTTCTTGAACTGGCCATCGAGGTACTGAAGGTAAGCCGGATCCATACCTGCCTGGATTCGGATGGTCGTCACCGTCCAGATCGTGCCCGGGCTGTAGTAACGGTAGATCTGAGCGATGGCGGGAATCGCGAGCAACAAAGTCGCGAGAGCGGCCGCAAGCTTGGCAGTCACCGATTTCATAAGCATCTCCTCTTGTCTTTGGGTGAGTTGGTTGGCGCGAGGCCGGCAGGTCCTCGAGAGTCTCCAGTTCAGCCTCGCAACGCTTGGGGAGGATAGCACAATCCGAGAAGGCTCCTAAAAATCAATACGATCGTTTCGTTTGTGATCGAATGCTCTTCATACCGGTAGATCAGCATGTTGGTCGGATTACTGGACAAGTCCCCCCCTTACCCGGTGCTGCCGCCAAGGTCTGCAGCAACAACATTTCTACTTTAAGCGCCGTACAATTTACTGCACAAGACAGCATGGCATACGCTGCTGACCGCAAAAACATTGGTGAAAGTAATGGAGGCGCGGGTGGGAATCGAACCCACGAATGAAGGTTTTGCAGACCTCTCCCTTCCCACTTGGGTACCGCGCCCCGGGGAAGCACAGTATAGCGAAACCGCGGCCTCGTTTCAGCACGCGGCGGCGGGCGGCGGGTCAGTTTGCCTGTTTGCCCCCCAATGAACTGTATCGGGAAGGCGGGCGCAGTTCGCTTCCAAGGAGCGAAAACCGTCCTTCGCGCCTGCACCACATCTGTACCCTCGTACAGGACCCAAACGCCTCGCGGCATGCTAGGCTCGTACCGCGTTTCGGATGGGCGGACGGAAAAGAAAGAGAAGAAAGGAGCGAGCGAAGAAACAGATGGCCTCAGACCGGGTGTCCGTCCATCGCCGCCTCGCTGGCCGCTGCCTTTTGCCCGCCGTCGATCTCCAGTTTTCTAATCGCAAAATTCCATTATTAGAATCCCGCCTAAGTTGCTCGAAACAAACGATCGCGACCGTTTCTAATCGCAAATTTTTGAGGCCTCGGCCTTCTTGAAGAAAGCTCGCCCTGCTCTTTGAAAACTGAATAGCACTGGAGAAGCTGGCTTAGCCGAAAGTCGAACGGCTTCTCTACAGGCGCGCTTCGCGCTAAAGTGAATAGCGATGATCCTCCTCATCTGGGTCGCAGCGAGCATTCTGGCAATCGCGGCGGTGGCGATTATCGTGTGGTCGGCTGGCCGCCGCTCCGAGGCGCAGTTGTCCGCGGCTCGCCAGGAAATGCAGAATTCGCTTGTGGCGCAGGGCCAGTCGGTCACGGCCCAAATTAACAATCAGATCAACCACCTCATGCAATCCGTCACGCAGCAGCTCGGCCAGGTTCGCCAGGAGCTACAGACCGGAGTGGCTTCCACGGGTCAGCTCGCCGCCGACGCCCAGCGCGAAGTCTCCCGGCGCTTGCAGTCGTCCACCGACATGCTGCTCCAGATGAGCCAGCAGATCGGCGAGGTGCAGCAGACGAGCCAGGACCTGTCGAAGGCCGCGCAAACGCTCCAGTCGGTTTTGAGCGGAGCCAAGACGCGCGGGGCGCTCGGCGAGGCCATGCTCGACCGTCTCCTCGCCGACGCGCTGCCGCAGAGCGCCTACTCGACGCAGTATCACTTCGCTTCCACCGGCGCGATTGTCGATGCGGTCGTGCGCAGCGGCGAGCGGCTTCTCCCGATCGACTCAAAGTTCCCGCTCGACGCCTATCGCAGGCTCGCCGACCTCGGCGAAGACGCGCGCCGCGAATTTTCCGTCGCCGTGCGCAAACACGCCGACTCGATCGCCGAAAAGTACATCCTTCCGCACGAGCATACGTTCGACTACGCGTTGATGTTCGTCCCCTCGGAAGGCGTCTACTACGAACTGCTGATGACCGAGGACTCGAAATACGGGAAGCTCGACGAGTACTGCCGGGAAAAGCGCGTCTTTCCCGTCTCGCCCAACACGTTTTACGCGTGCCTCAGCGCCGTCGCGGTCAGTTTGCAGGGCCAGAAAATCGAGGAGAATGCGCGGCACCTTCTCGCCGCTCTCGCAGGACTCAGGAAACAGATGGACACCTTCGCGGATGTGTACGAAAGGCTCGGCAACCATCTGCGCCACGCGCAGCAGAGCTACGAAGATGCGGATAGCCGTCTCAGTCGCGCCCGGAATTCCCTCGAGCAGATGTCGCAGGGCGCGCTTCCCGACGCACCCCAAGCGGTCCTCTTGCCCCCAACGGACGAATAGTCCTTACAAGGCGTCGCTCGCGGCGTCGAGGAGCGTGCGAAAATCTCCGGCCATTGTTGTGGAACGGATTCCGTCCAGCGCGCGCGCGACTTTTTCGAAATCGCGAGGGTGATGCGCCAGCCGCCGCGCGAATGCTTTGATCTCGTCCCGCAAGTCTTCCGGCGCGAGGCCCGCGGCGGCCTCCAGGTATCGCCGCGCCGATTCGACGTCCGGCGCGGAGACCAGCCGCGCGTGAAATGAGAAATCCCCGGAAGTAATCGCCTGTACCTTGATTCCGGCGAGATTCTGCGAGCCACCGCCAGTGACGACTTCCTGCGCGTCTCCCTTCAGAAATCGCAGCACGCCGGGGGTTTCGTTTTCGACGATGAGATGGAGCGGCTCCCCCGACCCCTGCACGCGAACCGCGAGGTTGCCCTGCTTGCCCGGGAGCAACGCGGGATTTGGCGCTTCGAATTCGAGCGACACGATTGCTGCCGTCGCGCTCGCTTGCAGACCCGGAGCCACGACCGAAATGGTCGCGGCACCGGGCGTCGCTTTCGGTCCCGGCAAAACGACGATGCATTCCGGCGATGCCGCGAGCACCAGCGCGGGCTGGTTGTTAATCTTCACGCGGTTTTCATCGGCATCACCGCTCAGCCCGGCTCCACAAATCGAAAACCGGTCGTGCAGCGAAATAACGGGCGCGACCGCGATCGCCTGAGAGCCGCTGGCGGGCGGCGCGGAATCCACCAGCGCGGCGGACGAACCGCCGGGCGTTTTCGCAAGCAAGTAGCTGCCCGACGCCGGAGCTGTGAAATGCCCGCGCCCGGTGCGGTCCGTGGTCACTTTCTGACCTCCCACTTCGACGATCACGTCGGAAGCGAGCCGGCCGTCCACGCCGAGCGCGGCGAACGTTGCCGGCTGGCCCGCGACAACTTTCGGAGGAAGCACAATCGTCACGGCCCATGTTGTGAGAGGCGTGGACGGCGCCTGCCCGCGAACCGTCGATGGCAGCGCGAGTTCGGCGCTGCCGAGCAGTCCCACCGAGAAAACGCCTGCCAGCAGGCAAGTGCGGAAGCCTTGTGCGAAGGAGCGTGCCAGATGAGCCGCCATGAGTTCTAGCCGGCGCGAGTTGCGCCCGGCACGACATTGTAAAGGATACTCGACGCGAGATCAGTATCAGTCGTCGAGGCGGACGACGAAGGTATCGAGCTGCTCGTCCGAGCGCAACTGCCCGGCGAGCTGGCGCGCGGCGTCTTCCGTGGGCAGCCGGCCCACGCGCACACGATAGAAGATGCCGTTCGGCGAGTCGTACAGCGCGATGCTGACCGGCGAGTAGCGCGTCGCGAGCTGCGCGCGCAGTCTCGCGGCATTATCCTGGTTTGCAAACGCGCCCACCTGCACGCCGAAGAAGCCCACCCGGGGATTCGGCCCGGAGAGCACTTCGAGCCGCACCAGCGCCGTGCCCGTGCCGATCATGCCGATCGCCTGCGCGGCCGAGAGCGAAAGATCGATGACCCGGTTCGCAACAAAAGGGCCGCGATCGTTGATGCGGACTTCCGTTTGCTGCCCGTTGCGGAGGTTTGTCACGCGCACGACCGCGCCGAAGGGCAGCGTCCGGTGCGCCGCCGTGAACGCGTGCATGTCGTAGGTCTCGCCGTTCGACGTGCGGTGGCCGTCGAACGGAATCCCGTACCACGACGCCACGCCTTCTTCGACGTACTCGCCCGGCACGGCGGGCTGTCTCTCGATGGGAGGAGGCGGGGCCGAAGGAGCGGAGGGCTGCGGCACGGGAGCCGGCGCCGGAGGCTGCGTCGTGTACGTTCGATGGCGGCAACCCGCCACGGCCACCAGCGAAATCGCCAACAGGACCGTCAGCCGCCACGGCAACCGAGTTTCCCGATTCACTTGTTTGGACTCAAGTCCGGTATTATAGAAATGCACTCGCGTTCCCGCAAGGAACCCAATTGGCTCTGTCGAATCGATGACATTCAGTGAAAAGATGAGCGGATTTTTCGGCCGCGGCGAGCCGCGCCCCAAGCTGTGTCCATCGTGCGGCACGCTTGTGGGCGCAACCGCCTCGCGCTGCTATCAGTGCGGGGCAAACGTGAACTTCTCGCTCGCCGCAGCCAGCCGCTCGCTCGGCCGCCTGATGCCGATGACGTCGCCCGCCACGTACGCGATCCTGACCCTGAGCTGTGCCCTGTACTTCGCGAGCCTGCTGTGGACAGTGCGCATCAGCGGCTTTGCGGCTCCGAGCGGAGGGTTATCCGGCATCTTCAATTTCGGGGCGATCGACATCAATGTGCTGGTGCGCATGGGCGCCTCGCTTCCGCTGCCCGTGGATATTGCGGAGCCCTGGCGCTTCGTTACAGCCGTATTCCTTCACGCCAGCATCCTGCACATCGTCTTCAACATGTGGATGTTGATGTACGTCGGCCCGCAAATCGAGGAATTGTACGGCTCGGCCCGATATCTTTTCATCTACGTGGTGACGGGCATCGGCGGCTACGTGCTGAGCAGCTTCTTCGGACATCTCAGCGTCGGCGGCTCCGGAGCGATTCTCGGTCTGATCGGTGTGCTGTTCGCTATGACGATGGGCCGGCGATCTGCATCGATGCAGATGTTGCGCAGTCAGCTTATCATTTGGCTGGTCTACATTGCGTTCATGGGATTCATCTTTTCGCGGACGGACAACCTAGCCCACATCGGCGGATTCGTAAGCGGATTCGGTCTCGGTAAGCTGATGGCGGACCGCCCGCCGGCCTCGCCGGAGGAGCGCAAGCGAGCCTACGCAATGGGCTGGGCCGCGGCGCTCGCCGTCTTTGCGAGCTTCGGGATGGCGGCGTTCACGGCTTTGCACGGATGATATCGGTGGCGCTCTATTTTGCCGGAGGGGCGGGCGGAGGGCCTTCTGCGTGCAACTGCCGCGACACTACGATGCTGTAGTGAATCCCGGAAATCATCACAAATACAGCAACACAGTAGGCGCACACTTCCCTCAGAATCCAGAGCGCCGGGTTCTCCCAAACCGCCAGCAGAAGCACCAGCGTGACCAGGGAGATCTCGAAGAAGGTTGTCGCCTTTCCCCAAATGCTCGGCGGAAACGGCCGGTAGCCTACCGTCAGCAGAATCACGGCGCAGGCGACCAGAATCAGGACGTCGCGGCCGAGAACCAAGATCGCCAGCCACCACCCGATCTTTCCCTTGAGCGCCAGCACGAAATAGGACGACGAAAGCAGCAGCTTGTCCGCGATGGGATCGAGGTAGGCGCCGAGCGCC
>Ga0187872_10004180_pt1 | contig 11015 bp, 9 predicted proteins | sample June2016WEW_16_4_FD_132973 | JGI IMG/M metagenome (GOLD analysis project Ga0187872, IMG submission 132973) | Peatland microbial communities from SPRUCE experiment site at the Marcell Experimental Forest, Minnesota, USA - June2016WEW_16_40 | ecosystem: Environmental > Terrestrial > Soil >...
CCCGTACACCCGGGCAATCGCCGGATTCTCCACCGCGTCAAACATGATGCCAATCGAACCGCGCGAAACTTTGTGCTCCGGCCCAATCAGTTGGTTGTAAACCTCCGCTACAGTCTTTGAAGGCAGCGCAAAACCCACACCCGCATAGGCGTTGGTCTCGCTCAGAATTGCCGTATTGATGCCGATCACTTCACCGTTCATATTCACCAGCGGCCCGCCCGAATTGCCCGGATTGATTGCGGCATCGGTCTGAATGAATGTTTGGAACTGCCGGCCGGGCACAATGTCACGCCCTTTGGCCGAAACAATTCCCGCCGTCACCGTCTCTGACAAGCCGAACGGGCTGCCCACGGCCAGAACCCAGTCGCCCACCTGCATGCTGTCGGAGTTGCCCATCTTCGCGGTCGGCAGTGAACGATCGACATCGACCTTGATCACCGCCAAGTCCGTTTCCTGATCGGTGCCGATCACCTTGGCATCGTGCTGCACGCCCGGCGGATCATCCTGAAAACGAACTCGAACGCGGTCCGCCTTCTCCACCACGTGCCGGTTGGTAACGATGTATCCCTTGGGGTCGACGATTACGCCGGACCCGAGCGAGCGCTCCCGGATCGGGCCATCGCTGCCGGGCCCCGCTTGGCCGCCGGGACCACCGAAGAAATGGTTGAAGAAATCGTCCATGCCGCCGCTGTCATCGTCGTCAGGATTCTGTCCCCGACGGCGGTGCACGTTCTTAATGGTCGATTCCGTATTGATATTGACTACGCTCGGTTCCATCTGTTTTGCGATCTGCGAAAACGTATTCGACATCTGCTGCGGCGAGGGCAGAGTGAGCGGCGTCGCGTCGCTCTTTTGCCCCTCTTTCCCTTTAACCCCGTAGGAAATAACCGTCCCGATCAGAATGCCGACCGAAAGCGTTGCCAGAATACTGAGCGTATAGGCCCAGCGATGAGCCTTCATGCGCATCCACATCGCGCCCGAATCCATATGTCTACTTGCCTCCGAAACTGTTTAAGCCCTTATAGTATACCCGTTTGAACAATGCGGCCGGGCTGCGTGTCCGGGGCGATGCTCACACCGAGGGCTTCCAGGATTAGACGCATAAACCGTCGAAACCGTTTCATGCTCTATTGGTAAAGTATTGTTTGCGGATACCTTAGCAGGACTGGGGATTCACTTCGCCTCGTACACCGTCTTCCCGCCCACCACCGTACGCAGCACCTTGGTTGCCAGTATCTTCTCCGGCGAGGACGACGTCACGTCGCGATCAAGGACAACAAAATCCGCCAGCATTCCCGGCACCAGCTTGCCTTTCTCGTTCTCCTCGAACTCGGCAAACGCCGAACCTGTGGTGTAGGCCGCGATCGCTTGATCTATCGTGAGCCGTTGCGCAGGGAAATATGCCTGCTTGCCGTTTTCGCTCTGGCGCGTGACGGCTGCATAGAGCCCGCGGAACGGCGTGACCGGTTCCACCGGATAATCCGTGCCAAAGGCCAGCGTCACGCCCTTATTGAGAAAGGCCAGCCAGGCATACGACGTTGCCGCCCGCTTTGGCCCCAGCCGGTCCTGGGCCCAGCGCATGTCGGTCAGCAAATGACTGGGCTGCATCGAAGCAATCACTTTCAGAGTTTTGAACTGGGCGATCTGCGCGGGGGTGGTCACCTGCGCGTGTTCGATGCGCAGGCGAAAATCGTCGCCTGCATCCGGCGCCTTGACGTGCGCTTCGCGCGCGGCCTTCTCGGCGCCGCCAAAAGCGTCGAGCGCCATCTGTACACCTTTGTCGCCAATCGCGTGAAAACCAATCTGGAAGCCCGCCAGCACGCGTTCCTTGGTCATGTCATTCAACTTGGCGGCATCGTATCGCGGCAAGCCGGAGTTCTTGGGATCATCGGTGTATGGCTCCAGCATCGCCGCTGTGTGCGATCCCAGAGAGCCATCCATAAATCCCTTCAGCATCCCGGTGTGCAGCATTAAGTCCGACTGCGGATGCGATTCGCGTTTGCGGCTCAACTCCTCGACGGAATCATCAAACGGCAGCCATTCCGTGATGCGCGCCGTCAGCTTGCCTTCCTTTTCCAACTCTTCGTAGATCTGAAAATTTTCCCAGACCGGCGAATAATCCTGTGCTGAAGTCACGCCATGCTCGGCCAGATCGGCGAGGGCAAGCTCAAGACCTTCCTGGCGAAGTCGATGGCTGGGCTTCGGAATGACTTCCAGAACCGCCGCCTGCGCCGTTTCCCGCAGAATGCCTGTGGGTTCGCCATTCTCGTTCCGATCAATCCGGCCGCCCTGCGGATTGCGGCTGGCCAGCGTGATGCTTCCCAACTGCAGAGCGCGAGTGTTGGCGACAGCAATATGCCCGTCGATTCGTACCAAGAATACGGGATGCCCGTCCGACACTTCGTCCAAATCCCAGCGCGTGGGCGGCACTTTTACCGGCCACAACGTTTCGTCCCATCCCGATCCCAGTATCCAATCTCCCGCTTTCGCCTCTTCGACCTTTTTCTCTACTCGCACACGCAATTCGTCCAGAGACTGCACGCCCGTCAAATCAACGCTCAGCTTGGTCGTCCCCGCGTCATCAAGATGGAGGTGAGCGTCGTTGAATCCGGGCATGACGAAATGTCCACCCAGGTCGACCACCTGCGTTTGCGGTCCTTTCAGCTTCTCCATATCAGCGTTCTTGCCCACCGCCTGGATGCGATCGCCGCGCACCGCAATGGCTTCCTGTCGCACAATCGAACTGAACTGCGCGTTGGCCGGCACGCCCGTATAAATATTCGCGTGCTCGAAAATGATGTCCGCCTTCGGCTTGGCGTCAGTCGTTGCACTGTCAGAAGTACTCTGCGCCATGCACTGCACTCCCAGCACAGCAAGTGAACACAGCAAGAATGCTGATGACAGAACTCGAGTCGGGAACGTCAGGACTGGAATCGAAAACGTCAGGATCCGAGTCGGAAACGTTAGGGAGCGAGTCGGGAAGACCAGAAATCGGCTCGCGAATGGCGAGAATTGCCTCGGGAAGGGCACGGCTTCAGCCGTGCCGCTGAGTCCGGAGAAAAATGTGGGCTTTAGCCCCCGAGGTAATCCGCTAACCTGCGGTAACAGTTTCATGAAGCCCCCCTGACATCAGATTCATTCCCCACCCCCGCCAGCGCGAGCATGGTCAGTAAAATCCGCTTCAACCCCAGTTCGCGCCCGTTGGAATCGAACCACTCCTGCAAAGTGTGCGCCCCTCCGCCCGACCCGCCGCCGCCAATGGCAACGGCTTCCTGCCCCAGCGAGAGCGGGACGTTCGCATCTGTCGACGCCCGCTGTACCTGCGCCGCATTGGACAGTTGCGCATCGACCGCGCGCACCACCTGCAAAATCCGCGCCCCTGCCCGCAACTCGCCCGCGGGACGGTTCCCGATCACCACTACCTCGCAACTCACCCCGGACGGCCGCTTCTGCGCGGACGATCGCATCTCTGCGGCGATGGTTTCATCTTCGACCGCGCGGTTCAGCGCCAGACGCAGCGACTGTTCCAGTCGCTCCATCTCCGTCATTGACGTCGAGCGAATATCCACCTTCATGCTGGCCGACTCGGGAATCGAATTCACCGAGGTCCCGCCGCGAATCACCCCAATGTTGAACGTCGTCTTGGGCGCGGTCGGAACCGGAGTTGCGGTAAATGTTTCGATCGCCTTGGCCAGAATCACGATCGGATTGGGCGCGCCAAAATCGCTCCACGAATGCCCGCCCGGCCCACGTACGATCACTTCAAACCGCCGACTGCCCAACGCTTCGGCCACAATCGTATCGGCTCCCGCCCCGTCGAGCACCAGGCTGTAGGCAATCGAATCCTTCCAGCGCGGTGTCGAAAAAATGTGCCGCATGCCGCGCAGGTCGCCCTCGCCCTCTTCACCGACGTTCCCAATAAACACAAACGGCAGCGCATGCCGGATGCGCACGGTCCGCAATAGAGCTGCAATTGCCAGCAGCGCCGCCACGCCCGCGCCATTATCGGAAACCCCCGGGCCGTAAATGCGGCTTCCCTGCTGACGAATATTCAGCGGCGTGTTCGCCGGGAACACCGTATCGATGTGCGCGCTCAGCGCCACATATCGCCGCCCAAATCCGGGATGTGTGCCGAACACGTTGCCCACGTCGTCGATGCGAACATCGTCCAACCCGACTTCGCGAAAGCGCTCCGCCAGCCACGCCCCGCGCGCCGATTCGCCAAACGGAGGCGCCGGAATCCGCGCCATTTCCATCTGCCAGTGCGCCAGTTGCGGTTCCTGCGTGCGCAACCAGTTGAATGCCGACCGCACCTCTGGAGAAGCGGCCAGGCGCGCCACTTCCTGCTGCATCGAGGGCGCAAGGTCCGGCAAATCCGGGCGCGGGGGAGTCGGGCTCATGACAAGTATTGCGTAAGTTTACAACGCCATAGAAGAGATTGGGGATTGGCTAAGACGTTACGGAAGATAGGCCGCGGATGTCGCGGAAGTGACTTTAGGAACGTCCTATAGAGCTAAGGACTTCCGCATACTTCATTTCGGATGCGACTCAAGGGAGTGTGAAGATCCGGCCCGGCGCTCGACCGCCGCCACCAGACTCTTCGTCGTGGGCACTTCAATTCTGTGCCGGGCAGCGCCGCGCAGGATTGGTCCGGCGATCGCGTCGAGTTCCGGGGCCTTTCCGTTTTCTACGTCCTTCTGCATGGAACTGCGCATATTCGGCGGCATCTTCATCATCGACGCGAGGACGGACTCCGCGTCCACTTTGGCGCCTTCTGCCAAGGCAACTGCGCAGGCTTCTCGCACACAAGACTCTAGTTGCCGTTTCCATTCGAGATCGGCGATGACCCCTCCCGTCGTTCGATCCGCAGCGGTCGTGGTCAGCGCGAACGGCGCGAGGAACACAACCTTGCCCCACATAAGCGTTGCCTCGTCGTCGATGAACCGGCACTCGAATCCCATTTTCTGAAGCTCGTCGAGAGTCGCGCCAAGCAGACTTCGCCCAGTCGAAGACACATTCAGACGGGCAAAGGGAGTGCGGTGGACGATGTGTCCGGGTGCAACGCGTTCGGTCTCGCCGGCAATCGTAGCCGCAATGACGCGCCCCGCACCGTATCTCGCACGCAGCACCGCAAGATGATCGATGCCATTTAGCAGAGGAACAATCGCCTTAACCGAGTCGGGTTTCGTGAAAGCAGCCAGCGCTGCGTCCAGTTGCGTTGCTTTCACCGTTATCCAGAGCACGTCGGCGGGCGGAACCTCCGCTGCGCGTGAAACCGGCACATTGAAGTTTCCGAAAGCGCTTTCCAGGTGAAGTTGTTCAGGATATTGCTCGAGTGATTCCGGCCTCACCACCACCGTAACTGACGCGCCACACCGCGCGAGGCACGCACCTACCAGCCCGCCAACTCCACCCGCGCCGAGAATCGCATGTCGCAAGGGAAGCATGCGCGGGTCACTTCCTCTGCGCCGCTGTGGGCACGCACTCCAGAATTTCCGCCTCGCTCAGCGTGTGATCGCTCTGCTTGGCGCGCTGATAGATGCGGTCCACCACCCGGTCACTTACCGGAATGCCGTGCCGCTCCAGCCACCACAGCACGTTCGATTTTCCACTCATCGGACCAATGTCGATGATCTGCTCCAGCCCGAACACATGAGACGGCACTCCCGAATACACTGTGTTGGCGAGCACGACGTCGTCTTTGTGATACGCCTTGATAATCGCCGATGCGTGCACGCCCGTCGCCGTACGGAAGGCATCGTCCCCCACCACCGGATAATTCGCCGGAATCGGCACGCCCGTCGCGCGAGACACCGCCTGGCAATATTGCTTCAATTTGGTCAGATCTTGCTCATCCCAGGGCGCTATGCCCATCAGCTTCAGATTGACCAGCATCTGATCCACCTGGGTATTGCCGACGCGCTCTCCCAAGCCAATGGCGCAGCCATGCACGCAATTCGCCCCGGCGATGATTGCCGCCATCGAATTCGCAATCGCCAGGCCGCGATCGCTGTGTCCGTGCCAGTCCACACGAATCTGCTCGCCCGAGGGCTTCACGACTTCCGCAATCACAAATCGCACCAGCGCCAGCGCGCCCATGGGCGTCGCATGCCCAGCCGTATCGCAGATGCAAATCGCCCGCGCACCACAATTGATCGCGGTCGCATAGAGCCGCTTGACCGTCTCCGGATCGCACCGACTGGTATCTTCGGTCACGTACATGACGTCAAGCCCCAGCGAAACTGCATACCGGATGGCCTTCTCCGTGGTATGCAGCAGAAAATCGTCGGTCCATCCTTCCGTGAATCTGCGAATCGGGCTCGACCCGATAAAAGTCGCGGCCTCGATACGCAGCCCCGTCTGCTGCACGATCTCGGCAATCGGGCGGATGTCATTCTCATGAGTCCGCGCCGCGCAGTTGGCGCGAATCTTCATGTTGTGGGCAGCGATCTCGCGCGCCAACGCAGTCACCGCCTCAACGGCTCGCGTCCCCGCTCCCGGCAGTCCCAGCGCCAGCGAATGGATCCCCAGCGCCTCCATCAAATGAAGGATTTCAATCTTTTCCGCAATCGAAGGATCGCGTACCGAAGGCGACTGCAGCCCATCGCGCAAAGTCTCGTCGTTGATCAACACCGGCCCCGGCGGCTTCAGCCCCGGCGGGTGGTTCTTGTTCCAGTCGTAGATCAGGTCCGGAGTGTTCATCAGAAAAGCTTCTAGCTCCTAGCTTCCGGCTCTTAGCAGGTCTATGTGGGGACGGCCACCCTCGGCTGTCCGGCCGAGCAAGGCTCGGCTCCTGCTTAACCGGCAATCTGTATTTGACGAAGGATACAAGCGAGCCCCACAACCCGCATTGAATTCCTGATACGGATACTCGCGACTATTTCTTTTCTTCCTTCGGCGGCAGTGTCAATCCGAACACCGAAATCATCCCTTGCCCCGCCACATTAACCTTCGCTTCCCCAGGATTCGGCAGGTACAGCGTCTTGCAGTGTTCGCAACGATAGACCTCGGCATCGGGGCCCCAGGCCTTTTCCGCATCCCCACACGCCTGCTCGAGGATGTCCGTGGTGTAGAACCAGCGCTTCAAATGCCCGCCGCAAAATTTGCCCTTCTCATTTTTCTCGTTGCAAGCGCGCTGCCCAGCCTTCTTGATCTTGACTTTATGGTTGGGAAGCTGCGGAATACTCTGCGAGCCAGAAGCGGTCACTTCGCTAGTCGCCAAGGACGTACCCCTCGTTCGAGCGGCCCAAACGCCGCCAGATTCGGCCTTACGCGCTCATTGTAACCGAAACCGTGCAGGCGAAACATGTTGCGGCGACGCCTAAACTAAATCGACATCGCGATCAGAACTCGCGCTTCGGCTTGGCCTGGTCGGCACCCACGCGCCCCGCCTCGATCTCAGCCACATAATAGTTCTCGCCCTTCACGGGCGCGCCCGCCAGGCGCCGCAGGATGGCAACTTGCCCCACATGCGACAGTGCATCGGCAACCGGCCCTTGAAACAATTTTTCCAGTGGAACCTGCACCGGCTCGCTCGAAGCCAGGAAGTCGTCGAACTTTTTGAGCGCCGCAAAAAACCTCGCAACCTCCTGCTCCCACGGCAAAGGTTTCGAATCGTGCCACTTCTGCTGGCCCATAGCAATCGACAACGCCCACTCCAACAGATCTCCCAGATGCGCCAGAATCTGCCCCGGAGTGCGCACTTCCTCGCCTGCTTGAAACTCGCCGAAGCCCTCCGGCGCGTGCCGCACAGCTTTTCCGCCGCGATAAGCCAGCGTGGCCAAAGTGTGCCGTAACAGTTCGCGCTTGGGATCGAAGCCGGGGTTGGCATGAGTAGGATTGCTCATGGCGACAAGATTACACTGGACCGTAGGAGACGAAAAGTATGGCGAAGGAAGTCAAATCTGATTCGCCTCAAGCAGGCGCAGTCCAGACAACTTCGGCGACACCCGGTTCCGTGAGCCGCGAAAACGCTGAACATTACCGCTGGGGCGTAGATTGCGATGGCTGGCATCTGGTGAAAGATGCGCAACTGAGCGTCATCGAGGAGTTCATGCCCCCGGGCGCGGCCGAGGTTCGCCACCACCACGAGCGCTCCCAGCAATTCTTCTACATCCTGACCGGCGAAATCTTGATGGAAATCAATGGCGAGAACATGCTGATTCCCGCAGGAAGTGGCGTCCGAATCCAGCCAGGAACGCGCCACCAGATCCGCAATCCGTCCTCCAGCCCCGTGCGCTTCCTGGTCATCTCGCAGCCCCCCAGCCAGGGCGACCGCATCGACGATTGACCCACCGTGGCGACAACCGCCTCGGCTGTCCGGCCATAGCCTGCCCTGAGCGAGCGCAGCGAGTCGAAGTAGCGAAGCCCGGCCGCCCCATAATCAAAGCTGCTTTCTTCTGACAACTCCCGCAGCTCGCAGCGCCCCCCGCAGCCGCGTCCCCACTCCGCGCGCGAATTGCATATCCAAAAACCCTTCCATCTGCCGTCGAAAGCTCTCCCCATACCCATGCCACCAGACTTTCTTCATCCCCGGCATGCGGTCCATATCCAAATATTTGACCCTCACCATTTCATCCAGCCCAAAGCGTCCGTGGGTGCGCCCCACGCCGCTGGCCTTCACGCCACCGTGCGGAGCTTCGCTGATGCCGAAGCACGAAATCACGTCATTCACCATGACGGTACCCGCATGAATGCGCCGTGCCAGCCTCTCGCCATGCTTGCGGTCGCGCGTCCACACACTAGCCGCCAACCCGTATTCGGAGTCATTGGCCAACCGCACCGCTTCATCGTCGTCCGCACACGCCATTACGGGCAGCACCGGACCGAAAGTTTCTTCTCGCATGATGCGCATCTCTTGCGTCACGTCGGCCAGCACGGTGGGAGCATAGAAATTCACCCCCAGTTCCGGTAAACGCGTACCGCCCGCCAGAACCCGTGCCCCGCGGGACTTCGCATCCTCCACATGCGATTCCACAATCCGTACCTGTCGTTCCTGGATCATTGGCCCTACATCGGTGTGCGCATCCATGCCATTGCCCACGCGCAACTGCTTCGTCTTCTCCGCGCACGCCCGGGCAAACGATTCGTACAAACTGCGATGCACATAGCAGCGCTCGACCGACAGGCACGCCTGCCCCGCGTTGACGAACGCTCCCCACACCGCCGCGCTTGAGGCCACGTCCACGTCGGCGTCGTCGAGCACAAGCATCGGGTCTTTCCCACCCAGTTCCAGCACCACGGGAAGCAAGCGCTCCGCTGCGGCCGCCGCAATGCGTTTCCCGGTCGTAACACTGCCGGTGAACACCAGCTTGTCGATCGGCGAACGCAACAGCGCCGCTCCCGCCGGGCCAGCACCCACCACCACCTGAAACACATCCTCGGGCACACCCGCAGCATGCAGTAATGACGCCAACTCCAGCGCCACCAACGGCGTCAGCTCCGACGGCTTCAGCACCACGGCGTTGCCCGCGACCAGCGCCGCAAGCGTTTCCGTTGCCGGAATCGAGAATGGATAATTCCACGGCGAGATAATCCCGATCACGCCATGCGGTTCGCGCACCAGCCATCCGCTCTTCAGTTTTGTAACCAAATTGGCATGCGGCACCGGTTCATCGCGCAGCAGCCCCCAAGCGTTGTCGATCAGAAATCGCGCAGCATCCAGCACCACCAGCACTTCAGTGACCAGCGCCTCGACCAGCGGTTTGCCGACTTCGCGCGTAATGGCCGCCGCAATCTCAGATTTCCTCGCGTACAACTTCGCTTGAAACTCGCGCAGCACGGCAATCCGCTGTCGCAGCCCCAACTCAGCCCACTTCCCCTGGGCCACGCGCGCCCGCGTCACAGCATCCTCGACTTCGACTTCGCCGACGCTCTCCAGTTCGCGCAGAACTTCTCCCGTCGCCGGATTCACGGAAGCAATCTTCCGCGCCGCAATCTGTAGATCGGTAGCCATAAAGAAATCTTAGTCCGGAGAGACGCAGCTTGCTACGTCTTCCTTCCCTTCCGACAAATCCCGCCCGAAAGCGGCATGTGGCTCGGGCATGGATCTCCTGCTCCCCTAATACTCAACACCGACCAGATACAATCCGCTCGCAGGCGCGGTCGCTCCCGCCGCCGACCGATTTCGCGCCGCGAGAATGTGCATTAGTTCTTCAACCTGCAACGTCCCCTTGCCCACGAGAATGAATGTACCCACCAGATTCCTCACCATGTGGTGCAGAAATCCCGAACCCCGGACTGTATAGACCAGCTCCTGCCCCAAGCGCTCCCACGACGATGAAAATATATTCCGGACATTAGACACAGCAGCAATGCCGGCCTCGGGACTGCTCCTGTGGGGCCGGGTTTCTGCCTGCCCTGGGCGCAGTCGAAGGGACGGGGTTGCGGGCCGCACGCCCGCCGCTTCCCTGCGCCCCCGCTCCGGATCCACTGCCGCGAACGAAGTAAAATCATGCTCGCCCACCACCAGCGTCGCCGCTCGTCCCATCGTCTCTTCCGCGAGCTTGTAGGGATAATGCCAAACATACCGTGCCAGAAACGGCGGGCAAATCGCCTCCCGATAAATTCGATAGCGATAAGTCTTCGCCCGCGCCGAATGCCGTGCATGGAAATCCGCCGCCACTTCCGCCACCTCCAACACGCGTACCGAAGCCGGCAGAATATCGTTCATCGCCTTCAGAAAATTCCCCGTAGGGACGGAAGACTCCGTGACAAATGTCATGACCTGCGCCAGCGCATGCACTCCTGCATCGGTTCGCCCCGAGCCTTGCGGCAATACCTTTTCCCCGGTAATCCGTCCAATGGCTGAGGCAAGTGTGCCCTGCACCGTCGTGGCATCGGGCTGCACCTGCCAGCCGGAAAACTCTGCTCCGTCGTAGGAGAGAATGACCTTGAGATTGCGCATGCGGCGATCTTTCGAGTCCCAGGTCGCGGTTGAATCATCGAAGCGGTTTGGGGCTTCGCCAGCAATTTACCAGTTTCAGGAGCGGCGCGGCGTAACTCCAGTCGTATTC
>Ga0187872_10004182_pt1 | contig 11014 bp, 7 predicted proteins | sample June2016WEW_16_4_FD_132973 | JGI IMG/M metagenome (GOLD analysis project Ga0187872, IMG submission 132973) | Peatland microbial communities from SPRUCE experiment site at the Marcell Experimental Forest, Minnesota, USA - June2016WEW_16_40 | ecosystem: Environmental > Terrestrial > Soil >...
CACCCGGTTTGAAGGCATATCCCAGGGGCTAAAGCCCACGGATTCGTCCATTGGTCAATGTCCGGGCTAAAGCCCGGACCTATCTCAGAAGCAAGAACAACAAAACAGAAGCTGATTCAGCGCCTTTCTAGCTGCATCCGGAGGTGCTGCCGCAGCTCATGCAGCGGTAGCAGGAGCCGGAGCGGGTCATGATGGAGCCGCAGGTGGCGCAGGAGGGTGCGTCGCCCATGTCGACCATGGCGCGCATGGCGTCGGCGGGGTGGTAGAGCATGCCAGCGCCGGGTGCGCCGGGCACGCCGTAGAGGCCGCGGTCTTCCAGTGCAGTGGGTAGTTGGTAGTGGTTAGTGGGTAGCGGGGCGGAGGGTTCGGGGGCGATGCCGTGGCGGGGCGGAGTGCGGTCATCGTAGCGGCTGCCTGCGCCGTTGTCGAAGATCTCCTCGTCGGAGAGGACGCGGTTGGTGCGCGCCTCGCGCTGGAGGATGGCCTGCGGGCTGGCATCGTCGGCGGCGAGGGTGTCGAGCGGGGCGGAGTGGCGGGGCGATTCGGGCGGGATGCGGGGGGCTGAGGAAGAATTGGTGGAAGAAGCAGATCCCTCCGCTACCACCCCAGCCAGCAAGCTGGCCGGGGGCCCCGGTTCTGCGCTACGGGACGACAACCATTCTGGGGTGGCGCTGGCGTCGGTGCTTTCTATGTTGCCGAGGGTGGGGACTTCATCGGAGACAGCGGCTTCGCTGGCGCTGTCACCATTGGCGGCGGGGTTCATGTTGGCGAAGAGGTCGAGCTGGTGGCCGGAGAGGAAGCGAATCTGGATCCAGCGGAAGATGTAATCCATGATGGATTTGGCGAATCCGATCTCGGGGTTGCCGGTCCAGCCAGAGGGTTCGAAGCGGGTGTGGGCGAACTTCTCGCAGAGCACGCGCAGCGGGACGCCGTGCTGTAGCGAGATGGAGATGGCCGTGGCGAAGCTGTCCATGAGGCCGGAGACGGTGGAACCTTCTTTCGCCATGCGGATGAAGATCTCGCCGGGGTAGCCGTTGGGATAGAGGCCGACGGTGATGTATCCCTCGTGGCCTGCGATGGCGAACTTGTGGGTGACGGAGGCGCGCTCGCCGGGGAGGCGATGGCGGCTGGCGCGCGGCGGGGCCTGGGCGTCGGCGGCGTCGACGTTCTGGGTGGAGGCGTCGAGGACCTGCTTCAATTCGCGGTTGAGCGCGGCGTTGGCTGCCTCCAGCGCGGCGATGCGGTCGGCTGCGGTCAAAAGGTTCTGCTCCGATATGGCGAGCTCGCTGGCGGCGACGGCGCGGGTGCCCTTGCGATCGGCGTCGGTCTGGGCCTGGACGTTGAGGGGCTGCGCGCCCTTGGAGTTGTCGCGGTAGATGGCGATGGCCTTGATTCCCAGCCGCCAGGCCTGCATGTAGGCCTCGGCGATGTCGTCGACGGAGCAGTCCTGGGGCAGGTTGACGGTCTTGGAGATGGCGCCGGAGAGGAAGGGCTGTGTGGCGGCCATCATCTTGATGTGGCCCATGTAGTGGATGGAGCGGGTGCCCTTGGCAGGCTTGAAGGAGCAATCGAAGACGGCGAGGTGCTCCGGCTTGATTCCGGGCGCGCCCTCGATGGTGCCTGTGGCGTCGATGTAGCTGACGATGGCGTTGACCTGGGCCTCGTTGTATCCGAGCTTGATGAGGGCGGAGGGGACGGTGGAGTTGACGATTTTAATCATTCCGCCGCCGACCAGCTTCTTGTACTTGACCAGGGCGAGCTCGGGCTCGACGCCGGTGGTGTCGCAGTCCATCATGAAGCCGATGGTGCCGGTGGGGGCGAGGACAGTGACCTGGGAGTTGCGGAAGCCGTGCTTTTCGCCGTGGGCGAGCGCTCCGTCCCAGGCGTGGCGGCTGGCTGCGATGAGTTGGTCGAGCTGCGGGACGTGGAAGGGCTCGGGCTGGTCTCCCTCGCCGCGGGCGCTGGTGCGCGGGCTGGTGATGGTGGGCTTGCCGATGTTGTTGACCTCGGCGCGGTGCATGCGGATGACGTCGAGGAATGGTTCGCGGTTGATGTAAAAGCCGGGGCACGCGGCACCGGTAATCTCGCTCTGTTGGGTCAGGGGTGTCGCCGCGCCCAGCGGTACGCAGGATTCGGCAATGCGCGCGGACTGCCAGTAGGCATCGCCGCACAGGATGGAGGTGAGGGTTGCGGCAAAGTCGCGTCCGGCGTCGGAGTCGTAGGGCAGGCCGAAGGCCATGAGCAGCGCGCCTAGGTTGGCGTAGCCCAGGCCCAGCGGGCGATAGTCGTGCGAGTTGCGCGCGATCATCTCGGTGGGATAGCCCGCCGCGTCGACGATGATCTCCATTGCGGTGGTGACGATGGCAATGGCATAGCGATAGGAGGCGATGTCGAACTGTCCACCGGGGGTGAGGAACTTGAGCAGGTTGAAGGACGCGAGGTTGCAGGCGGAGTCGTCGAGGAACATGTACTCGCTGCATGGGTTGGAGGCGTTGATGCGGGCTGTGTTCTTGCTGGTGTGCCAACGGTTGATGGTGGTGTCGTACTGCATTCCGGGATCGCCGCACTTCCACGTAGCGTCGGCGATCTTGTGCATGAGGTCGCGGGCGCGGTACTCGCGGACGGGCTCGCGGTCCTTGACGGTGCGGGTGGTGAAGGGGCCGTCGGACTCGACCGCCTGCATGAACTCGTCGGTGACGCGGACACTGTTGTTTGCGTTCTGGAAGAAGATGGAGCTATATGCCTCGGAATCGGGGCCGGAGCCGTCGTAGCCGGCCTGGACGAGGTGCCATGCCTTGGCCTCCTCCTTGACTTTGCACTCGATGAAGTCCTCGATGTCAGGGTGATCGATGTTGAGGATGACCATTTTGGCGGCGCGGCGGGTTTTGCCGCCGGACTTGATGACGCCAGCGAAGGCGTCGAATCCGCGCATGAAGGAGAGCGGGCCTGAGGCCGTACCGCCGCCGGAGAGCGTCTCCATGGAGCCGCGGATGTTGGAGAGATTGGAGCCGGCGCCGGAGCCCCACTTGAAGAGCATTCCCTCGGTTTTGGCGAGGGTGAGGATGGAGTCCAGCGAGTCGTTGACGGAGTTGATGAAGCAGGCGGAGCACTGCGGCTTGGTGTATCCGGTGACGGAGAACTCGACGCGGCCAGTGGCTGGGTTCCAGTGCCAGTTCTGGGCGTCGGAGTTGGGCTCGAGACGGTCGCAGCCGACGTTGAACCAGACCGGGGAGTTGAATGCGACCTTCTGATTGAGCAGCAGGTGAGCGAGCTCGGCGTGGAAGGAGGCGGCGTCGGCGGGAGTGGCGAAGTAGCCGCCGCGGACGCCCCAGTCGCGAATGGATTCGGCGACGCGGGTGATGAGGGCGCGGACGCCACTCTCGCGCTCGGCGGTGCCGACCTGGCCGTGCAGGTACTTGGAAGCGACGATGTTAGTGGCGGTCATGGACCAGTCGGAGGGGACTTCGACGTTCTTCTGCTCGAAGATGGTGCGGCCCTTGTAGTCCTGGATGATGGCGTCGCGCAGCTCCCATGTGATCTCGTCGAAGGGCGAGATGCCGGGACGGGTGAAGTGGCGCGAGAAGGCAAGACCCGGAGCGCGGGCGGCGGCGGTGCGCGCAGCGGCGGCGGTTTGGGTCGCGGAGAGATTAATCGCGTCGGTGTGAGTCTGGATCGGGTTCATCTCGGGAGTATCTCCTTCTTCTCTCTAATTCGATGCTTCGGGTGGCGCTGGATCAAGTGCTGCAATGGGTCCGGGTGTTCAGGGTAAAAATGGGGCCTGGAGTTGTGCGTAAAGCCGATAAATTCAGCGACGATACCTGCGGGCCTGTGCTGCCTGGGCCAGATTGATTCCTTCAATTCGTAGTTCAATGTAAGGGGTCTGCCTGGTCCTCTGGCACTAGGGTGAACGCGACGGTTCGACCGAAGTACGTTGGAGGGAATTGCCGACCGGACTTGCGTTGTACTCTCGATTCGACGGTTACTGAGATGCAGTCGTGAAAGTACCGCCCCCAGTGGGGTGTGTCAAGTATAAAGCACAAGATATTGTGTTGCATCTGCGAATACTCCCATTTTGGACGGGTTGGTAGAAGGGGATGGGGAAAAACAAGGGAAATTGCTGTGGAATTCTCTGAAACTACGCAATCGAAGCGGGTTTGACGGCGTTGCGGCGCGGGGCCTGGGAAGGGGGAGCTTCAAGACTCCGGGGCCGGGCAGGATGCGGGTTGCCCCGGACCCGGGATTGGCGGCCAGAATTCTTGCAGCTTCGACATGAGTTGAGAGTAGGGCGCGATGGAAGGCGGGGCAAGGCGCAGAAGTGGTGCAGAAACTGTGGACGCGGGTGCAAATGTGGAAAAGCCTCTGGAAAGTGGAAAAGCGTCTGGAAAGTGGAAAAACCGCTGAAAATGGGGAAATTGCTGCAATCCCAGGGTGAAAACGCGCCCCAAGCGGGTCAGAGGAGCAACATGCAGTCGCCGTAGGAGAAGAAGCGGTAACGCTGGTAGATGGCGTGGGCGTAGGTGGCGAGGATGGTCTGGCGGCCTCGGCCGGGGACGATTTGCGGTGATCCAACCCACGTCTCAGAATCGAGACCCTTCGGCAGGCTCAGGGCAGGCAGAGGGGCACCCGCGAAGGCGGCGACCAGCATGAGGAGGGTGGATTCAGGGAGGTGGAAGTTGGTGAGCAGGCCGCGGACGATGCGGAAGCGGTGGCCGGGGGCGATAAAGAGGGAGGTCGAGCCGGAGTGGGGTTGGAGGTGGAGGGTTCCGGACGAGGCCTGCTGGGCGAGGTGTTCGAGGGTGCGGGTGGTGGTGGTTCCGGCGGCGACGATGCGGCGGCCTTCGGCGAGGGCGCGGTTGAGGGCGTCGGCGGTGGCGGCGGGGAGGGTGTAACGCTCGGCGTGGAGGCGAATGTCGGCGAGGCGGGAGACGCGGACGGGCTGGAAGGTGCCAAGGCCAACGTGCAGGGTGAGATACGCGATCTGGACGCCGCGGGCGCGGAGGGCGGCGAGGATCTCGGGGGTGAAGTGGAGGCCGGCGGTGGGCGCGGCGGCGGAGCCGGGATGGCGCGAGTAGATGGTCTGATATCGCTCGCGGTCCTCCGCGGAGTCGGGCTGGGCGGACTGGCGGCGATGGATGTAGGGGGGAAGAGGCATGTGGCCGATGCGGGAGAGCGCGGCGTGGAAGTCGTGGACCGGGGCGAAGCGCAGGGTGCGCTCGCCGAAGGGGCCGGCGGAGAGGACTTCGGCGGTGAGGAGGGGCTGGGCGGCGTTCTCGCCGATCATCTTCGTGCAGGACTCTGGGGTGGTCTCGAAGAACAGGAGGGTTTCGCCAGGGCGAACCTTGCGGGCGGGGCGGACGAGGGCGCACCAGAGGTTTTCCGCAGGGTGAGCAGCGGGGCCTGAGGGCTGGGCTTCGGGCTGGGTTTCAATTTGTTCGGTGAGGAGGACTTCGATGAGGCCGGGGGGGTGGGCCGGGCTCCGCTGGGCGCGGTCGCTGGCGCGGGTGGCGAAGAGACGCGCAGGCAGGACGCGGGAGTCGTTGAGAACGAGGAGGTCGCCGGGCTGAAGGAGCTGCGGGAGGTTGGCGAAGAGGTCGTCGCGCAGGGCTCCAGTGGCGCGGTTGAGGACGAGCATGCGGCTGGATCCGCGCTGGGCGGGGGGGTGCTGGGCGATGAGCTCGGGGGGCAGGTCGTAATGGAAGTCGGAGACGAGCATTGGAATTTGAGTTTCTCTTCGCTACCTACTCATCGCGATGAGAGTGCGATGAATGGGGCACCCGTAAACCCACCTTAGCGACGATAGGGCCGTCGCGAAGATGGGGCACCCGCTTCCGTTCACTTTCGTTCCTCGGCCATTTGGACGGCGCGGTCGAGGGCGGCCTGCACGGTCGCCGTCGTTACCTCGCTGGCGGGAACGTGCGCAGGCCAGGTGACCACTACCCGCGAGAACGGTTTGGGAATCATGAAGCGGTCCCACGACCGGAGCTGCCAGGCGCGGTCGGGTAGGACATAGAAGCAGCCGACCCAGGTGCCGGCGGGCTGGTTGCTGTCGGAGAGCAGGCCGACGGAGTTGGCGAGCAGGGCGGTGCCGTGCTTGGCGACGAAGACGGGGCCGCGCGGGCCGTCGGCGGTGATGGCGCAGCAGTGGCCGTCGGCGTAGGCCTGCTGCATGGCGCGCAGGCCGGCCGCTCCGCCGCGCGAGCTGGAGCCGCGGACCACGTGGAAGCCGAGCAGCTCGGTGGTGCGGGTGATGAGTTCGCCATCGAAGCTGGAACTGACCAGGATGGTGATCCCCAGATCGCGGAAGCGGTGCGCCGCAACCAGCAGGCTGCGATGCCAGAAGGCGAAGACGCGGGGGCCGGGGAGCTGATCGCCGGGAGTGACGCCGGGCTCGGCGCGGTCGTGATAGCGCAGGGTGAGGCCGAGCAGACGGATGAGTCCTGCGGCGATGGGCGGGACAACAGCGATGGCCAGTCGCTGCGCAAACCGCAGCTTCAGTGGGGCGGGGCCGGGCGTCGAGGTGGAGGGGTTGGGCACAGAGATCAGTGTAGAGCGAAGAGCCGGGTCAGCGCGCGGCAATGGACGGGAAACGTGCTGTAAGGCGGCGCGAGATGTGCGACAATGATAGGTGCAGTCCGGCGTCGAGCGTACGCCCAATGCTGCAAGGAGACTGTCTATGTTTGGCGACCTGTTTCAACCGGGGCATTTACTCTTAATTGCCCTCATCGTGATTGTGCTGTTCGGCGCCAAGAAGCTGCCCGAGCTGGGCAAAGGCCTGGGCGAAGGCCTGCGCGGCTTCAAATCCGGCCTGAAGGGCATCGGCGAAGACGAAGCTGACGCGGACGATGAGAAGAAGAAGCGGGAAGAGCTGGAGGCCAAGGCGTATCAGGAAGCCAAGATGGCCGCCGAAGCGAAAATCGCCGCCGAGGCGCGGGTGGCGGCGGAGATGAAGGCCGAGCGCGAGGCGCGCGAGGCACTGACCAAGTAGGACAAGACTGCGGAGCCATATGCTGCGCAATCAATTCTGGCTGGACTGAAGAGCTGACCTCAGGGGCTAAAGCCCAAATCCAATTACGGCATTTACGACACGGAGACCCAAGGCTAAAGCCTTGGGCTACCACCCGTGCCCTTAAGCAAGACGATTGGACTGGGTGGGCATTGGCGCGTGCCCTAAAGCAAGACGTTGTTACACGGTCTGTCAGCCCGGTTGCGAAGAGAGTGCGCCTGGTTCCCGATCATCCATCTACTGTGTGGCGGCGGGCCACGGACGCGTCGACTGCGGGGTGGGGTAGTAGCCCCTCTTGGTCAGGATGGTGAGGTCGTTGCCATGGCCGATGACCTTCACCTCGAGGGTGCGGTACTTGCCGTCGTACAGCGGCAGATGCGAGATGAAGTCCAGCGTATAGCGGTTACGCACCTCTGCGGCGATCTTGGCAAAGCTCTTCTCGATGCTGTCGGTAAGGAACTCGGCGTCGAAGTTCCCGCCGGTCGCACTGGCGTAGGCCGGCAGCAGGTTGTCGCGCATGGTGAGCGGGAGATAAAGGCGGTCGAGAAAACCGATGATCGGCAGAGAAGAGTCGCCCACCAGCGTGCCATCTACCTCGATGTTGTTGGTCTGCAGATATTTCACCACGTCCCTGAACTTGGCCTTGCTGCCGTACTCCTTGCCGTCGGAGATGACGTAGATGACGCGGCGGCGTTCAATGGGCTTCTTGCTGAGCGAGGTTGCCGCGCGCAGGATGGCGTCGTTCAAGGTATGCACCTCTTTGGGAGGGTTCAACTCGATTCCGGTATGGCCACGCTGGGCGGCGGTGTTGGGGTCGAAGTTCTGATTATTGATGACGGTGGTCTGTGCCAGCGGCCCGCTGAGGCTGCCGGCCATCAGAGGCTCGCGCCCCTCGCCCTTGGAGAGCTCGATGGCCTGGGTGAGGCGCGCGCTCTGCGACCCCGTATAGTCGGTCACCATATTGGGGCCGTTGTTGTATTTGAAGACCGCAATCTCATCGTAGGGCGCAAACGCCGATGGCAGCGCGCCCAGCGAACCGTTCACTCGTTCCATGTCGTGGAAGTTCAAGCTCTGGTCGATGACCAGGGCCACCGAGAGTGGAGCCGGGTCGGTGGTGAACCGGACGATGGGCTGGAGCCGTCCGTTCTCGTAGACGCGAATGTCGCTTTGGTGCAGTCCCGGCACCAACTTTCCCTTGGAGTCCTTGACGGTAAAGGGCACATTGACGTCATTCACCTGCACGCGAAGGGTCTGCGCGTTGGCGGCTTCATTGGACGGGGTCTCGTAGGTGGGGGCCTGGGCGGGCTGCATTTCGCCAGCGGCCGGTGCGGGAGCGGGGCTGGCCGGAGGAGCGGCCGGCGGCGCGCCTGCAGCGCGATTGGGTGTGGAGTCGCCGGCAGAGGCGGGGGTCGTTCCCTGGCCCGGCGTGACCGATCTCAGGTTGGGCAGACTGGTCTGCGGCTTGGGAGCGTCCGGGATGGCCTGCTGAGCCTGAGTCTGCTGCGCGGCCTGCGGTGGTGCGGCCTGCGGTTGCGCCTGCCCAGCCTGCCCGGCTTGCGCGCCAAGCAATGCCAACGCCAGCGATCCTGCCAATACGCGATTGCTCAACTTGAAGACCCCCGTGCCATGCTCTATCAGAGTACCAGCGGCGCGCGCACGCCGTCATCTTGCGCTCCCCCGTCGGCCGTCCGCGCAAACATCGACGAGGAAAAAACGCTGCCACGGGGCCACATTCGTCGTCTAATGGGGTATGCGCTGCTTCGTTCTCGCTGCCACGCTGCTCTCCCTCGCCCTGATTCCGGCGACCTTGCGTGCTCCCGTCTTCGCTCAGGAGGCGCCGTCGCCCGACGCCCCACCCCCGGCCAGCGAAGCTCCCGCCGAGCCCGAAATGGAAAGCCCCGCGCAGACGCTCAACGTCAACGTGAACCTGGTGAACCTCTACTTCTCTGCCTTCGACAAGAACGGATTCGTCACCAACCTGGTGAAGAGCGACTGTGTCGTCGCCGAGGACAAGGTCCCGCAGACCATCAAGAACTTCACCCAGGAGAAGAACCTGCCGCTCACAATCGGCATTCTGCTGGACACCTCCGGCTCGCAGACCAACGTCCTGCCGCTGGAGAAGGAGTCCACCGCGACGTTTCTGCGCGACGTGCTGACGCCCAAGGACGAGGCCTTCCTCATCTCCTTCGACATCAACGTGGACCTGCTGGCCGACTACACCAACCGCCCCAGCGAGATCAGCCGCGCGCTGAACAAGGCGACCATCAACACCGGCGCCACCTACGGCTCGGTCACCGGCAACGGTCGGCCGCGCGGCACCCTGCTCTTCGACGCCGTCTATCTCGCCGCCCACGACAAACTCAGCATGGAGGCCGGGCGCAAGGTCCTCGTCCTGCTCACCGACGGCGGCGACCAGGGCTCGCAGGAGACGCTGAAGACCGCCACCGAGGCCGCGCAGAAGGCCAACACCATCATCTACGTCATCCTCATCGCCGACCGCCAGTTTCAATTCAGCCAGGGCGCTCCCGTCGGCGACATCGACATGCAGCGGCTCACCTCCGATACCGGGGGCCGCGTCATCAACGTGGGCCACGACGGCCGGCGGCTGGAGGACGCCCTCAACCAGATCAAGGACGAGCTGCGCACCCAGTACCTGTTGAGCTACACCCCCACCAACACCAAGGCCGACGGCACCTATCGCAAGATCTACCTCAACTGCGGCAAGCTCAAGATCCAGACCCGCACCGGCTACTACGCCATCTCCTCCGCCGACGCGGGCAATTAACTAAGACCAAGCGGGAGGGTGCGGCGTGTACGGCTCTTCCAGCGCGGCGATCTCCTCCGCCGTCAGCTTCAGCGAGACGGCGGCGACGGCGTCGTCCAGGTGGTGCGGCTTGGTCGCGCCGACAATCGGCGTGGTGATCGCAGGCTTGCTGAGCAGCCACGCCAAAGCAAGCTGCGCCCGCGGAACGCCGCGCGCCGCGGCCAGCTCGCCCAGCCGGTCCACCACGCGCTTGTCCGCCTCCGCGGTCTTCGCATAAAGCGACTTGGCGAAGCCGTCCGTCTCGGAGCGCTTGGTCGACTCCGCGTCCCACGGCCGCGCCAGCTTGCCGCGCGCCAGCGGGCTCCACGGAATCACGCCCACACCCTGGTCCAGACACAGAGGCAGCATCTCCCGCTCCTCCTCGCGGAAGATCAGGTTGTAGTGGGGCTGCATGGTGACAAACTTCGCCCAGCCGTGCTTCTCCGATGTGTACAGCGCCTTGGAGAACTGCCACGCCCACATGGACGATGCGCCCAGGTAACGCACCTTGCCCGCGCGCACAACGTCGTTCAGCGCCTCCAGCGTCTCCTCGATGAGTGTCGTCCGGTCCCAGCGATGGATCTGGTAGAGATCGACGTAGTCGGTGCCGAGGCGGCGCAGGGATTCGTCGATCTCGAAGAATATCTCCTTGCGTGAGAGGCCGCCGCCGTTGGGGCCGTCGCGCATGACGCCGTTCAGCTTGGTGGCGATCACCACGTCTTCGCGCTTTGCGCTGGCCTTCAGGAAGCGGCCGAGAATGCGCTCGCTGTCTCCGCTGGAGTAAACATTCGCTGTGTCGAAAAAATTGATGCCCGCGTCCAGCGCCTGGCGGAAGAACGGCTGGCTCTGCTCCTCGTTCAGGCTCCACGCATTGCTGCCCGGACGCAACGGCCCCGCAGGAGGAACGCCGTACGACATGCATCCCAGACAGATGCGCGAGACCTTGAGGCCAGTGCGGCCAAGATTTATGTAGTCCATAGTTCCTCCGAATGCGAAGCTCTGTTTCCGATGTTACAAGCTCTGATGCCCGCGATCACGCGCGCGATGCCAACTGCCGATTACGCCTCCATTGCGCCGGAGTAGACGGCCATTCCGGCGACGGCATCGACGCCCATCGCGTCCAACGCATCGACCTCGGCGCGCGAATGGATGCCACCGGCGACGATGAGTTGTTTGGCCGTCGTGGCGCGCAGCGTAGCCGCGACATC
>Ga0187872_10004183_pt1 | contig 11012 bp, 7 predicted proteins | sample June2016WEW_16_4_FD_132973 | JGI IMG/M metagenome (GOLD analysis project Ga0187872, IMG submission 132973) | Peatland microbial communities from SPRUCE experiment site at the Marcell Experimental Forest, Minnesota, USA - June2016WEW_16_40 | ecosystem: Environmental > Terrestrial > Soil >...
AGTTCTATGGTCGCCATAAAGAGGCAAAAAATTGAAATCGAAAAATTTCATTCGGGCACTTTACTTTCGCGCATTCATGCAGTTAGAACGAATCAACGAAACTTTTACCGGACAGTACTGATCTGATAATACAAAGCCGTCTCTGAAAACAAGGGGCTTGGTCGTATTTTCGGAGCAGGTCTGCTACGTTTGCTTTTGTCGGGCAATTGCCGACTCAAGGATAATTTCATGAGCGCGATAAATCGGCGCGACATGCTGAAAGTCGCCGCATACACTTTACGAGTGGGACCTGCCCTGCTCCAGGCGGATTCGGGAAAGCTGCTCGATCAGATCCCTCTCCGACTGAGACAGAAAGCCCGAAATCGCCGGAAGGTGATTGTGGGAGGCGGCGGCATTGCCGGCTTGTGTTGCGCCTATGAACTCATGATGCGCGGGCATGAGTTGAGGCGTCCGAGCACACTGGCGGCCACGTCAAGACCCTGCACGACCCATTCGCGGACAACCTTTACGCCGACGTCGGCGCCGAGCACTTCACCAAGCCGGGCTACGACCTCTACTGGGGCTACGTGCGTGAGTTCAACCTGACGCCGCTGTATTATCCGCATCACGAGCACGAGATTCGCTTTATTAAGGGCAAGCGCTATTCCGACGAGGATCTTGCCGACCCCAAAATCCTCGCCGGGTTCGGTTTAAGTCAGCGGGAGATCGACTACCTTCGCCAGCACCCCTGGTGGGACTTCCCCTCCATCTATCTGAACTCCTATCTCCATAGCTTCCCCGATGAATACAAACCTTTCGAAGCCGGCCTTAACCCGTTGGACGATGTGTCGTTCAATGACGTCTTGAACAGAGACGGCGCATCGGCGGCCGCGATCGGATTCATCGGTAGTGAAGGGTCGGCGCTCCACGAAATCTGGCACGCGGCCATCCTGAAGAAGCGCGGGGTTCCGCTTGTCCCCCCGGTGGTGTACAGGTTGAAAGGCGGCAACCTGGTGTTGCCCAACACCTTCGCCAGGAAACTTGGCGAACGCATCCACCTGAACGCTCCCGTCACCGGGATCGAGCATGGGGCCGGCGGCGTTCGCGTGAGCTATCGGGAGTTCGATCAAGACCGGAAGATGGACGCAGACTTTCTGGTTGCTGCATGAATGCCATTATCCTCCGCCGCATTCCCGCGACGCCTGCCTGGCCCGAATCCAAAACCTACGCCGTCAACAACGTCGCTTACAACATGTATTCGCGCGTCGCCTTGCAAACGCGGTCGGCCTTTTGGGAGCGGGACAAGATCAGTCCGAATTGGTCGGGCGCCGATCCTAACTTGGAGGCCGTGTGGCGCATGGCGGAGGAGGTCGATACGCCCCGCGCCATCCTGGTGGCCACGGCGATGAACAGCGCCACAGCACACGATTCCGTCGAGGCCTTTCGGCGAGTCTACTGGGGCAAATCTGAGGATATCGAACACGCCGTGATTCAGACTTGGGCAAATGACCCCTGGTCGATGGCATGTGAGACGGTGACCTATCGGGTGGGCGGCCTCAAGAAAATGTGGCCCTTTCTGATGGAACCCGTCGGGCGCGTCCGTTTTGCCGGCGCCTACACGGATAATCTTAATTGGGGACAGGAAGCCGCCACCCGCTCCGCCAATCGGGTGGCAGATGCCATCGACGCCGCCTGACCGCAGGGAAATGTAGCGCAGGGCCCGCTCTCCGGCCCTGCGCTACATGTTTGCGCCGAGGTCGCGGGTGCGTGGCGAGAAATTGACTCCACTCGTTAAAGCTTGAAAAAGATAGCCCGCTTATACAGCCAGTAGCACATGTACCACATCGCCAGCAGCACCGTTGTGGCCTGCGCCACAGGCGCGAGCTTTCCGATAAAGTTGTAGTGGAATGTGAACACGCCCAGAGCGCGGTCCAGCCACCGAAACAGAACCTCACTCAAGAAATAGATGAAGATCGAGTTCATTCCCACCACCACCAAGGGAAAGATCCATTTGCGATATCCCAGAATTTCCGTGACCAGGTAGAACCCGATCAACATCAACAGCACCCATCCGAGGCTGTAGAGAATGAACGAGGCCGTGCAGAGCTGCTTGACGAAAGGAATCCACGGGTGCAACGCCCACGCCACGGCAAAGGAGAAAATCATTCCACCGGCCAGCTTCTTTAGATTGTTTCGGTGCACTTTGGAGGTCATCAGCATGCCTCCCACCCACGCACCGGCGAGCGTCCACACCGTACTGGGAATGAAGTTGAGCGTGGAGTACGCCGGATCGTAATCATAGTGAAAGATGGCGCGGTCCACGACCAAGCCGATGTGGTTGCGCGGAGAAAAGGGCCCGTCAGGTCCGGGAAACGCGAAGAACAGTGCCGTCCATCCGGCAAGCAGCGCCACCGCGGCGACCGCCTGATAGCGCCAGCGCCATTGCATAATCAGATAGGTAAGGAAATAAGTGAACGCGATCTGCGAGAGCACGTTAATCAGTTGCGGCCGGATTTCGCCATCCCCGACCCAAATAACTATTTGACTCAGAATGATGAGGCGAATCGAGCGCGACAGGACGTGGCGGAGGTTGTCGCGATCCGTCGCGCCCAGTTCCCGACGGCGGGCCAGGGCGAACGGCATCGCTACCCCCACCATGAACATGAACGAGGGCTGAATCATGTCCCAAAAAACGCCACCTTGCCAGGGGACGTGATCGAACCAATGCGCAATGCGGCCCCAGGTGGGATCACTTTGCAATTCCGAGAATCCGAACCCGCGGGAGGCGAGCACGATCATGATAAAGCCCCGGAAGGCATCGAGCGCCAAACAGCGCTTGGTTCCGGGGCGAACCTCGGGTGGCACCAGTTTTTCCGCCGTGGTCGGCATTGAGGTTCCTGCAATTGCTGCCATGATTTTCCTCCTGGCGTATCTCGCCCGGGATTGGGTGACGGGTTAACGGATGTAGAGGCGGCTTTACGCCGCCACCGCCTGTACCGGCGGCAATCACGCCGCCAAGTGGCGGGATAAACCCAAGCTTGTCCGAATTACGGTCCGGCCGCTGATTGATGACCTGCGGCTTCGCCGCTCGCTTTGCGGAAAGGCTCCGCCTTTCCGCGGAGCGGCAGAGCCGCATTGAGTGCGACAGTTTCCCGCCAATTTGGACTGCCTTGGATTCACGCCGCCTCTACAAAATCGACTACCCGTCATTCGATCTCCGCGTTTTGCAGATTCACGTTGTAGCCTTCCACCCTTAGATAAGGCTTTTTGCCGTCCAGATCGGCCGTCCTGAATCTTGCCCAGAGGGTTTGCGACTCCCCGGGGAACACGGTGACGTAATTGTCCTCGTAGGTCATGGGCAGAACTTCTTGTCCGTCCCGTCCTCTTGTCACTTCGACTCGTAGGAAGAAGGCTACCTGGTTGGAAGGGTTAGTAAGGGTTATTAGGCCCTTCGCTTCATCTCCTGCTTGGGTGAGGTTGCCCGAAATTCCGACCTCCACCTTCGGCAAAGTGTTGAGCGCGGTAAAGTCGGCCCAACTGCCCTGGTTCAGATTGAACGCCTGGTCATTGTGCGGCTCGCCCAGATCGTCGTCGGTGGTGGACTGCCAATAGAGGTTGTCAATGATGGGCCCCACCTCGGATTGAGAGAGCTGGCACCGCACAAAGTAGGTCGAACTCACGCCCTCAATGCGCGGAATGGCCAACACCGGCTCCCGCGCGAGGGGTTCGATATTGATGTCCGCAATTTCCTTCGAAAACTTTACGCTTCCGTCGAGATTGTAGAACCTCACCGTCGCGTGCAACCCGCGATGGGCTTCAAGAGTCTGGTTCACCACGTAGATGTGCGCGGTGCTGCGGTCACCAGTGGCGTAGTAATCAAACACCATGCTGAGCGGCCTGAGCCCCTTTTTCGCGCCAAAGTAAGCCCCGCCGGGGTTCAGGTAAGCGTCGATCAAATGGCCAAAGAACGATGGCCACTGACTATCGAGCATCCAATAGAGTGTCATCTTGTGAGTGGACCAATTGTTGGCGGCAAAATCCTCAAACTGCGCGCGCGTGCTCTCATAGTGGGCCAGTTGCGCCTTCTTGCAGAAGTCCTCGGCGCCCGTGGGCGGTCCGTAGCGCTTCTCGATAACCTTCTGAATGGTTTCGAGCGTGTTGTTGCCGCGATTGGCCCCCGCGTGGTAGTACCAGCATTCGTTGATCGGCCACAGTTTGTCCGCAGGGATGAACTTCTTGAGGCTTGCGAACGGCGGGATGCTCTCATTATCGCCCTGTTCCGCGCACGAACCTTGCGCCGCTGGAAACTTCCCCGAAAACCAGTAGTAGGGAGGTCGCCACGAATACGGCCCCAGCATGTGGACACCGTCCCAGCGGGTGTTACCTTGAGGGTCCTTCTGGAAATTCGACACGGTATCCACCACCGCATTCTGCCAGTGCAGTTCGTCGAGAATCTGATGATACTGGCTCCGTACGGGGTCAGGAGGCCGCCCGTCGCTTCCGCTCGCCCAGATAAACGCCGCGGCATGATGGCGCAGGTTGTTAATCCGCGCCCGCAGGCTGGCGCTTGCCACTCGGTGATCTTCAGCGTCCCACTGGTCCCATTTCTCCCACTGCTGGCAGCACATCCAGCCCTGCATCACGGGGATGCCCTCGCGGTCGCAGTGCTCGAGCATGGTGTCATCGGCGAGCTTGCTCTCCCAGCGCAGCATGTTGAGACCCATATCCTTCGTGTAGGTGGTAATGGCGTGATCACGGTTCGGATCGTTTTTGAAGAGCAAATCGGGTGTGTAGCAGCCGCCGCGAATCAGGAAATCCTTGCCGTTCACTTGTAGCCAGAAGTTTCCGCCCGTTCCCACCTTGGGGAAATCATTGTCGGAATCGCGGTGCTGCGTGACCTTACGAATGCCGAAGTTGATCAATGCCGAGTCAGACGCGCGGCCGTCAACCGAGAACTCCAACTTCAGTTGATAGAGCGCGGGCTCGCCCCATTGGTAGGGCCACCACAGATCGGGGTCGGGAACGGAAAGCTGGGGAAAAGCGGCGGGGGTGAATGAGATTTCCTTCGTCTCGTCTCCCTCCAGCATCACTTCCTGCCGGAAGCTGATCGAGGGTTTGCCGGGGCGCGAAACCTCACCCTGAAGGGTCCCGGTCACGCGCTCAGAGACCCCGTTGCGAAGATTGCAGTAAACCGTCAAGGACGCCGGACTGGTGGAAGGCAGCGGCAGATCGGTCTCGACGTAAGGATTCCGCACCAGAACTTTGCCCGTCGTGCTGAGGAACACTCGCTGCCAAACTCCCGCGTTGCGGTCGGGCAGGAAGGAGACGTTGAGCTTCTTCGCGGCATCGTGATAACCGAAGTACTTCCAGTTGATCCAGTCCAGCCAGCTATCCGCCAGCTCGACTCCGTTCACATCCAGGATTTTCTGTTCGGGAGTTACTTTGACTGCCAGAACATTTTCACTGCCGGGCTTAATATGCTTGGATACTACAAATTCAAAACTGTTATACATCCCCACCACTTGGGATTTATCGGCGATCAGGTGCCCATTCAGCCAAACGTCCGCGCGATAGTTGATGCCATTGAAGATCAGGGAATGAACTTCGGCCTTCGCAGCTTCAAAAGTGGTCCGGTACCACCAGTCCTGCTTCCAAAGATCGGATGGAACCTTTTCGGTAAGGTTCATCCCGAAATAGAGGTCCTTATAGACCCCCGCGTATTCCAAGGCTTGCAGCACCGTCGCTGGCATTCGGGGAATGGCGTGCCAGGCTGAGGCATCGTACGAAAGCTGAGAAACTTCTGCATCGCCGCCGGAGACATTCCGGGCGGAGATGATTCGCCACCCCGACTGGAGTTCCGTCTGATGGTCCGAAGGCGCGGGCAGCGCGACGTGCGGCGCCAGTATGACGAAAACCGAGCCCAGGCCGGACCGCTTCAGAAACTCGCGCCGGGTAGTTCCGGAATCAGGGGAGAACTCTTTCTTGCCGGTACTCATGGTCTCTGTCATCCTCACTTCGGCTGTAGCCCGGCACGTGCCGTAGCGGCGAGTTTACCCCGCCATGTGCTTTTCGTAGAGCCGGGCTTTAGCCCGGCACTTGTGCCGCCCTAAAGGACGGCGCTACGCCTCGTCTTCTTCGCGCGGCAGCGCGGCAACGATACGTCTCCTCTTGCTTGCGCTGCGCTAGGTTTTCACACTTGCCAACGGAATCAACTCCGTAATGCCGCGCGCTTTCAAATACTCCTCGTCTTTGGCTCGGCTCTCCAAAACTATTGTCGGCCGTTTTCCCTGGGCGACCAAATCCATGTAAGGCTTGCCATAGGCCCAATCCGCCGGCGAGGTTTTGTGTGACAGTCCATGGTCCGGGATCACGAGTGCCACGGGGTGATCCGGGCTGTCCGGCGGCGTGCGGCGAAATTCCTCTGCCAGCGCCGCGAGCTTACGTCCCAGCGGTTTCGGCTTGTTTTGAAGGTCCAGCAGGCCCAACGTGTACTCAAGCAAGTCGAATCCCTTTATAGCGGGATCGATATCGTGCGAAGACCACCAGGTGACCCCCCAGGATTTTCCGGTGCTCACCACATTTCTCACCGTATGCTCCATAAACTCGGGCAGGTAGCTCTCCGGCATCCACTCGGATGACGTGCCCACCTCCTCCACCCAGACGCGGCGGCGTAAATCGTTTTGATAGGCATAGGCGAGGTCAACCATGTACGCCGCCAGGTGCAGCGAGCCGGGGTCAGAATACTTGTAATGGTCCAGAGCGCCTGTGAAGAAAACATAGCAGTGCACCACCGTCGCCTGGCCCGTGGTCGCCAGGTTCTGCCGGCTGAAGCCGAAGTCCGCGAACCAGTGTGAATCGTCTGCGCCGTTGACGTGAAACTTCCCCGGAGCAATCGCCTCACAGTAAGCCAGGATTTCCGTTCCCCAGGAATCGGCCTGTTCGGAGGTTACGTGATTGCCTATGGCCTGAAGCACGCCAAGTTCATTGCCAACGTCGAAACCCAGGAAGCGCCGATGCTCCCCCACCGCCTTCGCCAGTCGCTTAAAGAGCAGCTTCTCCGCCTCGATCACTTCTCGATCGGTGAACATGTTCCCGGAGTGCTGGCGCGACGGCACCTTCACGGGAGCAACCCACGCCGGCATGTATTGAAGGCCGCTCATCCATCCGTTCAAAACGGTGACTTCCACGTCCAGACCGGCATGATCCGCGGCGTCAAGGAGTGACTGCATATTCTCCAGGACCGAATCGCTCACGTTACTGATTCCCGGCTGGAAAATCGGCCACAGACATTGGATGCGGATGTGGTCCAGTCCGAGTTCGCCCACGGCACTCAAGTCCTCGCGGATGGCTTGTTGGTCCCAATCCTGCCAGCAATACCACCAGTGTTTGCGTGGCACGTAGTTCGCGCCAAAACGCAGTCTGTTCCCTTGCGCCGAGGGGGAGGCAGCTACCCCACGACCGGCTGGCATGTTGAGTGCGGCGGCCGCCGCCACGCTTCCCCATACTGAATCTTTCACAAAGCTACGCCGTGAAATTCGCATCCGTTCGCTCCCCTGTTTGGTTGACTGAACCCCTGGTAGCGGGTCAGTATTGGACACCCCAATCTACGCGCGATGCCGCCCCGAGGCAATAGTGAACCGATCCATGAGCGCGAGTCTCAGGAAGAGCCGCAGGTGGGAGCGCGGGCATCCTGCCCGCTGTCGCATACCGGAGGCGGGAGCGGGACGCTCCCGCGACAGCAGGCGGGACGCCCGCGCTACAAGCTGCTGGCTCCCTTCAGCCAGGAATGCCGAAAGCCATTCCATCTACCTTCATATTCCAAGGTCTTAAATTTTTGCTTTTTTAGCAAACTTTCTGCATCTTTTGTAGAGGCACCCCTTGGGGTGCCCTTGGGCAGGGCAAGCACAGCCACTAAATAGAATGATTGGTTGCGGCTCCGCCGCAATGTGGATCTCACTCTATCTCCTCGCCAACTCAGGACGGGGAGATCTGCTCACTAAACGAATGCCTGCGATATCAAAGCGTGTGCTGGCAAAGCTGACCTGGATGTCTCGGACTCCCCTCCTTGTCAACACTCCCTATCTCATCAAGCACACGACTCAAACTCTCTGCGGATGCATAAGGCGAGCGGGTGAGGGGGTTGGCATTTCGAGTTTCGAGCAACAAAAGGCCACAACTCTACAAGTCGACGACCTCGGCGCCTTCGAACTTGAAACGCACAGGCCGATGTTTTGTGATCCGTACACATCCAACCCGACCGCCGGCAGCTTTGTCATGATCGATCCGGTGGACGGCACGACCTTAGCCCGGGGCATGATCGTAGAAACTTCCGTTCCCTGCGACGCGCCAAAGAATTCAGGTTCTGCCGAGGTTTTGCAAAGCGCCGCGGCGCGCCCGCAAAATGGGGGTCTCACGGTTTGGTTCACGGGCCTGAGTGGCTCCGGCAAGACCACGATTTGTCGTTCGGTCTACACGGAATTGCTGGCACGTGGCATCCGCGCAAAAGCTCTCGACGCGGACGATCTGCGCAAGCACCTCAATCGAGATTTGGGCTTCAGCAAAGATGATCGAGATGAGAACATCCGTAGAATCGGCTTTGTCGCGCACTTCCTCTCTCGCAGCGGTGTTGTTGCACTCGTAGCTGCCATCTCTCCCTATCGATCCATTCGGGAGGAGGTGCGCAGGACGATTGGAAACTTTTTGGAAGTCTACGTGGATGCTCCGCTAAGCGTTTGTGAAGGGCGCGATCCCAAGGGTCTTTATGAGAAAGCCCGAGGGGGGGAAATCCGGGGCTTTACCGGGGTCGATGATCCCTACGAACCACCACTATCTCCGGAAATCCATTGCTCTACAGATCAGGAGAATCCCAGGGTGAGCACTGACAAAGTGGTTTCAGCTATATTCAGATTTCTTTCGCCAGAAGGGTTCTGAGAATGAGGTTCGTGCGATGGAAAGGGTCGCACCCCGGCATGACTTACAACTTTTCTCTATTCTGGCGCATCTCGGTACGGTCCATTTTTCAATCCGCAAACACTCACGGCGCTCTGACCCGTAAAAGGATCATCTTCCTCTTTTTGTTTTACACTTTCTGGCCGACCATGGCCATTTTTACGTGGGCGTGCTTCCTGCTCGACGACCTGATTTTTCCAGCCTATCGAAAGCAACCTGTGGACAAGCCCCTGTTTATCCTGGGAAATTTCCGCAGCGGCTCCACCTTCCTGCACCGGCTGCTGGCGCGTGACGGCACAACATTCACCACCCTGCGCACTTGGGATATTTTTCTCACGCCCTCCATTACGCAGCGCCGGCTTTTCCATGGCCTGGCGCGCCTCGATGCTTGGTTGGGCAGCCCGGTGATGAAAATGTTGCAACGCTTCGACGCTCGTTATTTTGGCGCGGTCCGGATCCACAAGATTGGCCTGTTTGAGCCCGAGGAAGATGAAATGATCCTGATGTATGCCTGGTCCAGCTTCTTCATCGGCTTTTTGTTTCCGTTGCTGGACGAACTCCCCCCCTATCAGTTTTTCGATTCGGCCATCCCCAAGGCCGAGCGGGAGCGCATCCTGGGTTTTTACCGCGCCTGCCTTCAGCGCCATCTTTATGCCATCGGCGGCGGCCGGCATTTCATCGCCAAGAATCCGGTTTTCAGCGCAAAAATCGAAACCCTGCTGGAGTTCTTCCCGGATGCCCGCATCGTCTATCTGGTGCGCAACCCGCTGGACATGCTGCCCTCCACCATTTCCTGGCTGAGCTACGCCTGGCATGTTTTGAGCGATCCGCAGGAGAAATATCCGTACCGGGATGAGGTCCTGGCGCTGACTAAATACTGGTACGATCATCCGCTTGACGTGCTGGATAAGAATCCCTCTCCCCTGCGGGTGATTTTGAATTTTGAAGATTTGATCCGCTGCCCGGATGTGATCATCCGCGATCTCTACTCCCGGTTTGGTTATCCACTGAGTCGTGACCTGGAACAAATCCTCCGGGAGGCCGTTGCCGAAACGCGCACTCACCAAAGCACGCACGTTTATAACTACGAAAGATGGGCTTCAGCCGCGAGCAGATTGTCCATGAGTTCGCCGGCATCTTCGAACGCTTCGCCTTTGACCAGCGGGGAGGCGTGGCCCTCGATCAGGATGAAGGGGAGGATTTGGAACATCATCCACCGCCCGCCTGAGAAAAAGGGGATCTACGGTTTTCTGCCGCCTGCCAAAAGGAATTGGACGCCCATTGGCCTTCGACACGTTGATGAGTTCGCCCGGCCTTGGGGGAAGTCAAGTCGGCCTGATCTCGAAGAGGCCCCAGTTTGCCCAATGCCAACTTTTGAATTCTTTTGTTTGACACATGAATCGAAATATTGTAAAAGAAAATGTAAGGTAAGCCCTGCGGCAGGACTCGTGTTGTTCATCGAAATTCCTGCCGGGATTGTTTATGCTGTAAGGCGTGGGCCGACGGTGGCCCGGGACGTCCCACTCTGCGGCGCTATTTTTGCATCCCACCCGCGAGAGGAATCCCACGTCTTCGGAGATGGAGACAAGGAGAAACCCCTTATGAGCGTTGCCGCCAAAGTGCGTGGGGCGAATACGCGCGCTGAAATCTTTTCCCAACCGCAATGCTGGAACGCGTGCTTTCAGGCCTTGGAAAAAAGCGGGCAGGTCAAGAACCTGGCCGCGAAGGTGCGCCCCGACACCGATTGCCTGTTCATCGGGTGTGGCTCGAGCTATTACATCTCGCAAGCGGCAGCGGCCAGTTGGCAACTGATTACCGCAACCCCCGCGCGCGCCGTCCCCGCATCCGAGTTGCTCCTCTACCCCGACCTGGTTCTGAATTCCCACCACCCCTGCCAGCCCATTCTGGTTTCGCGGTCGGGTAATTCCTCGGAGGTGGTGCGGGCGGCCCAATACCTTGAAACAGAAAGAAACATTCGCACTCTGGGCATCAGTTGCGGGGAGCATCAGCCTTTGGATGAAACGGCCAGCGACACGCTCTATCTTCTGCCCGCCGACGAGAAGAGTGTGGTGATGACGCGCTCG
>Ga0187872_10004189_pt1 | contig 11001 bp, 10 predicted proteins | sample June2016WEW_16_4_FD_132973 | JGI IMG/M metagenome (GOLD analysis project Ga0187872, IMG submission 132973) | Peatland microbial communities from SPRUCE experiment site at the Marcell Experimental Forest, Minnesota, USA - June2016WEW_16_40 | ecosystem: Environmental > Terrestrial > Soil >...
ATCCGAGCACCGATTGGCATCTAGGCCGACGTGGACTGCGGGTGACCGTTGCTGATAATGGGCCAGGGATTCCTGCCGAGATCCGCGACAAGATCTTCGATTCGTTCTTTACGACCAAGGGGCGAAGCAGGCACCGGATTGGGGTTGCGGATTAGAAAGGAAAGCCATGACGAGAAACTTTGACTTGGTTGCCATTGGAACCGGTTCGGCGGCATCGGCGGTAGCGTCGCGGTGTCGCGCGGCTGGATGGCAGGTGGCAATCGTCGATTCAAGGCCGTTCGGCGGTACGTGTTCGCTAAGAGGATGCGACCCCAAAAAGGTTCTTGTGGGCGCCGCGGAAGCCGTTGACTGGGTCCGCCGAATGAAAGGCCAGGGAATTCAGGCCGAGAAGCTCCAGATTGATTGGCACGAATTGATGCGTTTCAAGCGGTCTTTCACTGGCCCAATTCCGAAGAAGACGGAAGAGGCGTTGGCGAAATCCGGCATCGCAGCATTTCATGGTCGCGCTCGTTTCGTCGGCCCATCTGCTATTCAGGTGGGCGATGAGGTTTTGGAGGCGCGCTATGTTGTCGTAGGGGTAGGGCAAAAACCTGCGGACTTAAAGATTCCTGGAACGCAGCACCTTACGACGAGCGATCAATTCTTGGATCTGGATGAGCTTCCCAAACGGATTCTGTTCATCGGGGGCGGCTATATCGCGTTTGAGTTTGCTCATGTAGCCGCACGCGCCGGAGCGCAAGTCACCGTCGTGCATCGCGGGCCTCGTCCCCTCCCGCTCTTTGACCCTGACTTAGTCGATCAAATTGTAAAGAGTACTGGCGAGCTTGGGGTTGACGTTCAGCTCGGAACCGAAGTTGTGGGGGTCGAAAACGGCCCCGGTCAACTGCTTGTTCGGGCGATTGTTTCCGGTCAGAAGCGCACATTTGAGGCAGACATGGTGGTCCATGCTGCGGGCCGCGTTCCTGAAATCGAAGACCTCAACTTGGATACCGCAGCAGTGGAGTGGAACAAGCGGGGCGTGATAGTAAATGAATTCCTGCAGAGTGTATCTAATCCAGCTGTATATGCGGCGGGTGACGCTGCTGCGAGCGGAGGCCCGCCTCTCACTCCCGTGGCTAGCTACGATGGCATAGTCGTAGCGGCGAACTTGTTGAATGGGAATCACCAAAAGCCGAAGTATTTGGGCATTCCGACAGTGGTCTTTACGATTCCGCCGCTGGCTGCTGTGGGCCTCAGTGAAAGCGAGGCGCACAAGCAAGCTCTAAAATTCAGGGTCAAGAAAGGGATGACTTCTGACCGCTATTCGTCGCGCCGGGTCGCGGAAAAGTATTCCGGTTTCAAGACACTCGTTGAAGAGGGCACGGATCGTATTCTGGGAGCTCACATACTTGGTAGTGGCGCCGAGGAAATAATCAATCTCTTCGGCTTGGCAATGCGGTCGGGGCTGCGCTCCACTGACCTTAAACATATGTTGTTTGCTTACCCAACGCGCGGCTCCGATATCCCACACATGCTGTAGACAGAGCCCACGCCAAACCGAAGCAATTTGTCAGGAATTCTGAAATGGCCCTGCCTCTGTTCGCACTTGATACTTCAGCCAGCTGCTCAGTCTTGATACCCTCACCTATACGCCGACCGAATTACGTCTTGTCGTTGACACTGCTGTGCAAGACTCTGCGGGGAGCGTCCCGTTTTATATCCGGCAGGCGGTAGATATCTCCGGGTGAAATTGCCGATCGCACCCTCTGACGGGCTAACGGGATTCCTGTGCACCCAAATCTCCACGCCAGCTTTTGAACGCCGGCCACGGGGAGCGGGAGCCTTCGCGAGCAAATGCACGGTTTCGGGTACTCTATTGAGTACTGAATCATACACTGCATTCCCTGCTTGGTAGTGTCCAGTTTTGATCAGACATAAGCCGGAAGCTAGCCCTACCATGTCTATATGGGTACCTTCGCTGCCCTACGTGTCAGATAGGGGACTATGTTAGGTATGGGTATGGAGGCGAAGGGCACCGGTCGTTTTAACGTTCAGAAGAAAGGAGTATCCACATGTTGATACTGATTATCATCTTGATCTTGGTTTTAGGGGGTGGTGGAGGCTACTACGGTCATAGCCGCTGGGGTTACGGTGGAGGCGCGGGCATAGGGCTGGGTTCCATATTGTTGATCCTCCTCGTAGCCTACATGTTGGGGGCCTTCAGATGATCGATGACACGAAACACTGCACTCGGGAGCGGGGCGAGTTTTTCGCCATTTCCCGGCCAAGTTTTTGGGTTTTGTTGAGGGTCTAGCGTTGTGGTGGTTCGCTCAAACGCAAGACCACTTTCTTGGAGCAGAAAGCGCACCACGCAGTAATCCGTGGCGCCACAGCCACACAAGCTGCAGCAACAGTGCGGTGGTCGGTGGCATCGTTTCTAGCCGCCCCCAGTTGCGCGCCGGGGAGTCCGGAGGGGACTGACCACCTTTCATTGTGGCTCAACCCACATCGAATGGAAGGCGAGGCGCAGCCATCTAATCCAACCGGACGGACAGATTCTCGCTGAGAAGCCGGAACCTGGCGGTCCAAGCCTCTGCTGCGGCATCTCCCCGCTCCATCTCCTCGCGCATGCGCGGGTACAAAGCGCACGAGATGTCATAAAACACGTGCTGGGCCTCCCAAAGGTCTACCGGGAAGGGGATGGAACGGGCCAGCGTGACCGCCGTATTCAGGTTCTCCAGTAGCGGCAGAGTGGTCGGATTCTCTGCCAGGTATCTCGCCAGGCGCTCGATCGTGCGCCGGAGCGCGAACTCGAGCGCGGGTCCGTCGAGAGGTATCTTGAGGCGTTCGGCTTCGTCCAGCAATGTGCGGATCCGTTCCTCATCGAGATTGTTTTTCTCGAAGGCGCGCCGCAGCTTGCGTCTGGCGTGCTTGTCGAAGAAACGCTGCAGTGCGTTTTGATCGGCGTCAACTATTGGTTCCGGTGGACGACAGCTCTTTCTCCCTGCCGGGAAATCCGATTGTCGCTGATCAGCGTTTGTTTCCGCCCACCTGGACGATGGGCCGCAAGGCGCTTGATGATTTTCATTTGGGGCCATTCTTTCTGCCCGCGGGAACAACGGTGCTGATGAGCCAGTGGGTGATGCATCGCGACGCCAGGTACTTTCCCGATCCGCTGCGCTTCGAACCCGAAAGGTTTGCGCCGGAGAGCAAGAGGGAACATTTGCGTTTCAGCTATTTCCCGTTTGGTGCGAGGCCGCGGCAATGCATCGGCGAGTCGTTTGCGCGCATGGAAGGCGTGCTGTTGCTGGCCACGCTCGCGCAAGGCTGGAAGCTGCGACTTGTTCCCGGCCACCAGGTCGAGCCCGCACCGCTCATTACCCTGCGGCCAAAGTACGGTATGCACATGGATCTCGAATGCAGGAATGTGCGGCTACTGCGAGCCGATATCGCGTAATCTCTTCGGCAGGTCGTGACCGGGCACCAGGAGGCTGCCGGTACGGCGTCGCCGACCGTCACCGAGGCGGAATGTCGCTCTCGGATGCCTTTTCCCAGAGTAAGCAACGCAGCCCTTCGCCACTCCTGGCCGGGTCGAAGCATCTGTTGTCCGAGACACAAGCGGATTTCGTCGTGTCACCGTTCTTCCAGCGGCTCACGAGGTCAGGTTCGCAAATCAGCGGGCGGCTTAGGGCAATATAATCGGACGTTCCTTCAGACACGAGGCGCTCAGCCACGTCCAGGGAGCGGATTCCACCCACGAGGATGAGTGGCACCTGTAATCTCTGCTTGAAACGTCGTGCGGCACCCCGGTAGTAAGCCTCCTTCTCTTTAGAGACAGCGCCGAAACGTACCGGCTGATACCTGCTTGTGCCTTAACGGCGGCGACCGGGAGTATATTGGCCCGTGGCCGGGAAGGTAAAATGGAAATTCTGGCTGAAACTCGGCAGGGACAAGGACCTTGCCTCGCAGCTCACGAATGTGGAGTACTGAACCCGGGATTTCCGGATATGTCTAAAAGCCTGGTCCGTCACTTATACATATTCTTCGCGCATCTCGGCGGGTTTGGCCTGTTGGCTGTGGGGATTATCGACTCATCTATATTTTTGTTTTTCCCCCTCGGAAACGATCTGTTATTTATCGCCATGACCGTAAGGAACCACAGGATGATGCTCTACTACGCGGTTATGGCTACGATCGGTTCCGTAATCGGCTGTATCAGCGTCGACGTGCCGAGCCGCAAAGGCGGCGAAAAAGGGTTAGAGAAGACTGTGCCCCGCCGGTACCTGCCGTATATTAAGAAGCAGGTAGAAAAGAGAGCTGGCTGGGCGGTAGCCTTTGCATCTTTGATGCCGCCTCCTTTTCCATTCACCGCGTTTGTAGCTGCTGCGGCTGGATTTCAATACTCTCGAAGGAGACTATTCGCCGTTATAGCCGCCAGCCGGCTGGCGCGCTTTTTGATCGAAGGCGCAATTGCGATTCTCACTGGGAGAAGACTTTTGCGATGGGCCAGCTCGCCGGTGCTGGAGTACGTCGTGATAGCTCTGATCATCGCATCCATAGTGGGAAGCGTGCTTTTATTGGCTGGGTGGATCAAACGAGGCAAGAACAATACGAGTTAGCCAAGCTAGGGGATCGAGCACAGCATGGCGGCCATGTACTGGCGGTTGTAGGCCCAGCAGATTTCAATCGCGGCGGTCTTCACGATCGCATACGCGGTTGGTGCTTTCAAGTGATGCCGTGAGCAGGTACGACCGCAGCAGGCGCCGCAGCAGTGGCGCCACACACACTTCGCAGGGTGTCTGCTGCTTCCACCCGCCCTTGATCAAGCCAACCGCCAACTCACGAGCGACGCGCGAGCCTCGCCCCCGCTGATGTCAGGCACCATAATCAATTCAAGTACTGTGACATCGGAGAGGTCGACATCGTACTTCTCTGTTTCGCGCACTGACCCCGTTGGGCTGAAAGTCCACTGCTGGCGTACGATCTCTCTGAAAGAATTTCCCGCATCTGGAGACCATCGCAGTACGAACTCTTGCGTGCGGCTCGCTTCGGCATCTTCGAAAACCAGCAAGATACATCTAAGCTTTTGCGGGCGATCGAAAATTAGCCGGATCGTGTTAGTCCCGGAATTAGCCGCCCGCCATCCCCGTTTTTCTCCTGGTAGTAGCGCGGCTTCGACTGGGTAGGCCTCGTCCTCGGATGTGACCTCGACCTGTGCCACCGTGGCCAAGTCCAGGAAGTCTTCATCAGGAAAGGAAGCACCCTGCGGAATTGGAGTAATACGCTTACGCATCATAGGCTTTAATTTACACAGAAGTTAGTCGATTTGTCATTCTCGGCCGACCCCGGTCAGCTTTTTCACGCCATGGAACGCTGTTGCGAATCTCGCCGACCTAGCAGGCAAGATCAGTGCCACGGCGCCAGCGGACGGGTTCGACCGCAGCAAGCTCCCGATTCTGCAAATCGACAAGAAAGCCATGATGAAAGCGCTTCATCGTTCGTGGCCTATTTGTTGGCGCGGAACATCCGTTACGAAGAAGATCTGGATGATCAGCTTTTCAATTCGAGCGAAAAGAGGCTGGCCCGGATCAGATCCTTCTACTGCTCGCGCGTTTTGGCAAGGAAGGAAAACCCGGGACGGTGGTTCCCTAAGATCAGCCAGAAGATATTGGCTGAGATGATTGGCACAACCCGATCCCGAGTGAGTTTTTTCATGAATCGCTTCAGAAAACCGGGCTTCATCGAATATAACGGCTAGATTCTGGTTCTGAGCAGTTCTGCTCAGACGAATTTGGTCTCGAATACTAACCTTGGTTTAGTCAGATCTGGTTTGGTTTTGCAAATCGTCGAGTTCGGGTGACTGCGGCGTCGGCTTGGAGAATCACAATGGTACGACCCTATTGGACAGGTCAAATTCAAATCTCGCTCGTCTCCTTCGGTGTAAAGCTCTTTCCCGCCACCGAGGCTAAAAGTGAGATTCACTTCCATCAGCTCAGCCGCAAAACAGGCGAGCGCATCAGACACCAAAAGGTCTCCGGCGAAGAAGGCCCCGTCGATAACAACGACATCGTCAAAGGCTACGAGTATCGAAAGGGCGAATACGTCACGATCGAGCCCGACGAGATCAAGAACCTGCGCATCCTTTCGCGCTACACCTTAGAAGTCACTCAATTCGTCGATGTCGAAGAAATTGCCCCCGAATTCTTCGAGCAGCCTTACTTTGTCATTGCGGAGAACGACGTCCAAGCCGAGGCCTTCGCGGTCGTCCGCAAGGCCCTGCAGATCACGCATAAAGTTGCTCTCGGCAAGATTGCGTTTGGCGGCCGGGAACATCTTGTCGCCGTCGCCGCCCCGTCAGACGACAAGCTCGCGGGCATGATGGCCTATACCATGCGCTATGCCGAAGAGCTACGCAATCCAGCCGACTACTTCGCCGACATCAAAAAAGTCACTGTCGACGAAGATCAGCTCTCACTCGCAAAGGAACTCATCAAGCGCAAAACCGCGAAGTTTAACCCTGAAAAATTCAAAGACGAATACGAAGCTGCCCTCCGCAAGATGGTCAAAGGCAAAGTCCAGCACGCCCCTATCCCACAGGACGAGCCCGTACGAAAATCCGCCAAGGTCATCAACCTCATGGACGCCCTCCGCAAGAGCGTTCAGCGTGATCAATCGCCCCCACCAAAAAAGAAGGCCATCCGAAATCCCGCAGCAGCAACAGCAGAAAGAGGCATCGCCCTCGTCAAACCAGCCGCAAAGCCAAAGCGTAAGTCTGCATAGCCCATGGCAACCAAACGCAAAGCAGCACCGAACTCCCCGGCATCTGCGTCGGACGTAATAGACCGCCAGCTCGCGCGCTATCGCGAGATGCGCGACTTCCACATCACCTCCGAACCCAGCGGTGACACCCGCGCCACCAAAGCCGCCCGCAAAAAATCCTCATCCCGGCAGCAGCAGCTTCCCTTTGTGATCCAGAAACACGCAGCCTCGCACCTGCACTACGATTTCCGCCTCGGCTGGAACGGCGTCCTCAAAAGTTGGGCCCTCGCCAAAGGCCCCAGCTACGTCCCCGGAGACAAGCGACTCGCAGTCCAGGTGGAGGATCACCCTATGGAGTACGGCGGATTCGAAGGCATCATCCCGCAGGACCAGTACGGAGGCGGCACCGTCATGCTATGGGATCAGGGCACCTGGGAACCACAGCCGGGCACTACCGACGTCGACGAAGGTCTCCGCTCCGGCTCGCTCAAGTTCACTCTGCATGGCACTAAAATGAAGGGCAACTGGACCTTCGTCCGCATGCGCGGCAAGGCTGCGAACGAGCGCAAACCTAACTGGCTGCTCATCAAGGAACATGATGGCTTCGAACGCACCAGGGAAGAGCCCTGCGTCACCGAAGCGGAGCCCGACAGCGTCGTCACCGGACGCGATCTCGACCAGATCGCTCGCAGCGAAGACCACGTCTGGAACTCAAAGGAAACCGCAAACGGCAACGCTTGGTATCGCAACGACAGCCTCCCCGCAGCCAGGAAGAAGTCTGTAGCAAAGAAGGCCAGCGCATCAAAAGCACGGAAGTCGTTTACCGATAAACCAGAAATCTCGCCCAGCTTGACCTTGGCACTCGGCAAAACACCAAAAGAAAAGCTCCCCAGCTTCATTGCTCCACAACTAGCCCTGCCGTCCACCAAACCAACCAGCGCCACTGGCTGGGTCCATGAGCTGAAGCTCGACGGCTACCGCATTCAGGCACGCAAAGACGGCCCCAATGTCCAGCTCCTTACCCGCACCGGCCTTGACTGGACCCGTCGCATGAAGCCCATCGCGGATCAGATCAAAGATATCCCCGCCGAGAGCGCAATCCTCGACGGTGAAGTCGTCGTGCTAGCCGAAAACGGCACGACCAGCTTCGCTGACCTGCAGGCCGCCTTTCAGGAAGGCATCAAAAAGCCTGTCACCTACTTCGCCTTCGATCTGCTTCACCTCAACGGCCACAATCTGCGCGGCCTTTCCCTCGTCGATCGCAAAGCTCTCCTCGCCCAACTCCTGGAAAAAACCGGCGATCTCCTCCGCTTCAGCGAACACCTCGAAACTAACGGCGAAGCCATGTTCCACAAGGCCTGCGAATTCCACGCCGAGGGCATCATCTCCAAACGCGCCGCAAGCAAATACTTCTCCGGCCGCAGCCGAGACTGGTTAAAGCTGAAGTGCGTCCACGAACAAGAATTCGTGATCGGCGGCTTCACCCTGCCCTCCAACGGCGTCCACGGCATCGGCGCACTGCTTCTCGGATACTACAAGGACGACAGACTCATCTATGCCGGACGCACCGGCACCGGCTTCACGCAGAAGACGCATCGCATCCTGCGCGACCAGCTGGAGAAACTCCGCCAGACCGTCCCGCCTTTTGACAAGCCACTAGTCGAAGCCCGTCGCGGAGCAATCTGGGTTAACCCCCAACTTGTGGCCCAGGTAAGCTTCGCCACCTGGACCTCCGATGGGCTAGTCCGACAGGCCTCCTTTAAAGGTATGCGCGAAGATAAGCCAGCCAGCGAAGTTCACCGCGAAGAACCCACGGTATCCCCAAAACCGCGGGCAGCAAAGCAAGCTTCCTACGCAGCACCCAAGACCGTCACAGCAAAGACAACCCGAATCAAGCCATCCCTGAAAGCAGCACCCAAACACGCGCCCGTCAGCCTGACCCATCCCGAAAAGATCCTCGACGCCGAATCCCACCTTACTAAGCAACAGTTAGCGGACTACTACTGGGCCGTTGCCCCGCACATGCTGCCGCACGTCGCCAACCGTCCGCTCTCACTGGTGCGCTGCCCCGAAGGCAGCGGGCAGCCCTGCTTTTATCAGAAGCACGCGAATCACATGCTTGCCCCGGGGGTGGAATCCATCGATATTCCCGACAAAATGACCGGCAAAGCCGAGCCCTACATCACCCTCTCCAAGCCAGAGGCGTTGGCTGGCCTCGCCCAGATGAGTGTCCTCGAAGTCCACCCCTGGGGTGCAAGGAACGACGACCTCGAGCATCCCGACCGCATCATCATCGATCTCGACCCCGATGCTGCGATCTCCTGGCGCACCCTCGCCAACAGCGCCGCCGAAGTCCGCAGGCAACTCAAAAGAATGGGCCTCGAAAGCTTCCTCAAAAGCACCGGAGGCAAGGGCCTCCACATCGTCGTCCCCATCGAGCCAGAATACGATTGGTCCACCATCAAGCAGTTCGCCCACGCCTTTGCGCGCATGATGGAAAAGCAGCAGCCCAAGTTGTACCTGACGAAAATGAGCAAAGCCGCTCGCAAAGACCGCATCTACCTTGACTATCTCCGCAACGAACGCGGTGCCACCGCCGTTGCCGCGTTCTCGCCCCGCGCACGCGCCGGCGTGCCCGTTTCTCTCCCCCTAAGCTGGGCCGACCTCAAGCTTCCAGAACGCCCCATCTTTCATCTCGCCAACTTCAACGAATGGAAGTGTCGCCTGACCCGCGATCCCTGGAAGCACTTCCCCAAAACTCACCAGCGCCTCGCGGCAGAACACGTCAAAACTCTTAAAGTTTCCTGGTCAAGATGAGAAATATTTCTCGCTACCAGAAGTCGGCCACGAGGAAGCTGGGTCGCCAGCGTTCTCCAGTAGTTTGCCAGAACTGAAGACCGCCGTGTTTTGTTCTATACCACCCGGCACTTACAAGCTGTTGGAACCTCTTATTGACCACTCCGTTTTCGGGCTGGGAAAGCCCCCAGCATCGGAACGGTAAGATGAAGAAAGCAAGGACGCTGCGAGCCCTGTCCGGGCGTAGCATAAAGAGAGAAGAAGTTGGAGAACGCTTCAAACCTTATGCTGCGAGAACCTCCGGCACCTTATCAAAAGCATCGGAGATCGAACTGTATAAAAGAGAACAGTCATGCAGCTTTGTCGTTACTCGGACGCAGTTCAAGAACGACGGTTAAGTACAGTGCTGCTCGTCCACGGTCGTAACCGCTATGGCTAAGATGCGAAAAGCTGGGCGGGCACCGACAGAGGACACGATTCGTCCGCCGATTCAGAGAAGAGAGCGTTGAAACAGTCTGGGGGTTACCCTGTGGCGTGGGTTCCCGGTGATGCGATTCTGCGAGCCGGAAAGAAAGCAAGTAGTGGACTATGGATCAGCGTAGATAAAATGTTGGCTCCATTCAGAGAAACAGTAAAAATCTGAACTTCATTGCTGCATACCCTCCGCTGATCCTCTGACACTGTTCGTCTCCGATAGTCCAAATCCTCCGACCTTGTGAAAGAGGCACGTTGTTTCACATTTGAGATTACATTTCACAGACGGATGCAGACTGTTCAAAACAGCACGGTATGAAAATAATTCTAAAATTGCCCGCCTGTTTCATTTTGACCTGTAATCCCCTTGGACTCGTGACATCGTGCCAGTATGCATAACCACGAAAACGAGCCGAAGCAAGAATCCAATCAAGCGATACTCGCTCGCGTCAAAAAGGAAATGGATGAGCCGCGCATGGCCGAATCCACGCGAGAAGAAGACGTCAACCAAACCACGCGGCAGGAGCTTGAAAAGCTGCCGTAATCCAACGGGGTAAAGAGTCCCAAGCCGTCCGTGCGCAGGGGGAATGCTCCCGAGGGAGGAAAACAATGGCAAAGCTAACCGCGCCAGCTCGTGATCGAATATCCGTAACCAAGTTCGCTTTCCCCAAGCAACGCAAGGAGCCGCTGGAAAACGCCTCTCACGTGCGCAACGCCGTCGCGCGATTCAATCAGGTGAAGGGCGTTACGGAAGTGGAACGTCGTGCGGCGTGGAAGCGGATACAGTCTGCCGCAAAGCGATACGGAGTGGAACTTGAAGAGTCCGACTAGCGCGAGCACGCTACGTTGTACGCCCGTCATGGCGGCGGGGCGGAACTTGTCAACGATTTTGAGACACCCGGCGGCGTTAATTAGTGAGCATTTTCCTGACTCGCCGTCGTCAAAACAGGCGGATTTATCCAGGCTGCCGTCGGCGGCTGCTGGGGTTTGGGA